>Ga0208826_1001096_pt1 | contig 24076 bp, 19 predicted proteins | sample AD_UKC115_MetaG_FD_184451 | JGI IMG/M metagenome (GOLD analysis project Ga0208826, IMG submission 184451) | Active sludge microbial communities of municipal wastewater-treating anaerobic digesters from Hong Kong - AD_UKC115_MetaG (SPAdes)... | ecosystem: Engineered > Bioreactor > Anaerobic >...
CAAGTCCTGAAAGCCGCCGAGATCGACCATTTCCAGTTTCAGCCGACTCATGATGCGAATCGTGCCTTCATCGAGCGTGGTGAGCTCGCGCAACGGCAGGGCGACGTTGTCGCCAACGCTGAGCGAGGTCAGTAGCGCGCCGCCCTGAAACGACACGCCGATCTGTCTGCGGACCGCCAGCATTTCCACCTCGCTCGCGCGACCGATATCGACGCCGAGCAGCTTGATCGTGCCGCCACGCGGACGATGCAGGCCCAGCAGATGGCGCAACAGCGTGCTTTTTCCCGAGCCCGAGCCGCCCATGATCACGCGGATCTCGCCGGCGCGCACGTGGAAATCGACGCCGTGCAAAATGCGCCGCGATCCATACCAGGCTTCGAGCTTGTCCACGGCGATGAGAGGTTGCGCGTTGGTCATGACGGCATTTTCAGATTGCGGATTCTCGCGGATGTCATCGCGGAAGGAAGCGCGAGCGCATGGCAGCGTCCCGTACGCGTGCCCGTCATCGGTTGAGGAAATAGGAAAAAATCATGTCCGCCACGACGATGCAACAGATCGACAGGACGACCGCACGCGTGGTAGCACGACCCACGCCCTCTGCCCCACCGCGTACGGAAAACCCCGTGGCGATGCCGATCAGCGAAATCAGGATCGCGAATATCAACGACTTGGCCAACCCCTGACCGATATCGCCGGGCGTCAGCAACGCCAGCGTTTGCACGACGTAGGCCCACGGCGTGATATCGAGCGCCGGGGCGGAGTAAACCGCCGCACCGAGAATCGCAACGACATCGGCAAACAAGGTCAGCACCGGCAACATCGCGAGCATGGCCAGCAGGGCCGGTGCGGCGAGGTAGCGCACGGGATCGATGCCGATCACGGCAAGCGCATCGACTTCCTGCGACACACTCATCGAGCCGATGCGCGCGGCCAGCGCCGAACCCGAGCGACCGGCGACGAGAATCGCCGTGATCAGTGCACCGAACTCGCGGGTCACCGATTTGGCCACGGCGACGACCACCTGCGATTGCGCGCCGAATTCGCCGAGCGCCGCCACGAACTGGATGCCGAGCATGATGCCGATGACCAGCGCGAGCAGTGCCGTGATCGGCAGTGCATCGACGCCGATCGCGCGCATCTGCTCGAACACCGAAGGCACGCGTACCGGCTGGCCGCGACGCCAGCCTGTGAGTGCGAAGCCACTGCTTTCGATCAGCAACATCGCCGCGTGACCGATTCCGGCAAGCGACGCCAACGTTGCGCGACCGAGGGTTTCCAATGCGCGCGAAATCGCGTTCATGCTCAAGCCGATCGGGCCGCGTCGAGATCGGAGAAAATCGAAAATACGCGATCCAGTCGCGCAAGCCGGAGCACGGCCATTGCCGCGTCGCTGACCGCGACGAGAACGAATTTCCGGTTGTGGCTGCGCGCGTTCTGCAAGCCTTCGACCAGTGCGGCGATGCCGGACGAGTCGATGTAGCCGACTTGCGAGAGATCGACGCCGACCCTGCCGCCGTCGCCGAGCGCGTCGAGAATGGCGCGCCGCACCTGCTGCGACCAGGACAAATCGACCTCGCCACTCAAACGCACGAGCACATAGTCGCCGCACACCTCGCTGACACAGGTGTTTTCATTCACTCGTCGCTCTCCGTTTTCGCTTTCAACTGCTTGTGCATGATCAGCCGATTGCCGCAGCCGCCCGGCAATCCCTCGATGTACCAGGCGTCCATCGTCGCATCGATGAAAGCCAGACCCAGGCCACCGATGCGGCATTCGGACGGATCGCGTGGCTTGATGCGCGCCGCATCGACGCAAGGCGCCTCGTCGCGCAGCTCGAAGCCGAGCCTGTCGCGCTCGCGCGTCACGCGCAGCGCGATCGAGTCGGTTTCATCGCAGGTGTCCTCGCCGAGCTGGTGGCGGTAGGCGTGGCGGATGATGTTGGTGCAGGCTTCATCGACGGCGAGCACAAGCCGGTCGCGCAGCTCGGGCGCCACATCCTCGGCATCGAGCGCGGTACGCAACGCAGCGCGTACCGCACGCATCCGAATCGGTGCCGCGGGAAACCGCAGCGCCAGCAACTCGCGTACCTGGCTGCCGCGCGGCTCCTGCAACAGCAGTAACGTCGTATCGTCCACGAGCTTGCGCCGCTTGAGTTCGCCTATCAGCGCACGCAAGCGCGGCTCGGGCGCGAGGGCGGCATGGCGACGTATCAGCCCACGCAGACCGTCGCTACCGAGTCGATCACGTGCGCCTTCGCGCACATCGGTGGCACCGTCGGAAAACAGGTAGAGCGCCGCGTCGGCGAGATCGACCTGGCGCTCGCCGTATTCCGCCTCGGCGAGAATGCCCAGCGGCGGGCCATCCGCCGGCAGTTCCTCGAACCGAATGCCGTCATCGCGTAATGCCGGCGGGAAGCCGGCGCTGGCGAGCGTTGCACACCGCGTACCGCGATCGTAAATGCCGACGACGGCGCAAACGAAACGACCATGCTGCAAGGTGTTGCACAGTTCCCGATTGACCTCGCTCAACCACGCCGCCGGCGTCGACGCATCCTTGCCGCTGAAGCGCAGCAAGCTCGCCACGCGCACCATCAAAAAGGCGGCGTCGAGGCCTTTGCCGGATATGTCGCCAATGAAAAAAGCGATGCGCTGGTCGGGCAATTCGAAGTAGTCGTAGAAATCGCCCGAGATTTCGTGCGCCGGCAAGTTGACGCCGATCAACGGAAAGCGGCCACGCCGACGCCGCGGCAGCAAGGATTTCTGGATCGAGCGCGCTAGCGCCATTTCGCGGCGGATGCGCTGTTGTTCGGCAAGCTTCGCCGCGAGACGCGCGTTGTTGATCGCCAAGGCCATGGGCGCGGCGATCAGTCGCAGGATCTCCGCGGCGTCCTCGTCGAATGCACCGCCATCGCGGCGATTGATGATTTCGATGGCACCGAGCGGCCCTTGCGCGGTCGCCAGCGGCACGCACAGAATGGCGCGCGTGACGAAACCGGTTTCGGCATCCACGCGCGTGTTCACGCGCGCATCGTTGCGCGCATCGTCGATGCGCTGCGGCGCATTCTGCGCGACCGCGCGACCGACCACGCCCTGCCCGGCGGCGACCTTCAACCCGACGATATCGACCGGCCCGACGCAAACGCGGCATTCGAGCAGGTTGGTCGTCTCGTCGAGCAGAAACAGCGATGCCGCTTCGGCCTGCATGAAATCGAGAATGCGCGCGAGCGCGGGTTCCAGCGTCGTGCGCAGATCCAGCGACACGGCAAGCGCTTGCGAGAGATCGGCGAGAAATCCCAAGGCGCGCCGCCCGCCATGCCGCACCGGATCGTGTTCCGGCACGCAGGCGGTGGCGGGCCAAGCCGCGTTCACGGCGGCGGCGACTCGCCCGGCCGGGACTCCTCGCCGCGCCCATCGCGACGACCGCGCGCCGCGCGCCGGCCCCACAGGGTCAGTATCGGGCCGGAAATCACATACAGCACGGCGATCGCAAACAATACGAGCGCCGTGTCGACGTACAACGCAACGAGAATCAGCACCGCCAACGGAATGATGGCGAACGGCACTTTGTCCGATTTCGAGCCGCTCTTGAAACTCCAGTAGCGCACACGACTGACCATCAGCGCGCCCGCAAGCACGGTCAGAATAGGCGCAACGAACTGCGCCATCGTGCCGTCGATGCCGTATTCGCTCGCCACCCAAACGAACGACATCAACAAGCCTGCGGCGGCGGGACTGGCCAGCCCCTGGAAATAGCGCTTGTCGGCCACGCCCACCTGGGTGTTGAACCGCGCCAGACGCAAGGCCGCGCAAGCCGCATAGACAAAAGCGGCACTGAAGCCGATCTTGCCCCACATCGGCCCATAGGCTTTCAGCGTCGACAACGACCACGCATACATGACCACGGCCGGCGCGAGGCCGAAGCTGCACATGTCCGACAACGAATCGTACTGCACGCCGAATTCGCTCTGCGTATTGGTCAGGCGCGCGACCCGGCCATCGAGCGAGTCGAGAATGGCGGCGACGAAAACTGCCACCGCGGCCTGCGAAAAATTGCCGGCAAATGCCGCAAGCACGGCGTAAAATCCGGAAAACAGCGCGCCGGTCGTGAACAGGTTTGGCAACAAATAAATGCCGCGATGTGGCTTCGGCGACGGGGCGGTAATGGGATCCACGCGGTTCCTGCCAGAGGGATGTTGTCGTAAAAGTGTACCGCAAGCTTTTGCACAAGCTAGAATCGTTCCCGGATTCACCGCCACGGAGACCGCCATGCCCCGCCTCAGCGCCATTCTGACGTACCCGATCGCGGCAACCGCACTCCTGCTTGCCGCTACGCTCACCAGCGGCCCCGCTTGCGCTACCGAACTGTACAAATGGACCGATGCCAATGGCATTGTCCACTACTCCGATTCGCCGCCACAGGGCGCAACATCCGCCAAGCGCGTCCGCTTGAACGGCACGGAAAGCCCGCCAGCGCCGGAACCCAAGCCCGAACCCGCCAGCGCCGATGCCGCCGCCAAGCCGCAGCCCGCCCAGGCCACCCTTCCCGACACGCCGGAAAATCGCAAGCGGTTGTGCGAGCAGGCGCAATCGCAAGTCGAGATGCTGCAAAGCAAATTCCAGATCGCCGATTCCAGCGGCAAGCCGCTCGACGACAAGGCGCGCGCCGATCGCACGGCCGAAGCCAAACGCGCCGCCACCACGTACTGCCATTGATTCTGACCGAGCGCGGCGCACCGGCGATCTCGGATCGCCACGGTGCAGGTTTGGCCGCTCCCCACGCTGCCGCTACAATCGCAGGCCCTCCCGTGCCCTGCGAATTGCCATGCGTTTGTCCCAGTTCCACCTTGCCACCGTCAAGGAAGTACCCGCCGATGCGGAAATCGCCAGTCACCGGCTGATGCTGCGCGCGGGCATGCTGCGCAAGCACGCCGCCGGCCTGTACACATGGTCGCCGCTCGGCCTCAAGGTGCTGAAGAAGGTCGAGGCCATCGTGCGCGAGGAAATGAACCGCGCCGGCGCGCTCGAAGTCGTCATGCCGACGGTGCAGCCGCGCGAACTCTGGGACGAAACCGGTCGCTGGCAGAAGTTCGGCGCGCAGTTGCTCAAAATCAAGGATCGCAAGGAAGCCGAATACTGCTACGCGCCGACCGCCGAGGAAGTCGTCACCGATTTTGCCCGCGGCGAGCTGAAAAGCTACAAGCAGTTGCCGGTCAATTTCTACCAGATCAACACCAAGTTCCGCGATGAAATCCGTCCGCGCTTCGGCGTGATGCGTGCGCGCGAATTCTTGATGAAGGACGCCTACTCGTTCCATCTGGACGACGCCGATCTCGGCCGCGAATACGACAACATGTACGCCGCCTACGGCCGTATCTTCACGCGCCTCGGCCTCGCTTTCCGCGCCGTCGCCGCCGACACCGGCGCGATCGGCGGCAACCGCAGCCACGAATTTCAGGTGCTCGCCGACTCGGGCGAGGATGCGATCGCGTTTTCCGATGGCTCGGATTACGCCGCAAACGTCGAACTCGCCGCCGCCCTCGCCCCCGGCGCGCGCGCCACGGCCGGCGAGTCCCTGCGCGAGGTGCCGACGCCCGGCAAGTCGACCTGTGCCGACGTCGCCGCCCTGCTCGGCATCGACATCCGGCGCACGGTGAAATCGGTATGTGTCATCGGCGAGCAAGGTTTCGCGCTGGCACTGGTGCGCGGCGACCACGAGGTCAACGAGGTGAAGCTGCAGAAAATTGCCGGCCTCGCCGAATACCGTCTCGCCAACGAGCAGGAAATCCTCGACGCGCTCGGCGCCAAGCCGGGCTATCTCGGGCCGGTCGGCGCGGATCGCAACAAGGTCCGCGTCGTCGCCGACCGCGACGTCGCGGCGATGGCCGACTTCGTCGTCGGCGCGAACAAGCTCGACTTCCACATCGCCGGCGTCAACTGGGGCCGCGACCTGGCCGAAGCCGATGTCGTCGCCGATATCCGCAAAGTCGTCGAAGGGGATCTATCGCCTGATGGGAAAGGCGTTCTGCGCACCGCGCGAGGTATCGAAGTCGGCCACGTGTTTGCCCTCGGCACGAAGTATTCCGAGGCGATGAACGCCACCGTGCTCGATGCCGACGGAAAAAACCGCCCGATGCCGATGGGCTGCTACGGCATCGGCGTATCGCGCATCGTCGCCGCCGCGATCGAGCAGAACCACGACGACGCCGGCATCATCTGGCCGGCGCCGATGGCGCCATGGCGTGCGGCGGTGTGCGTGATCAATCCGAAGAACGATGCCCGGGTCAACGAAGCCGCCGCCGCACTGTATGACGAACTCAACGCCGCCGGCATCGAAACCTGTCTGGACGACCGCGGCCTGCGCCCCGGCGCGATGTTCGCCGACATCGAATTGATCGGCATCCCGCATCGCATCGTCGTATCCGAACGTGGCCTCGCCGCCGGCACGTTCGAATACCGCGCCCGCCGCGACAGCGAAAGCCGGCAAATCGAACGTGCGGAGATTTTTACCGCGATTCGAGGCTAATTTTACCTGCGCGGAACCGAAATCCTTTCCGCACAAATATCAGTCGGGTTTATTTTTGCGTCGTGAGGTGGCATTCTGATCCGGAATGCGGAGTTCGTCCGCAAATACCCCGCTCGAACATCGAGCAGAAAAGAGGCTTGAAATGGCAATCGATCTCAAAGGTTTATCCAAAGCCCAATTGGACGACATCATTCAGCGCGCGCATTCGCGCAAACAGGAAATGGACGACGAAAAAATCGTCAAAGCGCGCGAGAAAATTCTCGGTATTCTCAAAACCGAGAAACTGACGTTGGAACAGGTGTTCCCAAAACTCGGCGGGCGCAAGCGCGCTCCAGCCAAGCCGAAATACCGCAACCCCGCCAATGCGCTGGAAATCTGGTCGGGTCGCGGCAAACGCCCGCGCTGGTTCAATTCCGCGCTGGCGGCAGGGAAAAAAGAAAAAGATCTATTGATCTGAAGCCGAAAATGACGTGCGTCGACTGGTGGTCGTTAAGGAAGCTCTGAATAAACGTAGCGAGCGAAGGCAGATTGCGTGTCGCCGGAGCACAGGAACCGGAGTTTACTGGTCGTAAATGAGGATTCCGAGCACCGCCGGCGCGCGAGATGCCGAGCGCAGTAGTTTATTCAGAGGTTCCTTAATCGGTCGACGCTCACTGCCGCCCAGGCTACAGCGCCCTGCGCGGCGCGACGATCAAATCGCCGAACAGCAAGCCGGCGACCAGCGACACGAGTATCGCCAATACCGAAACGGCGCTGTTGATGCCGAGAAATACATCGTGTCCGGCAATCAGCGATACGCTTAAAAACCCCAAACTTCCCGGCACGAGCAGGATGATGCCCGGCTCGCGCACGAGCGCGCCGGGGCGGTTGGTCGTGCGTGCATAGAGATTGCTCAAGGCACCCATGGTCGCGCCGGCGAGGAACACGCCGAACTCCGGGCCGAAGTGGCGACCGGCAAAATACGTCACCGCATAGCCGGTCACGGCGGCGGCCATGACTAGCGGAAAGTCGCGCGGCGCTGCGCGGAACAGCACGGCGAATGCGTAGGCGCCGAATCCCAACGCCGCCCAGACGACCCAATCGGGAACCGGCGCCAGGGCGGCGGCGGACGGCACCATCCCCAGCGCCTTGCACAGCTCGTTCGCGGCCATGGTGCCGAACGCAAGCTTGATCAAAATCGCCACCGCGTCGGCGAATCGCGCTACGCCGGAAACGAGATGCCGGGTGGACAATTCGCGCACTGCCGTCGTCAAGGTCATGCCGGGGAACAATACGATCAAGCTCGCCAGCACGACGGTCTTCAGCGTCAATGGAGCGACATACAGGCTGATCAACGTTGCCAGCACCGTCGCCACCAGCGCCGCGAGCGCTTCGAGCGCTTGCCGCAGGCGTTGGCTGCGCGCCCCCAACTGGGCGATGAGGCCGACGAGCAGCCCCACCGCTCCGGCCGCTATCACATCGGCCCAGCCGCCACGAATCAGCGCAGCGAGGGTGGCCGAAACCAGTCCGAAGCAGAGCACTTCGTGCGCCTGCGCGCGACGCCCGATGCGATCGCTCAAGGTGTGCAGAAGGTGCGAGCCGTGCTCGATGTCGAGCTCGCCGCAAATCACCTTGTCGGCGATCTCGTTGACTTCGGCGAGATGCCGCAGGTCGATGTCGCCCGGCGACAATCGGATCACGCGCGTGATCTCGGCGATCGGGTTTTCCTCTTCGAGATCGCGGAACGAAATGATGATCGCGGTCGGGCTCGACCAGATTTGCGCGATCAAGCCCAGACGTGCGGCGAGCTTGTCGAGCGCGCTTTCCAGGCGCGGCGCGGACGTCCCGTACAAATGCAGTCGGCGCGCCGTTTCGACGACGAAACCGATGCGCGCCGCCAGCGGTGCGCGCGCGCTGGGCACGACCGCATGGCGCATGGCGCCGGCATGTTCGTTCGTGGTCGAAGTGGGCGACATACGGCGCGTATTGTATCCGCCTGTGCGTGCGATATTCCGACGGACGCTTGCCGAACACGGCGGGCGCCGTTCGTTTTCTCGTTCACGAAACCGCGGCAATGGCCCGAAACGTGAGATTGATTCGCGCGGCCACGGCGCGTGCCGTCTTCGGCAGATCGTGGCGATAGTGGCGCTGCGTCGCGCCGGCCATGCCCAGCAGGCTGCCCGAGGGCAAGTCGAGTTCGAGGCGCAGGTGCGGATCGCGGCGATGACGCAAGCGAAAGCGGCGCACGCCGCCGAAGCTGAAAGACCAGATTATCGGCTCCGCGCCCAACTCCGGCTCGTCGTCGCTGTGCCAGCCCATCGAATCGCGGCCGTCGCGATACAGGTTCGCCAGCACGCTGTTGCAGCGCGCATCGCAATGCGCGGCCAGTGATTCACGCAGCGCTGCCGCGGCCGGCGTCCATGCCTGCGGCGCGAACCGCGTACCCGAATAGGTGTAGAACGCACCGGCATCGCCCATCCAGCACGACCATCTCGGCGCGTCGATCTCGCGACCGAACAGTTTCAGGCGATGGCGTTGCCATGGAATTTCCGCATGCAGGCGTGCAAACCAGCGCGCCGCGTCGACGGCATCGAAAACCTGCGCGAGGCGCACATCGGCATCGGGCAGCGCAAATGCCTGCCAGGCCCAGGGTCGATCGCGATGGGCGTTCAACCGCGTCAAGCAGCGCCGATGGGATAACCCGGCGCCGCGTCGAGCGCCGCGGCGCAGACTTCGGCGAGTTCGAGCAGACGCAAGTCGGATCCCGGCGGCCCGACGAACTGCATGCCGGTCGGCAGGCCGTCGAGCGTCATGCCCATTGGAATCGTCACCGCGGGCAAGCCGGCGAGATTGGCGAAACAGGTGAAGTCGCCGGCGTTGTCCGCCAGCGTCGCTTCGAGCGGATAGGCGGTTTGCGGCGTGGTCGGCGTGACCAGCACGTCAATTTCCTCGAACAGCTTGCGTGCCACGACCACGGCGCCATCGAGCAAGCGGTCGGCGGCGACGTAATCGCCAGCGGATTTGTTGCGCGCGTAGTCAAGCCATGCGCGCAACGTCGGCGTGAGTGGACGCGATGCATCGGCAAGCGTCGCCGCATGCATGACGAGCATCTCCGCCTCGATCAGGAAAAACGCCGAGCGACGCGCGCGCGCGAGCGGGAAATCGCCGAAGCCGACCTCACGACGATGGCCGAGCTCGTGGGTCAACGCCATGAGTGCGCGCTCGAATGCGCGCTTCACGCCGGGCTCCACGCCGAAAGCGTCGAGATCGCCCAGCAAGCCGACGCGCAGCTTGCCCGGCTCCCAATCCGGCAGCGCCAGGTCGACGCGCCGACGCCGCGAGCGCGGATCGTGCGGGTCGTGGCCGCCGAGCACATGCAGCAACACGCCGAGGTCGGCCACGCTGCGCGCGATCAATCCGACGGCATCCAGTCGCCGTGCGCCCGGTACCATGCCGCGTGTGGAAATTTCGCCGTGCGTCGGCTTCAAGGCGCTGAGGCCGCAATAGCTCGCCGGAATGCGGATCGACCCCAGACTGTCCGAGCCGATCGCGACCGTGGCGAGCCCGGCGGCGACCGCCACTGCGCAGCCGCTCGATGACCCGCCGGCTTGATAGCCGTGACGAAACGGGTTGTGCGCGGCGCCCGTGTGCGGATTGTCGCTGCCCGCGCCGAAGGCGCCTTCGGGCACCTGCGCCTTGCCGAGCATCACGGCGCCGGCGCGACGCAGGCGTTCGACGACGTGCGCATCGCGCGCCGCCGGCGCGTGCGTGCCTGGCAAACCGCAGCCCGTGGGCAGGCCGGCGACATCGATATTGTCCTTGATCGCCACCGGCACGCCGTCCAGGCGACCGAACCGGCCCTGCGCGCGCCGTGCATCGCTGGCACGCGCTTGCTCCAGTGCGCTCGGGTCGAGCGCGACATAGGCATTCAACGTTGCGTTCTGCTGCGCGATCGCATCGAGATGGGTTTGCGTCAACGTCTGCGCACTCACGCGCGCGCTGGCCAGCCAGTGCAGAATCTGGCACATGTCCGCGCCGCGCAGGCGCAGCGCATCGAGCGCCGGAAACGTTTCGGCCGCCGTCGCAGCCTGTGAATTCGATTCGATCATCCTCATCCCCTTTTTTTGCATTATCGCCGAATACGGCCAAGTGGACGATTGCCGCTTATACGGCAAACCCGCACAATTCCTGCCTTGCCCGGGCCCGACACGAGAAAATCACCATGAGCGAATCCACCCCGCGCGACGTGATGGAATACGACGTCGTCACCGTCGGCGCCGGCCCCGCCGGGCTTGCGTTCGCGATCCGCGCCAAGCAATTGAAGCCCGACTTGCGCGTGTGCGTGATCGAAAAAGCCTCGACCATCGGCGCGCAGATTCTCTCAGGCGCCGTGATCGAACCGCAGCCGCTCAACGAGCTGTTGCCCGAGTGGGGCAAGAATCCGCCGCCGATCTGCGTGCCGGTCAGCGAGGACGAATTCTGGTATCTGCCCGACCACGCGCGCGCGATCAAATCGCCCGTGGTGCCGCCGCAGATGCACAATCACGGCAACTTCATCGTCTCGCTCGGCGCGCTGTGCGCATGGCTGGCGCCGCAGGCCGAGGCGCTGGGCGTGGAAATCTATCCGGGCTTCGCCGCCGCCGAGCCGTTGTTCGATGAAGCAGGTGCGGTCAAGGGCGTGCGCATCGGCGACATGGGCGTGGCCAAGGATGGATCGCACAAACCCGGCTACACCCAAGGCATCGATATCCTTGCCCAGATCACCGTGCTGGCCGAAGGCTGCCGCGGGCACCTGTCGAAACAGCTGATCGCGAAATACCAGCTCGACAAGGACAGCGATCCGCAAACCTACGGCATCGGCATCAAGGAACTCTGGCAACTGCCGCCGGGCCGGGTCACGCCGGGCAAAGTCATGCACACGGTTGGCTGGCCGATGGACAAGGCGACTTACGGCGGCAGCTTTTTGTATCACTTGGACAAGGATCGCATCGCGCTCGGCTTCGTCGCGGGGCTCGACTACGCCGATGCGCTGCTGTCGCCGTTCGAGGCGTTCCAGCAATGGAAAAATCACCCGCACATCAAGCCGCTGCTCGATGGCGGCAGCATCGTCTCGGCCGGTGCGCGCGCGCTGATCGAAGGCGGCTGGCAATCCTTGCCCAAGGTCGAGATGCCCGGCGCGATGCTGATCGGCGATTCCGCCGGCCTCATGAACGTGCCCAAGATCAAAGGCACGCATCAGGCGATCCGCTCGGGCATGCTCGCGGCCGAGCATGTCGTCGCCGCGAACGCGCCCATCGGCTGGGATGCGAAGCTGCGCGGCTCGGCGGTAATGAGCGAGTTGAAAAAGGTGCGCAATATCCGCCCCGGCTTCAACAAGGGGCTGGTGCTCGGCGTGGTCAACGCCGGTTGGGAAACCGTCACTGCGGGCCTGTCACCGTGGACGCTGAAAAATCATGCCGATTGGTCGTCTTTGAAAAAAGCCGCGCCGGGCGACACCGTCGCCGACGACCAGAAGCGCCTCGGCTACCTCGAACGCACGCTTGCCCCGCGCGACCGCCTCGCCTCGGTCTACTTCGCCGCAACCGAACACGACGAAGACCAACCCGTGCATCTGCATGTCGCCGATACCGACGTGTGCGTGACGAAATGCGCCACCGAATACCAGAATCCCTGCACCCGTTTCTGCCCCGCCGGCGTCTACGAAATCGTCGCCGACGAATCCGCCAACACCGGCAAGCGCCTGCAGATCAACGCCGCCAACTGCGTGCATTGCAAGACCTGCGACATCAAGGATCCGTACCAGATCATCACCTGGGTCACGCCGGAGGGTGGCAGCGGGCCGAATTATCAGAATTTGTGAAGCGAAAGCTCAACCAGGCAGGTCGCCGGTTGTGTATGGCCTCCTCCCTATCGCCAGCTCGGCTTTTGTCGATGAGCGGGGCGACTGCGCTTGTATATCGGCCTGTGGATGTGCATGCGCAATATTCAACCGCATGCAATCGTTGCGATTGAGCGCAGTCAACTCAAAAAACGGAAGTGTCCCCTTTGGCGCGATCACGCTACGCCAAACGCACGCGGACGCGCAGTCCGGGGGTGTTGTCGTCGAGTTCCAGCGTGGCGTCGTGCAGGGTCGCGATCGCCTGAACAAGGGCAAGGCCAAGACCGTTGCCGGGGGTGGTGCGGCTGGCATCGAGGCGGACGAAGCGGTGCAACACTTTTTCGCGCATGTCCGCCGGAATGCCGGGGCCGTCATCGGCGACGACGACGTCGACGCCATGTGCAATCGGCGCTGCCACGAACGCGATGCGCGCGCCCGCGGGACAATGGCGTGAAGCATTTTCGACGAGGTTGGCGAAAAGTTGCATCAGCAACTCGCGGTCGCCGCGAACGTGCAGCCCTGGGGCGATGTCGTCGCACAGTGACTGCCCTTTTTCCTCGATCGCCGATTCGTGGATTTCGACGACGGTGCGCAGCAATTCGGAGAGATCGAGCGTGCGGAAATGCGCCTTGCGCACACCGCTTTCGATCTGGGCGATGCGCAGCAACGCGCCGAACGTCTGCAGGATTCCATCGATGTCGCCCACGGTGGCGGCGAGCGTTGCATGCAGCGAGGCGATATCGGGTGGACGCTGCTGCGCGAGTTCGAGACGCTGGCGCAGCCGCGTCAATGGCGTGCGCAGATCGTGGGCGATGTCGGTCGAGACCTGGCGCAAACCCTCCATCAGTACGCCGATACGATCGAGCATGGCATTGATGCTCGTGGCGAGGTGATCGAATTCGTCGCCGGTGCCGCTGAGGGGAATGCGCCGCCGCAGGTCGCCATTGACGATGTCGCGGCTGGTTCGACTGATGGCCTCGACCCGACGCATGGCGGCGGCACTGGCCGTTGCGCCACCGATCAGCACGATGAGTAGAGCGATGGCCGTGCCCCACAGGAATGCGTGTGCGACCGATTCGCGCAGTTCGTCCACCTGATGCGCATTGGTGCCGACGAACAAGTAGGCGCCGTCGATGTCCTGCGTGCCGCAACCCCGGATATCGATATCGGCGAATGATTCCAGGCGTTCTCCCTCCAGCCACTCGCGCACACCGATGCGCGGAGCGAGGGCCGGCAGGTTGCCGGCCAGTTTCTTGCCGCTGCGATCGGTGAGCAGATAGAAATACCCGGGCGACTGCGCGGCGATGCGCTCGACGCTGCGCCGCAGGCCATCGAGCGTGCCGTCGGTGTTGCCGTTGCGAACCTCGCGAATTTCGGCCTTCACGGTCAGATCGATCTGTTCGCGCATGTACGCCATCGCCGACCAGTACACGATCGCGAACAGAACCAGGAAGCTCAGGCCGGTGATGATCGCGTAGGCGACCGTCAGGCGAAAGCTTGTGGTACGTGCGAGCCGCCGCACATTCATGGCGTACCTTCGCGCAGGCAATAGCCCGCGCCGCGCAAGGTCTGAATCAATCCCGGCGCGTGGCCCTTGTCGATCTTCGCGCGCAGGCGGCTGATGTGGCTTTCGACGACGTTGGTGTGCGGGTCGAAATGCAAATCCCAGACTTGTTCGAGCAACATCGTGCGCGTGACCACTTCGCCGGCGTGGCGCAGCAGGAATTCGAGCAGACGAAATTCGCGCGGTTGCAAATCGATGGCGTGCCCGGCGCGTTTCACGCTGCGCGCGAGCAGATCCATTTCCAGATCGGCCAGGCGCAGCACCGTTTCCGCGGCCGTGCGCCGCGGCCTGCGCCCGAGCGCGGCGACGCGCGCGGCGAGTTCGGAAAACGCGAACGGTTTGACCAGATAATCGTCGGCCCCGGCATTGAGACCGTTGACGCGGTCGTCGATGCCGCCGAGCGTGGTCAGAAACAATACCGGCGTTTCGATACCGCCCGCACGCAGCGTGCGCACGAGGGTCATGCCGTCGAGGCCGGGCAGCATGCGATCGACCAGCAGCAGGTCCCAGTCCTGCCCGGTGGCCTGAAACAAGCCGTCACGACCATCGCGGGCGATGGTGAGGGTGTGGCCGGTTTCGGTGAGTCCCGCCGCCACATAGGCGGCGGTCTCGGCATCGTCTTCGATCAGCAGAATTCTCAAGGCGCGCGAACCGGGGGCGGGGGGCTTTGCATGATTCGGCGACCAGGCTGGCGATTCAGTGCCCGGCGGATTTCCGATCCGCTGCGGCTTCCCGCGCCTGCGCTTTCGGGTCTTCGGTTTCCTTCGACACGATGCCACCCGATACGGCATCGACCTGGATTTCGACGATGTCCTTCGAGCCGGGCTGCTTGATGTCGAACGACCACACGAGCTTGCCGTGTTCGCGCTCCAATTCCGAACTGGCGAGCATGCCGTTCGGCACGGCAGCCAATGCGGTGCGTTGTGCGGCCTCTTTCGATACGCTCGCTTGGCGGGCGAGGTCGGCTTGGCTGGCATTGTCGTCCGCCCACACGGCGGCACTGACGGCGAGAGCGAAAATCGGGGCGATGAAGGCGTTGCGGCGAGCGAACATGATCGATTCCAGGAGGGGAAAGGGAGGGCCATGAAAGCAACAGCGACCGCAACATTCAAGTTATGGATTGGTAATGTCGCGATCATGTCGCGGCTGTGCGCAAGGCCGATAAGCCAATGAGGCACCTGCACGCGAATTTTCCATCATGGCCAGAGCACGCAAACGCTCATCCACAGGCCGGATATACAAGCGCAGTCGTTCCGCTCACCGACAATAGCCGATTTGGCCCCAAAGGTATTGGCGAGCAGTGCTGAAAATTCTCGATCTGCAATTTGATCCAGATAGGCATATGGAAATTCAACATCCGTCGAACCGTGACGTGAACGTGAACGTGATGATCTTGGATGCTGCTCGCTTCAGAGCTGTCAGTCATGCGGGATCCCCGAGACTTGCCAGGACCTTGCCGTGGTGTTCGCCCCGCAGCAGGTCGATGAAGGCGGCGGGCACGGCGGCCAGTCCGTGCACGCGATGTTCGTGATAGTGCAGGCTGCCGGCGGCCAGCATCGCGCCCAGCTCGGCGCGGCAGCGCGCCAGCTCGGCCAGGTGGTCGTACACCACCAGCCCTTCCAGCCTGGCCCGTGCCGCGATCACCGGGCCCAGGTTCGGCCCGGGCGGGCGCTCGGCGCGGTGGTACTGGTCGATCAGGCCGCACAGCACCACGCGTGCATTCCGGCGCAGCATGCCCAGGGCGGCTTCGAGCACCGGCCCGCCGACGTTGTCGAAATAGCCGTCGATGCCGTCCGGGCAGGCCGCGCGCAGGGAATCGGCGATCTGCCCGTCGCGGTGGCTGATGCAAGCGTCGAAGCCGTATTCGCGAGTGACGATGGCGCACTTGTGCGCGCTGCTGCTGATGCCGACCACGCGGCAGCCGGCCGCCTTGCACAACTGTCCCGCCACGCTGCCGACCACGCCGGCCGCGGAGGACACCAGGATGGTCTGGCCGGGCCGGGGTTCGAGGATGCGCCGCACGCCGGCCCAGGCGGTGAGCCCCGGAATGCCCAGCACGCCCAGGGCGGTGGTGGGCGGCGCCGAGCCGGTTTCCACCGCGCTGGCCCGGGTCGCATCGACCGCGGCGTATTCGGCCCAGCCGGTGGCGGCGAGCACCAGGCTCCCGGCCGGGTGGCGGCCACTGCGGTCGCCCAGCACCTCGGCGATGCCGTAGCCGGGAATGATGCTGCCCGGCGGCGGGCAGGGTTCGGCATAGCGCCCGCCCAGTTGCGCGCGCAGGAAGGGATCGAGCGACAGCCAGCGGGTACGCACCAGCATCCGATCGGCGCTGGCCTGCGGCAGCGGCATCTCGCGCAGTGCGAAGTCGTCCGCCAGCGGCATGCCGCTGGGCACGCGCCGCAGGCAAATGGCCTGCATGGTCTGCGGCAAGGCAGACATGGATCAGAATGCGTTGATGCCGGTCAGCTCGCGTCCGATGACGAGTTGATGCACGGTTTCCGTGCCTTCGTAGGTGATCACCGATTCCAGGTTCAGCGCGTGGCGGATCGCGGCGTGCTCGGTGGTGATCCCCGCGCCGCCGAGCAGATCGCGGCATTCGCGCGCGATGTCGATGGCCATGCGGCAGTTATTCCACTTGGCCAGCGAGACCTGTTGCGGTTGCATGGCGCCGGCATCCTTGAGCCGGCCCAGTTGCAGCACCAGCAGTTGCGCGGTGGTGATGCGCCGGGCCATGTCGGCCATTTTGATTTGCGCGCTCTGCGTCGCCGCCAACGGGCGACCGAACAGGATGCGCTCCTTGCTGTAAGTCAGTACTTCTTCCAGGCAGGCTTGCGCCGCACCGATCGGACCCCAAGTGATGCCATAGCGGGCCTGGGTCAGACAACCCAGCGGCCCCTTCAGGCCGATCACGTTGGGCAGGCGGTTGGCCTCGGGCACGCGCACGCCGTCGAAGAACAGCGCGCCGGTGGACGAAGCGCGCAGGCTCATCTTGTGCTTGATCTCCTGCACGCCGAAACCGGCCATGCCCTTCTCCAGCACGAAGCCCTGGATGCCGTCGTCGGTATGTGCCCAGACGATAGCGAGGTCGGCCACCGGGGCGTTGGTGATCCACATCTTGGAGCCGTCGATGATCCAGTCGCCGCCGTCGCGGCGGGCGCGGGTTTTCATCGATGCCGGATCCGAGCCGCCGTGGGCCTCGGTCAGGCCGAAGCAGCCGATCAGCTTGCCGGCGGCCATATCCGGCAGCCAGCGCCGGCGTTGTTCTTCGGAGCCGTAGGCGTAGATCGGATACATGCACAGCGAGCTCTGCACCGACACGAAGCTGCGCAGGCCGGAGTCGCCGCGCTCCAGTTCCTGGCAGATCAGGCCGTAGCTCACGCCGCTCAGGCCGGCGCCGCCGTACTGCTCGGGCAGGGACGAGCCGAGCAGGCCCATCGCGGCGATTTCGGGAATCAGCTCGCTCGGAAAACGGGCCTGGTCGAAGCAGTCGCCGATGATCGGCAGCACACGCTCGTTGGTGAAACGGGCAACGGATTCCTGCACGGCCCGCTCTTCTTCGGAAAGCAGGTCGCGGACATCAAACAGATCGAGAGGGTCGAGGCTCATTCGGGTTTATTGGGGCCGGGTCAGGCGGGATGGATAGCAAGGCCGGTCAGGCGGTCAGGATTTCCCTGGCGGCACGCTCGCCGGAGGTGACGGCGGCTTCCATGCCGGGCGCGTCGAGTTCGGTCTGCTCGCCGGCAAAATGGATACGACCGAACGCACGGCTGTTCCATTCCAGGGTTTCCGCGAAATGCCCCGCGGCGATTTCCGCGTAGGCACCCCCCGCAAGCGGGTCGGAACCCCAACTGCGGGTTTCCAGCGGCTGCAGCGCACCCTTGCAGGACGGGCGCACGCGTTCCATTTCGGCAATTACCGCTGCCATGCGCGCGTCACGATCGAGCTTGTCGGCCTTGAGCGCGGTGGCGCCGTTCATCCAGGCGATCAGGCGCTGCACTTGCTGGTTCTGGTCCACGATCGGCATGACCTGCCCGAGCAGACCGGTGCTCCACAGCATCAGCGGCAGGCCGTCGGACTCCCAGAACTTGGCGGTGGGCTTGAGGTGTACCGTGGTGACCGGGTTCATGTCACGGGCGGCCCACATCGCGGCCTGCGCCTGAGGTGGCGCGGGGTCGAAGCGGATACGCTTGAGCGGAGTGGTCGGAATCGCCGCAACCAGATGCTTGGCGCTGAAGCGCCGACCATCGGCACAATGCACGGTTACGCCCTTGCCTGAGCTTTCCACCGCGGTGACCATGGCATGAAGCAGCGGCGGCGTGGCCAGCGACGCGGCCATGCCCACTGGCAATGCTTGACTGCCGCCTTCGACGAAGCCGAATCGGTGCTCGCCGTAACGCAGACCGGCATCCCGACGCAGCGCATCAAGCGCGCTGACCGTGTCGATGGACGAGTAACCGGCACCGACATCCATCCAATCGATGGCCTGCTTCGACCACCCCTTTTCCGCCAGATACCGCGACAGCGGCACATCCAGCGCCAGCTTTGCCGGATCCTTCCAACTGTCCGCTGCGGGCAATGCGATGCCTTGCATGGCCACACGCATCAGCAACGGCGGCAGCAAGTCGTGCTCGCGCCCCTTGAGTACGTTGTGCGGGCTGTCCGCCCACGCTTTCGCACTGACAATGCTGTTGCCGAACACCATGCCCGACCGACTGAAATCGATGTCCAGGTCCGGCGGCACGATGTTCACACCAACGGCCTTGGCATGGGCGCGCAGTTTGGTGTAGCCCGCCCCTACCTGCACGCCTCCGACCTCGAAACGGATGCCGTCGCGCGTGATGGTGTGCAGACGGCCACCGATTCGGTCAGACGCTTCCAGAACCTGCACCTTTGCGCCCGAGGCCTCCAACGTGCGCGCCGCGGACAGGCCGGCCAATCCGGCGCCGATAACGATCACGTCCAACGATGCGGTCTGTTTTCGACTGGCTTGTGAAGACCGTTCGGCGACTTCACCACATCCCGTCAGACCTGTCGCCATGACGCCGAGCATCCCTTTGAGTACATCACGTCTTTGCCTTTGCATTTTTCGTATCCCATCCCATTCCATCGCGCACTGGCGGAATGAATCACCGCCAGTGCGCAGATACGTTGGCTGATTTCAGAACCGAATTTTCATTTCCACGCCGTACATGCGCGGCAATGAAGGCGATATCGCGTAGTCGCGCAGGAAGCTGACTCCGTATCCTGTCTGCGGCGGAACGTTCGGAATGGCCGCCATCGCCGTCGGGTCGAGGTAGCCGAGAACTCCGGACGGCGCGTGGTTGTTGAACAGATTGTTCACGTACAAACCGATCTGGAAATGCTCGTTGGGCCGCAGATGAAAATTGAGATTGCTGCGCACCGACGACGACACGATCGCGAGGTTGTCGAGGCCGGAATATTCCGACCCGTGATAGATCACGTCATAGTTGGCATCGTAGTTCCAACCGTTCGCCAGCCGCCCGGTATAGGTCACTCCCAGGCTGGCCAGCTGCTTGGGTACCAGTGGCAGACGGTTGCCTGCGGCGTTGGCGCAGGACATGCTCATGGTGGCAGCGGGCACCTGACAGAAGATGTCGCCATAACTTTGGCTCGGGTAGTTCACGACCTCCGCATCGGTGTACGAATAGGTGAAGCGGGCATGCCAGTTCTCGGCGAACAGCCAGTCACCTTCGAGTTCGAGACCGTTGATGCGCGACTTGCCGATATTGGCGATGTAGCTGGTTGTAAAATAGCTACCATCCATCTGCTGCGCGGGAGCGCCTGCTGTCAGCTGCTGACCCGACCAATTGATGCGGTATACGTCGGCGTTCAGACGCAGGCGATGATCGAGCAGTTCGCTCTTGATGCCGAACTCGTAGTTCCACACGGTGCTCTGATCATAGGTGTTGTAACCAAGCGCAATGAGATTGGCGCGCGCCGCCGGCGTCAGCGACGCACGGTACGCATCCATGTTGAAACCGCCCGGCTTGGTACCCTTGGCCGCCAGTGCGTAGAGATTGATGTCGTCGTTGAGGTGGTAGGTCAACGTGGCGCGCGGGGTGAAGTTGCTGTTCGTCTTGCTCAGCGAATACGGCAAGGTGTAGGTGGTTTTGCTGATGATCTGCGTATCGACCCCGGACAGGTTCAGCTGGTCGCGCGCGTATCGCGCTTCCAGGGCAGCCGTCCATTTTGAATTGATGTCCCACTTCAGCATGCCGTACACCGCCTTCGCGATGGTGCTGCCATGCGGATTGGTCGGCGCCACCGCCACCGGCATGTTGTACGGCGGGTAGAAGCCGACCAGGCTGCCACTGTAACCGGGCTGCGGATTCTGCCGGTAGTAGTAAAGACCAAGCACTCCGGACAACGCTTTGGACTGATCCGAGGCGAGGCGGATGTTCTCGGAATAGTCGATCGCCTTGGTCTGAGCGATGCTCTCGAACGCGCCGCCGAAGCCGCGGATCGCACTGTAGTCCTGGTCGATCGCGAGATAGCTCTTGCTGGTGTTGTAGGCGGTGGTAGACGTCAGCTCCCAACCGTTGCTGAAATAGTAGTTCGCGCGCACGTAACTGCGCAGATAGGTGTAGCTGGTGCCGGGATCGTAGCCCGCCGCCCGGAACGCATCGGAATTCATACCATACGACGTGGGTGCCGAGAACTCGCCGCAGTGCGCACCCAACCGACGACTGGCGAGAATGGGAATCGAGCCGTAGAGCAGCTTGCCGGTGTACTGCGGCAGATAGCAGTTGAGGCTGTTGGCCGAGCCGAGCCGCGCGATGGGCCACAACTGATCCTGGTTGTCCTGGTACATCACCCGTCCGGTGATGTCGAGGCTGTCGGTGGCCGCCCAGTGCGCGGCCAGCATCAGGCTCTTCGAGTCGCGCCCGCCCAAATCCTTTATGCCGGAGACGTTGTTGAAATACATGCCGTCGTTGTGGTCATGGTTGGCGCTCAGGTCGATGCCGAAATTGCCGCTGTCAGTGCGCGCAGACGTGAACACGCCTTCTTTTTGCTGGCCATAGTTGCCGATCCCCAACGTGATCGTGGTACCGGGGCGGGCCCCGGGTTGCTCGGTGATGAAGTTCACCGCGCCCGAAAAGGTACCGCGACCGAATTCGGCCGACTGCGGGCCGCGGATCACCTCGACCTGCTGGATGTTCTGCAGCCCGAATTCGGAAACGTCGCCCTGGACGAACACACCGTCGATGAAGAACGACGCGTTCGCGTCGCCAAGGATGTTCGACATGCCGCGGATCACCGGGCGCGAGAGGTTGCGTCCGAACGGCGAGTCGAACGAGAAGCTGGGGGTGATCGCCGCGATGCCGTTGATGTCGTTGAGGCCCTGCGTCTGGATCATCTGCTGGGTGACGGCTGTGATCGGCAGTGGTGCGCTCTGCAGCGCCTCGTCCACACCGCGGGCTGTGACGGTGACAGCCTGCAGGGATTGCGCCTGATTCGGGTCCGCTTCCTTCGGGGATGTTTTCTTTATTCCGGCTCTGGCGGTGGGCGCCGCCTGATCGGCTGGCGTGGATGCATTTTGTGCATGCGTCGCCCCGGTGGCAGCAAGCAGTGCGACAAAAATAGACGCTGACAATGCGCAAGGTTTCGAAATAAGCATGGTATCCCCTCGAATGATGTGCTCGTGATGGGTGGTGGTCTGCGACGTGGTGATCAGGGTTGTGCTGCGGTATCGGGTTTTGCGGCTGCCTTGCCGTGGCCGTCATCGGCCGCGGGATGCAATTTCTTGTATTCGGTCCAACTGGTGGCATTGGGCTGCACCCAGGTGTCGGGTGCGTGCTGGTACTGCGGATACTTGTTGTGCACCAGCTCGCGAATGTCTGCGGGCAGCTGGTCGAATGAAGCGAGTTTCACGCCCTGAGCGATGTACAGCACATTGCCGGGGCGTTCGCCCAATTTCATCCAAGGCAGCCACGGACCGATGCGCGTCCAGCCGTAGGAAACCGGCGCGCTGTTGAGCTTGGCGTTGGCCAAATCGGCCTTGGCGGCGAAGAACATGAAATGCTCCGAGCCGACATAGGTCGGGCCGGAGGATTCTTTCGGATAATCCTTTGGCTGCAGCGGGTTGGGGTATGCCAGCGGAATGTTCATCGCCAGCATGACCTCGTCCCCTTTGCTCACCCACGGCAGCGGATAGCGATCGCTGAGCACCGTGTTTACCGGGTCGTTCGCAACTGCGAGCACGTCGTTGGTTTCGCCCGAGATGGGGTTCGTCCATTGCTCGAGGATCTTGCCGGTCTTGAGGTCGCGGTAGATCGCGAGTTCGCGCGTGTACAAGCGCCACGTACCGTCGGCCTGTTTCTCCGTCCGACCGATGTTGAATCCTTCAAACCCCATCAGCGCCTGGGATTTTTTGCCCGGTTCCTGCGCAAAGACGGTGCCCTCCCACCACAGAATTTTTTCCTCGCGGGGATCCAGTGAACAGCGCAACTTGACCATGGCCTGGAGGCCGCCAAGCGGGTTGCCGGAATCGGGCTCCGGCGCGGCCTGGGCGGGTAGCACCATGGCTGCAGCGAGCAATGCGGCGGTGGTTCGGATCATATCTTGCTCCCTCGATCGAGAAATGTGATGACGCGGAGTGTGCTGGTGCGGATGTCAATGACCTTGCGCCGCAGGTTGAAGCGCCGGGCAGCTTGATTCGGTTCGCCCGGCGTCACGGGACGGTCTTCATCATTTCGGTGTAGCGGCCAAGATGGAACTGCATGTGCTGTCCCATCAGCGCCTCGACGTGGCGCACCGGCACATCGAGAATCTGGGTAGCGCCATGGCCACCGGCGACCCAGCGCGGCCACGCCGGGAGATTCGTGCCGTTGGGGTTGCCCGTCCGCGCGAACTGGGCCCAGTAGCCGAGCATCACGTCCTGCATCTTGCGTTCGGTCGGGTTGGCGAGATCGACCTTGTCGCGCCCCTGCCGATCGAACAGGTACGGCACGTCGTCACCGTGCGCGGCACCGGGCTGTCCGGCCTTCACCGCCGCCGGCGAAAGATGCGTGAACTGATAGACCCAGGTCGGGTGGCCCTGCTGCGCGTTGGCGTTGGCGATCCAGCGCACCGGGGCGTTGAAGCCGACATCCGCCAGCCACTGATGCACCAGCGCGTCGTCCTTCAGGTCAGGATAGTGCTCGTCGACCACGGCCTTGGGCGCGGTGCGGTAGATCAGCGCCGCCGGCAACTTGAAATGAGCGTACAGGCTCTGCTCCCAGTTCACCGTGCCGACAAGCAACGGAATCGGCAGTTGCTTGCCTTCGGCGAACAGGCGCTCCACCGGCTCGGGCAAAATCTTGCCATCGGTGACCGGCACCAGAGCGCCGGGCGGCATGGTGCTCTGGTAGTCGAGCACGCTTTTCAACGACAGGTCGCGCAGCGCCGCCGGGGTGACATCCTTGATGTCGGGGAGCAGCTTGCCGGCCATGGCGACGCCGGCACTTTCCAGCGACGGCGAGCCCGGCAGGTCCTTGGCCAGGTAGCGCGGATAGTCCATCTGCGCCGGTACGCCGCTTTCGCCAATGACCTTCTCGAACAAACCCTTGCTCAACGGCGAGGCCATCAGCGCGGTGGCCGCCACACTGCCGGAGGATTGCCCGAAGAGAGTGACGTTGCCCGCATCGCCACCAAAGCTCGCGATATTCTGCCGGACCCATTTCAGACCGGCCAGAATATCCATCAGTCCGTAGTTGGCCAGCAGCGCGTCGGGCTGCTCGGCACTCAGCGCCGGGTGACCGAAGCGGCCGAGCAAGCCGAGCCGGTAGTTCAGGGTCACCACGATCACGCCACGCTTTGCGAGCCCGCTGCCGTCGAAAGCCGAACCGGTGCCGGAGATGGCCCCGCCACCATGCACCCAGACCATCACCGGCAGTTTCTTGCCGGGCTTCGACACGGGAGCGTAGACCGAAAGGTTGAGACAGTCCTCGCTCATCGTGAAATGGCTTATCCACGCAATCGGCTCGCCGCGCTCGACCGATGGCTGCGGACAGATCGCGCCGGACTTGCTGGCATCGCGCACGCCATCCCACTTTGGCGCCGGGGTTGGTGGCCGCCAGCGGTGTTCGCCGCCGGCGTCGCCGGCAAAGGGAATGTTGCGAAAGATGCGAATG
>Ga0208826_1001099_pt1 | contig 24058 bp, 17 predicted proteins | sample AD_UKC115_MetaG_FD_184451 | JGI IMG/M metagenome (GOLD analysis project Ga0208826, IMG submission 184451) | Active sludge microbial communities of municipal wastewater-treating anaerobic digesters from Hong Kong - AD_UKC115_MetaG (SPAdes)... | ecosystem: Engineered > Bioreactor > Anaerobic >...
GGAAGAAATACTCCTCCTGCATCCGGCGCACCATGCGGCGGGCGATTTTCTCGATGACCGATACATCGGAGGAAAGCGTATCCCCCTCATGATCATTATAGGTCCACACCACCTTGCCGGTGGGCACATCGATCATGCTGGCCTGCACGCCGACGCGGGCATGCCAATAACGCGTAAAGTTGTTCTCCATGAGATAGCTTTCGGTAATATGACCGACGATGACTTTGTCCGCGCCCAAGTCGCGCCCAAACGCTTCGGGCGGGATTTGCGTCATCATCTGTTCGAGCGCGGCGGGGTCTTCACCCGGGAATGCCTGTTCCAGGTCGTGCTGCTTGCGCGCGAAATACTGGCGCAGGCGCAAGCGATCCAGCAGGTTGATGTAATCGCCGGCCTGCATGCGCAGCTCGCGCGTCAGTGCATCGGCCATGACCTGTCCGGCATTGGGATCATTGTATTGTTTGCGCGCGAGAAACCACCATCCAGCCTTTTGTACGCGCGTCAGGTCGTTGCGATAGTATTGCGGAATGGAAAAATCCATGACGAGCAGCGTCTGGCGTAGCGGCTTGGCGCTGGGGGGGGTATAATGCGCGCAGCCGCTAAGAGGCAGGATTGCGGCGCATAGGAGAATGGCGGCCATCAGGGCCGGATTTGATTTCCTGAACGGAAGCACAGGCATGAGGATCACTCCACGGCAGGCAAGTATGAACTGGCGTGTCCAGCATTGTCACGCCCAGGCGTTTCTGTCCAGCAAAAAGCCTCCGGAGAAGGATCCCGGAGGCTGAGTTTTCTTCGCTATTAGGATTTTTTTCTTGGGATTTAATCTTCTTTAGGAATGGGGCGCTTTAGGGTTCCATCGTCATTGAGCAAATCATACGGCACCACCTGCTTGTCCACGACGATGTTGCGCGTGTTGCTGGGAACATTTTCCAGCGGCTTCTTTTCGGAGACGAGGAACTGCACCCCGTCCACGTCGAATTCCGTGCCATCGTATTTGCGCGCCCAGTCCTTGGCGTATTCCTGCACGAGGTTCTGGCGGTCGCCCATCCATTCAGCGTATTTGGCGCGCTGCTCCTGGCGTTCGCGCAGGCCGTTGACCAGCCCCCAGTAATCATCATGCACCATGGCATCCAGCGCGTAGGCGCATTCCATGTAGATGCGCATCAATCCGGCCACGGCCATTTCTGATTCTGTCAGGTTTGGATGCTGGACATCGAGGATTTGACCACCCAATTGATCGGCTTGTGTGCGCAGGATGTTAATGACCGCAGTGTCGCTCTCATTCGGCAGCGGCATGGCGGGGTATTCGCGCGTGGACTGCACCCATTCCTTGGGTTCGCGTGTTGCCGAATCGACTTCGCTCCAGGTCCAGATTGGTTCGCGCTTCTCCTGCATTACCGAGGCGAATTTATCCACATCGGTGACGGTGACAATGCCGGGCAACTGCAACGTGGTGCGCGAGACATAGTTCTGCCAGAGATAATTTTGCCAAAAATAAAAGGCCCACTCGCCAAGGGCGTGCGGGTCGTTGCCCGCGGCGATGGCCACTTGCACAGGCTGCACATCAAAGGCATACACCACGGGCGCCTGGTCGGGTTTTATTTTGGGATCGAGCGACATTTTGATTTCGGCCTGCTGTGGAGCGGCCCCTGGAGTCCCCGGCGCCATGGGAGTGACCACAAATGGCGTGGGCACGGGTGTGGGGGTCGGGGTGGCTCCGGCCACGGCAATGGCGGCCCCTGTTACGGTTGGGGTTGCAATGGCCAATGTCGGCGCTCCCGGAGCCGTCGGCGCGGCGGTTGTGGCCAGGCGCACAAATTCCTCTATAAAGCTGCTCTTGGCCTTGTCGTAATCGGCCGTGCTCAGGGGAATGCGCTGCAGCGTCGAGGCGGTGATGTCATTTGAGGCTGTATCCCAAACGGCCGTGAAGATGAACGCCTTGGAATCAGCCGCGTCGCCCCCTGTGGTCTGCGGGAAGGCGGATGGAATCAGGCAAGGGATCAGGAGCAGAAGCGCAAGGAGCCGTTTCATTGTTGAACTCACCTTTTCGGTGCAAAACATAGTTCCGCCGGAAATCCACTCCAGCTTGCCTTAGTGTAGAGCGGCAAATCGAAACTATTCAAGCTTTTCAATGGGCAGGGCAAGAATTTTTGCGCTCCCGCCCGGTTGTGAATTGGAAATCTTGTTTGGCTCATGCTCACATCAACCAGTATAAAAGTGGCCATGGGAGCAAATGAATTCACAGGGGATTTGTGGCCGCAGGCAAACATGAATTCAAGGTCATTGGCATTATTCAGTTTGTCCGTTTCTGAGTTGTAGAAATCTTTTCAGGTTTAACTCTTGCTACTGCTTCAACATGCCGATTTCCGGCCAGGCAGAAGAGAACTGCGCCGGAAACTTCATTTCTTAACGTTGCCGCGCCCCTCACAATCCAATCAGGTCCAACCAGCAGGGGGGGCCATCCATGTACCGCGTATTTGCATTGCTCGCAGTTCTGGCCATTGCCTCATTCAGCTTTGCCGCCGAAAGAGGAGAGACGAAAAACAACGCCAATGAATCCAAGAACAATGCCGCCATGGGTTCAATGACAGGCCAGCCCATTACCGCCGTGCTCAAAAAAGAGCATGAGGAAGTGGCGAAGATGCTCGATCAGCTTGTCACCGACAAGGATGCACAAAAACGCAAGGATATGTTCCAGCAATTGAAGGCCGCCATTCTGCCGCACATGGCTGGCGAGGAGCAGGTTTTCTATCCAGCGCTAGGCACGGATGAAAAATCCCAGGAAATGGCTTTGCAGGGCACCGAGGAACATCGCATGGCTCGCATGGTCATGCGCGAAATGCAAGCCGACATGAACAACGAGATGATGTTCACCGTTCGCGCGAAAATCCTGAAAGACCTCATCACGCATCATGTGCAGGAAGAAGAATCGAAGATTTTTGAACAGGCCCGCAAGAATATGAAGGAAGAGCAACTGGTTCAAATGACTGAGGAATTCAATGCCGTCAAGGCCCGCACCAAACCTGATCTGAATGCCGCGGAGGCGATGGGCGGCATGGAACGCGGCGCGCAGATGATGGGCGGCAAGCGTGGTGCGGCAGGGGCAGCGGAAGCGGGGCGCGCCGGGCGTATGGGCCGGGCCGGACGTGGCGCGGCTGAAGGCGCAAATGGCGCGGGCGCTGGAGCAGGAGAAGGAATGGGTGCAGGCAGTGTTGGCACCGGAACGGGCGCTGAAACAGGCACCGGGGCTGGCGCTGGAGCGGGTGCGGGCACAGGCGCAGGCGCAGGTTCAACCGCCGGCGGCGGAGCCGGAGCAGGTGGCGCTGGCGGGGCTGGTGGCGCAGGTGGCGGCGCAGGGCAATAGCAGCAACGCAGCAGCGAGTAATTAAGTTAGAGTGCATCCAGATCGACATCTCCCGCCGCTCATGGCGCGCGGGAGATGTCTTTTCTTTGAACCCTGATACCAGATAACAAATTACAAAATTCTGCAATAGTGCGTCGCAAATTTTTCTCTTTTGTGGCACAGCCGCCCTCGGCTGTGTTAATGCTCAGAAAAGAACAAAGGCCACAGCCGGGGGCGGCTGTGCCACACAAGCAAAATCATACATTCACTGTCATCTCAGCAACCAGCCCCCCTCAACCTTTCAACCAGCAACAAGCAACCAAACACGATTAACAGCAATTGCATCCCGCGCCGCCTTGGTGTTGGATAGAAACCTCTGAACTTCCGAAGGAGCCATCATTGTGAGCCGATTTTTTCAACTGCTGCGCTTCCGCGCGGTTTTGTTTGCCACACTCATTCTAGCTGGCGGCCTGTGCCCCAGCGCCCATGCCGGGGATTTCATCTTTGGCGTGTCCGGGCCCGGCATTGAAGATTCGGGCATGCTGCAGGATCTGGGCTGGGGATGGGCGCGCGTGCCGTTGCGCTGGAGTGATACCACCACCGGCGGGGCGCAGGATTGGAATGCCGCCGAACGCCAGATTGCCGCAGCCAAGGGCGCGGGGATGCGCGTGCAGCTGACCATCAGTTTCGGCTGGCCGCGCGGCACTCAGCCTTCCTTTGCCATTGATTCGCAGACCGGGTTGCCTTCGGACGACCAGGGACGCCGCGCCATGCAATCCTTCCTGCAAGAGGCATTCAATCGTTTCGGCGATCGCATGGATGCACTGGGGGTGGAGGACAGTCTTTCGGCCAAGGCGTTCCCGGGCGGACCGGCAGTTTATGCGCAGTTGCTGAAGTATGTCTCCTCGTCGGCGCGCGCGGTCAAACCCGGCATTCCGATCGTCGTGGGCGCCACGGATTTCAACCACATGGAAGAAGATGGCCGCATCTTCTACGTCTCCGACACGATCCGCTCTCTGGGACAAGCGGGCGTATTCGATGGCGTGGAGTTGCGCATGCGCGGGCTGAACTCCGCGAGCGATTATCGGCGCGTCACCGGCGCGTATGAGCATATCGCGGGACAATTGGAAGGCACGCCTTATGAAAACGCGCGCCTTCTGCTGCTGAGCAATTCCCCCGCGAATAATGAAAGCGAACAGGCCGCGGATCTCGTGCGCCGCTCGATCCTGGCCGCGCAGATGGGCTTCAGCGCCTTCTTTTGGGATGGCGGGCTGATGGATGTTGGCAATGTGCCAACCGGGCTGGCCGCGGGCAATTACAAGCGGCGCGTGTTCATCTCCGGTGTGGCAGTCGGGCGCATGGCCTCGAAATTTGACCTGAGCAAGACCGAGATCGTTCCACATGGCAAAAGCCTGTATCAGATTGAACTGACCTATCGCACCGGCGGGACAACGACAATGGCCTGGCGCGATTATTTTGCCGAGGGACAATCCTATAATTCCGCGGTGAATGTGGAACTAAAGACGCTGGAGATCGAAGGTCCGCATCGCCTCGGACTGATTGCGTTGCCGCTAGTGGCCGAGGATGGAAGCCGTCTGCGCGGCTATGCCCTGCCGGGCAAGGATGTGGACATTGGCGGCGCGCCCGTGCTGCTGAGCCAGAATGTGGAGATGCTGCAAGGCCTGGGCGCGGAAGTATATAAGCCGGAACCCGAGCCTGAGCCCGAGCCGCAACCTGCTCCGGCACAGCCGCAGTATAATGCGCCTGCGGCGAGATTGGTCCCGCCGGGGAGATGATCTTCTAATAGGGAATCCGCCCCGGCAGGCGGACCTACTTATTAGCACAATTTCCAGACGTGCACGTCCTTGCCTGTCCTTGCACGTCCTTGCCGTCATTGTTTTCGGCCTCACGAAAAGCATTGCCGCCTTAAGGGTAGAACGGCTAAAACAAAGGCCACCATCCCCGGGCAAAGGAGAACCTTGCCATGTCCAACGATCAGACCCTGGGCCTGCTGTCGCGTGAAGCGATTCTTCGTCTTCTGGACGAAGCGCTGCAATCCGCCCCAGCAGGCGAAGCCGCAGTTGCCGTTGCCGTTTTTGATATCGATCATTTTCGTTCCCTCAACGTGGATTATGGCGAGGAGTTCGCCGAGCAATTGGTCCAGCGCGTGGGCGAAGTGCTCGTGCGCACCTATAGCGCGAACAGCGCCATTGGCCGCCATACCACCGATGAGTTCCTGATTATTTCCACCGGCGAGACCGCCGCGCGCGCCGCCACTCTGGCCGAAAGCGCCCGCAAGGAAGTCGAATCATTGGTGCTGCGGCCGCTGAACGCGCAGGAGAACGCCTTCGTGCATGCCACCGTCTCGGCGGGCGTGGCTATGTATCCCTCTGATGCGAACACTCGCGCGCAGTTGCTTCACAAAGCCGCTGAGGCCTTGCAGCGCGCCAAACAAACCGGCAAGAACCAGGTCTGCCTGGCCTCGGATATTGAGATGGTACCGAAGACGGTGCGCATTCCCAAGGGACAAGTCGTCCGCCTGGCCGAGTTGGTCGCGCAAACAGGGCATCCGGAGATGATGCTGGTGCGCGAGGCGCTGGATGATCTGTTCTGCAAGTATTCTCGCCAAGGCTGATTTTTAGCATAAGGAATTGAAACAATGGCCGGAGCCGGACCTTCCATCGTGCAATACGAATGGAAGAACAAGGATGCATTTGAGTATCGCATGGGGACGGATCACGTCACCGAAGTCTCGCTCGATTTTTCGGGCATTGAGCCTTCGGCGCGCGGGTCTGTTCCCATGCAGTTTTTGGGCGCCTCGGCTGTGCATTGCATGGCCGGAACGGTGGCCGCCTTTCTGCTGGGGCGCGGCGTGACGATTCGCTCATTGACCGGGCGCGCCATCGTCGAACAAGGCACCAATGATCAGCGGCGCGTTCAGGTTTCGAAGGTGCGCGTCGAGCTCGACGTTGATGTCGAGGAGAAGGATGCGCCGATGCTGGAGAAGGCGCGGCAGATCATTGAAGAGCGCGGCTGCCTGATCACGTATTCGCTGGAACGCGGCACGCAGGTGGAGCATGTCATTCGGCGCGCTGGCGAGTGAAGAAATCTCAAAATAATAGCTGCATTTGCGGGCGCAATGCGTGCTCTCCCACTGCATCTGGGAATGCGATGCGGGTCAGGGTATAGGAGTGATGGCTGAAGGCGTTGATGGTCGGAGAGAGAACTTCCACATCGATGACGCCGCCAGTGACCGGATCCTGGATCAGAATTGGCCCGCCGCCGGTCTGCCGCTGCGGATCATAGGGGCTGTATGGCGTGTCGGAGGATTCCACGCGCAAGAAGTAATACGCCGGATCGAGCCCGGCCGAAGCAATGAGTTGCTTGCCGCGCTCTAGTCGTTCATCAACGGCGGACTCAAACCAGGACAGATCGATCGTCTTAAATAGCCGCCGTTCCAACAGGCGCGTTGCCAGGTCGGCCAGAATGGAATCCTCGCTCGTCCGCCACATCTTAATCCACGACATGAGCGTGGCATCATCAAAATCAATGTATTGTGAAAGAGTCAGCGCGCGCGGACGCAGCAGCAATTTCGCCAGCAAGCCATCCTCAGTTGCCTCGGGCAAGACCCCACGCATGGCCAATGCCGAAGCACGGCGCAATAGCGCCGAGAGCATGGCCTCTGCAGCAGTGACCGTCTTGTGAAAATACACTTGGCGATACATGTGGTAGCGCGATTGCAGGTACTTCTCGACCGCCATCAAACTCTTCTGATCGAGCACAATGCGCTGCCCGGTTTCATCCACTCGCAGCATTTTCAGGATGCGCTCCAAGTCATAGACGCCATATTTCACGCCGGTCATTAAGCTATCTCGCAGAAGGTAATCCATGCGATCGGCATCCAATTGCGAAGAGATAACCGATTGATAGAGATTGCCGGTGCCATCGTGGTGAATGAGACTGGCCACGCGCTCGGGCAGCGAGGCGCTGTGTGAACGCAGGACGGCATTCACGGCGCTTTCTTCGCTGAGGATGATTTCAATGGTGCGCTCTTCGTGCGGGATGTTGAGGAAACGCTCGATGATATGCGACAGCGGCCCATGCCCCAGATCGTGCAGCAACGCCGCGCACAGACAGACGAAACATTCCTCTGGATCCAGCGCAATGTATTTGCCCAGTTCCTGCAGCATGCGCCGGGCAAGATGCGCCGAACCCAGACTATGGCTGTAGCGCGTGTGTTCGGCCCCGGGATACGCCATTGAAGCCATGCCCAATTGGCGGATGCGCCGCAGACGCTGGAATTCGGGGGTGTCGATGAGGCGCAACAGGAGAACTTCGCCCGGATCAAGCAGGTCGAAGCTGATGAGATCGTGGACAGGATCGCGGAAGAGTTTTTCACGTTGTTTGGAAATGGCCATGTGCAACTTATGTTTAGCGTAATTTCATCAGCCCCGCACTTCAATGCGGCTGGCAATCGAAATGCTAGATAGCTACTAAGCAAGCCTTACAATTGATTAGCCCCGCACTTCAGTGCGGGGTTGAAGCGACTACTTCCAATATGAACCGCTTCAGCGGTTTCCCGCATTTCGCTGTAATCGCCATAAACCTCAACTAAGGCTGACTGATGTTTTGTGTAAACCGCTGAAGCGGTTGAATTCGTATTTGGCCGCCCTTACCCCGCACTGAAGTGCGGGGCTAATGATCAATAGACTTCCAAAGTGTTATTAAAATGGACCCGCGGCCGCTTTGCGGAGGCTGGCCTATTTTTGCCAACATATATGGCCAGCCAGAACTAGGCACAACGGCGCTGGAAGTAAAGAGCGATGTTCAGAACGAATAACTTTGCTCGGCTGGAATGGGGAGCGGATCGGGCGCGGCGGCGATGATCTGCTGCGCCGCCAGGCAGGGATCATCCGCCGCCATAATGGCGCGAATCACGGCCACGCCTGCCGCTCGCGCCTGCATTGCACCGGCGACATTGGAGGCATTGATCCCCCCCACCGCAACAACCGGCACCGGCGAAGGCACGGCCATTTTGCGCAACTGCTCCAATCCGACCGGCTCGACCAGCCCATCCTTGGAGGGCGTGGCATGCACCGGGCCGAAGAGCAGGTAATCCACGCGGGAATGCAGGAATTTGCGAACTTCAACGATGTTATGCGCCGAGCCGCCCAGCAGCGGAATGTCCTCATGATCCGCGTAGGAGCGAATAGCCAAGGCATCGAGTGATTGCCACCCCAGATGCACGCCATCGGCTCGAACGGCCAGCGCCACATCAACGCGATCATTGATTAGCAGCAAAGCATCATATTTGCGCGTGAGTTCGCGCATCGGTTCGGCCAGGGCATGTAGCTCGCGCGCGCTGAGATCTTTTTCGCGAAGTTGCACGCAGCGAAATCCGCCGCGCAAGGCGCCTTCCACCACTTCCAGCAGCGGGCGCGGCGTGGCCTTGCGATCAGTAATAAGCACGAAACGCATTTTGTTGCGAGTGGCAGCGTCCAAGATCAACTCCCCTCCAGAAATTGACGGAGCGCAAATTACAGGTAGAGCGTAGCGCGATTGCGAAAAAGCAGGCAATCCTTTTCTGTGCGCAATAAAAAGCAACGGAATTGAGGTTGCGGCTGTTTTCGCTTACTATTACTGTCCTTCGCATGTTGAATCGAAACTATAAACGGTTCCTGCTGCTTGTGCTGATTACAGCTGCCGTATGGTGGCCGGTATTTGAAATGCCACTGCTGCAAGATGATTTTGTTTTTCTCGCCAAGCAATCGTTTTTCTTGCCAGGTGATCCGCGTCTGCCGAAAGTAGCACAATTTCCTGCATGTCTTTGGGCGCCCCGCCGCAACACTGCCTATTGGCGGCCTCTGTCGCAAAACATCTGGCTGAATCAAACAATGCGCTGGCAAGTCTGGCCAAGCGAAAGGTTACCACTGCTCGGACACGCAATAAGTCTCTGCTTATTCAGCACCTGTATCTGGTTGGTCTTCCTGCTCAATAAATCTTTTTGGCGGCGGTTTGCGGAAAGCAATGAGCATGTGGAACTTACTGCTTTTTTGGGAGCAGCGGTTTTCGCCAGCCGGCCAATTTGGTTCTTAGGTGTAGCTTGGATTTCAGCCCAGCAAGAGTTAATCGGGTTTATTCTTGCGCTTTGCTCCGCTCTGGCAATTTTGCGCTTGCGGTATGCATTGGCGGGCGGGCTGTTTTTCCTCGCACTGCTTAGCAAGGAAACCACGCTCATCATTTTGCCCCTGATTCCCGCATTACTCTGGGCCAGCGGCAATGCAAAGCAGAACATCCGCGGCGCAACCATCACTTTTGGCTCTGCCCTGATGGTCTATCTTGCAATTCGCATATTTTTTGTAATCCCGTGGCAGGAACGGCCCGTTTTGCCTACGCCATTTGGAGTAATTCGCAATTTAAGCATGTGCATTTTAATGTTGCTGGATATAAATCGCGAAGTCTTGCGCGTCTGGGCATTACACGGCACGTTCAAACTGAGAGCGGCCATGACACTTCCTGTTCTGATCGGACCGGTAGTTTGGATTTATTTGGCATACAGATGCCTTGGCAAACCAAACTTCAGCAAAGAAGAAAGAAAGGCCGTCCTGGTTGCTATTTGTCTCATCATGGCTGCCATGGTAGCCCCATCATTGTCCCCATCCCCGTATGGGTATTATTTATTGTATGCCGGCCTGTTTCTTTCATTCATCGCCGGATGGATACTCTGTCGGCTTTCCAACTGTGTGCGCCGGCGCGTGCTTTTGCTGTTAATTTCAGCGGGAATAGTTGGTGTTTGGGTGCAGCGCCTTTCTCCGCAAGGCAATTTCCAACGAGCCTTTCATGCCAGCCATTATCGCGCCTATCTACGACGACAAACAGCGCCATCCGGAACAAAGCGCGTTATCATTTGCGGATATGATAACGATGAGATATGGGCCATGGGATGGGGATTGGGGTTGGAATTGCCCGTCCGAGGCGGGAAGCCATTGCCATATGACCGGCGGCAAGTAGTGTTCGAACCCTCTGCGCCAATCCCGGATCGAACAAAATCAGAAATGAGGAGTTCTCCTCAATTCATTTTTCTTGCCAATGCAAACTAAACAATCGTAACGCGATCACCACCCTGGATTGACAATCCTTCTTTCGCTGGCCAAGATACAGTTTCAAGGATTGCGCCATGGCGAATAATCACATGTTCCCCGCTTTGAAAACCGCGAACGAAAAGCCCCCCGCATCTTCTATTACGGGCGTGTTCGAGCGCGTGACCTTTGCCAATAGTGAAAATGGCTACACCGTGGGAAGCTTCACGCCCATGGGCAGCATTACGCCGGTGCGCATTGTGGGCAACCTGTTCGGCGCCAGCGAAGGCGAAACGCTGCTGCTGACCGGCACATGGACTGATCATCAGCGCTTTGGCCGCCAGTTCAAGGTGGAATCGTTTGTCCCTGTTCTTCCGACCACGCGCGAAGCCACGCAGAAGTATCTTTCCTCGGGGCTGGTCAAGGGCATCGGCGATGTGTATGCGCGGCGAATTGTCGATACCTTCGGCACGGACACGTTCTCGATTCTTGACGCCGATCCTGGCCGCTTGCGTGAAGTTCCCGGCGTGGGACAGAAGCGGCTGGAGATGATCAAGGCCGCATGGGAGCGGCAAAAAAGCATTCGCGAAGTGGTCTTTGCGCTGCAGCAATATGGCATCTCTCCGGCATGGTCGATTCGGCTTTACAAGATTTATGGCAACCAGGCGGCAAAGGTGCTGCGCTCCGATCCGTTTCGGCTTGCGCTCGAAGTGCATGGGATGGGATTTGCTTCCGCCGACAAAATAGCGCAGGCCACCGGCATTGCCCCCGATGATCCCAAGCGCGTTCAAGCCGCAGTGAAACACCGCCTATCGGAATACGCCAGCGACGGCCATACGTTCGCGCCCTATGATTTGCTGGAAGCCGAAACAGCGCAGATGATTGGCGTGGATCCTGCGAAAGTGCGCGAGGCCGTGGTGGACTTGTTCAAGGCTGAATCGATTGTTTGCGAGAAACTGCCCGATGGCGACAAGGCCGTTTATGACGAGCCATTATACCGCGCCGAAACGCGCGTGGCTGAGGCATTGAAGCGCAAGCCAGCGGGTAATCGCGCCTGGCCGCGCATGAATGCGGAGAAGGAGATTGGCGAATTCGAACAGCGCTTCCGTTTTGAGTTCGCGGAACGCCAGAAAGAAGCCCTGCGCATTGCCATGAAAGGCGAATCGCTGGTGCTGACTGGCGGCCCAGGCACTGGCAAGACGACCACGGTGCGCGGCATTATTGAAATCCTGTCGCAGCACGGCATCTCGATTGCGTTGGCAGCGCCCACTGGCAGGGCCGCCAAACGCCTGACTGAAACGACGCACATGGCGGCCTCCACCATCCATCGACTGCTGAAATGGAATCCGGCCACTGGCCGGTTTACCTATAATGAAGCCAATCCGCTGGAAGCCGATGTCATCATTGTCGATGAAAGTTCAATGCTCGATATTGCGCTGGCTTATCAATTTCTGCGCGCTGTCCCGGCGAAGGCTTCGCTTATTTTTGTTGGCGATATTGATCAGTTGCCCTCGGTGGGGCCGGGCAATTTCCTGGCTGATATTATCATTTCTGAGATATTTCCCGTCGTGCGGCTGGATGAAATCTTTCGCCAGGCGCGAAGCAGTCTGATTGTCGTCAACGCGCACCGCATTAATCGCGGCGAGTTCCCGCTGTTCAAGCCGGCGCCCGAGGAATTTCCCAATCCGGATTTCTTTTTTATTCCCAAGAACGAGCCGCAGGACGTGATGGATGCGGTAAAAGAACTCGTCTCCGAGCGCATTCCGAAGAAGTTTGATTTCGATCCGCTGGACGATGTGCAGGTCATCACGCCAATGAGGCGCGGCGATCTGGGCGTGGGGCGGCTGAATGAAGTCATGCAGCAATTGCTGAATCCGGAGAAGCGGGTGTTCATGCGCGGACGCACAGCATTCAAAGTTGGCGACAAGGTGATGCAAATTCGCAATAACTATGATCGCGAAGTGTTCAACGGCGATATTGGACGCATTAAGTCCATTGATGAGGAAAGCCAGAATGTTGGCGTGATGTTCGATAATCGCACAGTGTATTATCCTTATGATGATCTTGATGATTTAACGCTGGCCTATGCTATAACAGTTCATAAATCACAAGGAAGTGAATATCCGGCTGTTATTTTGCCATTGCATACGCAGCATTATATGCTGTTGCAGCGAAATTTATTTTATACAGCGTTAACGCGCGGCAAGCGATTGGTGTGTGTTGTGGGCAGTCATCGCGCGCTGCGCATTGCGGTAAATACCATGCAACAATCCAAGCGTTTTTCGGGGCTGGCGCAGCGGCTGCGAATCTTGGGTAATTTATAATTTATTTGAATTGCACGGTGGGCCGTGGCCCACCATTCTTAGGTAATTTGAATAATCTTTGGCGGCGGGAAAAGGTTGAATTCCTGCATCGAACACATTGTCGGCTCGGAGAGCCAACCTGCAATGAACACTCCTCCCCCTGCATCACGTTTAATCCTTCTTGGCCTCGACGGGGCGACATTCGCCAATCTCAAACCGTGGGCCGAGGAAGGCATTCTGCCGAATTTTCGGCGCATCATGGGCGAGGGCGCATGGGGGCCGCTGGCTTCCACCATTCCGCCAACAACTCCGCCGGCCTGGACAGCCGCCATTACGGGAAAAAATCCGGGCAAACATGGAATTTTTGATTTTCGCGATTCGCCATATCGCGATTTCGAGCGACCATTAATTACAGGCGCCTCGATTCGTGGTCGCAAAATTTGGAATATCTTAAATGAGCATGGGCTGCGCTGCGGCGTGCTGAATGTCCCCATCACCTGGCCTCCCGAAAAGATCAATGGCTTTATGCTATCCGGGATGATGACGCCGGGAGCGCAAAGCGAATGGGCGGAACCCGCAGTGCTGAAAGAGGAAATTAATCAAATCAGCGGGGGATATTTGCCCGATTTGGATATTGCAAAGTTCGATGCATTCCTCGATCGCGATGCATTGGATTTTCTGCGCGCGGTGGAGGATTGCTGCGAGCGCCGGCGCAAGGCATTCTTGCATTTGCTGGATACAAAGCCATGGGAATTCTTCATGGCCGTTTTTATTTTGCCGGATCGCATTCAGCACCTGTTCTGGAAGTTTATTGATCCCGCATTTAACTTATATCGCTCACCGCAGGCGCAGCGATTGCGCGAGCCAATTCTGCGCTGCTATCGCGCCATGGATGCCATGCTGGGGCAGGTGCTGGAACGCCTTGATGCACGCACCGATCTGATGATCTTGTCGGATCATGGATTTGGTGGAACAGAAACCTGGTTCAATGTGAATGAATGGCTGCGTTCGCTTGGATTGCTAGCCAAGAATCCCCATGGTGCGCTGCGAAAGAAGATGTTTTATCAAGCAATGGTATTAAATGAATCGAAGCTGGTGCGCGCTCTTATTCCAGATGCAATTCAAAGCGCGATCCGGCGGAAAATACGCGCCGGGCGTGATTCCATTCGCGCCTCCGTGCGCGGCGAAATCGACTGGACAAAAACAAAAGCTTACTTTTCCGGCGTCGCCTCACAGGGGATTTATCTTAATGCTACAAATGAAGAGGAGCGCCTGACATTACAGCAAAAGATTAAGGATAAGTTATTGGAATTGCGGGATCCACACACAAATGAATGCGTTGTGGATGAGGTATGGTTTCGCGAAGACATCTATCAAGGGCCTCAGACTAAGTTTGCGCCTGATATCTTCTTCAAAGCGCGAAATTATGGCGTGCTAGGGCGTGCGCTTTTTGGCGATAATAAGGCATTGAGAAGCAGCGAAGCGACGCCGAACGGCTTTCATCGCCCGGACGGAATTCTATTGGCTATTGGCGAGCGATTCCAGAGGGGGGCTGGGCCGGTGCAAGGCGCTCAAATTGCCGACATTACGCCAACCGTCTTGCACGCCATGGGCTTTCCGGTGCCTGATGATATGGATGGGCAGGTTTTATTGCAGTTATTCCATGGCGAATATAAGAAGCGAGAAATACAGTTTGTTAAAGCGCCGGAGGATGAACAAAGCAATGTTATCCAACATACTTTTGCCGAAGAGGAACAAATTCGGCAGAGATTAAAAGGATTAGGGTATTTGGAATAGAGTTTCCGTAGGGTGGGTCTTGACCCACCACAACTATGCAGAATCTGAGTAAATAAGAAATCGGGCCGAGATGGTGGGCCTTTGGCCCACCACAACCGTCAGTGTTTTGGCTGAATCTTGGATAAGTTTTGCTGGGCGAAACAATTATGTGGATCAAGTTGCAAGCAATGATGCAGCGCTTGAATGGCTTCATCCTTCCGGCCTTTCTTTAACAAAACCACCGCTAAACTATTATAGGCTGTTGCATAGTTCGGAAATGCCTGAATCGAGCGACGGAAATGATTCTCCGCTTCATTCAAACGCCCCGCCTGCAATTCCATTCGCCCCAAATTATGCAGGGCATCATATTGAACAGGATTGGCATCAATCGATTGCAATAAATCCATGCGCGCCTCGGCAAGCTGACCCTTCGTCTCATGGCAAATCGAAAGCATAAACCAATCTTCGGCTGCCGATTGCGGCTCCAAATGAAACCAATCCACCCACACCAAGGCCCCCGCCAAGGCCAGGAGGGAAATTCTTACAGCCATTGGGCGCCAATGCTTCTGCTGCACAAGGCATAGCAGATCGCAAATCCCCCAGGCCGCAAAAACAATAAGGAATGGAATCATTGGCAGCCGGTATCGATCGCACACAAAAAACGGCAGAAAAGAAGCCATATAACTTAGAACAATAACAATAAAAAACCTGCTCTGCGGCTGTTTGCGCCATGAAATAAATATCCCCAGCAGCGCCAGCGGCCCGATTAAAGCAAAGTTAATAATATTTAAGATAACATGTATTGGCGGGGCAAAGCGCAAGGCAAACTCAGTTAGCTTATTATTGCGAACTTCCACGCGCGTCCACCATCCCGCCGCTTTGCGGATAAGCAATTTGAAGCTTTGCATGGGATGATCCGAGATGTATTCACGCGACGCGCGCCACCAATAGCGATCCACTTCCGAGGGCTTCATCGCCCTTCCATTCATCCGTTCGGCTGTATTTTGCGCATATTGCTCGAAGCTATCTTCATAGCCTCCCAGCCGCGCCTGAATAACCGCCTGGCGCGGGGTAAATCCATCGGCCCCCGGCCCGAATCCCGCATAGGCGGCAATGCCGCTTTGCGAAGCAATCAGCACCCAATCGCCGCCATATATGCGGTTGCGCAAAGTTACTGGCGCAATAACCAGGAAAATACTTGCGGCATAAATGCAACTAAGTTGCAACATGCGCCGCCAATTCTTGCGTTCACGCCATATAAGCATCAGCCCAATGCTAAATAATGGAATAAGTATATTCGGGCGCGTAATAGCGGAAAGACCGCCACATATGCCCGCCGCGGCCCACCAGCGCCGGCGATTAGTTCGGAATGCACTGAGCAGCGCATGCGCCAGCAGCAGGTTCCAGAATATGAGCAACACTGGCAAAAGCAATTCGCCATCAAAGAAAATCCAGACGGGATATAACGCCGCAATAATACCGGCGAGAATGGCCGGGATGCGTCCGAATAATCGATAAGCAAGCGCAAATGTCAGTAATGCCGAAGCCGACCCAATCAGCGCCTGAACCAAGCGCGGCGCAAGAGGTTCGCTTCCAAACAGGCGATACACCAGACCCAGGAAATAGGGATACAGCGGCGCGCGAAAGAACGGCTTTGCCTCATAGCCGAGTCCCTGTGCCAGTCGTAAAGCCCAATTGTGATGATATTGTTCGTCCAGCAGCGGCACGCCGTAATAGGGCGATTGCACCCAAAAATAGAGATAAACGGTGCGCGCAAGCAGTGCGAGCACAAACACCGCCGCCCCTGCATAAAAAGCACTTCGCTCAACATGAGCGCGCGAATCAAGTGCAGGCGTGACGGGAGACTCGATGCTACTCACGGCAGTTCTTTGCGACGCCGGGCAATGAAGGGGCGGCCTGCAAAATTTCCGCATTGACAGCGAAGGTTTGCGCCGTTGTCGAGCAGCCATGCGACGGCGCATCATCCACAGGCTTTCGCGGCCGCGAAAACATGGGAATCGTGCGCAACAAAATGACGAAGTCCAGCCACCACGACCATTCCTCGATATAGCGAATATCAAAGCGCAGCCGCTGCTCAATCGTGCCATGTGGGCCACACAGGCCATTCACCTGCGCCCAGCCCGTGATGCCGCTTTTGACGCGGTGGCGGCCCATATAGCGGGGGATTTCTTTGAAATGATTGACAAAGAATGGACGCTCCGGGCGCGGGCCGACAAGGCTCATGTCTCCGCGCAGCACATTGAACAACTGCGGCCATTCGTCAATACGATGCCGCCGTAAAAAACGTCCAATGGGCGTCACCCGTGGATCATCCTCACGCGAAAACACTGGCCCGGTCAGTTCCTCCGCGTTTTCAACCATGGAACGAAACTTATAGATGGTGAATTCACGTCCATCAGCCCCCACGCGGCGCTGCCGGTATAGCACCGGACCGCTGGAACTGCGCCGCACCAGCCATGCGCAAATGGCCATGGGAATGGACAATACCAGCAACAAGAAAATCGAAGCGAGGATATCGAACAAGCGCTTCGCCGGCAGATTCCACCCCGTCAGCGGCGTTTCGCGCAAACCCAGCAACGGAATGCCCTCTATCTCCTCGACCTGCACATCCGTAAAAAGCATCTCCGTCAGGTCGGGCACAATCTTGAATTGAACCAGGTCGCGCTCGCATTGGCCAAGCAGATTGCGCAACTCTTCGGCTGGAATGCTCGGCTGAGCAATCAGCACTTCATCCACCTGATGTTGACGCACAATCTCCAGCAAGTGATCGGTGCTGCCCAACACGGGCAGATGATGCACCTGTTTCTGCTCGGCAGCGTCGCCGGGCAAAACGATCCCGATCACATGCCGGCCATATTCCGGGAAGCGGTTAAGAAGCTTGATTACTTGGCGGGCGCAATCGCCGCTGCCGGCGATGCAAACGCGCGCCATAGCAAGGTGGTGGTGGCGGCGCAAATGATGCACGATGCGGTCTGCGATCCATCGCGCCATCACCACGCAGGAAAATGTACAAAAAGTCCAAACGATTAGGACCATGCGTGAATACGAAGCTTGCACATCGAGCCGCGCGGCGGAAGAAGGTTTGAAGAAAAATTGATAGGCCAGCAGGATAGCCGCCGCTCCCAGCGCGGCCCGGAACAGCCGCGTCACCCCCCGCCAGGACAGCAAACGCTGGTGCCCGGAATACAGATCGAGCGAATAGAGCGCGAAGAACCAGGCCAGCAAGCCCGCTGGTAATAAGCGCAGATAATCGGCCGCATTATAACCCCCTCGAAGCGGCACGAAGCGCGTCAGCAGATCGAATCGAAGGTAATACGCCAACGCCGATCCTGCCGCAACGGCGGCCAGATCCAGCCCGAGCAAAGCGGACTTGAACCATATGGGATGGCGCTTGGTGTTCATCAATTCTGACTTATTTAATGGAAGTTAACGCTTAATGATTCTGCGTAAAATCGTCTATCTTACCGCTACCGCGTGATCCACTAAAAAGCGATCAATGGCCGCGCGGAACTGCGCTTGAAATCGCTCTTTGCCAAAACGCAGCGCGTTGGCCCGGCAATCGGCAGGCGTAAACCGCTGCGCGTCAAAATGCTTCAGAGCCTCGATCAAAATCTCCGAGCGCTGCTCATAAAAAAAGGCTCCGGTCTGCCCGCCAATTACTGTCTCCAGCGCTCCGCCGCGCCCATAGGCCAGCACGGGTTTGCCGCAGGCCTGCGCCTCCAGCGGTGCAATCCCGAAATCCTCTTCCGGCGTAAAAATGAGCGCCTTGCACCCGCGATACAGTTCGCGCAACTGCTCATCGGAAACCCAGCCCAAAATCTCAACGGTATGGCCGGCCATCTTTTGCAGTCGCGCCATGCCCGGCCCTCCTCCAACAATCTTCAAGGGTAAATGAAGTGTATTGCAGGCTTCAATGGCCAAATCGAGGCGTTTATACGGCACTGCTGAGGAGACTGCCAGATAGTATTGCCCCTCTCGTGCATGGCCCGGGGTGTAGAAGATCGTGTCCACCGGCGGATAAATAACCTCTGACGGGCGATTGTATGCCAATTGAATGCGGTCGGCAATTGTTTCGGATATGGCGCAGAAGCGCCCGGCGCGCCAATTCGTTGCCCGATCCCACGCGCGAAGCGGTCCGCCCAATGCCGCCATGCCCAATCGAGAGAGAACGCCAGTTTGTTTGGCATTGGAGTAGCTATCCATCTGCGACCACAAATAGCGCATCGGCGAAAGACAATAGCAGAAATGATGATCGGGCGAGGAGGCAATGGCCGCGTGCGCCACGCAATGGCTGACCGAAATCACCAGATCATAGCGGCTCAACTCGAACTGCTTGATGGCCCAGGGAAACAGCGGCAGAAGATTGCGATACTGCCGCCGCGCGCCGGGTAATTTCTGCAGCGCGGAAACAAAGACCTGATGCCGGCGAATGACAGGCGAGATCTTCTCTGGCTCATAGAACAGCGTATAGATATCGGCATCAGGCCACAGCGGAAGCAGCGCTTCGAGCACCTTCTCGCCGCCGCGCATCCCGTTGAGCCAATCATGGACAAACGCCACGTTCATGGGCACACCGCCCGGCGAGGCGATTGGACAATACGTTCATACCATCGAATTAATGCGCGCGCAGACTCAACGACATCAAAGCCAGCGGCCATACGCTGTCCAGCTTCGCGCGTCGTAGCCCGCAATGCCTGATCCGTGCTGATGCGCGATATTGCCTGAGCAATCTCTTCGACCTTCAGCGGATCAAACCCAAGCGCCGCTTGAGTGCACAGATGCTGCAATGCAGGAGTATCCGAAATGGCGCACGGCACGCCATAAGCCATGGCCTCCAGCGGAGGAAAACCAAAGCCCTCATCGAGCGATGGAAAAATAAACGCATGCGCCATGGCAAATAAGGCACGCTTAAATCGTTCATCAAATGTAGAAATCACCAAAATTTTTCCGCTGAGATGCTCATTGAAAATCATCGACTGCCATTTGTGAGCATCTGCGACAGACAATCCAGCCAGCACGAAAGGCAAATCCAATTTATCTCCGGCATACAGTGACTTTAACGCCGCCCATAATCTCGCAAGATTCTTATGCGGCTGATCAATGCCTACCCAAAGCAAATACTTCGCAGGCAAACCCAACGCCCGGCGCGTCGCGTCCTCAGTTGCAGCGCCTTTTCCATTCAGAAAACGCGGCGGCAAACCTTGTGGAATAACTGTGATGCGTTCCGGGGAGAAATGATGACAGGAAACCAACTCCTCCTTCACATGCGCCGCGCCGGTCATAATCGGAATCGAGCGGCGGCGCAGATTTCTGAGCATCACCTTCTGATACAGACGCTTCATTGGAGAGCCATACTTCAGGTGAAAGCAATCATGCACCGAAACGGCCATGGCCTGGCGATACGACAGCGGATGCGCATAATGCGGCACGTGCAGCAAATCCCAGTGACGCAGTTCAGTGCTGGCGACGATTTCCAAACTTTGCAAAGTCTCCGCGGAAGGATATGCCATCTGTTCACGCAGCGAATAAATTGGAGCATTGAAAGAAATGACCGACGCACCAAGTTGATCCGCCGCCGCTTGCAGCTTTGGTGGATCGCCCAAAAGCACGAACTCCGGGCGCTCGCTGGCGGGCAGTTGGGCCCATCCCTCGATCCAGCCGCGGATGGCGGTTCCAATTCCCGAGTGGCCGATCATTCGTGCATCCAGCGCCACGCGCATGGCACAACCTTTACCTTGGCGACAAATGCAGCGCACTGCCGCTGCAGGATGATTTTCTCCCGCCAGAGGGTTGATTGTCCAGAGGATACGGCTACACGATCAGGAGCCCCGGCGCGCTGCCTCAATGGTCGCAATGTCGATGTTTTTCATCGGCATCATTGCATCAAAGACGCGCTTGGCCGCCGCGCGATCCGAACCCGTCACCGCTTGCATCAGGGCAATGGGCGTAATCTGCCAGGACAATCCCCATTTATCCTTGCACCAGCCACAGGCGCTTTCCTGCCCGCCATTGCTCACGATGGCGTTCCAATAGCGATCCGTTTCGGCCTGATCCACCGTAGCTACCTGGAACGAGAATGCCTCGTTGTGCTTGAATGCAGGGCCGCCATTCAAGCCCAGGCATGGAATGCCCATCACGGTGAACTCCACCATCAACACATCGCCTTGCTTTCCATCGGGATAGTCTCCCGGAGCGTGATGCACTGCTCCGACCGATGAATCGGGAAAGGTTTTGGCGTAAAATTGCGCGGCTTCCTCGGCGTCCCCATCATACCAAAGGCAGACTGTGTTCTTTGCTGGATGACCCATTTCTAATTCTCCTTGGTGCTGAAGCCACTTATCTGGTTCCTAAAAGGGCCCGATGCAACATCCATACCTTACGATTTTGCTTGCGCACTCGAAGGTTCTGTCATTATAAAGCATTCGATCAGGTATTCTGAATTAGAAACAAAAAAACAGAACGTTTTTCCGCAGGATAGCTCCCCCTGCTCATAATTCCGGCTGAGACATGCGCGAAAGAAGAACCAGCAATCCGTACGTCAACTTTGCATGAAAGGAGGTGGCTCTCTCCGTCACTCGATGTTCGTCTTTGGCTGTTGTTTTTCGCATTCGGGAATGGATGCGACTAAATTCAAGCAAGGAAATATCATGAAACATTTTCTCTTGGCAGCAAGCATCGCTCTGGCCCTCGCCACCGCGCCAGCGTCCCAGGCGGCAACCCCAATATTTTCTCAGGATTTTGATTCCGTCACAGGACTGAATAATGATGATCCCATCATCAGCGACGCCACGGGCGCCGTTACCGCCGGCCTGACCGGATGGTCCCTGATGAAGGGCACCAGCGCCGTGCAAATTGCACCCAGTGTTGCCGATTTTTACTTTGACGACTCATCCGACACCACCTTGCCGGCCGAAACCGGCGCCATCGTTCCGCTTGGCGCGAAGGCTATTAAGGGCAAATTCAATCCCACGGCAGGCCCGGAATTGCTCGAAAACGGCAGTTTCGACACAAACACCGGCTGGACGGCAGGGGATGCCACTTGGACCTATAATACCGGCACGCAGGCGTGGGATCGAGGCGCCGGGGCGAATGCCACTGGCAAACTGACCTATGCCGGGTCTAACGCCGGGACGATTATTCAAGCGGGCCATGTCTATCAATTGACCGTCAATATGACCTCCAGCACCGGATATGCTTGCGATCCGTATGTGGGCACGACCAAGGGCACTTCGATGAACAGTGTCAAGGTCTGGACGCAGTACTTCCTCGCCAAGGGCACTGCGACTCTCTATTTCCAGCCTAATAATAAAAATTCCAAGTTCTCCATCGATGACATTTCGCTGAAAGAAATCACCGGCGGATCGACCAACTTCCTGGTCAGCCCAACGTTCACCTTGCCCACTTCGCGCAGCTTCACGACTAAGGCCAAGTTCGCCGTGCTCGGGCAGGTTTCCGGCAATGACACACGCCTGGCCCTCGATATTCTGGGCTATATGCCGGTCGCGACAGGCAATAATCCGATGCAATCTTCCGTCGCGCTGAAGATTAATCAGGGTGATACGGGCACGATGAATACCAAGGATCTGGAAGGCTTTGCTCATAGCAACGTCAGCGCTGATGGCACGATAAACGTTCCGATGGCCGCCTCGCGCACCGACGATACGGATTACCGAGTGGGCGTCTGGAACAACGTCGAGATAGCATGCACAATTGATGCGGTAAACAATGGCGTGGCGCGCTTCCGCGTAAACGGCAAACGTTTCTCACAGGACATCAAACTCAAACCGCTGAACGACACGCTGTATGGCAATGGCGCGCAATTCGCGTTGATCGGCTGGGATGCCACGGTCGGCACGGTTTTGTTCGATGATCTGGAAGTCAGCGATGGCTTGACGGATTACCCGGTGGTGCAGGCGCTCGATGGCACGACTGATATTACTTCGGGGGCAACCGTGAAATTCGGAACAGTTACTCCTGGCGTCATCGTCGAGAAGACAATCACCATCACGAACAAGAGCACTGGCACGGCCAACCTGGTGCCAGGCAGTCTGAACGTCAGCGGCGACTTCTCCTTGAAGACCGCGCTGCCGGGCGGCTCCATTGCTCCCGGCGCCAGCGCCACGTTTGTCGTGAAGATGACCAGCGACACGACTGGCAACAAGACCGGCACGATCACATTCGCGAACAACGACATGGACATTACGATCAACCTGTCCGGAAAAGTCTCCGCCATTACGTCTGCGAAACATTGGGTCAGCTTTAAGTAACCCCAGTATAGCTGGTAGTATGATCTAAGCCGCCAAGGCGCTTCGCGTTTTGGCGGCTTTTTTTGTCAATCGACCAAGTAGTTGCACATTCAGCAATTTGCCCAGAATTGATTTCCCGCATTTTTCTTTGATAATGCCTGGGTGACCGCATTGCGTGAAAGGGATGGACAATGATCAAGGCTGCTTTTTTTTGTAATCAGGAACAAAAATTACAGGAAATTTATTCGTCCCGACATCGCGAACAAATCGCGCAAGCATGCAGCCTTCATCCTGTTACTGTAAATTCGACGAACTTCGATCAGGAAATTGATGCGCTGGCGGATCTGGAAGTGATTTTTTCCACTTGGGGCATGCCTGTGTTGAAAGCCGAGCAAATCGCCCGGATGCCAAAATTGAAAGCTGTGTTTTACGCCGCTGGCACGGTCAAAAAATTCGCCACTCCTTTTCTGGAGCGCGGCGTGACTGTGGTCAGCGCCTGGGCGGCCAATGCAGTTCCCGTAGCCGAATTCACTCTATCTCAAATTCTGCTCTCGAATAAGGGTTACTTCCGTAATATGCGCGAGTGCATGAATCCGTCAACACCCAAAGGCGTCTCATCCGGGCTTGGCAATAACGGCACAACCATTTCGCTCTTGGGCGCTGGCATGATTGGTAAGAAGGTGATCGAACTGCTTCGCCCTTTTAACTTGCGCATTCTGGTATTTGATCCATTTCTCTCGCCGGATGGGGCTGAATGTTTGGGGGTGGAAAAGGTGGAATTACTTGATGCATTTCGGCGAGGGATGGTCGTTTCCAATCATCTGGCCAATGTCCCTGAGACAGTTGGATTGCTGCGGCGTGAGCATTTTGCCGCCATGCCCCAGGGAGCCACGTTTATCAACACCGGACGCGGGGCTACCGTTGTCGAATCCGATCTCATTGAAGTATTAAGGGAACGCAATGATCTTACGGCATTATTGGATGTGACTGATCCTGAGCCGCCGACGCCCGATTCACAGTTTCATGGATTGCCCAATGTGTTTCGAAGCGGCCATATTGCCGGAGCCAGCGGCAATGAAGTATGGCGCATGAGTGATCTGGTGCTGGAGGAATTTGAATCCTGGCGCAATGGCCGGAATCTGCGCTATGCCGTCACGCTCGAGATGCTGAAGACGATGGCGTGAAAAACCGTCTGCCTTCTCACCACGAATTCACCCGAATCGGCACGAATGAGCAATGAATTTCAATCCAAGGCTATTCGTGAGAACCGTGTGAATTCGTGGTGTAGAAACC
>Ga0208826_1001103_pt1 | contig 23966 bp, 15 predicted proteins | sample AD_UKC115_MetaG_FD_184451 | JGI IMG/M metagenome (GOLD analysis project Ga0208826, IMG submission 184451) | Active sludge microbial communities of municipal wastewater-treating anaerobic digesters from Hong Kong - AD_UKC115_MetaG (SPAdes)... | ecosystem: Engineered > Bioreactor > Anaerobic >...
GCACCTCACCACACAATTTGGAGCCAACGGAGGGACTTGAACCCTCAACCTGCTGATTACAAATCAGCCGCTCTAGCCGACTGAGCTACGTTGGCTCACATATGCGAATGTTATTATAACCGATGTGAGGCCATTTGTCAACGTTTCATGTAATTTATTATTGTTACATTTTTTCACAGACCACAACAGGAACCAGCTTTTGGATTATTCACAATACCGTTGAATATGATACCATATAATGGCCATTTTTCAAGAGAGATTTTGACTTTCTACTCGTATATGATTTCCCACGTGAAGTCTGGTACCGCCTTCTTTAGCATTGCCGATACGCCACAGTATTTATCTTGAGAGAGTGAGACTGCCTTTTCCACTTGTTCTTTTGGTGGTTCTCCATTGAATTTCAATATGTATTTGAGATGGATTTTCGTGTACACTTTTGGATGTTCTTGCGATTGTTCATACTCGATTTCCATCCTGAATGTCTCCATCTTGTCTATGACTTTCATCTTCTTTAGTAGCGAGACTACATCCATGCCAGTGCATCCCATGAGAGCATAGAGCATGAGCTCCTTCGGTCTCACACCTGCATCCATCCCGCCAGATGCCGGATCAGCGTCTATTACCAAATCGTGTCCCGATACAGTCTTTGCATGAAAAAGCATCTTGGAATAATAATCCAACCGTGCTACAGACATACTCTTCACCCCTCATCTCATTTAATAACATTCAAAGTAGACAAAAAGAACACATAAAAGTTTTCACAGTAGCTAACCTTAAGAGACTAAAGAGATTATACAACAAAAGTCTGATATTTCGAACACCATTTCTCAATTCTTAGGCATAGTGATTTTTACCTCTTCAGAATAGACTTGATCTCCGTAGTTACTGACGCACTTAACCCTGTAGAAATAGGTAAACCCTGGTACCAATTCAGTGTCCTTGTACATCTCACTATTCGGTGATAAAGAAGCGACTTCCTTCCATTTCCCACTTGTTCCATCCTTTCGTTCCACCACATAGGCCTTTTCTTGAGTCGAATTATCCACCCAACTAACTTGAACGGAAGTCGAAGATATGGCAGTAACCTTCAACTTCGATGGTGCAGGAAGGACTGTAATAGTAATCACAGTGGAATCCACAAAATTTTCGCCGTTGTAATATCTTACGTAATAAGAATAAGTCTTATCAAACTCCGTAGTTTCATCTATATATCTTGTAGAATTTGCTGGCAGAGTGCCTAACTTTTGGAGCGTTCTTCCAACTCTTCGATAAACTTCTACCTTTTCTTCCCTCTGTGAGTTGTCAATCCAAATCAGCAAAACACTTGAACCAGTCGCTTCAGCCGTTAAATTGGTTGGAGGATTTAACGTATTCCCGGAAACCTCTTCAGAATAGCTTGAATAACCGTAGGAATTATACGCACGAATTCTGTAAGTGTAGAGAACTTCCGGTACAACAGTGTCAACGTACTCTCTAACATTCTCCTTAGTCGTGAAAATTGCTTCCCATGCCTTGTCACTCTTTCTTTCAATCACATATCCACTCTCAAAATTCGAATTGTCCCACCACTGCACTTTCAACTGCATCGGCGAAACTGGTGTAACCCAAACATTCGATGGCGCATTAAGCGTCTTAACATCGAAATTTGCAATTTCTTGCTCTTGACCATCGTTTGTCTTAACCACGACTTTGTAATAATAGATCATCTCCGGCAAGACTTTATCATCTATATAACCATCCGAAGTATTACTGAGCGCAACTACATCTTTCCAGTTCTCACCCTCGGCCTTTCTATAAACAACTACTTCTTTTGCATTCTTTATAAAATCGATATTCCAATTGAGTACGATACTTTTCGAAGATGTGGCTTGAATTGAAACCTTCGGTACAGTAGCACTTATCGTAACTGAAACTTGATTAGAATAATTCGACTCCGCATCTTTCGAAAATGCCTTGACGCGATAAAAATACTTCGTTGCGGACACTTGTTTATCGACATACTCAGTGACATTCTTACCCACAGTAGCAATCATTATCCAATTGCCGTTTTCTTCCCTTCTTTCGATCTTGAAACCTTCCTCGTTGTTCGAATTATCGACCCATTTAAGACTCACAACATTTCCAAGAGCAACTGCCGCTGAAAGCCCAGTAGGAGGATTCAAACTTATACCTTTAGATACCTGTTCGGCCTTAACAAAATTACTTGGACTGGTCATATCGACAACAAGCACCTTATCCTTTTCGAAATTGTACAAATATTTCTCGTACACATCAACTCGCACTGCTGGACTATCGGTCTTTAGAACACTAAACTTCGTAGGAAACGCTGGATTCCTGACATCAACTACGACAATTCCATTGCTTCCATCAGCAACGAAGGCATAATTACCATAAACGTAGACATCGTAAGCTGTTCCATCCGTGTCAAACGTAGCAACACTCTTGAACTTAGCCGGACTTGACACATCAAAAATCAACATCCCCTTATCTCCAACTGTGACATAAAGATAATTTTTAGAAACAAAAATGCTGTAAATATCAGATAAAACATCTATTTTAGCAATTTGCGAAGGATTTTCTAAATCACTCAAATCCAAAACATAGATTCCATCTCCATTGACCGCGACAAATCCCCTTTTCCCATCTATAAAAATATCGGACACTTTCGACTTAAATGAATTTCTGTAGACCAGAACCGGCTCATCTGGAATAGAGATATCAAATACCATCAATCCCTTATCCCTATCCACTGTAAAGAGGTGATTCTTTTCAAAAACAGCCCTCAAAACATATCCGCCAGTTCTCAAAGAGGAATTCAAAACAGGCTGAAGTGGATTTGAAACATCGTAGACGAGTAGTCCATTAGTGCCATTGGCAACGTACAAATACTTATTCCCAAAAGTTATCCCCTGTACATCCTGAAGCTTTATATTGCCAACGATAAGAGGATTAAACCCGTCGGATACGTCTATGACCTTTACTCCTTCGGTGCCTATTACGAACAAATATTTTCCAATCAACGCCTGATTGGAAAACGTCAATGCAAAAGAAAGCACTAAATTCAGTGCAATTAATATCTTCTTAAATATGTTCATACCAATTCTATCCTCCTTCTACTTACGCTCTACTTCTTAACCAAAATTTCGTTCGAATAGCTGGAAAAGGCCATAGTTGAAAATGCCCTCACCCTGTAATACACTTCCCCTGATAAAGGGCTGTCATCAACAAACTCCGTAACATCTTTCCCAACCGTTGCAACTCTTTGCCACGTACCACTTGCAACTCTTCTCTCTACTTCATATCCCTCTTCGTACGAAGAATTATCTTGCCAAGTCAACCTCACCTTCTGACCATCGACAACTTCACTTCTCAAACTACTCGGTGCGGCAAGTGGTGCTATTGTGGTTTCTAACGTCTCTATAACACTTGAATCTTTCAAAACCCTCACCCTATAGACATACTCAATCTCCGGCGCGACGTCTTTATCTAAGAACTCTCTATCGGTTCCAGTCAAATTTGCGACACGCACCCAAAAACCTTCTGAGCCCTTCCTTTCAACCCTGAATCCATCGGCTTGTCTATCATCTATCCAAAACCATTCAACTTTTACAGACGTTGAATCCTCACCGAAAACATTCAGCTTAGAAACCAACGTACCAAAATCAACAAAAACTTCTTTTGAATACTCCGACTCGAATATATCATACCTCACCTTAACTCTATAATAAAACTTCCCATTTTCTACATTTGGAATATGATCAACAAATCCCCTTGCATCAGACTTTAACTCCACCACCTTAACCCAACTTTGCCCTTCAACTTTCCTTTCTATAACATACGTCTTTGCAAGCTTAGAGTTATCCATCCAAGATAACATGACATTCAAACTTGGTAGAATCTGCGCCGAAAAGACATCAGGCGACCTCAAAATACACCCAGAGGCCTCATTCGAAAATCCAGAAGCATACCCATTTGCCAAAGCCCTTACCCGGTAGTAATAAACTTCGTCTGGTTGAACATCTGAATCAGTGAAATCCGTTTCATTTGCACCAGTCTTTCCCAAGGCAATCCAATTCGAGTTCTGAGTTCTCCTTTCGATCTCAAAACCAAGCTCTGCATCAGATGAATCTTTCCAAAGAAGTTTGAGCTGCGAGGGACGAACAACCTGACAAACCAAATCTCTTGGTGCAGCCATCAAACCAATTACACTCTCCGTGGAATATCTTGACTCGCCAAATTTACTGTATGCTTTAACTCGATAGTAGTAAGGGCTATCCGCTTCCAAAGGTTCATCATCTACAAAATTGCGAACATCACTCTTAACATTTCCAATCCTTTCCCAGTAACCGTTTGGTCCCTTTCGTTCAACCTTAAAACCTTCAGCTAACTTAAAATTTGACTTCCAACTAATCTTAGCTTTATTACCAGCCAATAACTCAGCTTTTACATCATAAGGTGGCTCTAAAATACTAATACTTGCCTCTTCAGAGTACTCTGAATTTCCAGTATTATTAAACGCCGCCACCCTGTATGCATACAAAACCTCCTCCGAAACCTTTGTATCCACATATTCACTACCATTTTTTGCAGTCCTATAAACCTCAGTCCATGCTCCTTCGTTTGTCTTTCTTTCGACAACGTATCCATTTTCAAACTGCGAATCGTCCGCCCAAGCAATTCTAATGGCAAGAGGCGAGACCAACTGAACAGAAAGGTTACTTGGGGCTCGCATAACAAAAATATCGTTCACTTGTAATTGCTGGGAATCGAAATTACCATTAAACGCGACGACTCTGTAGCTATAACCCTTTTCGCTCTCTGGAACGATATCGGAAAATTCAGTCTTATTATACCCTACCTTACCTACTTCAACCCATCCCGAAATACCATCATTTCTCCTTATCCTAAATCCTTCTTCAAGATTTGAATTATCTTTCCAGGCCAATTTTACAACCTTACCATTTACCACTACTCTCAACTCACTTGGAGCTTCCAAAACAACAACCGTTGCTTCATTCGAATAATCCGAGAAAGCCGTTTCATTGAAAGCTCTAACTCTGTACACGTAAACACCCTCGTTCAACTTTCTCGCATCGATGAACGTTTTCTCATTCGCTTTCGTGCTTCCAACCTCTTTCCACTCACTTGAAAGTTGGTTCAAACCTTTCCATTCGACCCTAAAACCACTCTCAAACTTTGAAGTATCCCGCCAAGTTAAAGCAACCATTCCTTCGGCATCAACATTAGCGACCAAATCCTTCGGCCCGCTTGGAATACTCACACCTATCGTCTCAGAATAACTCGAATATCCATCCTTATTATACGCTCGTACCCTATACAAATATCCACTCTCTAACGCTACACCTTTATCAACATATTCCGTGACATTTACATCAGTGACCACAACCTTCGTCCACTCGTTATTATCAACACTCCTCTCAACGATAAATCCTTTTTCATTGTTGGAATTATCATGCCAAGAGAGCTTAACCTCACTTGAAGAAAGACCGACTACCTTCAATCCACGAGGTGGTAACATCGTTGAAATAACTACCTCTTCTGAATAAGTCGAATCACCAGCCGAGTTGTACGCCTTAACCCTATATCGATACAAAACATCAGGTTCCACACTCGCATCAACGTACTGAGTCACATCAGGACCAACGCTCGCAACACGTATCCAGATATCACCCTTGACACTCCGCTCTATTCTGACCCCATCTTCAAGGCTTGAATTATCCTGCCATGTTAACTTTATCTCACTTGATGAAATGGCTTCTGCTGTCAACCTCGTTGGCATTCGTGGTGGAATAGTTTTAAGAAGCTTAGTTGTCGCAGATTTATACAATTCAACAAATTTATCCCTATCAACATGCGTAGAAATGGTAACATAGTAAACCCCATTACTCTCGTATTCTTTCGTAACAACGTACCTTATTGCACCCTTCAGATAATCAACTATCGACTCGTTAAGCTCAACACCCATCAATTCACTATCAACATCCACCATAACCCTCGCTCTTGCTTTCTTGATAACTTCAAGCAAAGCCTTATAAATCGCCTTGTTGTAAGTCTCAATTCTATCATTAGTAACCACGGCAGAACCATCCGCAACAAACTTCAGCTCATCGCCACTATATTCTCCACGAGGATACACCTTACCTGGGGCCCAATAAAAACTCTTCAAACCGCCGAGACTAACCTCGACCTTTGGGCTATACCCACTAACAACGCCGGTAACAATAGCCTCACCATTCTGAACTGTAATATACTTACTCTTCCCATCTCCAAGCTTAAAACTATCATTTGCAATCACCTTCAATACAACCGGAGCTGGCAAATTAACGTTAAGCGAGATAGTAACGAACTCATCAACCTCCACCAAATCAGGGCCGGAAAGACTAAGCTGAATGCTATTGACGAAAGGCCTGAATTTTTCAAGATTTATAGCTGAACTTGGCAAATCGGCAGCGAGTGAATCCAACATCACGATCTCACTTAGAACTGGGCAAAAAGAAGAAAGGCTATCCACCTTAGCGGTGTTGATATAGCTCAACTTCTTTTCAATTTCAGCTACCTTGCCATCAATACTGGCAAATACCTTTGAAATCCTGCTCATAACATCGGAACTTACATTCAACTTTCCAATCGTTGCCCTATATTTATCCATAATAGCCTTTGCGGTATAGACCATATTATTTTCAAGCAAAGCTTCCGCTGCTGTAGTAGCGATAACAACTTCGTATGACTGCTTCACAATCTCCTCTGCAACAATAGCTATAACCTTAACATAATATTGCTCGCCTTGCTTCTTCTTCTCAACGATCTTATAATCCAAATCCCTAAATTGTAATTCCGAAGTTGTCTTAACAGTTCGCTCAAGCAAAGTTGAATACAACTGATTTGCTACACCATTTTTACTGGCTGATTCCAAAACATCCTTCAAAATAGTCTGGACATCTATCTTCACACTTATCTGCTCAGAAATACGCCTCAACGCATCATTTTGCGCCTTATCTTGCGCAACCAACTCAGACTTATCAGTTCCTTCTCCGTATGCATATATATAACCGGGAGGAATTTGAATCTGATTGGAATCTCCGCTATTACCTAAAAAATCACAACTGGAAAGAACAAACAAAAGTACGAATAGAACAAAAAGCAATGATAACATTTTTACTACACTTTTAATAGTAAATGTTCTCATCCAACCACTCCACATTATGTTCTTTTACTCAACTCTAAATATTATATCACAAATGATGCTAAGATATGCTATAATGAAATTACTTTAACTCCAAAGCAATGAACAACAATTATAGGGGGGATTACATATGAGATGTAAGATTCTACGTTTAGTAACCTTTGTAATGTTATTAATACCTCTTTTGCTCCTTGCACAGCAACCACCAAAGGCGGTTAGTGAGTTCAGTGCTCAAGTTCTGCCTTCTTTAACTGAAGTCAAACTAACTTGGAAAGATAACTCAACAGATGAAGATGGATTTAGAATCCTAAGAAGTACCAACAACGTTACTTGGACTCAAATAGCTGTTCTACCAAGTAACACAATAACCTTCACAGATAAGGACTTACTACCAAAGACGAAGTATTACTACAGAATTCATGCATACAATGCCTACGGACGTTCTGATAACGTCTCACTCGAGGTCTTTACAGGATTTGCACCTGCACAGCCGTTGGATATAGGAGCAGCATTTGTGAGTGATGGGGTAAGGATTTCATGGAAAGATACGAGTGAATACGAAAGTGGTTACATAATAGAAAGAAAAATCGGAGAAGGTGGATGGCAAGAAATTATCAAGCTTCCTGAAAATAGCACAGAATTCATTGATAAAGACATTTCAAAAGGAGGGACATATTATTACAGAGTCTATGCGGTAAACGAGCTTGGGAAAAGTGCACCATCACCAATTGTAAGTATCCTTGTCGTTCAACCGAGGGAAAAGATTATCGTCGATAATGTAGCTAAAGCGAAGCGAAACATCATTTTGGCTGCGACAAACGGAGGGATAGCACTATATGACGTCTCTGAGCCATCTGCACCAAGTTTCTTAACACTCGTTGAGATGAAAAATGCACAGAGTGTATTCACATACAACAACTACGCATACGTAGCAGATGGAGAGAATGGTATAACAATCATCGATATAACTGACCCAGAAACTCCATTCAAAATCAGCTCATTCGACACTCCAGGATTTGCTTACAGCACATATGTCAAAGACAACATAGCATACGTAGCAGACGGAGAAAAAGGATTAGTCATCTTAGACATTTCCAATCCACAAAAGCCGACACAACTCTTCATCTTTGACACGCCAGGATTAGCTTGCGGGATATACGTTAAAGACAAATATGCATACATAGCAGATGAGAAGAATGGATTGGTCATACTTGACATATCCAGTCCACAAAAGCCGATGCAAGTAGGGATGATAGACACGCCGGGATTGGCAAGGGGAATATACGTTGAAGACAAATATGCATACGTAGCAGATGGAGAGAAAGGGTTAGCGATAATAGATGTAAGTAATCCGGCAAAACCAGTGATAATTGCTCAGCCAGACACGAATGGGACAGCGTATAATGTAATCATATACAACAAGTATGCATTTATTGCAGATGGTAATGGAGGATTGGTTGTAATAGATGTAATTAATCCAACAAAGATAGTTCAAGTAGGTTGGTATGGGACATACGATGCACGGTCGGTATGTGTTCAAGGGGAAAATGTGTATATAGCAGATGGAAAGAATGGTTTGCTTGTTCTTAATGTTAACAAAATTGGGAAGCCTACTAAGAGATCTACTGGACAACTTTCTCAAGTTGGTGGGTATGCTACTGCTGGGTATGAATATGGTGTCTGTATACAAGGCAGTTATGCATACGTGGCGGATTACAATAATGGCTTAGTAATCATCGACATTTCAAATCCAAAAAGTCCTACTCGAGTGGGTTGGTGTGATACTGCTGGATATGCATATGACGTCTATACACAAGGCAGTTATGCATACGTGGCGGATGATACTAATGGCTTAGTAATCATAGACATTTCAAATCCGAAGAGTCCTACTCAAGTAGGCAGATATAATACTGCTGAATATGCAGAGGGCGTCTATGTACAAGATAGCTATGCATACGTGGCGGATTATGAGAATGGATTAGTAATCATAGACGTTTCAAATCCAAATAATCCTCGTCAAGTTGGCTGGTATGATACTGCTGGAGATGCAGTGGGGGTTTATATACAAGGCAGTTATGCATACGTGGCGGATTATAGTAATGGATTAGTAATCATCGACATTTCAAATCCGAACAATCCTCGTCAAGTTGGCTGGTATGATACTGCTGGAGATGCAGTGGGGGTTTATATACAAGGGAACTATGCATACGTGGCGGATGGGGATAATGGCTTAGTAATCATAGACATTTCAAATCCGAAGAGTCCTACTCAAGTAGGCAGGTATGATACTGCTGGATATGCAGAGGGTGTCTATGTACAAGGCGGTTACGCATACGTGGCGGATGGGAATAAAGGCTTAGTAATCATAGACATTTCAAATCCAAATAATCCTCATCAAGTTGACAAGTATGATACTGCTGGATATGCATATAGTGTCTATATACAAGGAAACTATGCATACGTAGCGGATGGGGATAATGGCTTAGTAATCATCGATATTAGCACATTCTTGCAACCTCCAACAAGTTCGCAACCTCCAACGGGAAAGGTAGATGTAGGACCTGCAAGAAGGATAAAGGTAAATGGCAATTATGCATATGTAATCAACAGCGGATTGTCTGTATTCGATGTCTCAAATCCAAAGTTCCCATTTGAATCAGCAGCGATAGGTACGCTTGGTGATGCACAAGATGTATTCGTTTCAAGTTCATTTACATACGTAGCAGATGGATGGAACGGAATGCTAATCGTTGACATCTCCAATCCGAAAGACCCATTCGTGGTTGGACAGTTGGGCATTGGCAATAATGCGTTGAGTGTTTACTCGCAAGGTAAGTATGCATATGTAGGGACGTCCAATGAATTAGTTATTGCAGACGTTAACAATCCACAAGAACCAAAGCAAGTTTCGAGGATGACTCTTCCTGGGACGTTGAGGAGTATATATGCACAAGATAGGTACGTATACTTAGCATGCGATAGTTCAGGTTTGGTGGTAGTTGATGTGAAGGATGTAGCCAATCCAGTGCAAGTTGGAGCGTTTGACACAGCAGGTAGGGCTTTGTCAGTGCAAGTTGTAGGGAAGTATGCGTACGTAGCAGATGAAGCGAATGGGTTGATAGTTGTAGATATATCCAATCCACAAAAACCGACGCAAGTTGGAAGATTCGACACAGTTGGGAAGGCATACGATGTATATGTAAAAGGGAACAATGCATATGTAGCAGTTGGAGATAAAGGGATGTATATTCTTGACGTTAGTAATCCGTCGAGCATTTCAACGATAAGCTTGATAGATACACCGGGAAATGCGATGAGTGTTTACGTGCAAGGCAACTATGCATATATTGCAGACGGAGAGAATGGATTAGTGGTAATTGATGTCTCTATCGCAAAATCTCCTGAAATTATCTTTGATTCTTATTGGTTTACTACAATTTTCTATGCAACTTTCTGACAGAGTATGAAATAACGAGCAACAATTATAGGGGGGATTACATATGGGATGTAAGGTTATACGTTTAGTAACCTTTGTAATGTTATTAGTACCTATTTTGCTCCTTGCACAGCAACCACCAAAAGCGGTTAGTGAGTTCAGTGCTCAAGTCCTACCTTCTTTAACTGAAGTCAAACTAACTTGGAAAGATAACTCAACAGATGAAGATGGATTTAGAATCTTGAGAAGCACTAACAACGTTACTTGGACTCAAATAGCTGTTCTACCAAGTAACACAACAGAGTTTACAGACAAGGACTTACTAGCAAAGACGAAGTATTATTACAGAATTCATGCATACAATGCCTACGGACGTTCCGATAACGTCTCACTCGAGGTCTTTACAGGATTTGTACCTACACAACCTTTGGATATAGGTGCAGCAATCGTGAGTGGCGGGATAAGAATCTCATGGAAAGATACGAGTGATTACGAGACCGCCTACGTGGTGGAAAGAAGAATCGGGGATGGTGGATGGCAAGAAATCATCGAACTTCCTGGAAATAGCACAGAATTCATTGATAAAGACATTTCAAAAGGAGGGACATATTATTACAGAGTCTATGCGATAAACGAGATTGGGAAAAGTGTACCATCACTAATTGCAAGTATTTTTGTGAATCAAGTGAGGCGAAACATCATTTTGGCTGCAACAAACGGAGGGATAGCACTGTATGACGTTTCTGAGCCTTCTGCACCAAGTTTCTTAACACTTGTTGAGATGAAGAATGCACAGAGTGTATTCACATACAACAACTACGCATACGTAGCAGATGGAGAGAATGGCATAACAATCATCGACATAACAGACCCAGAAACTCCATTCAAAATCGGCTCATTCGATACTCCAGGATTTGCTTACAGCACATATGTCAAAGACAACATAGCATACGTAGCAGATGGAGAGAAAGGATTAGTAATCTTAGACATTTCCAATCCACAAAAGCCGACGCAACTCTCCATCTTTGACACGCCAGGCTTAGCTTGCGGAATATACGTTCAGGATAACTATGCATACATAGCAGATGAAAAGAACGGATTGGTCATACTCGACATATCCAATCCACAAAAGCCGATGCAAGTAGGGATGATAGATACACCAGGATTGGCAAGGGGGATATACGTTGAAGACAAATATGCATACGTAGCAGATGGAGAGAAAGGGTTAGCGATAATAGATGTAAATAATCCGTCAAAGCCAGTGATAATTGCTCAGCCAGATACGAACGGGACAGCGTACAATGTAGTCATATACAACAAGTATGCATACATTGCTGACGGAAGTGGGGGAGTAGTTGTACTTGATGTAAGTAATCCAAAAAATCCTAATCAAGTTGGTGTGTATTATACTGCTGGAAGTGCACGTGGGGTTTATATACAAGGCAGCTATGCATACGTGGCGGCTGGAGATAATGGCTTAGTAATCATCGACATTAGCGCAATTAGCACATTCTCGCAACCACCAACAGGAAAGGTAGATGTAGGGCCTGCGAGAAAGATAAAGGTGAATGGCAATTATGCATATGTAATCAACAGCGGATTGTCTGTATTCGATGTCTCAAATCCAAAGTTCCCATTTGAATCAGCAGCGATAGGTACGCTTGGTGATGCGCAAGATGTATTTACTTTAGGTTCGTTTGCGTACGTTGCAGATGGGTTGAATGGAATGGTTGTCGTTGATATCTCCAATTCAAAAGACCCATTTGTGGTTGGAAAATTGGACATTGGCAATAATGCGTTGAGTGTTTACTCGCAAGGTAAGTATGCATATGTAGGGACGTCCAATGAATTAGTTATTGCAGACGTTAACAATCCACAAGAACCAAAGCAAGTTTCGAGGATGACGCTTCCAGGGACATTGAGGAGTATACATGCACAAGATAGGTACGTATACTTAGCATGCGATAGTTCAGGTTTGGTGGTAGTTGATGTGAAGGATGTAGCCAATCCAGTGCAAGTTGGAGCGTTTGACACAGCAGGGAGAGCGTTGTCGGTGCAAGTTGCAGGGAAGTATGCATACGTAGCAGATGAAGCGAATGGATTGGTGGTTGTAGATATATCCAATCCACAAAAACCAGTGCAAGTTGGAAGATTCGAGACAGTTGGGAAGGCGTATGATGTATATGTAAAAGGGAACAATGCATACGTAGCAGTTGGAGATAGAGGAATGAATATTCTTGATGTTAGTAATTCGTCGAACATTTCAAGGATAAGTTTGATAGATACACCGGGAAATGCGATGAGTGTTTACGTGCAAGGCAACTACGTATATGTAGCTGATGAAAATAACGGGGTAGTGGTAATTGATGTCTCTATCGCAAAATCGCCTGAAATTGTCTTTGATTCTTATTGGGTTACTACAATTTTCTATGCAACTTTCTGACAGAGTCTGAAATAGCGAACAACAATTATAGGGGGGATTACATATGGGATGTAAGTTTCTACGTTTAGTAACCTTTGTAATATTGCTAGTACCTCTTTTGCTCCTTGCACAGCAACCACCAAAGGCGGTAAGTGAGTTCAGTGCTCAGGTCCTGCCTTCTTTAACTGAAGTCAAACTAACTTGGAAAGATAACTCAACAGATGAAGATGGATTTAGAATCCTGAGGAGTACCAACAACGTTACTTGGACTCAAATAGCTGTTCTACCAAGTAACACAATAACCTTCACAGACAAAGACTTACTACCAAAGACGAAGTATTACTACAGAATCCATGCATACAACGCCTACGGACGTTCCGATAACGTCTCACTCGAGGTTTTTACAGCATTTGTACCTCCACAGCCGTTGGACACAGGTGCAGCAATTTTGAGTGGTGGGATAAGGATCTCATGGAAAGATACGAGTGATTACGAGACCGCCTACGTGGTGGAAAGAAAAATCGGGGATGGTGGATGGCAAGAAATTGCAAAGCTTCCTGGAAATAGCACAGAATTCATTGATAAAGACATTTCAAAAGGAGGAACATATTATTACAGAGTCTACGCGGTAAACGAGATTGGGAAAAGTGTACCATCACCAATTGTAAGTATTTTTGTGAATCAAGTGAAGCGAAACATCATTTTGGCTGCAACAGACGGAGGGATAGCACTATATGACGTTTCTCAGCCATCTGCACCAAGTTTCTTAACACTCGTTGAGATGAAAAATGCGCAGAGTGTATTCACATACAACAACTACGCATACGTAGCAGATGGAGAGAATGGTATAACAATCATCGATATAACTGACCCAGAAACTCCATTCAAAATCAGCTCATTCGATACTCCAGGATTTGCTTACAGCACATATGTCAAAGACAACATAGCATACGTGGCAGATGGAGAGAAAGGATTAGTAATCTTAGATATTTCCAATCCACAAAAGCAGACACAACTCTCCATCTTTGACACGCCAGGCTTAGCTTGTGGGATATACGTTAAAGATAAATACGCATACATAGCAGATGAGAAGAACGGATTGGTCATACTCGACATATCCAATCCACAAAAGCCGATGCAAGTAGGGATGATAGACACGCCGGGATTGGCAAGGGGGATATACGTTGAAGACAAATATGCATACGTAGCAGATGGAGAGAAAGGATTAGCGATAATAGATGTAAGTAATCCAGCAAAACCAGTGATAATTGCTCAGCCAGACACGAATGGTACAGCGTATAATGTAACCATATACAACAAGTATGCATACATTGCAGATGGTAATGGAGGACTGGTTGTAATAGATGTAAGTAATCCAACAAAGCCAGTTCAAGTAGGTTGGTATGACACATACGATGCACGGTCAGTATGCATACAAGGAGATAATGTGTATATAGCAGATGGAAAGAATGGTTTGGTTGTTGTTAATGTAAACAAAATTGGAAAACCTATTAGAAACCTTTCTCAAGTTGGCAGGTATTATACTGCTGGATATGCATATGGTGTCTATATACAAGGTAGTTATGCATACGTTGCGGATTATTATAATGGATTGGTAATCATCGATATTTCAAATCCAAACAATCCTCGTCAAGTTGGCATGTGTAGTACTGCTGGAAATGCATATGGCGTCTATATACAAGGCAACTATGCATACGTGGCGAATTATGGTAATGACTTAGTAATCATCGACATATCCAATCCGAACAAGCCGGTTCAAATTGGCTGGTATGATACTTATAAAGCACGTGGAATTTACGTGCAAGGCAGCTATGCATACGTGGCGGATGAGGGTAATGGCTTAGTAATCATAGACATTTCAAATCCGAAAAACCCTATTCGAGTTGGTGGATATGATACTTATCGAGCATATGGCGTCTATGTACAAGGCAGCTATGCATACGTGGCGGCTGGTGATAATGGCTTAGTGATCATCGACATTTCAAATCCGAAGAGTCCTACTCAAGTTGGCAGGTATGATACTGCTGGATATGCAGAGGGAGTTTATATACAAGGCAGCTATGCATACGTGGCAGATCATAGTAATGGCTTAGTAATCATAGACATTTCAAATCCGAAGAGTCCTACTCAAGTAGGCACGTATGGTGCTTATTATGTAAAAGGAGTTTACGTGCAAGGCAACTATGCATACGTGGCGAATCATGATAATGGCTTAATAATCATCGACATTTCAAATCCAAAAAGTCGTATTCAAGTAGGCTGGTATGATACTGCTGGATATGCAGAGGGAGTTTATATACAAGGCAGCTATGCATACGTGGCGGACGAGCGTAATGGCTTAGTAATCATCGACATTAGCGCAATTAGCACATTCTCGCAACCTCCAACAGGAAAGGTAGATGTAGGACCCGCAAGGAAGATAAAGGTAAATGGCAATTATGCATATGTAATCAACAGCGGATTGTCCGTGTTCGATGTCTCAAATCCAAAGTTTCCATTTGAATCAGCAGCGATAGGTACGCTTGGTGATGCGCAAGATGTATTTACTTTAGGTTCGTTTGCGTACGTTGCAGATGGGTTGAATGGAATGGTTGTCGTTGATATCTCCAATCCAAAAGACCCATTTGTGGTTGGACGGTTGAACATTGGCAATAATGCGTTGAGTGTTTACTCACAAGGTAAATATGCATATGTAGGAACGTCCAATGAATTAGTTATTGCAGACGTTAACAATCCACAAGAGCCAAAGGATGTTTCGAGGATGACGCTTCCAGGGACATTGAGGAGTATATATGCACAAGATAGGTATGTGTACTTAGCATGCGATGCTGCAGGGGTGGTGGTAGTTGATGCGGTGGATGCAAAAAATCATGTACAAGTTGGAGTGTTTGACACGGCAGGTAGGGCATTTTCGGTGCAAGTTGTAGGTAAGTATGCATACGTAGCAGATGAAGCGAATGGATTGGTGGTTGTAGATATATCCAATCCACAAAAACCAACACAAGTTGGAAGATTTGACACAGTAGGGAAGGCATACGATGTATATGTGAAAGGGAACAATGCATATGTAGCAAGTGCAGATAGAGGGATGTATATTCTTGACGTTAGTAATCCGTCGAACATTTCAAGGATAAGTCTGGTAGATACACCTGGAAATGCAACGAGTGTTTACGTGCAAGGGAGTTATGCATACATTGCAGACGAAGCGAATGGGTTGGTGGTAATTGATGTTTCAAAACCTGCGCAGCCAAAGATAGTCCACGACTCACCGTGGATAAATGAAATCAGAAGCGCTACATTCTAAAGGAAACGAAAAATCCCCCTTTTGTAGGGGGATTTTTCTTGCTTGGATATCTTTGCATCAGAAACCTTGAGAAACCTTGTCGAAGTTTGTTTTAGACATTTATCAATTCAAGCTTTAAGCTCGCCCAATAGTATCAGAATTCCGAGTATCACAATGAAAGATCCTCCGATGATTCTTAACCACTTCTCCCATGCAGGTTTTCCAAAGCCAAAGCTTAATGCCTTGGAAAGCAGTGTGCCTATGGTTAAGAATGGTATCGAGATACCAAGTGAGTAGACAAAGAGTAGCCACATCCCTTTTATAACGCTTTTTTGAGCTGCAATGAGTAACATGGAGCCTAAAACTGGACTGCTGCATGGAATCCAAACGAATCCTATCGCTCCGCCGAGTAACAACCCACCAACAAATCCTGTACCTTTAAATTTCCAAACGTTTATACTCTTCCCTTTGAAAATTTGCAGTTCGAAGATGTATGCAACACCTAAAATTACTATACTGATGCCGATGACTTTTTCTATTATACCTCCAAACGACAACAAAAATCCACCGACTGTGGATGATATTGCGCCCAAGAGTGCAAACATGAAAGAAAAACCAATGAAAAATCCGAATAGCCTTTGAATTCTTTTTTCCTTAAACATGATAATTCCAACAAATCCCGGTATTAGAGGTAAAACGCACGGGCTGAAAAATGCCAACAGGCCATGGAATATGGCAAGCCATACGGATATGTCTGTCTGAGTTAATGTGACCACTCTATCAACTCCCAAGTTTGCGTGATGTTGTTAACCAAGCAATTGGTATTGTTGAACAATTTTGCGTTGCTGCAATTCGGTATTTTCCTATTTCACAAGTAATACCCTTATTACACCAGCTTCGTTCAACTTTTTTGCAAGATCTTCGGAATAGGTCACGTACACTTTGTTTATGTCTATCTTCTCTGGTATTTTGTCTACCTGCTGAGAATTCTTATCGTACTTGATGATGTAATCGGCATCTGCCTTGCTTACGTTGATAACTTTTGGTTTTCCGGTGAGGTTGTCTGTCTTTTTCACGTAGTTGTCAAAGGTCTCTTTGTAATTTTCTTCCACTACTCTCACTAAGTACTTCAATGCCTTCAAAAAATCACTTGCTGGCATGTAGCCAGGCACTTGCGTTACCATGCTGTCTCCTGAAAGGAATATGAAGGTTGGTGTTCCTCTAATACCAAACAAGCTGAATAATTGGCTGTTTGTGTATGTTTTTCCCATAAACGTTGTCTTGTAATTTGATTCTTCCAAGCGAACGAATACGTAATTTGCTCTCATGAAATCTTGAACGTTTTTGTCGGTAAGTGTGTCTTTATCGAACAATTTGCAGTAGTAACAAGATTGAGCGGAGAACATGACAATTGTCATCTTCTTCTCGATTGCGGCAACTTTTTGTGCAGTGCCCAAATCTCGAAATTCATAATCATATGAAAAAGTAAGTATGCTGATTACAAGAAAAAGTATTGCATAGAATTTGTTGTGTCTCACTTATCATCACTCCAATCACTTAAGTTCGTGGTACTCTAAATCTTCTCATGAAGAACTTTGAGAAAAACCTTAACAATGGACAACTGAATTTCAAGATAGTCACCTCCAAGTCAGCTTATAGTTTGTGTTTAGCAATCTTCAAAGTAAGTTTGAAAGACGTTTCAACGTTATTTTGATACTAAGATGGGGTAAAATTAAGAGGAAGGGTTTATGCCCTTCCTCAATCGTTTTGATTATCAGTTTATTCCAAGTGTTCTATCGATCTTTGCTTTGTCGAAACCAACTATGATTTGATTGCCTATTTCGATGACTGGCACGCCCATTTGACCGGATTTGCGAACCATTTCTTCAGCACCTTTTTGGTCTTTTGAAACGTCTACTTCTGTATATGGCAATCCAAGTTGTCTAAAATAGTCTTTTGCTCTCCTACACCATGGGCAAGTTGGTGTTGTGTATATCTTGATCCTCACATCAGCCATACAGTTCACCTCCAAAATCATTGATTAGAAATATTTTCTAGCAGCATGTTCGGCTGCGATTGCACCGTCTGCTGCTGCCGTCACGATTTGTCTCAGTCCTTTGATTCTGATATCTCCAACGGCATATATACCAGGGACGTTTGTTTCCATGTTCTCGTTGGTTATCACATAACCATTCTGGTTCATCTCAACCAGTCCTTTGACTACTTCGGTCATTGGTGACAGACCAACGTAGATGAAAACTCCATCTGTCTTTATAACTTTTTCTTCTTTCGTTGTGTTATCAATTATAACGACTTCTTCCACCTTGCTTGTGCCACGTATTTCCTTGACCACATGATTTGTGATTACGGTGATCTTTGGGTCGTTCAATATTCTCTCTTGTAAAATTTTTGCCGCGGTTAGATAGGGGAGATTTTGTACCATCGTGATACTGTTGACTACCTTTGCCAAGAAGTGTGATTCGTCACATGCACTATCTCCACCACCTATGACTACGACATCCTTGTCTTTGAAGAGGTATCCATCACATGCAGCACAGTATGTTATGCCCTTACCTCTGAATTCTGTCTCACCAGGTACGCCGAGCTTCCTTGGTTGAGTACCCGTTGCCACTATCAAGACCTTGCATCTAACTGAGTGGCCATCATCTAATTCTACTACCTTGTAATCACCATCGATTGTGACTTTTTGTGCAAATGCATAGTGAATCTCTGCACCGAAGTGTTTTGCATGATCAGCAAATTTCTGACCCAATGCTTGTCCCTCAATGCTCTTTTCTCCTGGCCAATTCTCAACCATGTGAGTTTGAGTGACGGCGCCGCCTTCGAGTGCCTTTTCAACAACGAGTGCAGTTAGCCCAGCCCTTCTTGCATATATCGCCGCTGTTAAACCAGCGGGTCCACCACCTATTATCACAAAATCGTAGTATTCTTTTACATCACTACTCATAGACCCAATATCGAATAATCCCATTTTTGTCACTCCCTTCCTTTGATTGCATCGTCAAATCACTTTCTTAAAAACTTAGGGCACAAAGATGTGCCCTAAGATGCGTGTGAAAGAAAGATGGGGTGGATGGTTGGTCGGTTATAGATACCTTAACATCTTTCTTCAAGTCGAGTCGCTTTAAGCATTTGATATTCAATTTAAGTTAGAGCTTTGAATTATCTTATTCTGACAAATCCAAAACTTGTTGCAAAAATTGTGGTTCTGGATACGCACCTATGAAAAATTTCTCAGGGTCTCTATTGATTGCAATATGTGGTACCGATGAAACACCGAACTGGTCGCTCAAATCGAAGAACTCGCCAGCTTCAACAACTTCTGCAGTCACCTTATCACTTGCAAGTGCCATGTTGTGAGCAGTAAGTGCGGCCTTTGGACAATATGGACACGTGGGTGTAACGAACACACTTATCTTAACTGGCTTGTCAAGTTGGTTGAGCTTATCTATAGTCTCTTGTGATAGTTGTGGTTTAGCATTTTTGCCAAATAGCACTATATCTTGTATAAGCGTACCAAACTCATGGCCAGATGGGACTCCGTAGAATCTTACGCCTCTATCTTTTCCATCTTCAAGTGTTATGATCAATGCTGGTGCAAATTCAACGTTGTATTCTCTACCCTTCTCACTATCTTTGTGGTATCTTTCAACCAATATCTTATCAGAAAGTGCCTGAACTTCATCAAGTAACTGCCCTTCTAACTCACAATATTCACAGTCATCATCGTGGAAGAATATCAATTTTACTTTATTCTCCAGTTCTTTCCCAAATAACTCTTCCAAATACTTTACATCCTTCTCTGCCAATAAACTCATAACTACACCTCCACTAAATCCTTTCCCTTTCGATTTTATTATAACTCTTTTACAGAAAATTAGGGTTACCTAAATGTTAAATTTGGACAAAACTTGTCTATATTTATTTCACTACGCTAAGTACCTCGAAAAGTATTTAGGTGTTCGATAAGAAACGCTATTTTAGCCATTCGATAACTGCCTTCGTGACGTCTTCCTTTTCAACATCGTTGCTTAAAACGTGACCGGAACGCTCGAAAACAAGCATCTTTCTCTTTTCTGACCTAATGTTTTTGTATATGAAATCAGCTGCCTCCATGGGAACTGTATCGTCATTTTTCGCTGCTACAACTAAAGTTTCGGATACTATCTCCGGTACAATCTTTCTTGACATTTTCATGAGTTTGTAGAGCTGTGCCGATTGTTTTGGCCAGGTGTACGACCAATATTCTTCCTTTAGATATTGTAAATCTGGGTCATCGAATTTCTCATCGTTTTCTCTCTTCATCTTTTTTGTAAATAGAGATATGAACGGTGTTAATCCAATTCTCTTATCGAACACATGCGTTGCAGCTGCGAGTGTGACTAGTTTTTTTGGTTTCAATTGAGCAGCCATTATCAATGCTATAACTCCACCCATCGAAAGCCCCACTATTGCAACATCATCGTGCACTGCCTTTAGATCATAGTATGCATCAAAAGCCCTTCTTAACCAATCTCTCCAAGTCGTTTTCAGAAAGTCTTCTCCGCATGTACCATGACCAGGTAGACGTGGCACAGAAACAGTAAATCCTGATTTATTTGCCTCTCTTGCCATGTAATCGAAATCATGTGGCGAGCCTGTAAAACCGTGTACAAAAAGTATTGCCCTGTTTCCACCTTCAATGAATATTGGAATGGACTTCTTCACAGTTTTCGTATCGACAAATTCCATCGTTTAACCCCCTTGAGCTGCCTTGAAAGTCAAGATCAATTTCAGACCGTTCTTTCTATGTTTACCCCGCCATCTTGCAGGGGTGGTTTCATTTTAGTACTTCTTTTAGTTGCTCAAGTGATATATCCAGCAAATTCTCGCCGATGTAGTCGATCGTCTTTTCATCGGCTTTTTGTATCTTCTCTTTCATCTCGGCTGTTAAATCCTCACCAAATTTCTTGCTCAGATTCTTTAGTACGAATTCTATTTTGCCTTCCAGTCTGCCTTCCAGTCTGCCTTCCAATCTGCCTTCCAGTCTGCCTTCATTTCTCAACTTTTCAGCTACTGACATAATCACATCACTCTTTCCAGAGATACTAAGCATTCGCCGTTATTTTAGTACTTCTTTTAACTGTTCAAGTGATATATCCAACAGATTCTCGCCGATGTAGTCGATCGTCTTCTCATCGGCCTTTTGTATCTTCTCTTTCATATCGGCTGTTAAATCCTCACCAAATTTCTTGCTCAAATTCTTTAGCACGAATTCTATTTTGCCTTCCAGTCTGCCTTCCAGTCTGCCTTCATTTCTCAACTTTTCAGCTACTGACATAATTGCCTCACTCCTTTCTGAAAGTATTTCTTTCGATTCCTTTTCTATTGTTCCTATGTCCACATCGTCTCTTACCGATAATATGTATGTTATGCATGCCTCAACGAATCTCTCAAATTTGTCTTCTGGTAACTGTGCTATATCTTCGAGTACTTTCCTCATCGCTTGGCGGAACTTCTTAGTGTCTGTTATCATTACAAGTTGCATCACTTCAAGCACTACTTTTGTCAATGCCAATCCTACAATCATCACCTGTCCAAATGGTGAGAGGTCGTATAGCTCATATTCGTAAACTGGTATGTATTTTTTCGTCTCTTCTGGTAATTCATCTATCCCTTTTATCAAGTTAATCAGCTTGGTTTGTACATTCCATTTGCTCTCTCCATGATATATCACCATCGGTATTATTATAGGTAATCTATTCGCTTTCCTATCGTATTTCTCTTCCCATATCCGTACTATGTATCTCAATAGTTGCAAGATGACTAATGGGTCTTGATAACTCTTGTGTTCAAAGAGAAAGTAGATGTATCCATCTTCACCATTTATTTTCGTCCTGTAAAGCATGTCTGTGAAACTTTCTTTGAATCGTTCGTCGACGAAGCTGTTGTTTTCTTTGGTTAGGTAATTTAAGTCGACAATGTTAGCAATTTGGGTGGGCAGATAGTGTTTCAAGAAATCTTGAGCTACATCTTTATCGCCGAATGTAACTTTGAAGAATGCATCGTGTGGAGTGGTTAAATCACCCATATTGACCTCCAATTTGCATGGTATTTTGAATCCAATTCAATTATACCATATTTGATATGGAAAATTACACAGAACTAAGATGTATCATATCAAGACTAGATAACTACTCTTTCTCATCTCAAATGTAAGATATTTTCCGCATTTTCAAGCATGATTCCCATTTGTCACGCTTATAATAAAAAACTAACTGGTTATCCAAAATTACGTTTTAAATGGATAGCCAGCTAATTTTTTAGTATGCCCAACATTGGAAATAACTTGACAGTGAGAACTTGTTGTAGGCTTAGCAATAAAAACACTTGCCGAAAGCAAGAGGCTTTATCGCAAGGTAAAGTCTGAAAGAAACTCGAGGTCAAGTTCCGACTTTTGGTAAAATGCAAATACTTCTAAAGGTTTTATAAAAGTATCTGTGTGCTAGGGCAAAACTATTGTAACCAATAGTTTTCTATGAAATTCTTGATGTCCGAACCTGATATCGTATATTTTCCTCCACCATCATTGCATGCTTTAAGGTTATTCGTGTCTATCCAATATTTCACATAAATCTCGTCTACTAAGAACATTTCAGCTACTTCTTCAATGGTATAACTTTGAAGACTATTTTCTTGTACCTTTGCTACGACTTTCTCCGCTATCCTCTTTCTCTTGTACATCTCCATTTGATTTTTCGCAAGATCAGCACCTTTTATCGTTGCATAAGCCGCCGCGTCAAAAGCCTTTTTAGATGCCTTTTCTGCCTTTTCTATAAAAGGGTCTACATAAGGAGCTACTCCTTTATATATGGACTTACCTAAGTGATACGCTAAGTTATACAACGATCTTTCAATTCCCATTTTAGTGCCCCCCCTACTTGTAGTTTAAAGATCTTATTTTTATTTTATCATATATCAATCAATAAGAGAAAAGTCATAATCATGAGCTTGGCTAAATCACATATAGAAAACCTCTGAAATATCTCAAAAAGGCTTGTTTTTGCACATTCCAAACATAAGCATATACTTTCTCTAAGCATTTATGCGTATCTTTTACCGTAGAAAGCTTTTCCATTACTATGTTTTACTTTTTACCTTGAGAACGTTTTGTCAAGGAACAAACAGAATTCAAAGAAATAATTCTCCCTTAAGATTCTTTGCACAACATGAAACTAACCGAAGGGAAATACTATGCTTCAATACTTGTAGAAACACAAGAAATAGAAAAGTTGCCAAGAGTTGAAAGAAAAATAGGCATAGATTTGGGAATAAAGGAATTTGCAATATTATCAGATGGAACAAAGATAGAAAACCCAAAGTGGTTAAGCAAAGCAGAAAAGAGGATAAAGAAAGTCCAAAGGGAACTATCGAGAAAGCAAAAGGGTAGTAAGAATTATGAGAAGACAAGGTTATACCTTGCAAAACTACATGAAAAAGTAGCAAATCAAAGAAGAGACTTTCTACACAAAGTATCCTCTAAAATTATAAACGAAAACCAAGTTATAGTTTTAGAGGACTTAAGTGTGAGAAACATGGA
>Ga0208826_1001104_pt1 | contig 23952 bp, 34 predicted proteins | sample AD_UKC115_MetaG_FD_184451 | JGI IMG/M metagenome (GOLD analysis project Ga0208826, IMG submission 184451) | Active sludge microbial communities of municipal wastewater-treating anaerobic digesters from Hong Kong - AD_UKC115_MetaG (SPAdes)... | ecosystem: Engineered > Bioreactor > Anaerobic >...
ACATCGACGTGTGCTGCATCTGCACCGGCGACATCTGAGCCCCGGACCACATCACGATCACGAGAGAAGGAGCACCTGATATGAGCACCGTCCAGCGCCACGAGGTCGAGGCGTGGGTCAACCCGTCGGCGTGGGAGGACCCGGCCGAGGCTGAGGCTGTAGTCGAGGCAATCCTCGCCAGCGGCACCACCGACGAGGAGGCGTGGGTCAAGCTGGTCGGCGGTACCCTCGCCGACCAGAAGGCCGCCGCCGAGCGGGCGCGAGACCACATCGCCGACGCCCTCGATGAGTACATCGCCCGTGTGGACGCTGCACGCGCCGGGCTGGCCGAGGCGATCCGGGGCCGGGACGACGCTATTCGGGCTGTCATCACCGGGGGTGCGTCGGCGTACCGGGTCGCGCAGGCCACGGGGTTGTCGCAAGGTTTGGTGGCCCGCATCAGACACGCACAAGTGGGACCTCATAAAGGTGGCCTCACGCGATGACCACCATCGGCATCGGAGACTCCGGACACGCGCACGGGCTCTCCATCGTGGTCACGGGTGCGATCGGAGACATGCGGATCGCAGCCGATCGAGCCGGCAAGGAATGGCTACTAGCCCCGCTCTACAGCATCCCGGGCGTGTACGCGCTGACCGGCATGTCTGCCCACTCGCGCATTCGGGGGCGGGTCAGCGTGGTAGACGGGACGCTGTACGCAGTGGACCGGTAGCTGACCCGCGCCGCCGGTAGCACGACGAAAAGGCCCCCGCCCTCCCGAAGGAGAGCGGGGGCCGTCGTATGCCGCGCGCGCTTAGGTCATCCACTCCGGCGCGTCGTAGGCCGTGGGGTCGGGCAGGATCAGCGGCACGCCGTATGCCGCTCCGTCGTCGTCGCCGAAGATGTCGTGCGCCTCGTCCAGCGCACGCCCGAGGACCCCGCCCGCCCATAGCAGGCCAGCCCCGAGCCCGAGCAGGCCCGCGCAGGCGGCGAGGAAGCGGAGGTCAGCGCGGCTCATGGCTGGCGCTCTGCGCGGTGCTCGGCGGTCCAAGCTCGTGCGTTCTTCGCGTAGACAGCGCTGTAGGCGGCGACTCCGACGAGGAATCCCCACTGCCGCGTCCCGAGTGCGTAGATCAGCCAGAGAGATTGTGCGGCTAGGCCGACGTACCAAGCCCACCAAACCTTGCGTCCGGCGAGCCAAAAGCACGTCAATCCAACCGCAGTGAGGAGCCATGACCAGTGCTGGCTCACGTCCACTCCCATGCCGTGGTGCCGTCGTCCTCGCCCGCGCAGGCCGCGAGGAAGCGGAGGTCAGCGGGCATCGCCGTTGTCCCAGTCCCACACCTTGTCGGGCACGACCTCGGCCCCGGTCAGCGACGGGCCGTCACCCGTAGCCGCATCGGAGCCGATCGAGGTCAGCAGCGAGACGAGCGCGGCGAGCGCCGAGGCCGAGCCGACCGCCTGCCAATCCACGTCGAGGATGCCGGTCGCGCCGACCACGAGCAGGGAGACCGCGGTCTGAGCAAAGGTCTTGACCGCCCGCTCCCCGGCCGCGGCCCAGAATGCCTTGGACGCGAGGGTTGGCGTGCTCACTGGCCCGCTCCCGGCACGAAGGGGCTGCCGTCGGGGTTGACGGGCTTGCCGTCCTTGACCAGGCCGAGCACCTGGCGGAGCATGCCGTACACGTCGTTGTTGGCGACCTTGGGGTTGATGTAGCCCCATACGAGGCGAGGCAGGGCGGCGATGTCGTTGCGCATGGTGCGCTGCCGCTCCTCGATCCGGTCAAGTTGCTTGGCGAGGTCGTCGAGCGTGGTCATGTATGCCTCCTTGGCGGCGGTGGTGAGAGGGCCGGGTATGCCGTCCTCAGGGATGGGGGTCCAGCCGGGTCGGCCGGCGAGCGCGCGGTTGTAGAGCTGTTGCTCGGCGAGCACCTTCGGGTCGGCGTTGCCGGAGTGTCGGTCGAGCGACGACTGCAGCCGGTCGCGGTCGAGGTCGGCGTCGCCGTGGTCGTTGCCGCTGACATGCTTGTGGGCGCAAATGCCGCGGAAGCTGTCGTACTCGGCGCTGCTCATGCGCGCCGGGGCGTGCAGGCCCCAGGACGCGGGATATTCGATCCATGGCTTGTCGGTCAGTACGGGTCGGATGCCGGTGGCCTCACAGATGGCGGCGATCTCCTGGCCGAGCCAGTCATAGTCGTCGTCCGTGAGTCGGTCGAGGTCATACTTGGCGTTGCCGTGCTTGACGGCATAGTTGCCGTCGCTGTAGCCGATGATCTCGATCTGCACGGCCCCGTCGCGATTCTCGCTGACCGGGGTCGACGCGGGGTTGAGCAGTGCCCGCGCGGGCATGTTGAGCGGGAAATGCTGGTAGCGCCGACGCCGCCAGGGGTCGAGCGTGACTTGCGGCGCGGATGCGCCGCCGCTGTAGCTGGGAAGGGTGCCGCCCTCGGTGGAGTGCAGCACCACCTTCTCGGGCGTGACGAGAGACTGGGGGTAGTCGTCGGCAAACCACGCGGTGCGGTCGTAGCCGGGCAGCAGGATCGGCTGGGGCATGGTCAGTCCTCCTTCGTTTCGATTGGTGAGGGGGCCACCACGGGGATGAGAGGCGGCGGCGGCGGCACGTCATGGCCGGCGGCGGCGGCAGCAGTCCACCGCTCCCGGTCCCACGGTGCGTGGGCAGCTATCAGCGCGTCACGACGCGTGATCTCTTCCAGCCGCTCATCGGCCACTCCACGCAGATAGTCACGCTGTCGGCGTAGGTCGGTGATGTCCGCATCGTCTCGGGCCACGGCCGCGCGGCGGCGAGACTCCAGCCACGCCGCCCACGCCTGCCCTATCGGGCCAAGTACCTTCGGCACCGCCGCCGCCGCCGCCGTCACGACGAGGACGGCGCCGAGCGCATACAGCACCCACGGCTGATTGATCGCCTGCTCACTCGGCATCCGGGGCCCCGACCACTTCGGCGGGCACCACGTGCGCAGGCTCCATCGGTCGCGGCCCCATCCGCAAGCTGAAAATCCAGTGCAAGATCATCGGGGTCAGCAGCACCGACGCCGCCCGAATCCCGTCAGCCCACGGCACCACGAGCGTGGGGATCAGGATGCCCACGGTGAGCACGAGGTAGGCGATGGCAAGGGACACGTGTCCCGCCCACACCGCCATATGGCAGCGGCGCACCATTCCCGCGATGAGGCACAGGTCGCCGGCGGCGAAAATCAGCGCCCACACCCACAAAGGCGCGGCCCGCTCCACCAGCGCGAGAGACCTCCCGGTCCCATCCGCGCCTGTGCCGTAGTCGTACGCCCGGATGCTCGCCTGCGCGACCAGCGTCGCGGTCAGGGCGATGATGTCGCCATGCACTAGCCGCGCCGGGCGCCAGTCGCGGCGGCCGAGCCTCTTGACGCGGCGACGCATGGTCAGACGACCGTCACGGCTGGACATCCGCCAGTGCGTACCGGAGGAAAGCGTCGGTGACCGCGGCCGGGTTCTCCCCAGGCGCAGGGGGCATCTGCCCGACCGCGTACGCGTAAACGCTCGCGACGGTGTCGCCCGCTTCGTTGACGGGTGCGGCGGCGAGCAGCCGCATGCGGGTGTCAACCCATTGCTCGGGCGCGTCGATCCCGACCTCAGCCGCCGCTGAGATCAGGCGGTCCCGAAGGTGCGGGTCGTTCGCGGCGGCAGTGACATCTGCGAGGGTGTGAGCCATAGAAGGGTCTCCTCTATCTAGGTGGGTTAGACGGCGCTCACGGTGAGCGCGCCAGCATCGGTCACGGTGACCCGGAATCGGGTGCCGTTCGGTGACCGAAGAATCACGCCGCGAGTGGCGGAGGTGATCTCGACGTCGCGCGTGCCGACCATGACCTGGTCGTCCGCTGTGGTGGTCGTGGTGGAGCCGAGGGCCACGCTCCGCAGGTGCGCAGCGTGGGCACCGGAGCCGACAGCGGTTCCGAAGTCCGCCCCAGCCAGCGCTCGGTATCCGAGGGTGGTGATGTCGTTGAGCTGGGTGGTGACTGATTGGCCGGTCTCGGTGCCGACCGAGGTTTGCCGGGCGCCGGTGGTGGTCGCGTTGCTGGCGTTACCGGCAGGAAAATACTGAGCGTACAGGCCGACCGCAGTGTTACTAGAGCCCGTAGTCAAGGAGTACTGAGCGTACAGGCCGACCGCAGTGTTATTAGAGCCCGTAGTCAAGGAGTACTGAGCGTACAGGCCGACCGCAGTGTTATTAGAGCCCGTAGTCAAGGAGTACTGAGCGGACAGGCCGACCGCAGTGTTACTAGAGCCCGTGGTCAGGGAACGCTGAGCGTACAGGCCGACCGCAGTGTTGCTGCTCCACGCTCGCGCCTCAGCGGCACCGATGGTGGCGGCCGGTGACAGTCGGGTGAGCTCCTTCACGGTGACGCCGGTAACGGTCGCGGACCAGGTGGTGCCTGAGATGGTGAGTGTCCTGGTGCCGGTCTCTGTCGCGACGATCGTGACCGACGTAATCCCGGCAGCGGGGTAGGTGGCGGACGCGGCACCCAGAGTGACCGTCACATCCCCGCCAGTGCTGGCGGAGGTGGTCAAGTCGATCTGATAGACGGTGTCATTGGTGACGGGGATATCGGTGGACAAGCTACCGCTGGCAGGTCCGACCGTGATCGAGCCAGCGCTGTAGGTGGCGGACCCGGTGAGGGTCCACCCGGACAGTGCGGGCGTGGTGACCGTGGTCAGGACCGGCGCGGGCGTGGTCGCCGTGAGAGCAGGGTTTACCTTCGGCGCGAGCGCCGCGATAGCGGTAGCGGTCGCGGTGGAGATCGGCTTGTCGGCGTCCGCCGTGTTGTCGACGCTGCCCAGGCCCACATCGGCTTTCACCAGCGCGAGCGTGGTCTTCGCTGCTGCCGCGGTCGCGGCACCGAGCAGCGCGAGCCCGGTCGCGCCCGGGGTGGTCCCGTTGACCTTCGCTACGGTCGGGGCTGCCGCTGTGCCGGCCAGGTCCCCGGCGAGTTGCACCACGCCCTTAGCTGCGGTCGTGGCGTCCCCGGCGCCTGCGGCTGGTGTAGTCCACGCTGCCGTCGTGCCGGATGACGCGGTGAGCACCTGACCCGCCGTCGGCGCCGTGGCCGACACGGTCACGCCACGCAGCGCGGCAACCGTGGGGTTCGGGTAGGTGCCGGTCAGCCCGCCACCCGCAGCCCCAGTCGGGGTCCGCGAGTCCGTGAGCCGCGGGTCCGTCAGCAGCGGATACCGCAAGTCGCCACGCGCGGCGGTCAAATACTGAGGATGGTCATCGTCCGCGAGCCCCGTCAGGCCGCCGTGATCCGTGACCTCTGTCGGCGGGTGCGTAGTGAGGTACTCCTCGACCGAGGTCGCGACCTTGCCGTCGATGCTCGCGATGACGGCCGTCAGCGTGACCCACGCGACCGGGGTCGCGCCGCCGGGAGGCTCAATGAGGTCGCGGGCATCGACCGCGACGAAGCCGTCGACCAGGGTGAGGGCGTCGCAATAGACCATCACGTCGGGCATCCAGCCCGGCGCGCTGATGCGATAGACGGTGCCCGCGGCCCACACCAGCTCGCACGTCCACTCGCCGGTGGCGCGCACAGCGAAGACGGGCCGCTGAGAGTGGACCGCCTCGTCCGTGACGACATACTGCCGGCCCTGCTCGTCGGCATACGGCGAGGCGGCGACGGTCGCCGTCAGTGCGGCCTTGTCCGCCGGGAGGTCGGCAATCGTGCGCAGGTCGCCGCGGACCAAGATGCGCGGGGCTGGGGTAGTGCTCACAGTGCCCAGTCGTCCTTTCGCTCGATCATCACGGCTCGCATGCCGAGGTGATTGGTGTTGGCGCCGTCGATCGCGGCCGCGACGTCGCTGCCGTACACCTCGCAGTAGGAGTAGCCCCAGTCCGTGAGGTTGCGGATCATTTGGCTAAAGCCGGCGTAGGTCAGTCGCTCCGTCCCGGCACCAGCCACCGGCTGCGACCCGATCCGGCCGCGCCGCTCGGGCGGGACCGCGATGCCGTCCGCTGGCGAAACCGCGTGCGGCCCAAACGAGTTCGGCAGCCACCGGCCGTACCCGCTCGCGCCGTCCCCGGCATTGACGCCGTTGAATTGGTAATTGACGCGGGCGCCGTGCGCGGCGCGGATCAGCGTCCAATTCGCCAGGCGCCGCGGGTGTCTCCCAGGCTTCTCCCACTCGCTCGGGCTCAGGGCGTTGTCGTACAGCGCATCGCCGGCCGCTGCTGCGAGATTGATTCGGGACGGCCAGCGCGCCGCCGCGTCAGCCCACCATTGCCGGTCCTGCACGTCGTAGGCGTTCTGCACCTTGACCAGCGCGGCAGCATCCGAGAGCCCGGCGTCGGCCGCGTGCGTGGCCCGCCAGGCCGCCGCCCACTTGGGCTTGCCCGCCTCGCCGCCGGCGAACCAGGGCTCGCCGTGCGTGGACCAAAATCCCGTCACCCGAACCTGCGCGAGCCACGGGTCGCTCGCATACCTGGCCGCAAGCTTGTCCATCATCGCGTCGAGCAAGGAATTGGCGACCGGCGACCAAAAGACCGGGAAGGTGCCGCCGTCCGTGGTGATCTTCTGCGAGGCCGGGACCGCCGACTGCACATACGCGGGCAAGCCATTGTCCTCATTGCCGAGAATGACCATGAACGCCCACGGCTTGCGCTTTAGCGCGGCAGCGGCGGCAATCTTGTCAAAGCCGGCGAAATTCCACGTCGTGCCATTAGCGCTCAGGTGCTCCCAGCGGCAAAAGGCCGAAATGCCGCCGACCCACGGCTGGTCGAGCAATGTCGCCGCCCGGTTGACAAGCGCCCCCATGAAGGGGTTGAACCAGGGCGTGACGCCACGCATTTGCACGCCGCCGCCGCCTCCCGGGGGCGTCGTCACGGCATACGCTGCGGACGCCGAGCCGCCGCCCAGGGTCGCGGTGACCGTCGCGGCACCGGTGCCCGCCAGCGGGCCCGTCGTCGCGGTGACGGAGGTTGGGGTGCGGGAGGCGAAGGTCCACGTCCGGCCCGCCGTGTCCGACCAGGCCACGGACCCAGGCGCCATGTATTGCATCCCCGATCGGATGCCGCCCGCTGAGCCGAGGTTCTGCTGCGCCCGAGCCAACTCGGCGGCCGTGCCGGTCAGTGTCGCGGTCGCGTTCTCGCCCACGAGGTAGGACGTCTTATTGGTGGACAGGGAGAGCGCCATTTACACCACCGCCCGGAATCGCGTGTTGAAGGACGCTGCCTGCGCCATCGTGAAGGCGGGCCAATATGTGACACCGTCCACGACCATTTGGTCGAAACCGCCCGAGGGGAACTCGACGCTGTGCGCCCCGAGGGTGATCGCCTTCTCGAAGGTCCGCGCCGGCGAGGTCTTCGCGCCGGGACGCCAAGCCCCCTTGTGCTTAGCCGTGGTCTCTGTCTGGAAATGCTTCCACACGTCCGGGGGAGAGCTCGCCATCTTGGTGTAGACCTGCGGGTCTTCGGTGTCGGGGTCGAGCAGCGAGTTATTCGCCCACACCGTGAACTTGCCGAGGGTCGCGTACTGCTTATCCATCAGCGCCAGCGTCCGCGCAGGCGAGGAATCCATGCCCGACCCCGTCAGGCTGATCCCTTGGTGATTGTTGTAGGCACACGAGGTGGCGACCCCCGCGGGAGACCACACAGCGGCGTGCGTCGCGAAGGTCCGCTCGAAAGCCTCGATGTCGAGGGCGGTCGTCACGCCCGCCGCGCGGGCCGTGGCGACATTGCCGGGGTAGGCGTACTGCTTGATGCATGGCTCGGCATGCTCGGTCGTCATCTCGGCCGCGGTCACGACCGCGACATTCGGCTCCCCGCCGAGGAGGTCGACGAGCCGGAGTTGCAGATCCCGGTAGGCCGCGTGCGCCTTGGGGTGGGTCCACCGCATCGGCCCACGCGGCAGCGGGAGCCACGTGCGAGACGCATTGTCCCGGGAGTACCAGGGGGTCAGGCTCCCGGCGTCCGCGAGCGCCCAATCCGGGGCGTAGATCCCGCACATCTGCCGCAGGTGGACGTTGAGGCCCTGGTCCGCGGCCCACCGCACGCCATTGAGCAGGGACGCCGCCTTGGCTGTGTCGAAGGCTCCGCGATTCGGCTGCAGGGCGCGCCACTGGAAATCGATGACGGTGAAGCCACCCGGGCCAGCCTTGACCAGGTCCAGCTCCGCCGTGGTCTGGGCGCGCGATCGTCCGCCGATCCCATAAAGCCGCGCCTTGGGGGAGCCCGTCGGTGGCGGATCATCCGGGGGCGTGCCAGTCACCCGGAAGAGGCGTGTCGAGCCGTCCGGCATCTTGCGTCCGAAGACTAGCCCGGTCGGCACGTCAGGCCGTCACAGTCGTCAGGAAAAGGTCCACGCCCGAGCGCAGCCACGCCGGGGCGGTCGCCCCGGTAGCGGGATTGACATACAGCACTCGTCCGGTGCCGATGTCGGCCGGCAGGGACGAGACACCCTCGGACGCCCAGATCACCCGCAGCAGGCCAGATGGCAGGGTGACCGTGCCGCCGCCAGTCCCGACCGTGGTCCACGTCTCCCCGTCCGGGGACTTCTGCAACTCCCCGCCACTCGTGCGCAGCCACGTGCCGCCGAGCACGATCGTGCCAGTGACCTCGATCGCGTCGAAGACGGTCGAGCCGCCGCCGCCGCCAGTGCCGCCGAAGGCGTCGTGGGCGCACACCCACCGGCGCTCCCCATACCAAGCGGACGGGCACTCCACCCATGCGCCGCCCGGGGACGTGTCGCCGACGTACTCCACATTCGTGGTCTCGATCCGCCCGGATTTCGTCGAGGCGCGCGTGGCACCGTCGATGGCGTCGCCGGACGGGGTGCGCAGGGTCAGGTATTGATTGCCGCCGATCTCGCTGTCCCACAGCGTGTAAGCAGCGGCGGCGCGGAAAGTGAGCATCCCGCCCGCGTCGTCGATGATGATGTCGGCTAGCCCGCCGCCAATGGTCATCAATCCCATGTCAGAGCCTCCTCGTGGCATCCCAAGCAAGAGTCGCCGTCGCCCCACCGGAGGGCGCGGCAGGGGTCCGCAGCGCCTGCACCTGGCAGCCCGCGGTCGTGATCGAGCCCGCGACGATAAAGGCCTCGTATCGGGCCGACGAGCCCGGGTTCGATTCGCGTGAGAACTCTACCTTGGGTGGCGGGGCGGACATTTGACCGGCGAAGGAAATGGCGACCACATTTGAGGATTCCGCCCCTCCAGCCCAGGTGAATGTCGCTGTGCCCCGGACGTATTCGGGCTCGGGCGCGTACTTCTGCCACTTCCCGAGATCCCAGTTCCACGCCCAGAGAGCATTCGGGGTGTCGGTCATCCGGCACAGCCCCGAGGCCCACGGCGCGCGGAACCCGTCGCCCCACGCGGCGTCCCGCTCATCCTCGTCGGCAAAGACCGGCACCGACACCCACGAGAGCGCGTCGGCCGCGCCCTGCACCTGGCGCGGCAGGTCGACCTGCTCGTCGCTGATTAGATCTGCCAGCGCAGGGATCAAAGGTCTGACCACGTGCTTTACCTCCTTGATTCGAACGACATTGGCGCGGAAGGGATTGCCCACGGCCGCGAGGTCACCGCGTGCCACGACGTGAGCCTATCTCCGGTCACCCGCAAGCGACTACCGGCCGTGACCCACGGGTTATCCAAGCCCTCCACCGAGACATGCCGCACCTCGCGAGGCAGCCCCTCATAGATCGCGCGCGCGGCAGCCCAGGCGTCGATATCCGTCGTCACCGGCAGCGACTCATGCCGCACATGCAGCCCCCGGCCGTGGAGGTCACCCGTCGCCCCCTGCGAGCCCGTCAGCACCTTGACCGCCGCATCCCCGACATAGCCCGCCATACCGGGTCGCGCCCACTCGATCCCCGACGCCGCCGTGTCGCCGTCACGATTGGAGACCACGACGACATTGGCGTATCGCTCGTCGTCCTCATCGACCGCCGCGCTCGTCAGCGTCCGGCCCGTCTCGATCACCCAATCCGGCGACCGATCCCGCGCCGTGCCCAGCGGCGCCAGGGTCAGCGTCCCGCCCGGCGTCGAAAAGAAGCTCGCCCCCATCGACGCGGCGAGCTCCTGCACGGCCTTGATCCGTGACCCAGGGCCGGCCTCATACTCCCGCGGCGAAATATTGACCGCCCGGCACCGTGCATCCACGTGCACGTAGGCGTCCGGCACGGCCTCTCGGATCAAGCGCAGGCACTCGATGAGCGCCGCCCCTGACACCCGCTCGGTCCGCACGAAATCCGCGCACACTACCGCCCACTCCGGGGAGCGGACCGTCACTGAGTATGACCCGCCGCCCAGCGACGACGAGCGGCGCACGATCGGCCCCGTCACCAGCGGCACCCAATACGTCCGCCCATCGGAGCCCACCCGCGACGCCCGCAGCCGTGCCCGCGTGCCCAGCGCCACATGCGCCAAAGGCACCGACGACGGAACCACCAGCCGGGCCTCGTGCCGCCACGCCCGCGACTCATCCGCATCCCCTGACGCCGACACCAAGGGCACCGACACGCGCTGCTCACCGCGCGGCGTCAGCCACAGATCAGCGCCCGAAACGCACACCTGGCCCGGGGCCAGCATCCGCGCGACCTGCTCAGGTGTCGCCGCCACGATCCGCCCCTATCGCCGCCAGCAGGGCGTCCCCACCGGTGGGGTAGCCAGCGGCGTACTCAGCCCACGACCGGGCCGCCCGCGACTGCTCGGCATACGAACCTGGCGGCACCAGCAGCGGAGCATCCAGGGTCGCCGGCGCGTCCACCTCCACCACCGGCACGGTCAAGGTGCGAGATCCCCAGTCTCCGATTCGATCCTCGCGAACCTCACCGGGCGCCCGCCACGCGACCCAGGCGTCATATGAGCGACCCTCTGGCGCCGCCTGGATCAGGAGGGGACCCGGCGCCATGAGGAGCGCGCGAGTAGCCAGCACGTCGTCGTATGTCGGGCAATAGGCCGTCAAGTCATAGCTGGTTGCGGATCGGCCCGCTGAAATCACATGCGGCACAGGAGAGCCGAAAATATCCGTCGTGACTCCATGCGCGCCGGTCGCGCGGACATTGCCTCCATCCACCAGACACACAGAGCGCGAAAGGCCCGGCGAGAAAGCGCTCTTGATCCACGCCTCCACCGGCCCCAGGGGCGGCAGCAAGATCGACACCGACCGGCGCTCATCGACTGCGCCTGCTGCGTCGAGCACCGCGTATGCGGTTCTCTTGCCGGGCACCGCGGCCAGGTCGAAAGCGTGGCCCGCGTAGACGCCCCCGGAGCGCAGCAGCCGTACCGGGTCACCCGATCGCACCCGCTCCCACGGGGCGCCCTCCACCGAGCGCACCACCACGGCCATGCCATTGCCTCGATCGGTCGCCTCGACCCGGATCAGCACGCCCGGCATCGACGCATGCGCGGTCAGCGTGAGCAGTCCATCCGCGCCCCGCTCTGTCATCGGCGCCCATACCCCGCGCGATAGGTGTCAACTAGTCGTCCAAGCTCCCTGCCGTAAGCCTCGACGGTCCATCCCGACATGGCCTGGCGGATAGCGTTCACAAGATCATCGGTGGCGCCGGGGCGCTGGTAGGCGCCCGCTCGCTGATCAGCGGAGACCGCGACTGCCATGCTCGGTGACGCGACCGACGCGGCCATCCGAGCCGATGCCGCGGCCACCGTGGCGCGCGACGCATCGAGCCCCTCGGCGAGCATCCCGCCGAGACGCTTGCCCGCGCCGCCCCGATTCCACGAGACCAACGGCCCCTCCTTGACGGGGGAGCCGGGCAGGAAGCCCTTGATCTTGTCCGCGACGCCGCGCATCACGTCGCCGATGGCCGCGATCTTCGACTTGATGCCGTCGATGAGGCCTTGAATCAACTCGGCCCCCTTGTTGTACAACAGCGACCCGAGCCCGCTCAGCGCCGACGTGACCTTGCCGGGAATCTCCCTGACGGTCGAAACCATGCTCGAAATCTTGTCTGACACAGCCGTCTTGATCCGATCCCAGGCGGAGCTTGCGGTCGACTTGATCGAATCCCACGCCAGCGACATAGCCGTCTTGACATTCTCGACCGCCGTAGACACCAGCGACTTGATGCCCTCCCACACCGCCGAAATCAGGGACTTAACACCATTCCACGCGGCACCCGCAACAGACTTGATGACGTCCCACGCGAGCGACAGGACCGACTTCACGACCTCGATCGCGCCGGACACAATCCCCTTGATCAGCTCCCACGCCGCCGAGAGGATCTGCTTCATCGCCTCCCACGCGCCCGACCAATCACCCTTGATCAGCGACAAGACAAGGCTGATGATGCCCTTAATCAGATTAAGCGCCGGCTGGACTATCCCCACGACCGCGGCGAACACCGTCGCGACGGTGTTCATGATCCCCTGGCCCCAATTGGTCCAGATGAACCCGATCACCTGCGTAACGCGTTGAATGACCACCTGCACAAATTGCAGCGCGACAGAGACGATCTGACCGACCGTGGAGAAGATCGAGCGGACAGTCGGCAGCAGCGGGGCCAAGCGCGTCATCATCCCCGTCACGAACTGCTGCACGATCGGAGCCGCCACCGCGACCCACCCGCGGAAAGCGTTCACCACGCCCATGACGCCAGGCACCAGCGTGCCCGTCAGCCACGACGTGAAACCCGACCCCGCGCCCTGGCCGGACGTGAGCGACGAGAAGAACCCCTTGACGCTCGCGACGACCGGGCCGAAGAACCCGCCCACTCTCGACAGCGCCGGCCCCAGCTTGGCCGCCCCATCGACCAGCCGCGTGAGCCCGTCAACAGCAAGAGACTTGATGGGCAGGAGCGCGCTACCGGTCTTGGCCTTGAGGTCCTCCATCTTCGCCGCGAGGATTTTCTGCTTGTTCGCCACCCCGTCACTCGTGCGCGCAAAGTCACCCATCGCCCGGGCCCCGTCCTTCTGGACGATCGCCAGCACCGCCGCAGCCTTCTCCTGCGCTGTCAACGCGCCCGCGGACTTCTTACCCGTCGCCGCCAACGCCTCCTGCTCGACACGGGCCGCGTTGATATTCGGGATCAGCGCCTGTAGCGAGTCGTACTCGCCGCGGAAAGCCGCCGACATCCGTTGCGCCACATCGTCGGTTTCGAGGTTGTTGAAGCTGCCCAGGTCGGCCGACATTTGAACGACCGACTTCGACATTTTCGCCGCTTCACCGCCAGCGAAACCGATCTGAGAGAACATGTCACCGAACCCGGCCGCCGCGTCCAGCGCGGCCTGACGGCTCATGCCGAGACTGGACGCCGCACCCCGCGACCACTTGTCGATCGACGCGAAGTTGCTGCCGAATATCATCCCAGCCTTGTTCACCGTCTCGTTCAAATCGCTTGCCGCGTTCGTCGCCGACGAGAAGCCAGACACGAGAGCACCGACACCCAACGTCGCGACCATGCCGCCAGCGAAACCCTTCAGTGACCCGCCGAAAGACGCCGCGAACCCGCTGCCAGCCTTCTTGCCCGCCGACTTCCCGGCCGAGTCGCCGATCCCGTCAAGCTCGCGCGAGATCTGGCGAGCGCCGCCCTTGAAGGACGGAATAATACTGACGAACCGGGAGGCCAACTCGCTCACGTGGCGGCACCTCGCATCCGTTGGAAGATCGCGTCAACCTCTGTGACACTTAACTGCGCACGTGGGCGCGGACGCTTGGCCATCGGGTCAGCCGGCGCAAAGAGCTTCGGCTTCGGCTCCGTGTTGACCGCGACGTAATTGCGCGCGATCCCATACAGGGCGAGGGATTCCGGCGACACGGGGCCGCGCAAATCGGCGACCGCTGCGCCCACACGCGACGACTGGTCCTCGACCAGGACGAGTGCCAGGCGATACGCCTCGCCCCACGACATCGCCCGCGTACCGATCGCGCTCAGCGGGATAGAAAACCTTGTGCGCCAGTCATATTCAAACGCGGAGCGGTGCCCCTCGATCAGATCGAGGAGCGTCAGGATTCCGGGAAAGTCGCCTCCGAACGTTCCTGCCACGCAGCCTGCCACTCACGAAACATGGCCTTCATCTCGCCGGCGTCCATCTCGTCCACCATCGCCGCCGCGTCACCGAGCACCGAATCCAGGACGAAGAACATGAACGCCAAGTCGTCGTCCTGCAATTCCTTCGCCTTGCGCAGGATCTTGGTCTTGAACTTGAGCGGGATGCGGACCTCGCCAACCTCCGGGTCAGGCGAGTTCCACACGAACGTGTCACCGGCCACCATGTGCCGCGGAGTCGGGGCAGCCGTCATCTTCGGCTCAGTCTTGGGCATGCGCGTGCCTTTCTAGTTGCGCGAGCGAGAGGGATTCAGCGCGAGAAATGAGGACCCCGACGCGGCCTCGCGCAAGAACCGCGCCGGGGAGATCCGTCAGACGGTCTTGAGCCGGCTGTCGAAGACCGTCGGGTCGTCATATACCGCGATCTGGAAGGGGTAGACCGTGCCGCTCTTCGCGTTGCGCTCGGCGTCGCCGTTCTTGAAGACCTCGCAGTCGCTCGACACGACGAGACGCTGTTCACCCGACTGGAAGATCTCGAGGAACGCCCCCGCCTTGCGGCCCGACGTACGGCCCTTGCGGATCTGGTAGGAGCCGTGCGCAGCGGTCTGCGTGACCGTCGTCCCGTACCAGAACTCGGTCACCGCGACCGAACCGGTCTCAGCGAACTTGCCCTCAATGTAAAGCTTGGCCGACTCGATGAACTCCAGGGTCGCACGGTTCTGCCACAACGGCATCTCGCCGCGCGACTCGTCGTGGACCTCGCTCATGCCGTCGTCATCGAGGTAGCCGACCTGACGGAAAGCAGCGTTGATAGTGGCCGTCAAGGAAGTCGGCAGCGCGGTCCCGAGCGGAGCCAAAGCGACGAAGCCAGAGACGGGACCGCCGACATTCCCAAGGCTCAGGATTGGCGCGTCGATAGGCATTGCGGGTTCTCCTTTGATAGGTGGGGAGGATCGCCGTGCGCGCGGCAGGGTGTGTTTTGAGGAAGGTCAGAAGGACACTGACCGGAAAGTCAGCGCGAGGACTGCATAGAAGCGCGGAGGTTCGTCATCCGAGACGATCGAGGGGGCCATCGTGCAGCGGGCCATGACCGGCGCATCCGTCGCGAGAGTGGCAGGCCAGCCCAGCAGCAGCCGGACAGCATCAGCGGCCAAGTCCCGCGCGTCCTTGCGGGTCGGAGCCCACGCATTCAAGCCGATTCGAGCGCGGTCCAGCACACCGTCAATCGGCCCGCCGTCGCGCCTGACGGAGACGACGCGCTCGGGGTAGGGGGTGGTCGCCTCGGTCGGGCGAGACACGCCCACGTGGACGCCAGGAAGGTTAGCGCGCAGGTACGCCGTCGCGCGCAACTCGACATCGACCGGCTCGACCGCCGCGGGCTGCCACGTCATCCGAGCGCCCGCACAAGATTGCCGGTCTCGGCCTCCACCGCCAGCGCGTGATCCACATCGGAGCCCACGCGAGCCACCGCGCGGTCCGTGTGATCCACCCACGCGCGCAGAGAGTCGCGATACTCGCCCGTGCGCACCGGAGCGCCAGCCTGAGCCCGCGCAAGCACCTGATCAGCCTCCGCGGCCAGCATCGCCGCCACGTCCGGGGCGTTGAGCATCGCCTTGACGCCGGCGCGGTTGAGCTTGGTCTTAGCCATTGACAAACCTCGTCTGCACGAGGGTGTCAACGCGATCCGTGATGCCGGAGCGCCACACAGCCGGCTCTCCCTCCACGCTGCACACGCGGCCACGGACTCGCACCCTGTCGAGTCGACCCACGGGGATTTCGTGATGGAACTTGAGGAGGTAGCCGATCGTCACGGCCTTGCGGTCGAGGCTGCTGGGTTCATCGGAGCTGATCGGCTCGACGAGCGCGGCATCCGAGCTGGTGGTCACCGGCTCAGACCAGTCCTCTTCCCGGTCGCCATAGTCATTCGTGGTGACCTGCGGCGCAAGGAAGTCGACCTGCTCCAGGCGAAAGAATCCCACCTACGCCAGCCATCCGACGTGAGCCGCGCGCGCCGGCTCCGCACAAAGCGCCTGCAACTGCGCGATCTCGGACGGCCAGAACGCGCCCGTCCGCTGCTGCCGATTGTCGAGCGTGTAGGAGTGCGACCCGAAAGTCTCGGACTGCAATGCACCCGAACCGGATTCGGCCTGACGGACGACCGCCGCGCGAAGTATTGCCTTCGCTGCGGCGGCCGTCGCGTCCGTGAGGTCGGCGCCCGCCAGGCAGGGGGCATGCATGACCGCCGTCGCCAGCGAGTCTTCAATCAGGGCCGCGAGCCTGCCGGGCTTGACCGGCAGGTCATGGTCCGCGAAGTCGTACGCCGTGAGGACGAGGGCGGTCATGCGCGCCTACTCCTTCGGGCCGAACTGCTCGCGCAGCTCGTCCCGGGTCTTGCCGTCGAGGTCGGCATCGGTCGCGCCGAGCGTGGCGGCATACTCCCGCCATGTGGCGAGGGATGCGCCACCCTTCGGAGCGACTGTGCCGTCCACCGCGGGGGCATCCGGCGCAGCAGCATCAGGCTGCCCGTCGGCCTGCCCATCCTCGACCACGGGAGCGGCGGGCAGCACCGCCTCCGCAGGCTCGCCGCCGTTGAGCGAGTCGAAGCGCTCCACGTCGTCCTTGTGGACATTGACCTTCTCGCCGTGGAAACCCCACGCGCCAATGTGGTCCATGTCCTCGCGCCGGTAGGCGATCACGCCGATCCGGACCGTGCGGGTAGCCATCAGGCGAGGCCCGTCAGCTTCACGACCGACATCGGGTTGGTGACGTAACGCACCGCCCGGACGTCGGACTGGACCCACGTCCGCTGCGTCAACTGCTCGCGCCAGGTCTCAGTGTCGAGCCCCTTCTCGAAGCGCTGCTCACCGGCCTGCTGGTACTCCGTCAGGAAGGCCGTGCCCGCCGCCACGCGATTGGACGCCATGAAGTTCTGGATGCCGCTGGCCTCCAGAACCGCGAGGAAGGAAGGACCATAGACGGTCGCAAGGGACGCCTTCTGGATCGGGTTCACGACCAGCGTGTCCAGGACGACACCGAGCTCCTGCTGGTCCGCGAGGGCCTGCGCCGCGGCAAGGTCCGCCGCCGGCCAGCCGGAGTTGTTCGTCTGGCTTGCGCCGCCCGTGACCACGGACGACCAGGAGTGCCCCGCGACGACCTGAGTCGGGAACGCCGTCATGGCCGCGTTCAGTGCGGCGACAGCCTTGCCATCAAGCTTGCGCACGATCGTGTTGAGCACCTTGCGGCCCTCGCGCTGGATCGTCCCGCCGTCATTGCGGTCCCGCGCCTCGTCGGTGACGAAGAACTTTCCGCCATCCTTCTCGACGCCAGCCCACAGCGGGGTCGGGGTCTCGCCGTTGAGGATGGGGAACTCCGCGCCCGGCTCGACGGTCTGGACATCCCGCGTCGAGAAGAGGTCGTTGAGGGTGAGCTGGTCATAGACCACGCCGCCGCCCGTGACCCCGGTCGGGTTGCTGAAGAACAGCGGGGAAATGAAGTTCCGCAGCGGCAGCGCCGACAGGTAGCGCGTGATGCGCGTCGGCTGGTTGAGCATCATCGAGACGGTGATGTTCGACCCGGCGATCACGGGCGCGGACAGGGGATACGCCGAAGCGTTGTATGCAGTGGGCATCTCTCGGCTCCTTTCAGGCGAGACGGACGAAGAGGTCCTGGCCGGCCGCCGTGGTCGCCGAAACGGCATAGCCGAGGACCTTGCCAGAGGCGAGGGTGATGGCCTGGCCGGTCGCGTTCGACTCGACCTCAGCGCCAGCCGCGACAGCGGCGCCACAGGTGACCGGGACAACATGTCCGGGGCCGGTGATGACCGCGACGCGGGCACCAGAGGCAGCGTCGGCGACAGCAACCCCGAATGCCCGCCCCGCGGCAGTGTTGGTGACGACAGTCGCCAGGGTGGAGTCGACATTGCTCGACGGGTTGCCGGGGTTCAGCCCGACGCTGACCTTGACGAAGGTCTTGCCGGTGATGGCACCGCCCGCAATGCAGGTGATGTCAGCGCCCGGCCGATAAAGGGGGATGCACTCGTTAGCCACGAGGGGGTTCCTTTCGCTGGGAAATCAGTTGGCGCGCTGGGGTATCCAGTGCGCAGGGAATGCGTCGTCTTGCTGCTCCGGCGCCGGCGATGCACCGGACTGGAGATTGACGGTCGGACGCTGCGAGGGCGGGGTCTTGCCGTCGCGTAGGGCCGCAAGTTCGGCCTTGATTGACTCGTTCTCGCGCTGTGCCGCCAAGAGCGGCCCCAGCCGTTGAGCGCGTGCAGACATGTCCTCTCGGGTGCCGCCGCCCAGCAGGTCAAGGAAGTCCTTCCCGATGCCGTGCTCAACACCTAGCTCGGCGCGGTCCGCACGCTCGCCCGCGATACGGGCATCATCGGCGGCCTTCTGTGCCTGCTCGGCGGCGCGCTGCTCGGCGGACTTTGCCGCGTCCTGCGCCTTGTCGTACTCGGCGGCCTTCACCTTCAGATCGTCATAGTCCGCGAACTTCCCGCGCTCGCGCGTCAGGCGATCGGAGACGACGCGGTCGACGTCCTCTTGGGTGAAGGTCTTGGGCGGATCCTGCGTCGTCGCGGCATCCGGCGCTTTGGTATCAGCGTCGGCGGGCGGCAGCGGGGCAGGGGTGATCAGCCGATCGGACATGCGGTTTCCGTTCCTCGTCAGGTCAAGCACCGACGCTTAATCGCGCGTCGTGGGCGATCCCCCTCGTTCGGGGTGGTTCAGTGGCCGCCTTCGGCGTCTCGCCAGGCGGAGAGGATCGCGCTGGGTCGGCCAGAGTCGGCCGCGTCGCGCGCAGTCAGGTAGCGCTCCATGAGCGCGTCAGGGTCGTAGCCCTCGGGATAGTCCCGCTCATCACGGACGAGGACGATCTGGCAGTCGCAATCGCCCCCGTGGAATCGTCGGCCGTCTCCACCGGCCCGACCCTCAGTCGTATAGACAGCGCCGCGAGAGCCCAGCATCAGACACCACTTGCAGGTCGCGGGACCTGCCGGCACTCGCGCCCACGCGCCTCCCGACGCGACGGCCGACTTTTGGATGAGCGACCGCGCTGGTTGCTTCACCAGCTCGTCAAGTAGCACCGTGAGCGCGCCGAGCTGGGAGTCGGTGCCGATCGCCCACCCCATGCGCGCGTTCGCCCGCTCGGGGTCCACGGGCGCCACGTTGACCACCTTCGGGCGCAAGCCCGCGTCCATCGCCCATACCTCCACGAGGTCGCCCGCCAGCGATGTGCCGACCTGCGCGTATGCCGCGACGATCTCCGGCCAGCGACCATTCAGCGCGACACGGACCGCGGCCAGGTCGCCAGGGTCAGGCAGTGACGCCCACACCTCCGCCAGGTCCCGCGATGCCGCCGCAGACAATGCCTTCAGCGAGCGAGCGAGCGCCGAGACGTCACTTGCTGACGGCACCCGTCAGGCCGTCCACTATCCCGGCGATGCGCTGCCGCTGCTGCGCCGTCTTCGCCCGTCGCGCCTGCTGCTGAGTGATGCCAGGGACCATCTCGACGGCCATCTCGGGCGGAAGGATGCCCTGCTGCTGCCCGACGAGCTTCACAAGTCCGTCTACCGTGGCCGCGAAAGACCGTGCCTCGAAATCGCGCCAGCGCACCTCAGACTCATAGTCACCCGCCGCCACGTCATCACCGCGGATGTGACCACACAGGCGCATGAGCTGCTCGTGCGACTCCCCGAGCGAAGTCATGATCTCGCCCGCGCGGCGGTTCTTCGCCGCCTCCAGTCCGGCGAGCGTCGCGTCAGAGATATTGGAGATGCCGTCCACGCCGAGCGCTTGCGCGGGGATCTGCCCAATGGCCGCAAAGTCGCGGACAGCCTGCGCGCGAGGCTCCAAATAGTTCTTCGGGTCGCCCATCTCGAAAGACCCGAGCTTCACCTCATCGGGGCTGGCGTTGAGGTACCACATGAAAGCCGCGTTCGCCTTCAGCTCCTCGGCCTCATTCTTCGGGACCCAGCCCAGGACGTACCGCTGCCGGAATGCCTCGAAGTGCAGCGAGACCATGCCCTTAAAAGTGGTCTCATCGATCCGCTCTTGGATCGTCAGCAGAGGCTCGACAATGCCCATCTGCTCCTCGCCCGCGAGGAGCATCCGGTCCTGATAGCGGACCACCGGCACGAAGCCGAGGCCGTGCCGACGCGTCTCGATCGGGGTCAGCCAGCCAGCGCTAGAAAGCGTCCGGCTCCGGTCTGACTGTGTCTCCCACAGGCGCCCCACGCGCTCGATGCCGAAGTAGTACTCCTGCTCCTCATCCACAAGGACGCAATGTTGCCCATCAAGATGGAGCGCGAGCATCGGCCACTCGTCCGACTCGGCGTCCTGATACAGGGCCACCATGCGGCGCGGCGAGAAGAGCTGCACCACTGGAGCCCGTGACCCGTCCGCCAGCGAGCCCGGGAGTCCCTTTGCGTACCCCGTGCCGTACTGGAGCGTCGAGCGGTGGAGCCCCGTCTGTCGCGCGTCCATCCGGTTGCGCTGCCAGTCCGCCCACGGCGACGCCATATCGTCCGCTGTCGCCGACTGATAGCCGTCCACTTTGAGCACTTGCCCATAGGTGTCCAGCAGCAGCGGCAGATAGTTGGTCTCTGACTTGCGTGCCAGGTCCTTCATCAAGGCAGGCGCACTGTCGGGGATCGACATCGACGCGGCGACCTCGTCACTCGTGCGGAAAGCCTTGAGCGCGTCCTTGATCCGGTCGAGGCGGGCCTGCTCGGCAGACCACTGTCCGTTCAGGATGTTGCGCACTGTCTCCAGCGCATCCGCCATGTTCATAGCCGCGAGCACCCCCTCACCGAAAAACCGACTCGCCGCGTGGCACTGCCCGCCGACTCCACTTCACCGCGCCCAAGCGGGCACACGCCACCGCATACTCCGGCGCACCGGACCACTCGCCAGCTCGGCCGATGCGCCAGCCACCAGCCTTCACGTCCTCGCGGGTCGCCTCGCCGATCGCCTTCTCCAGCAGCGGGTCCGCCAAGTGGGAGACCTCGCCATCCTTCATCGCCTGAGCCAAACCCGCAGACGCCACAGTGCACTCGGTCGCGTTCAGCCGGTAAACCTTGACACCCTTGCCGCGAAGTGCCGGCTCCAGCACCGAGGCGCCCGAGTCGGCCGGCATCACCACTGGCAGCCGCTTCCGGCACCGCTGCACGATCCACCGCACAGCCGCATCAGCACCTGCGGCTAACAGGTCATCCGGCAGCACCTCGACGTGAACGCTCGGGTCGGGACCGTGCGCAGCAAACGCTGTCCACAGTCGACCCGATGCGTCCATGTCCAGACCGACCGCGGCGAGCGGCCACGACTCCGGGGCGGACGAGATCGCCAGGTCGCGCCACAGGTCGCCCGAGAACGCCGCGACTCCCGATCCCTCCTGCGCCACCGGCCACACGTTCAACCGTTCCTTGCAGAACGACCGCGGCGAGAACTTCTCAAGCTCCCCCTGCACCGCCGCTTCGGTGATCCGAAAACCTAACGCCGGATTCGTCAGATACCAATTCCCCTTGTCAACCGCGACAGCACGGATCTGCTCATCACTCAACCGATCAAGATCAACATCGATCGAAAACTCGACCCACGCCGTCCGCTTCGCCGTCCCCAGGATCGCGCCATTCCGCACCCGCAAAAACGGCTCACCCTTACCGCCCTCACGCAACGCGTCATCCGTGGGCGGGGTGCCCATGTAGATCACCACCGGATCGCCAGAAGGCGCCGCCGAGATCGTCGGCAACAACGCCTCAAGCTCCTCGTCCCGCAACTCCTGCGCCTCGTCAAGGACCAGGGCGTCGACGGTGAATCCACGGCCCGAGCCTTTCGACCGGGCCACGAACTCGATCGACGCGCCATTGTGCAGGAGGATCGCCTCTTGCCCATTGGTGCGGCGGACCTCCTTGACCAGCGCCGCCAAATCGCGGAACTCGCGCGGATTGTCGAAAAACGCGAGCAACCGCAGGAACGCCTTGCGGGCAGTCTTGACCTCGTGCGCCGTATGTAGGAACCGCAGGCCGAGGACGACCATGCCGTACAGCTCGACAGCCTCTAGGCCGGAGTTCTTGCCGTTCTGCCGCGCGACAGTCACGCCCCACGTGTTCGCACACCACAATCCCCGGCGCGTCCGACGCATCCACGTCTCACACGTCAACGCCTGCCACGGGTCCAGCGTCAGCCGGTACGCCGCAGCGAACGCCGCGGTATCCCGAGCATCGTCGATCGACCAGCCAGCCGGGGCCGGTGCGATGGCAAACCGAGGCTCTTGGGAGCCGCGCCTCACTTAGCCCTCCGCTCTTGGCGGCGCTTCGTGAACTCATCCACCGGGGATGCCACACTGCCGGAAGCCGGAAGCGCGCCAGCCTTCGCCGGCGTGAAGCCAAAGTCCGCCAGGCGGGTCCGCAACTCCGGCAGTCGATCCAAATTCCCGCCCCATACATCAGCGTGACATAGCGCCGTGTCCAGCATCGACAGCCACTGCAACGACGTCCACGCCGCAGCCTCCGGAGACTTGCCAACCTCGGCCCACCACTTCATGGTCACATCGGGCCAGGGAATGCCCGCCGGAAGCTGCGGCTGCTCCATCAGGTGAGCGAGGACCTGGCCAAACTGGCCACGGCCGCAGCGGTCCGCGCGCGCGCCCGGGCGCTGGGGCCGGTTCGATTACGCATTATGGTCCACCTCCTCCCCGCGCTCGATGTCTAGACCTAGGACCTTGGCCAGTGCCGCGCCGTCGATGTACTTATCGCCAAGTCTCAGTGCTCCAATCGCGCGGAGGAACGATTCCTTCTCTGCACGCGATTGGAAGTAGACCGCGAACCAGAACTCTGAATCTGTCGCATTCCGAAACCGGCGATCCTCGGCAACGCGGCGCGCCTTGAAAGCCGACTCTAACGCCGACACCTCGGCCGCCGCATCAACCTCAACTGAGCCCGTGTACTCGACGTCCGCCAACGGGTCCGGAACCTCACCCGCCCTCGCGATGAAAGACTTGCCCTTGGCGCTCTTCCCGGCCTTACCGAATTGAAGACTCATAGCCCAGGCCTCAACAGGTCCATCTCGGCCAACGGGAACCACTCCAACACGCGTGCGTAGTCATCAGGCGCGTGTTCTCGCAGCGGACCGAGGAACCGCGCATCGATCCCATCGAAAGACCGTCCGAACCAGTCATAGTCCGGCGGGAGGGCGATCCCTGAGCGCTCGATCCGACCCATCACGGCAGCCTTGCGCCAATCCCACACCACGGACACCTTACGGCTAGCCGGCTTCATCGGTCCGTGCTTCTGGAATGCCAGCCGGCGCAAGATGCTGTCCGCGGCCCTAACGCCATCCGCAATCCATGTGTCCGCCGGCAATCCGAGGTCCTCGCGCAGGAAGCCCACGACCTGCGAGTAGCTCGGCGACGGCAGCCTTGCCGCTTCGATGATCGCTATCCGCTCCGGCGGCTGAAAGACGAAGTTGTTCAGCAGCCGATACAGGCTGGGGTGCGGCAGTCGGTGAATCCGGACCCCGAACGTCTGCTCGAAACGGGCGAGGCTTTCCTCGACGAACCGCAGGCCGGGGACGCCGTAGAGGTAGTACGGGACCACATCCACGCCGGAATCTCGGAGCGCGAGCCACGCGGCCAGGGAATCCTTGCCGCACGAGAAGGCTAGGAACACTGGCCGGCCCGCGCTGGCCAATTCGGCGCGGATATCAGCGGAGGGACGGACGCGCTCGATATGAGTCACAGCTTCTTCCATGCGACTCACCCTAGCACAGGTGCACATGCACCACACCACCCGGTGCATATGCGACAATGGACCCATGCCCAATGCACCTAGGACCCCGAACCGCGCGATCCGCATCGACGACGACCTATGGCAAGCGGCACAGGAGCGCGCTCGCCAGAAAGGCGAGAGCGTGAGCGACGCCGTCAGGCGAGCCCTGCGCCGGTACGTCGCCACAAAGCGCCAACACTGACTCGGGGGGATACGCAGCCCT
>Ga0208826_1001106_pt1 | contig 23922 bp, 23 predicted proteins | sample AD_UKC115_MetaG_FD_184451 | JGI IMG/M metagenome (GOLD analysis project Ga0208826, IMG submission 184451) | Active sludge microbial communities of municipal wastewater-treating anaerobic digesters from Hong Kong - AD_UKC115_MetaG (SPAdes)... | ecosystem: Engineered > Bioreactor > Anaerobic >...
CCTGGGCGCAGCAGCCCCTGCAATTCGCCAACGCCACGTTGCGCGCCGTCAACCTGGCGGCCCTGTGGCCGCAGGCACCGGTCACGAAGCTGCATGGCACGCTGCAAGCCGGGCCCACATCCGGCGGCGCGGGCACGGCAGGCACAGCAGGCTGGAGCCTGCAGGCCGCGCTGCGCAATGACCTGGCCGGCCCCTGGGACGCTACCCGCCTGCCCCTGACCGCGCTGGACGCGAGCGCAAGCTACGACGGCACCCGCTGGACCGTGCCCAACGCCACCCTGCAGGCGGGCACGGGCAGCATCACCGCGCAGGGCCACTACACCCCTGCCACCCACGCGCTGGAGGGCCAGGCCACCCTGCGCGCGCTGCGCCCCGACGCCCTGCACTCGCTGCTGGCCGCCGCCCCGCTCTCCGGCCGCGTCACCGCGCAAACCCAAGGAGAGGCCGTGCGCTTCAGTGCCGATGTGCGGGCAGACACCGGCACGGCCGCGCGCGCGGCAACCACAAAAATCACTGCGGCAGCAGGCGCACCGCTGCGCATCAACACTGTCAGCACCCAAGGCACCTGGCAGGCTGCCGACGGCGGCACGCTGCGGCTGGAGCGCCTGCTGCTGGACGCACTGCAGGCCCGCGTGGAAGCCAACGGGCTGCAGGTCGCACTGGGCACGCAATCTGCGCAAGGCAAGGTCACCCTGGCAGTGCCCGGCGCCACTGCACAGGCACAAGGCACGCTGGCCCCGCGCAGCGGCGCGGGCGACCTGCAGGTGCAGTGGGCCGACGCCGCTCTCACCCAGCGCTGGCTGGCGGGTCTGCCGGTGGCGGGCGCCACCGTGCAGCGCGCGCTGCAGGGGGCCAGCGCCCAGGGCACGGCACAGTTCACCGCGCGCTGGAAGGGCGGTTGGCAGACGCTGGCGGAGCAACTTCAGACTTCCACCGCCCACAGCGCAGCCGCCCGCACCCCCGACCGCTTTGATCTGCAGGCCACGCTCAGCAGCCCCCAGCTGGACCTGACACTCCCGGCCAACAGCAACGCCAGCGGCGGCACCACCGCCGGGCAAGCCCTGCAACTGCGCGCTTTCAAGGCCGAACTGGGCGGCAACCTGGCGAAAGCCTCCCTGGCGCTGACCGGCGAGGTCCGCACACCCGCGCCCCAGGCCGCGCTGGCGGCGGTACAGACCCGCCTTGCCAGCACCATGGTGGGTGCCGGGCAATGGCAGCTGCAAGTCAGCGAACTGCGCCTGCAGGCACAGGCCGCGCAGCGCCCCGGTCCGTGGACGCTGCAACTGGCAGAGCCCCTGGGTCTGACCGTGCGCGCTGGCGCCTCTACCCCCGGCACCCACCCGTCACCGGCCAGTGGGCGTGCGGCACCATCACCCACCACCACATCCCTCAGCCTGCAGGCATCGGCCGGTCAGGCCCGCGTCACCGGACCCTTGCCGGGCACCGTCACCCTGCGCTGGTCGCCGGTGCAATGGTCTGCCGCCACCGCAGCCAACGCACTCTCGCGCTTGCAAACGCAGGGCACGCTGCAGGGCCTGCCGATGGCCTGGGTGGATGCGCTGGGCCTGGGCGAAACGCCCGCTGCCGCAGGCCGGCCCGCGCAGCCGCTGCTTACGCGCATGGGCCTGGCCAGCAGCATCGTGCTGGACGGGCAATGGAGTGTGGACACCAAGGGCAACGCCCTGCGCGCCAGCGCCAGCCTGCGCCGTGCCAGTGGCGACCTGCGCATCCTGGCGGGCGATGCCACGGCCGTCACAGCGGTGCAAAGCAGCGGTCAGGGCACCGGCGCCGGAGCCACCACCGTGGTGGCGACTGCGGCCACGCCGCCTGCAGGTGCATCCAGCACAGCAAGCGCCCCTGGCACTCCCGCCGGTGTGCGCCAGGCAGAAATCACGGTCACCGCCGAAGGCGACACGCTGCGCGCGCGCCTGCTCTGGGCCAGCGACCGCGCGGGCGAGATCGACGCCACCGCCAGCACGCGTCTGTCCGCTGCCAACACCGCTGCCCCCATCACCTGGCCTGCCGACGCACCACTGGCAGGCACCTTGCGCGCCCGACTGCCTGACGTGGGCGTGTGGTCTGCGCTGGCGCCACCCGGCTGGCGCGTGCGCGGCACGCTGGATGCCAGCGCCACCCTGTCGGGCACGCGCGATGCGCCGCGCTGGGCGGGCACCCTGGGCGCCGATGACATGGCAGTGAGATCGGTGGTGGATGGCGTGGACCTGAAAGGCGGCCGCCTGCGCGCCACGCTGCAGGGCAACCAGCTCAATATCACCGAGTTCCGCCTGCAAGGCGGGCGGGGCAGCAGCGCACGCATCGCAGGCTTCAGCGGCAACCGCACGGCCGCATCACAAGATGGCGGCACGTTGACCGCCACCGGCCGCTTGGCCTGGGGCGACAGCGCCGCGGCAGCCACCGGCCTGTCGGGCATCACCATGTCCCTGCAGGCCGAGGCCAAGGCCCTGCAAGTGCTGGTGCGTGCCGACCGCCAGGTCAGCGTGTCGGGCCAGTTGCAGGCCCAGCTGCAGCAGGGCCAGATCAGCCTGCGCGGCAAGCTCACCACCGACCGCGCCACCATCATCCTGCCCGATGAGTCCGCACCGCGCCTGGGCTCGGACGTCGTCGTGCGCTCCGCCGCCAAGGACCGCGAAGACCAGGCCCAGGCCGCCGCCAAGGCCAACCAGGTGGCCGCGCAGGCAGAGACCGCCAAGCCGCCCGACATCGCCATCACCCTCAACCTGGGGCGCGACTTTGCGCTGCAGGGGCAAGGCATCACCACCCGGCTGACGGGCGAGGTGGACATCCGCAGCAGCGCCGTGCCCGGCGCCCCGCCCCGCGTGACCGGCGAGGTCCGCACCGATCAAGGCCGCTACCGCGCTTGGGGCCAGATGCTGGACGTGGAGACGGGCCTCATCCGCTTCAACGGCCCGTACAACAACCCCTCGCTCGACATCCTGGCGCTGCGCCCCAACATCAGCGTGCGCGCCGGGGTGCAGGTCACGGGCAGCGCACAGGCACCGCGCGTCACGCTGTACTCCGACCCTGAGCTGCCCGATGCCGAAAAGCTGTCGTGGGTGGTGCTGGGCCGCAACGCCTCGGCCGGAGGCGCCGAAGCGGCCGTGCTGCAACAAGCCGCACTGGCGCTGCTGGGCCGCAACGGCGGCCAAAGCCCCACCGCCAACGCCGCCAGCCGCCTGGGCCTGGACGAAATCGGCTTTCGCGGCGCCAGCACGGGCGAAGACGCCAGCGCCGCCGCCCTCACCTTCGGCAAGCGCCTGTCCAAAGACCTGTACGTGACCTATGAGCGCAGCCTGTCGGGCACGTTGGGCACGCTGTACATCTTTTACGACCTCTCGCGCCGCCTCACCCTGCGCGGGCAGACTGGCGAGAAAAGCGCGGTGGACATCATCTACACCGTGAAATACGACTGAGGCGCAACCGGCTAGGAAGGCACCCGCGCGCCACTACAATGCGCGGCTGTCTTGCTCCTCGTAGTTCAATGGATAGAACGAGTGCCTCCTAAGCGCTAGATACAGGTTCGATTCCTGTCGAGGGGACCACCCAACGGAAACATGGGGATATTGCGACGGCTGCGCATGGGCCATGCGCTTACGTGCCCCATGCCTTCGATTCGCAGTCCCTTTGCGCTGCAACAGGGTCACTGTGCAACGCAAAGCACACTCTTACGCCACGCTGCCGGCGACCGTCCGACCCTGCAAGGCTGGGGCGCTGCCAAGGTAGCGGTCCACCGACAGGCCTTCGGTGGAGATGTCGGTCTTGCGGCCGGTGACGATGTCGGCCAGAAGTTGCCCCGAACCGCAGGCCATGGTCCAGCCCAGCGTGCCGTGCCCCGTGTTCATGTACAGGTTCCTGTGCGGCGTGCGGCCCACGATGGGCGTGCTGTCGGGTGTCATGGGGCGCAGGCCGGTCCAGAACTCGGCGCGTGACAGGTCGCCGCCGGGGAAGAGCTGGCGCGTGACCATCTCCAGCGTGGCGCGGCGCTGCGCGCGCAACGTCTTGTCAAAGCCCGACAGTTCGGCCATGCCACCTACGCGGATGCGGTTGTCAAAACGCGTCAGAGCAATCTTGTAGGTTTCGTCGAGTACCGTGGAGACGGGTGCCAGCGCCTCGTCCTGGATCGGGATGGTGAGCGAATAGCCTTTGACCGGGTACACCGGGATGTCCAGCCCGCTGGACAGCAGCAACTGGCGCGAGTAGCTGCCCATGGCCAGCACGTAGCGGTCGGCCTTGACCACTTCCCTGTCCGGCGTGGCCAGCTGCACGCCATTGACGGCGCCCTGCCCGTCAAACAGCAGCCCGTCCACGCAGGTGTTGAAGCGGAACTGCACGCCCAGCTCCTGCGCCATGCGCGCCAGGGCGTTGGTGAACTTGAAGCAGTCGCCGGTTTCGTCCTGCGGCAAACGCAGGCCGCCGGCGATGGGGGCACCGGCCCGGGCCAGCGCAGGCTCGGCCTGGCACACACCCTTGGCGTCGAGCATTTCGTAGGCAATGCCGCACTCCTTGAGCACGGCGATGTCGCGCTCGGCCTGGTCCACCTGCTTTTGCGAGCGGAACAACTGCAGCGTACCGGCCTGGCGGCCTTCGTAGGCAATGCCGGTGTCGGCACGCAGCTGGGTGATGCACTCGCGGCTGTAGTTGGACAAGCGCAGCATGCGCTCTTTGTTGACCGCATAGCGCTCGGCCGAGCAATTGCGCAGCATCTGGGCCATCCAGCGCAGCTGGAACAAGGTGCCGTCAGGCCGGATGGACAGCGGCGCGTGCTTTTCGAACATCCACTTGAGCGCCTTGACCGGGATGCCGGGCGCGCCCCAGGGCGTGGAGTAGCCGAACGAGACCTGGCCGGCATTGGCAAAGCTGGTGTCCAGGGCCGGGCCCTCCTGCTGGTCGATGACCGTGACCTCGGCGCCCGCGCGGGCCAGGTAGTAGGCGGTGGTCACACCAATCACGCCCGCACCCAATACGACAACTTTCATGGCATGTCTCCGATGTACGATGAATGATCGTGACTTTACGGATTTTCAGGCATATCTTTTGCTGAAATATTGCATACTTACAGCAATAGCTGCTGTTTTAATTGTCAAACTTCTGCATGAACAACAATGTCTGAGCTCGACTCCATCGACCGGCGCATCCTGGACCTCTTGCAGCAGGACGGACGCCTGACCATGACCGAACTGGGCGAGCGTGTCGGCCTGTCCACCTCCCCCTGCTCACAACGGGTCAAACGGCTGGAGGCGCAGGGCGTGATCAAGGGCTACCACGCACGCGTCAACCCGGCCGCGCTGGGCAAGAACCTGCTGGTGTTCGTCGAAATTACCCTGGCACAGAAATCCGAGCACATCTTCAAAAAGGTGCGCGACGAGTTGCAGAACATGCCCGAGGTGCTGGAATGTCACCTGATCTCGGGCAGCTTCGACTACCTGGTCAAGGTGCGCCTGACCGACATGTCGGAATACCGGCACCTGCTGGGCTCCATCCTGCAGCACATGCCGGTGCCAGCGCAGTCCAACAGCTATGTGGTGATGGAGGAGGTCAAGGAAAGCTTCGTGATCCCCGTCCAGCGAGGAAAGGTCTGACGCGGCGGGGGAAGGGCCCTGATGGCTTCTTCGGCAGTCCAACATGAACGACCGCAGCAGAAGCAGCGCGACATACCATCGGCAGCACGTGGCTTCCAGCGCACAGCCCCCCACTGCACCGGTGCGATACCAAAGAGCACAAAGAAAAGGGCCGCACGTTCTTGGAACGGTGCGGCCCTTGATGTGGTGCCGATTGTCGGGATTGAACTGACGACCTACCGCTTACAAGGCGGTTGCTCTACCACTGAGCTAAATCGGCGAGAGGGGTATTGTAAAGCCCCGCCAGCTCACTTGACACGCTTGAGCGCGGGCCGTGTGGGCGAAGCCGGGGGTGGCCCGGGGGGATGCGGGTCGCTGTCCTCGTCGCCCGGCTCGCTGCTGACCAGCTGCACCAGGCGGCTTGGATCGGCACTGGATACCGGTGCCGCAAAAGTGGCGGGCGGCGGCGCCATGTCTTCCGCGGGAGGGAAGGCCATGCCCTGCCCGTTTTCACGGGCGTAGATGGCAATCACCCGGCCCACGGGCACCATGATGTCGCGCGCCACGCCGCCAAAGCGGGCCTTGAAGCTGATGTAGTCGTTGCCCAGTTGCAGGCTGCCCGTGGCATCAAAGCCGACATTGAGCACGATCTCGCCATTGTTGACGTACTCCATGGGCACCTGCACGGTTTCGTCCACGCGCACGGCGATGTAGGGCGTGAAGCCGTTGTCCGTGCACCATTCGTGCAGTGCACGGATGAGGTAGGGGCGCGTGGAGGTAGTTTCCAGGGCGTTCATGGGCGAGGAGCCTGCAGGGGTTGGGCGACGGACAGTCTCACTTGCGCATGACCTTTTCGGAGGGCGTGAGCGCCTCGATGTAGGCCGGGCGCGAGAAGATGCGCTCGGCGTACTTGAGCAGCGGCGCCGCGTTCTTGGACAGTTCGATGCCGTAGTAATCCAGGCGCCACAGCAGCGGAGCAATCGCCACGTCGAGCATGGAGAAGTTCTCGCCCAGCATGTACTTGTTCTTCAGGAACACGGGGGCGAGCTGCGTCAGGCGATCGCGGATGTGGGCGCGGGCCTTTTCCAGGGCTTTTTCGTTGCTCTTGGAGGCACGCGATTCGAGCGTGCCGACGTGCACGAACAGTTCCTTCTCGAAGTTGAGCAGGAACAGGCGCACGCGGGCGCGGTCCACCGGATCGCCAGGCATGAGCTGGGGGTGCGGGAAGCGCTCGTCGATGTACTCGTTGATGATGTTCGATTCGTACAGGATCAGGTCACGTTCAACTAGGATGGGAACCTGCCCGTAGGGGTTCATCACGCTGATGTCCTCGGGCTTGTTGTAAAGATCCACGTCGCGGATTTCAAAGTCCATGCCTTTTTCGAACAGCACGAAACGGCAACGGTGGGAGAAGGGACAGGTGGTTCCCGAATAAAGCACCATCATGGCGAGTAGCTCCTAAAAACCAAAGGAGTGGAGCGCTCGCAAGCGCCCACTCCGTAGAGAAATGCACCGCCGCCAGGGCGGCGGCGGTGGCCAGGTCGAGACCGGGCCTTACTTGACGTCTTTCCAGTAGGCTGCGTTGAGCTTCCAGGCGAAGAATGTCATGACGAACAGGAAGCCCAGCACCCAGATGCCCAGGCGGACACGCGTGCCCTGGGCAGGCTCACCCATCCACTGCATGTAGGCCACGAGGTCGCCGATGGCGGCATCGTAGTCCTGCGCGCTCATGGAGCCGGGCGTGATCTGCTCGTAGCCCTTGAAGGCGTGGGTGGTTTGGTCGAACACCGCACGGCGCTCACCCTGCAGTTGCCACAGGGGATGCGGCATGCCCACGTTGGGGAACAGCACGTTGTTCCAACCCGTGGCCTTGGCTTCATCACGGTAGAAGGAGCGCAGGAAGGTGTAGAGGTAGTCGGCACCCGTGCCACCATGGCCGGCGCGCGAGCGAGCGATCACGGTCAAGTCGGGCGGGTTGGCGCCGAACCATTCCTTGGCCTGCTTCGGATCGATGTTGGCCTTCATGGTCTCACCGATCTTGTCCGTGGTCAGCAGCAGGTTGTCCTTGATCTGCTGCTCGGTCAGGCCGATGTCCTTGAGGCGGTTGTAACGCATGAACGCGGCCGAATGGCAGCCCACGCAGTAGTTCACGAACAGCTTGGCACCATTCTGCAGGGCAGGCAGATCGTTGAGCTTGTTGGGCGCCTTGTCCCAAGGGATGGTGCTACCGCCAGCAGCATGCGCCGCGCCAGCGGCCAGACCCAGGGCTGCAATGAACGAGAGAATGATTTTTTTCATGGTGGGTTGACTCCGGCTCAATGCGCTTTGTAGGTGACACGGTCGGGCACCGGCTTGGTCTCACCCTTGGCACTCCACCAGGGCATCAGCAGGAAGAAGCCGAAGTACAGCAGCGTGCCGACCTGCGAAACGCGCTCGCCCACGGGCGACGGCGGCTGCACACCCAAGTAGGCCAGGATCACGAAGTTGACCACGAACACGGCATACACGTACTTGTGCCAGCTCGGACGGTAGCGGATCGACTTGACCGGGCTGTTGTCCAGCCAAGGCAGGAAGAACAGGATGATCACGGCGCCGCCCATCACGACCACGCCCCAGAACTTGGCGTCAATGGCCAGCATGAGGGCCACGACCACAGCAGCAGCCACAGCGACGATGCCCTTGAAGAGCACAGGCATGCGCGCCTTGAACACACCAAACGCTGCAGCCAGCACCACGCACGCGACCAGCGCATACATCATCTCGGCGGTGATGGCGCGCAGCATGGAGTAGAACGGCGTGAAGTACCACACCGGTGCGATGTGTGCCGGCGTGACCATGGGGTCGGCCGGGATGAAGTTGTTGTACTCCAGGAAGTAGCCACCCGCCTCAGGGGCGAAGAAGACCACGGCCGAGAACACCATCAGGAACACGCAGACACCGAAGATGTCATGTACCGAGTAGTAGGGGTGGAACGGAATGCCGTCCGCAGGTGCATTGGGAGACCAGCGGTTGCCCTTGGGGCCCTTCTTGATTTCCACGCCGTCGGGGTTGTTGGAACCCACGTCGTGCAAGGCCAGCAAGTGCGCCACGACCAAGCCCAGCAGCACCAGGGGCACAGCGATCACGTGGAAGCTGAAGAAGCGGTTCAGGGTAGCGTCAGACACCACATAGTCGCCACGGATCAGCAGCGCCAGATCAGGGCCCACGAGCGGAATGGCAGCAAACAGGTTCACGATCACCTGGGCGCCCCAGTACGACATCTGGCCCCAGGGCAGCAGGTAGCCCATGAAGGCTTCGGCCATCAACGCCAGGAAGATGGCGCAGCCGAAGATCCAGACCAACTCACGCGGTTTGCGGTAGCTGCCGTAGAGCAGGCCACGGAACATGTGCAGGTACACCACGACAAAGAACGCCGAGGCACCCGTGGAGTGCATGTAGCGAATCAACCAGCCCCAGGGCACGTCGCGCATGATGTACTCGACCGACTCGAAGGCCTTGGCCGCGTCGGGCTTGTAGTGCATCACCAGGAAGATGCCGGTGACGATCTGGATCACCAGCACCAGCAGGGCCAGCGAGCCGAAGATGTACCAGAAGTTGAAGTTCTTGGGTGCGTAGTACTCCGACATATGGACGCGATAGGCGTCGAATGCCGTGGGAAAGCGGTTCTCAAACCAGTTGGTGAGCTTGGCGCCCGCCGAGGCGTTGGGGGAAATTTCCTTGAATTCGGCCATGGTGGGGTCCTCGATTAGGCTTTCTTGTCTTCACCGATGAGCAGGCGCGTATCCGACAGATACATGTGCGGCGGGATTTCGAGGTTGTCCGGCGAAGGCTTGTTCTTGAACACACGGCCGGCCATGTCGAAGGTCGAACCATGGCAAGGGCACAGGAAGCCACCCTTCCAGTCGTCGGGCAGCGAAGGCTGAGGACCGGGCGTGTATTTTTCAGAGGGCGAGCAGCCCAGGTGCGGGCAGATGCCCACGGCCACGAGGACTTCGGGCTTGATGGAGCGGTGGCCGTTGCGCGCGTAGGCTGGCGTGAACTCGTCGGGCTTGCGCTCGGACTTGGGATCGGCGAGCTGCGCATCCAGCGCAGGCAGATCGGCCAGCTGCTCGGGCGTGCGCTTGATGATCCAGACCGGCTTGCCGCGCCACTCGACGATGGCGCGCTCACCGGGCTTGAGCTGAGAAATGTCCACTTCAACCGCAGCACCGGCGGCCTTGGCCTTCTCGGAGGGCTGGAAGGTACTCACGAACGGAACGGCGGTTGCTACGCCGCCCACAGCGCCCGCGCAGCCGGTCGCGATCAGCCACGTCCGTTTGCTGGAGTCGATTGGAGTGTCACTCATGGGGGTCCTCTATGATCATCGCTAGGGTTGGGACAACCGTAAATTGTAGCGGACTGCAATGAACCAACCGCCGCTTTCTCGCGCAGTCATGACCTGGATCGAAAATACGGCGATTGCGTGATACTGCGGGCTTGTCGTTTTGAAAGGAATCGAACCATGGGAATGATGCAGGAATTTCGTGAATTCGCCATCAAGGGCAACGTCATCGACTTGGCCGTGGGCGTGATCATTGGCGGCGCCTTTGGCAAGATCGTTGACTCGGTGGTGTCCGACCTCATCATGCCGGTGGTGGGCCTGGTGTTCGGCAAGCTGGATTTCTCCAACCTGTTCCTGGTGCTGGGCACCGTGCCCGAAGGCACAGCCATGACGCTGGATGCGCTCAAGAAGGCGGGCGTTCCAGTGTTTGCCTATGGCAACTTCATCACCGTGGCGGTGAACTTCTTCATCCTGGCGTTCATCATCTTCATGATGATCAAGCAGATCAACCGCCTCAAGCGCGAGGCCCCTGCGGCCCCCGAAGCACCCGCCGCCCCCGCTCCCACGCCCGAAGACATCGTGCTGCTGCGCGAAATCCGCGACAGCCTCAAGCGCTGAGCACCTGCGCCGAGTTATACAGCGCCAGGCGGCGCGCCATGCGCACGGCCTCGATGAGGCTGGAGGCATCGGCCACGCCCCGGCCCGCGATGTCGAAAGCGGTGCCATGGTCCGGGCTGGTGCGCACCAGCGGCAGGCCCAGGGTCACGTTCACGCCCTTGTCCACGCCCAGGTATTTCATGGGAATCAGGCCCTGGTCGTGGTACATGGCCAGCACCGCATCAAACTCGCCTGGATGACCCGGCGCATGGCGTGCGCGCATGAACACCGTGTCGGGCGGCAACGGCCCCACCACGGTCCAGCCCCTGAGCAGACCCTCGGCGATGGCGGGGGCGATCACCTCGATCTCCTCGCGGCCAAACAGCCCCCCTTCGCCCGCGTGCGGGTTCAGGCCAGCCACAGCAATGCGCGGCGCGCGCCCCAGGCTGCGCGACAACGCTTCGTGCGTGATCTGCAGGGTTTGCAACAGGTTGCCTTGCGTCACGGCGGCCAGCGCGTCGCGCAAGGACACATGGATGCTGACCAGCACGGTGCACAGCTCATCGCTGGCCAGCATCATGCGCACGGGCATGTCGGCCAGCGCAACGCCTGCGTGCGCAGCCGCCTCGGCCTGCAGCAGCTCGGTGTGGCCGGGGTAGTCCACTCCCGCCGCGTGCAAGGATTCCTTGTGCAACGGCGCCGTCACCAGCCCGGCCACCTCGCCACGCAAGGCCGCGCGCGCGGCCCACACCACGCACTGCGCTGCCGCCCGGCCGGCCTGCGCCGAGACCTGGCCCCAGGGCACCGGCCCCGGCAGGCCGGGCAGCGGCAGCACCGGCAGGCAACGCGGCGGCATGTCCAGCGCCTGCACGGGCGCATAGATCTGCGCCACCGGCAGCTCGGGCTGGCCCGGCCGGACGATGCACTGCGCAGCGCGGCGCAGCGTAGCCAGGTCGCCCACGGCGAAACTGCCGCGCAGCAGCTCAGGTGCGTCCCGGAATGCCTTGGCGACGATCTCGGGGCCTATGCCTGCAGGGTCTCCCTGGGTGATGGCCAGAGGGCGCAGCGTATATTTTTCAGTCATTTATGCCTCTAGCGCTCGTATTCATTGCGCAAGCAGCTATCATTTTTATAGCGTATCATGCGGGATTGTCGATGTCGATGAACCGGTGCTCCAACCCCAGCTGTGCCGCCACATGGGCGGCCACCGCCGGGGCGCCATAGCGTTCGGTGGCGTGGTGCCCAGCGGCGATGAAGGCCACGCCACTCTCGCGTGCCAGGTGGGCCTGGGGCTCGGAGATTTCGCCGGTGATGAACGCATCGGCACCGGCGGCCATGGCGGCCTCGAAGTAACCCTGCGCCCCGCCGCTGCACCAGGCCACGCGACGGATGGGCTTGGCATCCTCGGGCGCCACCAGCGTGGTGCCGCGCCCCAGCACCTGCTGCACATGCTGCGCCAGCAGCTGCGCGTTGCCATAGTCCGCGCTGGCCACGCAGCCCAGGTCCTGCTCGCCAAAGCGCGCGTCGGCCTGCCAGCCCAGCAGTGCGCCCAGGCGGGCGTTGTTGCCCAGTTCGGGGTGCGCGTCCAGGGGCAGGTGGTAGGCGTACAGGCTGATGTCGTGCGCCAGCAGGCGCTGCAGGCGTTGCTTCATCCAGCCGGTGACGCGCCCGTCCTGCCCGCGCCAGAACAGGCCGTGGTGCACAAAGATGGCGTCGGCCTGCTGCGCAATGGCGGCGTCGATCAGCGCACGGCTGGCCGTCACGCCACTGACGATGCGCGCAATCTGCGCCTTGCCTTCGACCTGCAGGCCATTGGGGCCGTAGTCCTTGAAGCGTTCGGGCTGCAAGAGCGCGTCCAGCGCCTGCAGCAGGGTGTCTCGGTGAATGGGCATGGCCGTATTGTCGTGCGGCGCAGGGTGCAGCGCTTGGGCCACAATAGCATCCGCACTCTCATCGCCCATCGTCCATGAAACGCATCTGGTTGCTGTTTTCGCAGACCGTGACGGTTCTCGTCGCGGCCTATTTTGTCGTTGCCACCCTGCAACCGGACTGGATCCGCAAGGGCGCCATCCGGTCGAGCGCCGGCATTGCGCTCATCGAGGCGCCTCCAGCCGCCAGCGGCTACGTGCCGCCAGGCAGCCTCAGCGGCGCGGCGCGCAAGGCCTCGCCCGCCGTGGTGAGCATCAACACCAGCACCGCTCCGGCGCGCGATCCGCGCAGCAACGACCCTTGGTTCCGCTTCTTCTTTGGCGACATGGGCAACGAGCCCCAGACAGGCCTGGGCAGCGGCGTGATCGTGAGCCCCGATGGCTACATCCTCACCAACAACCACGTGGTCGAGGGGGCCGACGAGATCGACGTCACCCTCTCCGACAGTCGCCGGGCACGCGCCCGCGTGGTGGGCACCGACCCCGAGACCGACCTGGCCATCCTCAAGGTCGAACTCGACAAGCTGCCCGTCATCGTGCTGGGCAACTCCGACGAGCTGGCCGTGGGCGACATCGTGCTGGCCATTGGCAACCCGTTTGGCGTGGGGCAGACGGTGACCAGCGGCATCGTCAGCGCGCTGGGGCGCAGCCAGCTGGGCATCAACACCTTCGAGAACTTCATCCAGACCGACGCCGCCATCAACCCCGGCAACTCGGGGGGCGCCCTGGTGGACGTGAACGGCAACCTGCTGGGCATCAACACCGCCATCTACTCACGCTCGGGCGGGAGCCTGGGCATTGGCTTTGCCATTCCGGTGTCCACGGCGCGCATGGTGCTCGACGGCATCGTGCGCGAGGGCAAGGTCACGCGCGGCTGGATCGGCGTGGAACCCAACGAACTGTCGCCCGAACTGGCCGAGACCTTTGGCGTCAAAGCCACCGAAGGCGTCATCATCACCGGCGTGCTGCAAGACGGCCCTGCAGCCGTGGGCGGCATCCGTCCTGGCGACGTGATCGTGCAAGTGGCGGGCAAGCCCGTGACCAACGTGGCGGGCCTGCTGTCCTCGGTGGCGGCGCTGCGCCCCGGAGAAGCGGCACCGTTCCAGGTGCAGCGCGGCAACCGGATGCTCGACCTGGAGCTGACGCCCGGCGTGCGGCCACAGGCCCGACGCACCCGCCAGCGCTGAGCAGCGCGCCGGTCAGCGCGGCGTGGTTTCCTGCACGTCGTCCGGCGCCCGCGTGTGCCGGATGAAGACTTGCGCAGCCCAGATACCCAGTTCGTACAGCAGGCACATGGGCACGGCCAGTGCCAGTTGCGACACCACATCGGGCGGTGTCACAACGGCAGCGATGATGAAGGCCAGCACGACGAAATACCCCCGAAACGCCTTGAGCTTCTCCACACTCACCAGCCCCAGGCGCGCCAGCACGATCACCACAATGGGCACCTCGAAGGCCAGGCCAAAGGCAATGAACATGGTCAGCACGAAGCTGAGATAGGCCTCGATGTCAGGGGCGGCCGTGATGCTCTTGGGCGCAAAGCTCTGGATGAAGCTGAACACCTGCCCAAAAACGAAGAAATAACAAAAGCCCACACCTACAAAGAATAGCAAGGTGCTGGAAACCACCAGGGGCAGCACCAGGCGCTTCTCATGGGCATACAGGCCGGGCGCGATGAAGGCCCAAACCTGCCACAACACCACAGGCAGGGCCAGCAGAAAGGCAGAGACCAGCAAAATCTTGAGCGGCACCATGAAGGGCGAAATCACCGAGGTGGCGATCAGCGTGGCCCCTTTGGGCAGATGGGCCACCAGGGGAGCGGCCAGCAAGTCATAGAGGGCCCCTGGCCCGGGGAAGAAAAACAGCAGCGCTGCAGCCACACCCACGGCGATCAGTGCCTTGACCAGTCGGTCACGCAGCTCGACAAGATGCTCCACAAAGGGCTGCTCGGTGCCGGCTAGTTCTTCGTCTTTGGATGGTTGGTCGGACATGATGGGTTGCCTGCAGGCCTGCGGCCCGCGGTGGCGTCGCTGGCAAGCGCGCGTCAGTGGAATTTTTGGGGCCGGTAGCGCGCAACACGCGCAGCGCCAGATTGCGCCTTGGTACGCACGCCGTTGCGCGACTTGTACCACTGGGGCACCGCGCCACGCTTGAGGCGCCAGTTCTTGCCTGGATGCCGGTACACGGGAGCCGCCGGCTCCACCGTGGCACTGCCCTCCAGCTCTGCGCTGGCCTGGCCGGTGGCTTCGGCCCAGTCCTGCTCGAACTCATTGGCCGCGGTCTGGACAGAGTGTTCCACGTCGCGGGCCGCGCTTTCCACCGTTTCCTTCATCTTCTTGAGCTCGTCAAGCTCCATGGAACGGTTGACCTCGGCCTTCACGTCGGACACGTAGCGCTGCGCCTTGCCCAGCAAGGTGCCCACGGTGCGCGCAACGCGCGGCAGCTTTTCAGGCCCGATGACGATGAGCGCCACCACGCCAACCAGCGCCATCTTGGACAGGCCGATATCAATCATGCGTGCGCGCGCCTCTCGGTTTCAAGCATCAGCTTTTTTGCTTGGCTTCGACGTCGATGGTCGTCTTGTCGGTGGCCGTGCTGCCCGTGACCTGGCCTGCGGGCGGCGTGGCCGGGGCGGACGCATCACCGGAAGTGCCATCCTTCATGCCGTCCTTGAAGCCCTTGACGGCGCCACCCAGATCAGAACCGATGTTCTTGAGCTTTTTGGTGCCAAACACCAGCACGACGATCAGCAGGACAACCAGCCAATGCCAGATGGAAAAAGTACCCATGGAAATTCTCCTAACGAATGCGGGCCATTTTAGTCGGCGCCTGTGACGAATCTGTCAGAGACCTTGCAAAACAGCTCTCAGCCCTTGAGCCACGGACGCGGCCCACCCAACACATGCACATGCAGATGGTGGATTTCCTGCCCGCCTTCAAGCCCCGTGTTCACCACAATGCGGAACCCCCCCTCGGGATAAGGGCGGCAGCCCTGCTCCAGCGCCAGGCGCGGCGCCAGCGCCATCATGCGCCCAAGCAGCCCCGCATGCTCCGGCTGCACCTGCGCCATGGAGGGCAAGTGCAGCTTGGGCACCATCAGAAAATGCACCGGCGCCCAGGGGTGGATGTCATGGAAGGCAAAGATCTCGTCATCCTCGTACACCTTGCGAGACGGAATCTGGCCCGCAATGATCTTGCAGAAGAGGCAGTTGGGGTCGTGGTCGTGAAGGCTAGCCATGGCGGTTTCTCAGTAATGTCAAAGCAGAAGGAGTTCCATCATTCGCGCAAGTGGCGCCGCCCAAAACGCCAAACACCGGCGCGGCCCAGGCCAGCGGCCACCGTGCAAGGGCCGCCCCGCCGCACCGGTGGCGTCCCCCTTCCCGAATTGCGCAGCAATTCGAGAGAAGGGGGAAGGCGCGCAGCGCCACAGGGGGTTGCTCCCCATCATGCATGCTGCGCCAGATCCAGCGTGGCGCGCACGCCCACATCGGCGCGGTGCGCCAGCAGCCACTGCTGCCCAGCCTCGCGGCCCAGGTCGAAGAGTTTGTGCAGAAAGGCCGCATCCGCGCGCGACTTGCTGGCAAAACCCTGGCCTTGCAGCGGGGTTCCGCCATCGATGCGGTGCATGCGCACGTTCTTGTAGCGGCGCGGGTCCAGCTTGCCCTCGGCCAGCAGGCGGCGCACGAACTCGATGGCCCGCAACTCGGCCAGCAGGCTGGCGTTGAAGGTGATTTCGTTCATGCGATCCATGATCTCCGGCATGGTGTCGGGCACGCCCAAATGCTCGATCGGATTGATCTGCACCAGCAGGATGTCGCTGCACTCGGTCTGGTAGATCAGCGGGTACAACGCCGGGTTGCCGGAATAGCCCCCGTCCCAGTACAGCTCGCCCTCGATCCGCACCGCGCTGAACATCAAGGGCAGACAGGCCGAGGCCATGACCGCATCGGCCGAGAGCCGGGGGCCGGCAAAGATTTCCCCGCGCCCCGTGCGCACGTTGGTGGCGCACACAAACACCTGGGGCACGCCCTTGCGCTGCGACGCCAGCAGCTCGAAATCCACTTCGCGCGCCAGCAGGCTGCGCAACGGATTGATGTCGAAGGGATTGATCTGCGCGGGCGCCAGCCAGGGCGTGGCCATCATCGGCAGCCCGGCAAAACCCTGGGACTGAGGAAGCCCCCAGGCCATGTTGCCCAGGGCGCCCACACCCTCCCACAGGCGACGCAGCGTGGCGCGTGCCAATGCGGCACCCGCCTGACGTGCATCCAGCGGGTCGGCATGCTCACGCGCCGCCTGTGCAAAACCGTGGGCCAACGCAACCGCGTTCATGGCCCCAGCGCTGGTGCCACTGATGCCGTCGAGCGTCCACTGCCCGTCTTCCAGCAGCGCATCGAGCACGCCCCAAGTGAACGCACCGTGCGAGCCCCCGCCTTGCAAGGCCAGGTTCAGGCCCTTGGCTGGGGTGCGCTCTGGCTCAGGCATCGATCGCACGGCTCTGGTTCATGGTGACCATACCGCGCACGATGCGGTAGAGGAACCAAATGGAGATCAGCCCCCAGGCAATCCAGCCCGGCAACAGGAACAACACCCACAAGGGCGCCGTCAGCACGTACAACACCCCGGCCCAGATCACGGTACGGATGCGCCAGGCGTAGTGGCTGGCCTGCCAGGTACCGTCGGCATCGCCTTTTTTCACCAGGTCGATGACCAGCGCAATGATGAGCAGCGCCGCGCCGGGCTGTGCGCCCGGAATCACGGCGCCCACGGCCACGATCAGGTGCAGCAGGTAGCTGACCCATCCCCAGGCCTTGAGGCCCTCGGCACGTTGGTCTTCCACATCGGTGATGTCGCTCATGGCACAGCCCTCCTTGGGGATGCGGGTTCAGGTGCGGTCGCGTGCGGCCTTTTCGGCAATGCCGCTGGTGCCTTCACGGCGCTCCAGTTCGGCCAGCACGTCGTCGGGGTGCAGTCCGTAGTGGGCCAGTGCCACCAGGCTGTGAAACCACAGATCGGCCACCTCGTACACGAGCTTGGCCTTGTCAGCGCCATGGTCCACGTCCTTGGCGGCCAGCACGACCTCGGTGGCTTCCTCGCCGATTTTCTTCAGAAATGCATCCGGCCCCTTGGCCAGCAGGCGGGCCACGTAGCTGGTAGCGGGGTCGGCGCCCAGCGCGGGCTTGCGGCTTTCGATGGTGGCGGCCACGCGGGCCAGGGTGTCGCTGCGGGTCATGCGGGTATCACTTGTAGATCGATTCCGGGTCTTTGAGCACCGGGTCGGCGGCCTGCCAGGCATCGCCCTGCAGCACGTTGAAGAAGCAGCTGTGCCGACCGGTGTGGCAGGCGATGCCGGGCTCGTGGCCCAGCTGGGTGACCTTGAGCAAGACCACATCGGTGTCGCAGTCGGTGCGGATCTCGTGCACGGTCTGCACATGGCCGGACTCTTCGCCCTTGAACCAGAGCTTGCCGCGCGAGCGGCTGAAATACACCGCGCGACCCAGCTCGGCCGTCTTGGCCAGGGCCTCGCGGTTCATCCACGCAAACATCAGCACATCGCCCGTGTCTTTTTCCTGCGCGATGACGGGCACCAGGCCCTGCGCATCCCATTTCACTTCGTCCAGCCAGTTCATGTCGGCATTGTCCTTGAAAGCCGTTCAGCGCCACTGCGGCGCCCAGGAGCGCATCGCGTGCACGGCCCCTTCGCCCAGGGTCATGCCAAAGCGCTTGACCAGGCGCTCGGCCACGTTTTCGCGGCGCGTGTAGTCGATGATGTCCTCGGCCTTGACCACCTCGCGCGCCACGTAGTCCAGGCTGCCCAGGTGGTCGGCCAGGCCCAGGTCGATGGCCTGCTGGCCCGTCCAGAACAGGCCGCTGAAGGTTTCGTCGGTGGGCTTGAGCCGCTCGCCCCGGCCCGCCTTGACCACCGCGATGAATTGCTGGTGGATCTGGTCGAGCATGGCCTGCGCGAACTGGCGCTGCTTGTCCGACTGGGCGCTGAAGGGGTCCAGAAAGCCCTTGTTCTCCCCGGCGATCAGCAAACGGCGCTCGACCCCGAGCTTTTCCATGGTGCCGGTGAAGCCAAAACCATCCATCAGCACGCCGATGCTGCCCACAATGCTGGCCTTGTCCACGTAGATGTCGTCGGCGGCGGCGGCAATGTAGTAAGCGGCCGATGCGCAGGTTTCTTCGACCACGGCGTACAGCGGCTTGTTGTGCTTTTGCTTGAGGCGCACGATCTCATCGTTGATGATGCCTGCCTGCACCGGGCTGCCACCGGGCGAATTGATGAGCAACACCACAGCCTGCGAGCCCTGGTCCTCGAACGCACTGCGCAGCGCAGCGAGCACATTCTCGGCACTGGCTTCCGCGCCATCGGCGATTTCGCCCTTGACGTTCACCACCGCCGTGTGGGGCGCCGATTTGCTGGCATTGCTGGCCATTTCGTTGGAAGCCAGCGTCCAGACCAGGCCGGCAAACAGCAACAGCCAGGCCAGGCGAAAGAAGATGCGCCAGCGCCGAGCGGCACGCTGCTCTGCCAGCGCGGCAAAGGCGAGTTTTTCGAGCACCCCGCGCTCCCAGCCCGGAGCGCTGGAAGCATCCTCTTTTGCTACCGATTGAGTAGCAACTTGCGCCCATGGATCGGGCGTCGGCAATGGTTTTTGCTCAGATCCAGCGCCAGAAGTCGCTTGGGGGTCGGTCATGTCAGAAATCCACAGGTTTCAAAGATTGCGCAGTATGCCAGTGCACCATGCCATCGCTCTCGGTCAGGGCGATCTTGACCAGCCCGCCCCGGCAGGGGCCGCCCACGCAGGTGCCGGTGTCGGGGGCATAGGTAGCGCCGTGGGTGGCACACATCAGCCAGCGCCCGCTGTCGTCGAAAAAGCGGTTTTCCTGGTAGTCCATTTCCATGGGCACATGGGCGCAGCGGTTGAGATAGGCGTGCACCCGCCCCTCGAAGAGGATGGCAAAGGCGCGGCAATGCTGCCCGTGGTACAGCACGTCAAACGGCACGGCCAGGCCGCCCTCCTGCAGGTCGGCGCTGGGGCACAGGGGAAAGGCTTGTGGGTCGGTGTGCTCGCTCATCTCATGCCGCTCCATCCAACCAAGCGTGCAGGTCAGCCACCGAATGCGCCACATGCAGCGGATTCAGCGCCGCAAAGGCCTCGGGCTCGTGCGCGCCGTAGCTCACGCCCACACTGGCACAGCCCGCGTTCTGCGCCATCTGCAGGTCGTGCGTGGTGTCGCCCACCATGAGCAGGCGCTCGGGCGGCACGTCGAATTCGGCCATCAGCTCCTGCAGCATCAGCGGATGGGGCTTGCCGGCGGTTTCATCGGCGGTGCGCGAACCGTCGAACACACCGCGCAGACTCACGCTGCGCAGTGCTTCGTCCAGGCCACGGCGGCTTTTGCCGGTGGCCACCGCAAGCAGATGGCCGCGCTCGCGCAGCCGCTCCAGCAGGGGCAGAACACCATCGAACAGGCTCAGGTCGTCCTGGTGCTGCATGTAGTGGTAGCGGTAGCGCTGGCCCAGTTCGGGGTAGCGCTCGGGCGGCACATCGGGCGCAGCGTGGGCCAGCGCTTGCGGCAGCGCCATGCCAATGACATAGGAGGCCGCCTGTACGCTGGGGGTGGCGCCGCCCACGTCGCGCACGGCGGCCTGGATGCTGCGCACGATGATGGCCGTGGAGTCGAACAGCGTGCCGTCCCAGTCGAAAGCGATCAGGTCGAAGCGGCGCGCACGGGCGATGGAATTCATGGTGTGTCGTGAACAAAAATGGCCAGATCGGGCGGCAGTGGTGCCAGCAGTTCGGTGCGCGCGCCGCTGGCGGGGTGGTCGAACTGAAGCCGCCAGGCGTGCAGGAACATGCGTTTGAGGCCCTGGCGCTGCAACTGGCGGTTGAGCTCAAAGTCGCCGTATTTTTCGTCCCCGGCAATGGGATGACCCTGGCTGGCCAGGTGGACGCGGATCTGGTGCGTGCGCCCGGTCTTGATGGTGACCTCCAGCAGCGTGAACGCGGGCAGGCCTGCATCGGGCCGTTCGGGCAGCATGCTGCGTACCTTGACCAGCGTGATGGCACGCATGGCATCAGGGTCCTCGGGCGTGGTCACGCGCACACGGCGCTCACCATCGGGCTGCAGGTATTTGTGCAACGGCGTGTCGATGAGCTTTTTGCGCGCAGGCCAGGCGCCCACCACCAGGGCCAGATAGGTCTTGCCGGTCTCGCGCTGGCGGAACTGGTCCTGCAACTGCGTGAGCGCGCTGCGCTTCTTGGCTACCAGCAAAATGCCCGAGGTTTCGCGGTCCAGCCGGTGCACCAGCTCCAGAAAGCGGGCCTGCGGTCGTGCCTGGCGCAGTTGCTCGATCACGCCAAAGCTCACGCCGCTGCCGCCGTGCACGGCCGTGCCTGCGGGTTTGTCGATGGCAATGAGGTGCTCGTCCTCCAGCAGCAGCGGGAATTCGCGCGCCGGTGCAGGGCGCTCGGCCTTGTCGGCCATTTTTTCGGACACACGCACGGGCGGCAGGCGCACCTGGTCGCCCGCATTCACCCGGGTGTCGGCGCTGGCACGGCCTTTGTTGATGCGCACCTCGCCACTGCGGATGATGCGATAGACGTGGGTCTTGGGCACGCCCTTGAGTTGGCGCAGCAAAAAGTTGTCCAGCCGCTGGCCCGCCGATTCGGCATCGACCTCCACGGTACGTACCGCCGATGGTGCAGCAGTGCCTGGGGTTTGCGAGCGCGTCGTCGCCCGCGGCAGCGGTTTGGCCCCTATAATGTGTTTCACCTGCGCAGTGTTTTGTAAGTGGTTGATTCGTCTGGAGTTTAGTCCACGCGGCCATTTCCCCATGCGCAGGCAGGTCGATGCCGGCGGGTGTCGCACCAGCAGATGACAGGCCCATTGCCTGCCATGGCCGGTGTGGCGCACGGGTGGCTGACACATTGGAACACCGATACGGAATACCCCATCTGGCAGGCCACCCCACCCGGGCCCGTCCTGCCGGAGGATCGAAGCGAACATGTGGGCACTGGTCATGATGGTTCAAGCACTGTGGCGTAGGCGCCTGCCTGCGGCATGGGCATCAAATCATGCTCCAGCGCCCTTCCAGCCTGCGCAACCAGCTACATTTTTTGTAGCATTTGAGCGTACTGTCAGGCTTTTCGCCCCCATCCACGCGCCCTTGCCGCCCCCGCAAAGCTAGAAGCTGTGCGGGGTATTGCGGCATCCTTGGCAATTCCCTTCGTTCCAGAGCGTCAGTCCAGGCATTGTTGGCTCGGCAAGAGCCTGTCGTGTGTTTGGAATCAGCGGGTCGGTCGCCGCGCGGCGTGAGTGCTGCTGCGCAGGCGCGTCCCGCCACTGGAAGAAGGAAAACGCTCATGAAGCGGATGCTCATCAACGCCACGCAGCCCGAAGAACGGCGCCTGGCCATCGTCGACGGACAAAAGCTCCTCGACTACGAAATCGAAATCGAAGGGCGCGAACAGCGCAAGGGCAACATCTACAAGGCCGTGGTCACCCGCGTGGAGCCCAGCCTGGAAGCCTGTTTCGTCGATTACGGCGAAGACCGCCACGGCTTCCTGCCCTTCAAGGAAATCTCGCGCATGTATTTCAAGGAAGGCGTCTCGCCCTCCCAGGCGCGCATCAACGACGTCATCAAGGAAGGCCAGGAGCTGCTGGTCCAGGTCGAGAAGGAAGAGCGCGGCAACAAGGGCGCAGCGCTGACCACCTTTGTCAGCCTGGCCGGGCGCTACGTGGTGCTGATGCCCAACAACCCGCGCGGCGGCGGCGTCTCGCGCCGCATCGAGGGCGAGGACCGCGCCGAGCTCAAGGAGGCGATGGACCAGCTCGAATACCCCAACGGGATGAGCATCATCGCGCGCACAGCCGGCATCGGCCGCAGCGCCCCCGAACTGCAATGGGACTTGAACTACCTGCTCAAGCTCTGGAGCGCCATCGACGGCGCAGCCAAGGGCGGCAAGGGCGCCTTCCTGATCTACCAGGAATCGAGCCTGGTCATCCGCGCCATCCGCGACTACTTCAACAGCGACATCGGTGACATCCTCATCGACACCGACGACATCTATGAACAGGCCCACCAGTTCATGTCGCACGTGATGCCCGAGCACGCTGGCAAGGTCAAGCGCTACCGCGACGACGCCGCGCTGTTCAGCCGCTTCCAGATCGAGCACCAGATCGAGTCGGCCTACGCGCGCACCGTGCAACTGCCCAGCGGCGGCGCCATCGTGATCGACCACACCGAAGCGCTGGTCAGCGTGGACGTGAACTCGGCCCGCGCCATCAAGGGCGGCGACATCGAGGAAACCGCCACCCGCACCAACCTGGAAGCGGCCGACGAAGTGGCGCGCCAGATGCGCCTGCGCGACCTGGGCGGCCTGATCGTGATCGACTTCATCGACATGGAGGAGAGCAAGAACCGCCGCGAAGTGGAAAACCGCCTGCGCGATGCGCTGCGCCAGGACCGCGCCCGCGTGCAGTTCGGCAACATCAGCAAGTTCGGCCTCATGGAAATGAGCCGCCAGCGCCTCAAGCCCGCCCTGAGCGAAGGCTCGTCCATCCCCTGCCCGCGCTGCGGCGGCGCCGGCCACATCCGCGACACGGAAAGCTCCGCACTGCAAATCCTGCGCATCATCCAGGAAGAGTCCATGAAGGACAACACCGCCGCCGTGCACTGCCAGGTGCCGGTGGAAGTGGCCTCCTTCCTGCTGAATGAAAAGCGCACCGAGATCGCCAAGATCGAACTCAAGCAGCGCGTGGCCGTGCTCATGGTGCCCAACAAGACGCTGGAAACGCCCAACTACAGGCTCGAACGCCTCAAGCACGACGACCCGCGCCTGGACCACCTCGACGCCAGCTACAAGCTCGCCGAGGAATTCGAGGACCCCACCGCCGTCACGCGCCGCTCGCAAGAGCCCACCAACAAGCAAACGCCCGTGATCAAGGGTGTGCTGCCCGATGTCCCCGCACCGGTGGCCGAGCCCCGCCCCGAACCCGCACCGCGTCCCGCACGCAACGCCCCCCAGGGCGCTGGCGCGGCGGCCCCTCGGGCCAACGCCCCCAAGGCTGCTGGCACTGCGGCTCCGGCGGCTCCCGCGCAGGAGCAAGGCTTCTTCTCCTGGCTCAAGAGCCTGTTTGGCTTCGGCCCCTCGGCCCCTGCAGCCCCCGCACCCGTGGCACCGGCCAGCCCTGCGCCCGCCGCAGAACCCGGCGCCCGCGAGCCCCGGCGTGACGGACGCGGTCGCCGTGGTGAACGCAGCGGCGAGCGCCAGGGTGAACGCAACGGCCCCCGTGACGGCGCCGGTCGCGAAGGCGGCAGCGACGGACGCGGCCGCCGTGGTGAGCGCAACACCGAGCGCGAGCCACGCAATGGCGAAGTACGCAGCAACGAAAGCCGCCCACCGCGCGAGAACCGCGAGGGCAACCGCCCGCGCCGCGATGCAGAGGCCCGCGCCCCTCAGGCCAACGACACCGGTCTGAACGCCACCGA
>Ga0208826_1001107_pt1 | contig 23907 bp, 23 predicted proteins | sample AD_UKC115_MetaG_FD_184451 | JGI IMG/M metagenome (GOLD analysis project Ga0208826, IMG submission 184451) | Active sludge microbial communities of municipal wastewater-treating anaerobic digesters from Hong Kong - AD_UKC115_MetaG (SPAdes)... | ecosystem: Engineered > Bioreactor > Anaerobic >...
ACCTCCGATACCCTCCAGGGATGGCATGGCTACTGGCTGCAGGCCTACCAGGGCGACATCTCCCTGATCATCCCGAACTAAACCGCCACTCGGCAGTGCGGACTCATATCCGTAACTGCAAGGCATACACACAGCCCGCTCTGATCGGAGCGGGCTGTGTGCTTTTCCTCCATATCCTGTTTCTGCTCGCATGCGCTTGACACGCGAACAGATGTTCGATATCATAGGTGACGGAAGTCCCTCGTGCCGTGGGGGAGGACTCCGCCACAGTCAGAAGCGCAGAAGGAGCAGGAGAGAAGTGAAGAATTGTGCCTGGCGACTGGGAAGCAAGTATGGCGCCGCATACATGGAGGACAACACCCTCGCAGCAGAGGTGCTCAAGATGGAGGGTGTCAACTCCAAGCCTTCGGATGCCGCCATGGCGACCTACTATTCCCCCAAGGGGAAGGCCTTCGCATGGCAGATCAGGTTCAGCATGGACCGCTGGGACAAAGTAGCCAGGAAGCTCGGCATGCCGGTGGATGAGAAGAAAACGACGTCCAGGCAGGCGCCCAAAGCAGTGCGCTCCGCTGCTCCGAAGACGCAGAGAAAGACGGTCACCAAGGCTGCCGCACCGGCCGGGAAGCCGAAACGCACCAGGGTGCGGTAGCTATCCATGCGCTTTGATACCGGAAAAGCAGAGAAATCCTCCTTGTCCGCTATTGCCTATTCCAACGGGCTAGTGTATAATGGGCCAGGTGACGCCCATGGAGTCCGAACTCGAGAAAATCGACATCCTACGGAACAGGTTCAATGTCGGCTACGACGAAGCATCCCGAGAGCTCGCCGCCTCCAACGGTGATGTCGTGCAGGCGCTGATCGCCTTCGAGAAGAAACGCGATTCCCACCCTGACCTGCTGGCTCTCGGCCTGGAGATGGTCGATGAGGCTCAGAGACTCGCATCAGGTTCCCCCATCAAGCGATTGAGGATCAAATACGGCAACAGGACTGTCACGGATACCCCCGTAGCGTTGACAGCAGCGGCTGCGCTGGCCATCGGCGTGGCTGCCGTGCTTATCAGCAAACTTGCAATCGAGCTAGTCAAAGACGAGGAAGAGGCTGACAGTGAGTGATTTGACGTGTGACCAACCCGAACAGAAACCCCGAACGTCGAGTACGCTGCTACCATCCTGCGCCCGACATGACAAGTATGGGCACGTGCAGGACGCCGAAGTCGTTAGGCGCGCGCAAGCAGGTGCCGAGGATGCCGCAGAGCATTTGCTGTACAAGTATCGAAATCTCGTCCGCAACAAAGTGAGATCCTATTTCCTGGTCGGTGCGGAGAAGGAAGACCTGCTCCAGGTCGGCATGATCGGTCTCTGGCAGGCCATCGTGGATTACCGCGCTGACAAGGCCATTTCGTTCCCGGCGTTCGCTCGAATCTGCATTCAGCGTCACATCATCACCGCCATCAAGACTGCCACGCGCCAGAAGCAGATTCCGCTCAACACGTCGCTCTCGCTCGAATCGCCCTCGGACGAGTATAGCTCTGAGTGGACTCTCTCGGATATACTGACCTCCGAGGACACGGTAGATCCCGAAGAGCTGGTTCTCAGGCGAGAGGACTCGAAGCACCTTCAGGACATGCTCCAGCAGGTGCTCAGCGACTTCGAGTGGCGTGTGCTCTCCGGGTACAAGGTCGGCAAGTCTTACCGAGAGATCGCCACCGAGCTGCAGTGCAAGACCAAGTCGGTCGACAACGCACTCGCCCGCATCAAGCGCAAAGTATCCAACACACCCTTCGACATGCTGGATTACTAGCACGCGGCTGAGTTGGATTTCTCCGCCCTCAACGACAACAATCTCGCCTGACTTGCTATCTTGAGAAGTGTAAGGAGTAGACCGTCGTGAGCAAGAAACACAGGCGCATTGTCCGAGAACTTGCTGAGACTACGCTGATGACAGTCGTGGTCTTCATCTTTCTGGTTACCTTCGTAGTCCAGGGGTTCAAAGTCTACGGCAGTTGCATGGAGCCGAACCTGTTTACCGGCGAGCGGCTGTTGGGCAATAAATTCGTGTATCGTTTTGAGAAGCCGAGCCGCGGCGATATCATCGTGTTCCGCTTCCCGCCGGATCCACACAAGATCTTCATCAAGAGGATAGTCGCGCTGCCCGGCGAGACAGTCGAGATACGACAGGGCAAGGTCTACATCAACGGCAAGCCCATGCACGAGCCCTATATGCGGAAAGTGGCGCACGGCGATTTCCCGCCACAGAAGGTGCCGAAGGGAAACGTTTTCGTTCTCGGTGACAACCGCGATGCCAGCAACGACAGTCGGTTCTGGGGCGATCTCCCCATCAAGAACATCCAGGCGAAGGCATGGCTTCGATACTGGCCGATGGCGCGCATGACCGTCTTCAACTCACCCTGGCGATAGCCGTCTGCTTCGCACAGCGTATACGGACTTTGCACAATGCTTGAGATGACCACCACAGGCATCCGATTCCAGCAGGAAGAACTGGAGCGGCAGAGTCTCTCCCCCTACGCCGCCCTCAGCGCCGAGTCGCGGGGGAGGGCGCGTCAGGAAGAGAAGTGCCCCATCCGCACCGACTTCCAGTGCGACAGAGACCGTATCGTCCACTCCAAGGCGTTCAGGCGCCTCAAGCACAAGACCCAGGTGTTCATCGATCCGGACGAGGACCACTACCGTACCCGCCTGACTCATACGCTCGAGGTTGCCCAGATCGCCCGCACGATCGCGCGCGCCCTCAGGCTCAACGAGGACCTCACCGAGGCGATAGCTCTCGGGCATGATCTCGGCCACACGCCCTTCGGACATGCCGGCGAGCGCGCGCTGAACGAAGTCTACGCCGAGCACGTTCCGGGCGGCTCGTTCCGGCACAGCGAGCAGAGCCTGCGCGTCGTCGATTTCCTGGAGCGAGACGGACAGGGGCTGAACCTCACCTGGGAGGTTCGGGACGGCATACTCCATCACTCCAAGGGCAGCGGCGACATCGATCTCGGCAGCGGCAACGGAGGCGCCGAGACGCTCGAGGGCAGGGTCGTCCGCATCGCCGATCGGATAGCGTACATCAACCACGACATAGACGATTCCATCCGGGCAGGCGTCCTCCGCGAAGATGACCTCCCTTCCGAGTGCATCGCCGTTCTCGGGCGCGGATATTCCGAGCGGATCGCCACCATGGTCGCCGACCTTGTCGACAACAGCCGCGGTAGCTCGGACCTGAGCATGAGCGGTGAGATCGTGACGGCCATGGACACGCTGAAGGACTTCCTGTTCCGGCAAGTGTACAGCCTCGACAGCCGCCGCGTGAGCGAGCTCGAGAAGGCGGAGCACCTCGTCAAGGAGCTGTTCCGCTACTACATGGCGCATCCCGACCTTCTCCCGGAGTGGAGATGGGCCGAGACGGGCGACGCTCACGGGAGGGCGCGCGTCGTCTGCGACTTCATAGCGGGCATGACCGACCGCTATGCCGAACAGCGCTACGTCGAGTACTTCATGCCCGAACACTGGGCTTCCTACTAGGAAGGAGGCGGATTATCCGGAGCCGATTGACCTCCTCCGGTCCCTTCCTCGGCGAGGAGGGATATGGGGAGGATTGCGGACGCCCCGGCATTTGCAGAACTTCGCCGCTATGGTATAATGGGAGCGAACCCACGACAGTGATCTCCCCCATCTTCACGGGCCATGGAGTGTACTGCCGCTTGTTGCGTTCCCAATCTAAGTTACGGAGGTGGATGTCATGAGTGTAAAGCCGATGATCAAATGCAACTGCGGCCAGCGCGTTGTCGCCAAAGACGTCATGCAAACCGGCTATTACCTGAGGCTTTTCGGGCCCAGTTTCGTATACGTAAAGTATCGATGCTCCCGGTGCAAGAAGCTCGGGGAGCAGTTCATCAAGCAGGAAGACTGGGAGGACGGCATACTCAAGGACGTTCCCACCGAGGTCAGCAGCGACGAGAGGCAGCGCTTCCAAGCGATGGGCAGGATCGATATCCACGAGGCCATAGATTTCCACTTCGCGCTCAGCGAGGGCGATGCCCTCTCCAAACTGCAGGAGTTCATGGAGTTCGACCGGTCCAGCGAATCAGAGGCGGACACGGAAGCCAGGTAGTCTACAGCGCAATCCACTGTGACATCATGAGGCCCGGGAGGCATCCCGGGCCTCTGCGTTTACACTGCCAATCCCTTGTGATAGAATGCTGATGGAGAGAGTCCGGAGCAGAGAGTGATTCCCTTAAGAGACGAGAACCCGACCCGTACCGTTCCGTACGTGGTCTACGTGTTCATAATCATCAACATCCTGGTGTTCATCTACAACGGGGAGCTCGATCCCGGGGTACGGAATCCGCTGGGAGGGTTGGAGCTGACCCCGGTCGAGTTGACGACCGGTCGTGATGTGCCGCCGCCGACTCCCGTGTCGCCGTGGGTCACGATATTCACCTCGATGTTCATGCATGCGAACCTGCTGCACATCGGCGGGAACATGCTGTATCTGTGGATCTTCGGCAACAACATCGAGGACACGCTCGGGCATTTCCGGTTCACGCTCTTCTACCTGCTTGCCGGAGCCGCCGCAGCGCTGGCGCAGGTAGTGACGGATCCTCATTCGACGGTTCCGATGGTCGGCGCGAGCGGAGCCATCGCGGGCGTTCTGGGCGCGTACCTTGTCCTCTTCCCTAGGGCGAGGATCATCACGCTGCTGTTCCTGTTCATCTTCATACAGATCGTTGCTCTTCCCGCCTCCATCGTGCTGGGGTTCTGGATACTGCTGCAGGTGGTCAACTCGCTTGTTTTCGCCAGCGGCATGACTCCTGGAGGCGGAGTGGCATATGCCGCGCACATCGGCGGGTTTCTCGCCGGTGTGATCATGATATCGATACTGGGCGGCCGGAGACTCATCGGGAACCGACGCGCCCGCGAATGGTAGCGATGGTTGAGAGCCGATAGAGAGACCGGATACCGAGGTTCATGCGACCTCCGTATCCAGGCTCCACGCTCCAACTTACGAACTCAACAGACTGCCGGGGGTATACATTGACGAGAAGAAACTGGCTGCTTGTCCTCCTCATGCTGCCGGGATTGGTGACCGCCCTGGTCCTGATGGGACAGAGATACAGCCTCGAATCGCGCAACAAAGCGGTCGAACTCGCGCTCGACTACGCCGAACTCCAGAACCTTGCCGTGTCATCCGGCGCGACGATGCCGGAGTTGCTGGACAAGTTCAAATCCGTCGGAGTGACCAGCGTCGCGGTCAGCGAGCAGTTGCTGGGCGACCTGGTGGCGACCGGTCAGGTCTCGTACCAGGAGCGTTCGTCCCAGACCGGCCCGCTCACCGTCGTGCGAGTGACCGACCGTGCGCTCGCCGAACGAATCCTCCGCACCCTCAGCGTGCGTCTCGACCGAGGCATGGTCTCGCCCGATCCCACGACACTCAACGGAAAGGTCCCGAGCGCCTTCGTCGTGCGCGCTGCGCCGGCCACGCTGAACGGCATGGGGATCGGACTGCCGCCGGACGCCGTGGGCCTGGTGAAGCGCTCGGGGCTGGGCGTCGTGGCGCGCCTCCAGAACCATCCCGCGATGACCAGTGAGGCGATCGCGGCCGCCATGTCCGACATGCGGCGTGACGGCATCAAGACGCTGATCTGTGCCGGTGAAGAGGTCCTCGGATTCCGCGGGCTCATCGAGAATGCCGCCGAGCAGATGATGTCCTCAGGGGTCTACTATGGCTCCGTCGAGTTCGCCAAGCAGCGCGGCGATTCGGGCATGTGCCGCCACCTCCGCGGGCAGTTCATCCGCGTGCACAGCATCCCGTCCGCCGAGATGGCAGGGATGGCGCCGAGCACCGCCATCGAGCGATTCGCCCGCTCGGTGAAGGAACGGAACATACGGCTCTGCTACGTCAGGCTCTTCGAGTCAACCGGCGACGACCCGATCGCGGCCAATGCGGCCTTCGTCCTCGGCATCCGCCGTGAGATCACGGGTGCCGGCTACACTATGGGCGCGGCGCATCCGTTCGACGACACCAGGCAGGCTCCGGCGCTGCTCATCCCCATCGCTCTCTCCGCCGCGGCTGGAGCGGTGCTTCTCGTGAGCTCGCTGGTGACGGTCTCGGCGGCCGTACAGTTCGGCCTGCTTCTGGCCGCTTTTGTGGCGCTCGCCGGACTGACTGTGATGGGCAAGCACAACGCGGCCTTCATCATTGCGCTCATCTTCCCGACCCTGGGCGTCATCCGGGTGTTCGGTCCGTATCTCGGTCGTGAGATCACAGGCTCGTTCAAGCACCCGGCCCTCAGGTCGTCCTCGAGATTCGTGCGGGCGTCCATCTACACTCTCACCGGCGCCATCCTCATCGCCGGGATGCTGGGGACGCGCCCGTATATGATCAAGACGCAGCAGTTCGTGGGCATCAAGGCCGCCCACCTGCTTCCGCTGCTGGTGGTCATCTTCGTCATGGCCGCGGGTCTGCCGATGATGAACCAGCCGATGTCCGCCGTGTGGAAGAAGCTGCGGGCGAATCTGAAGGAAGTGGTGTCCAGCCCGCTCTTCATCTGGCAGGCGCTCGGCCTGATGTTCGCCGTCGGGATCATCGGATTCGCGCTGCTTCGGACCGGGAACGATCCGGGCATCGGAGTCAGCGGTCTAGAGCTGAAGACTCGCGCCGTCCTCGACAAGGTGATGCTCGTGCGACCGAGGACCAAGGAGTTCCTGATCGGTCATCCGGCGCTGATCGTCGGCGCGGCATTCCTGTTTGCGAGGCGACGGGCCATCGGTCTGCCGCTGGTGGCGCTCGGGGTGCTGGGTCAGGTCTCGCTGCTGAACACGTTCTGCCATATCCACACTCCGCTGGCTCTGACGCTGCTCCGCGCCTTCAATGGGCTTCTCCTTGGACTGGTGATCGGTCTGGCCGTGTGGTGGTTCATCGGCAGGCCGATCGTGAGCGCTACCGCTCCTTCGGCGCTAGAGACGGACGAAGAGTAACCTTTGGCGAGCCCCAAACGTATAGTTATATCAGGATACTACGGATTCTCGAACACCGGCGATGAGGCGGTACTGGCGTCGATCGTCTCGGGACTCCGACGGCACATAGGGGATGACATCGATATCACGGTCCTCTCCGCCGCGCCGGACGAGACTGCGAGGATGTACGGAGTGAGCGCCATCCCGCGGATGGACATGCGCCGGATCCGCGAGGTCGTTCGAAACTGCGATCTTCTCATCAGCGGCGGGGGCAGCCTGCTCCAGGATGCCACCAGCTTCAAGTCGCTGGCCTACTATCTGCTCGTGATCACGACGGCCAGGCGCGTGCGCCGCAGGGTGATGATCATGGGGCAGGGGATCGGACCGCTCAGACGGCTGTCATCCCGCGAACTGACCCGTCGTGTGGTCGACGGAGTGCCGCTCATCACCGTGAGGGATGCCGAGTCCGCTCACCTGCTGGCGAAGATCGGGATCAGGCGGTCCGAGATCGAGGTGACCGCGGACCCGACGTTCGCGCTCCGACCGTGTCCTCCTGAGGAGATACATGCGCTCCTGGCCGGAGTGGGTATCCATCCCGATGAGGATGTGGTTGCCGTAGCCCTGAGGGAATGGCCGGAGACGCCGGGCATCGAGACGGCGTCGGTCGATGCGCTGGCCGATCTTGCCGACCGCCTTCCGGCAAAGCTGCTGCTCATTCCGATGCAGGCGCCGGACGACGTGCGGATGGCTTCGCGGATCGCGCAGTCGCTGGGCGGCCGAGTCGCGGCGCTGCCCGACGGATGCTCCCCGGCGCAGATGATGGGAGTAGTCGCAGCGTGCAGGATGGTCGTGGCGATGCGGCTGCACGCACTGATATTCGCCGCTTCGGCGGGAGTCCCCGCACTCGGGATCAGCTACGATCCCAAGGTCGAGAGCTTCCTCCTGGCGGCAGGCCAGGACTGCATCTCGCTCGACGAGGCGGCATCGGGTCTGCTCGCAGACCGCGTGACGGCCTCCTGGGACCGGCGGAGTGAGCTCTCCGCCCGATTGGCCGAGCGGATTCCGAGGATGCGGGAGCTGGCCGAGCGCAATTTCACCCTGGCTGCCGGACTTCTGGCTGCCGATCACTGACCGTCTGCTTTGTGTTTTTCGAAGGACATGGTACCTCAGATGAAGCAAGCCATTCAGCGTATTCTCATTCTACTTGCGGTGGCGATCATCGCTGCTCTCCTGCAGGGCTGCGGCGGGAGCACGAGTATCAGTGTCGTGCACGGCTCCGTCTCGGATATCGACCGCAATGTCGTCGTTGACGCGAAAGTGTGGGTCGGCGCTCTCTCGACCAAGTCGCTCGTCACCGGCGCATTCCGGCTCGAAAACGTCCCGAGCGGCTGGCAGACCGTTCGTGCCAGCGCCACAATCGACGGCCGGCTGTGGGTCGGCGCCACCGCTGTCGAGGTTCTCTCGAACCAGCCCACCATGAACGCGAATATCGTGCTCTCGCCGGCTGGTGACGTCACCGATATCGAGGGCTACGTCTTCGACGACACGGGCCGGCGGGTCGCGGATGCGCGCGTGCTCGTGACGACACGCGCCCTGCTTCCGTCTGAATCATCCGCCTGGGACGGTGCCTACAACTCCATCGTAGCCATCACCGACGATCGCGGCTATTACCGCCTGAGGGATGTCCCGGTAGGCCTCAGCGCGGTCATCACGGCCTCGAAGGTTGCCTACAACAACGATGAGGTGAAGATCGACTCGATCCGCGACGGCATGGATCTCGACTTCGAGCTCACCGCATCCACCCAGGACACTCCCGGCAGGCCGACTCTGGAGTGGGTCGAGTCGTGGACGATGCCCAATCCGCTGGTGAAGTCGTTCTCCGCCAAGGCGGAGTCCGGCGGCAACCCCTACGAGGCCGTCAAGGCGCACGTGTCCAGGAGATATCGTGATGTGCTGGCCTCGCGCAAGACGGCTGCGGCATCCATGCAGACTGTCCGATCGGCTTCCGACGGCTCGCTGATCGAGATCGACGTCTATTGGAACGGGCTGGACACCACGCTCTCCAGGTACGTCGCGGGCTACGGCATCTACCGCAGCGTCGCCGGCGGCGACATGCTCGCCATCGACTTCGTGCGCGATCCATACGCCAATTTCTACGGCGACATGGGCGGCGAGATCCGCGCGGGCACCCGGTACAGCTATCGAGTCTCGACGGTGCACGTGGAGTTCCTGGACCGCTGGAACCGGCCGATCGAAGAAGCTGAGGGCGTCTGGAGCGAGGATGAACTGGGTGTGTCGCCGCTCGGATACCTGAACGCGACTGCGCCGGCGAACGGGGCCTCGGTAGGAACCGCCCCTCAGTTCTCCTGGCGGGCGGTACCCGGCGCGGCTGCCTACTCTGTCTTCGTCTACGACAGGTTCCCGAGCGTTCCGCTCGATCCCGCGGGCGACTACGGCGGCAACCCGCCTTCCTACGGCGTCTTCCCGGTCTGGACTTCGCCCTGGGCGAACGTGACATCCGTGATCTACGACGGACCGGCCCTCCAGGTAGGCCGCACCTACTACTGGCTCGTGATCGCTCGAAATGCGGATGAGAATGCCTATTCCTACGGCGAGTTGAGATCATTCGGAAGATAGCCGATGAAGCGGTGGCTGCCGTTCACAACCGCCATAGTCCTGGCTGCGGGGCTGGTATGGTCGTTCATGTACTTGCGAGCCCTGCATCCCTTCGGCACGGCGGTCTCCGATCTGAGCGACAAGCCGATGCAGGATATCGGCCTGCGGTTCAACGATGCGACCCTCGTCGGCTGGTCGGACCACGCCAAGGTCTGGCAGATCCACGCGCGGACGGTCGAGGTCAGCAAGGACCGGCGGCTGGCGACCTTTCGCGGCATCTCGAAGAGCTACCTCATGCAGAAAGGCGAGCCGGTTGCATCCGTCAGCGCGAATGAGGTAGTCTATAACACCGTCACGCGCAACGTCTCCGTGCCCGGCGCGGTGCAGATCAAGGTGAAGGACGGGCCGTCGCTCAAGACGAAGAACGTCATCTGGCATTCGGCCCGTTCGAGGCTTGCGTGTCAAGGCGGAGTCACCGCGACCGTGGATGGCAGCACCTTCCACGGTGACAAGCTGGTGGCGGATCTCGGCAGGAAAGAGCTCACGATCACCAAGGTGCGGGGGACCATCCGCATCCCGGAGTGATACGGCGGAGGACGGACATGCGCAGACTGATCAGTCAGCGGAATATCGCGGTTGCCAGGCTCGCGGCGGTCCTGGTGGTCCTGCTGCTCGCCGCCGTGATGGTCGTTGCCCAGCAGGCCGCGAAGGCGCCCGCCGAGCCCAAGTACACGGAGATCAAGTACTCCGCCGACGCATCCTCGTATCGATGGGAAGGCGACGACCGGATCATCGTCCTCAAGGGGAACGTGAAGTTCGTCCAGGGTGACACCGTCGTCACCGCAGACAGGGTCGACTACCGAGAGAGCACCAAGACTGCGCAGGTGTCCGGCAACCTCAAGATCACCGATCCCCAGTGCGACGCGACCGGCGATGCGTGCACCGTCAACTTCCAGGAGAAGAAGGCCGTGCTCACCGGCCATGTCCGCATGACCGCCAGGCCGAAACAGAAGCCCAAGCAGGAGCAGCCCGCCGCCGACAAGCCGAAGACCCTGAGGTCCGAGTGGAAGGACGAAGTCGTGATCACCTGTGACAAGATCGAGTACTTCTACAAGGAGAAGCGCGGAGAGAGCGCGGGCAACCTGAAGATCGTCCAGAAAGACAGGGTGCTGACCGCGGACTCGGCGACGTATCTCGGCAAGGAAGAGATCCTCAAGCTTGCCGGCAACATCCAGGCGAAGGATGAGAAGAAAAAGCACAGCTTCTCCGCTCCGAAGGTGACGGTCTCCCTGAAGGAGAACGAGGAGTGGATCGAGGCGGAGAAGGCCAGCGGCACGTTCTACGTCAAGGACGAGGACGAAGAGACCGAGACGCCGGCGGAGACTCCGAGCACGCAGTAGGTGTCAGGACAGATCGGATATCATCCTGCGGACAGTCTCGATCAGTCGAGGGATGTCATCACGACAGATGGCGAACAACTGCTCAGGAGATCCCTGTCATACATAGACCGCCTCTTTTTCGACGCGGGCTCTCAGCCGCGGATCGGTTAATCCCCGGAGCTGAAGCAGATCGACAGGCCGCCCCAGAAACTCCTCCAGATCCTGTCTGAGCCGGACTGCGCGAAACAGGTTGGGGGCATTTGTGTCGAACACGATGTCGACGTCGCTGTCCTCTTCGGCCTCGCCGCGAGCGAACGAGCCGAAGATCCCCAGCGAGCGCAGGCCGTATTCCTCGCCGTGGCGTTCTTTGAACGCCTTTAGCTCCTTCAGTAGGGACTCTCGCGTCACTGCCTTTGCCAAGTCGCTGCCTCCGCGATCATGATATCATATTATACCACAGACCTGCGCACTTGCCGGCAGATGCAGAGAGGGAGGCGGCAGGAGGCCGATCCACAACCGGTCACTTCGGCTGGGGCATTTCGGCAGAGAGCGCCTTGAGGAACTCTGGATCGAGCTGTGCCCCATACTTGCGGGCCAGATCGACTTCCTTCCATGCGCCGGCGTAGTCACCCTTCACGTACAGCGCGGCCGCCAGGTGCTGATGGGCTTTCGCGTAGGATGGAGCGATCCTCACCGCCTCTCTGAAATGCTCGATCGCCTCGTCCATCTTCCCCTGTATGCTCAGCGCCACCGCCAGATCGTAGTGCGCCTCCGGGTAGTCCGGCCGCATGCTGATGGCGCTCCGGAAGTGTTCGATCGCCTCGTCGTACTTCTGCTGCTGCGCCATGATGCTCCCGAGGCGGTAGTGGGATATCGGATCAGGGCTGATCTCGATGGCGGCCTCGAAGTGCCTGACGGCTTCGTCCGTCTTCCCTTGCTCAAGCCGAAGGGTCCCGAGCCGCTGGTGCGCCGGCCCGAAGCTCGGGTTGATTCGCAGCGTCTCCTCCAGTTCCTTCGTGCCTTCGCCGATCAGTCTCTTTGACAGGAGCGCGAGTCCCAGCTCGTAGTGCGCCGCCGGATCGGTCGGATCGAGCTCGATCGACCGGCGGAATTCCTCGATCGCAGCATCGGTCTCGTTCCGGCGGGACAGCGCCAGCCCCATGCAGTAGTGAGGCAGCGGATTCTCGGGCTCGATCTCCAGTACCTCCTCGAAGTGGCCGATCGCCTCGTCGAGCTTGCCGATCTCCATCAGCGCGAATCCCAGGTTGCACTGCGCCTGGGGGAACGCGGGTCGAACGCGGAGCGCCTCGGTGTACTCGCGGATGGCACGCTGAGTCTCCCCGCGGAGGCTGAAATCGACCGCCTTGTCGAAATGCCACTTGGCGGCATCCGGCGCGTAGCCGGTGGGGTTCCAGGAAGTGAGTCCATGGGCCGCTATGAGTCCCACGGCCCAGCACAGGGCCGGCGTCCACATCCTGGTGGCGATGAGCGCGATGCCATAGTCGATCGCGTGCGCGCCGAAGAACATCAGGAACGGGACGACCGGGACGCGGTATCGACCGGCGGCGAAGAAGGGGACGTAGGACGCGAAGTAGGCGGCGATGAAGAGCAGTACCAGGACGGAAACCTCGAAGCGCCTGTCCGCGATGCCTTCCTTGAGCGTTCCCCGACGCCGAGTCTCCCACGCGAGCGCCACCAGCCCCACGATCGACAGCGCCAGCGCCACCGGGAAGTCTACCGGAATGCGCTTCAGCACTCCCGAGTTCATTCGCTCGAGCTCGTCCTCTTTGTTGTGCCCGACCTCGAATGGGCACCAGAAGAGCAGCGCCTTCTGCCACGAGAGGCTGAGCACCCTCGCCGGCTCCGACTTGATGTACTCGACCGCCTTCCGCGTGAAATAGGCGGACACCTCGGTGTGCGTCAACTCACGGCCCACCTCTCGCTCCACGCTGCTCACGATACCGGGGTAGTCGAAGCAGGTCTTGAAGCTCCCGTGTCCGGGGATGTCGCCGACGCATCGGGCATCGGCCAGTTCGTTGTTGCCGATGTAGAGGTTGATGCCGGTGTTCGTGGAGATCGGCACGAACTCATGCGCCATCACGTAGTTCCTGATGGTCGCCGGGGAGATCATCAGTATACTCCCCAGCGCCAGTCCCACGACCGCTCGTCCGAAATCGCGGACGCAGTTCCTGCGCCTTGCGATCCAGTATGCCCAGATCACCACGGCCGGCGCGAACATCAGGACGTTCGGCCTCACCAGCGCGAACAGCCCCATGATCGCGCCGCTGAGGAGCCCACGTCGGAAGGTCATCGCTTCCGTCCACCGTCCTATGCCGTACACCAGCCAGAGCCCCAGGACCACGAGCAGGACCGGTTCCAGCAGCTCTCCCTCGAAGTAGATGAACACCCAGTAGACAGACATCAGCGCGGCGAAGATCAGGCCCGCTCTCGGTCCGAGGAACCGCCTGCCCATGAGGAACGCGAGGAGACAACTCACCAATCCGATCAGCATCTGGGCGATCCTGATCCCGAGGTAGCTGCCGTGGGTGATCAGATACACGCCGGCCATGAACCATGTGTATCCCGGCGGGCGGAAGTACGGCATGCTGCGGATCTCCGGATCGGCCATCGGAGGAGGTGGGGTCCAATTGCCGGTGACGATCCCTCGCGCCCAGTAGTCGTGATAGAGCGCATCGACCGCGGGCATATCGAAGTCGGGATATTTCACCAACTCGGAGACATAGAGCCCCCGAAGCAGTGCGCCGAGAGCCAGGATCGCCGCAAGGATCAGGAGTTCGCGCGAGAGTCTCATGAGGGTAACGAGCAATGAGCAAGGAGCAACGAGTGAGACTGCAGGCCGTGGCCCTTACTCGTTACTCCTTGCTCGTAGCTTCACCGCATTTCCGCCAGCGCCGTCACGATCTTGTCCTGGATCGCGTTCACCTCTGCGGAGCTGCACAGGTGGTGGTTCATCAGTATCGAGAACACCAGCGGCTCGCCGCCCTTGGTGGTCACATACCCGGAGAGCGTCCGTACCCGGCTGATGTAGCCGGTCTTCGCCCTGCAGTTCGCGGCGGCGGAGGTGCCCTTCATCCTGCTGCGGAGAGTGCCGTCTACCCCGGCGATCGGAAGCGAATCGAGGTAGACCTTGGAGTCCTTGTGGCGATACATGTAGGCCAGCAGCGTCGCCAGGTTGTGCGGCGAGATGTAGTTCATCCGCGCGAGTCCCGATCCGTCCACGATGCTGATCGCCGTCATGTCGAGCCCCGCTTCTTTCAGGAACTCCATCTCGACCTCGGCTCCCCTGGACGAACTGCCTCGCCCCTTGAACTCCGCGCCGAGTGCCTTCAGGAGAGTCTCCGCGATCAGATTGTCGCTCGGCTTGTTCAGCAGCTTCAGCATTTCGGACATCGGGACAGACTGGTGCGACGCCACAAGCACGGCGCTCTCCGGCTTCGGTCCCCTGACCGGCTTACCCTTGACCTCGGTGCCCGACCTCTGGAGCATCTCCTTCAGCACGGTCACCGCGAAGAGAGTCGGCTCCTCCATCGTGATCGCCTCTTCCGGGCTCTCCGACTTGTAGTCGAGCGGAACGTTGCCCGTCACGCGGATCACGTTTCGGCCGCGGAGTCTGTCCACCGAGACCGTCTTGTCCGAGCCGGCCTTCGTCGTCACGGCGTCATTCTGCACAACCATGTAGGATGTCCCCGGATCGACGCGGACGATGGGCTTCGCGCCTACCTTCACTCCAGGACGAACGTACACATCCACCACGTTCTTGTTCAGGCAGAGAGCGCTGAGCTGCGCCGAGTAGTAGTAGGGCTCATCGTCCCAGTTCCAGCCCCAACCCAGGCGTATCTCGTCAAACCACGTGTCGTCGCCGACTATGTTGCCCTCGATCACCTTGATGCCCTCGAGCTTGTCGGCCATCAACTGCAGTTCCGACGGCTTGAGGATCGGATTACCGCGTCCCACGAGGATGACGTCGCCTTTCAGGACGCCCTCCGGAGTGATCTCGCCGTTGGTGTAGAGCTCGGTCCTGAAGCGGTAGTCGGGGCCGAATTTGGCCAGCGAGGCCGCCGACACGAGGAGCTTGAAGTTCGATGCCGGGATGAAGATAAGGTCCTTGTTCTTGTCGTATATCGTCCTGCCGTCCTTGAGTGATCGGACGACGACTCCCTGCAGGCCGTGCTTCAGCGCCGGGTCCGCGAGCGCCTGGTCTATGGTCCGCACGACCTCCTGTTCGGTCGCGGCCTGGACGCACGGGGCGGCGGATACGCACGCCTGCACGATCAACGCCAGCAGCACGAGCCGCTGCAGATATCTTCCGTGTGATGCTTTATGCATGGGTGGTTTCCTTTCAGATCGGATCGCCGAACGCCGGAGCGGGCGTTCACTACGGTCTGCCGTGTCCCGTCATACTGGTCTACGGCATATACATTAGATATGTTCCGACGCGCATTCCTGGTTGTCCTTCCCTTGAACCCAAGGAGAGCCGGTGCTATAATCGGGTAACCGCCAGTTCGCGAGGTAGAGCAATGCTTCAGATCAGCGAGATCACCGCGTCAGTCTCAGACTTGCCGCTCAAGGAACCGTTCGAAACCGCCAAGGGGAGGAAGACTTCGTCCCCCGCCGTCGTCATTGAGATGCGCCTGTCCAATGGCCTCACCGGCCTCGGAGCGGCGACTCCGGTGAAGTACGTCACCGGCGAGGACATCGATTCCGTGCTCGCGGCGGTCGATATGTGCAGGAACGATCTGATCGGCCAGGACCCGCGCGCCTACCGCGTGATCTTCGAGATGCTCGCCGAGGCCCTGCCGGACGATCCATCCGCTCGCGCCGGACTTGAGATCGCGGCCGTCGATGCGTTTTGCAAGCTCTATGACATGCCGATGTACCGGTTCTTCGGCGGCGCGCTCAGCGAGGTCGAGACCGACGTCACCATCCCGATCACTCCGCCCGACCACGCCCGTGAACTGGCGAAGGAAGCCGCCGCGAAAGGTTTCAACAGCCTCAAGGTGAAGGTCGGTTCAGATGTCGAGGAAGACATCGCCCGCATCCGCGCGATGGCCGAGGGCGCGCCGAACTGTACCATTCGCGCTGATGCGAACCAGGGGTTCGTTCCCACCGTGGCCGTCGGTTTCGTGAACTCCCTGCTGAGCGCCGGCATCAGGCTCGACATCCTCGAACAGCCGGTCGACTACAAGGACTTCGACGGCCTGCGCTACGTCACCCAGCATACATCGATCCCCGTGTTCGCCGATGAAAGCGTGCAGACGAGGGCCGACGCGATCAAGCTCGTGGAGCTGGATGCGGTGGACGGCATGAACATCAAGCTCATGAAGTCCGGCATCGCGGGGGCGCTGGACATCATCGCAGTCTGTCGCGCGGCGCGGAAGGAACTGATGCTCGGATGCATGATCGAGTCGGCGCACGGGTTCTCGGCAGCGATCCATCTCGCCGCCGGAACAGGTGTGTTCAGCCGCCTCGACCTCGATGCGCACCTGCTTCTCGCCGAGCAGCCGGGTGCGTCCGAGCTGTTTGCCGCCGACGGTCCGATACTCAGGCCCGGGCCGTTCGCCGATCACTGATCTCCGGAACTCATATCAAGACCGTTGTAGGAGCGGCTTCCCAGCCGCGAATGCCCACGTAACGCCACGAGTTCGGGGATCGGAATCCCCTCCTACACGGCGATGAGGTACGTTCTGGTCACAGCCTGTCTCTGCATTCCGGACGTTGACATCATCTGCGATTGCTTGACAGGAAATGAGTCATTTTGTATACTTTCCCAGGCATGGAAGCCTCGCGGAACCGGCTGAGGTCCGCTGTGCTTGATATGTCGATATTTCCCGTACCGATGGGTATAGTGCATACCGGCGGGCCGTTTGTGGTTGTCCTGCAGGTTGCACTGATCCACCGTTCGACCCCAAGCTAGCCATTCGGAGGACCCGTTATTGGACACAATCTACATCGCAGGCGGACAGCGACTTGAGGGCGAGTTCAAGGTTAATGGAAGCAAGAACGGCACACTAGCCGTCATGGCGGGAGCTCTTCTTGCTAAGGGTACTACCGTCCTGCAGAATGTGCCCCGGATTGGGGACATATACACCATGGTCGAGATGCTTCGGCAGCTCGGCGTCAAGACCAGAATCGACGGCAACAACGTCGAGATCGATGCTACCACGATTGATACGAACGAAGCCCCCTACGAACTGGTAAAGAAGATGCGGGCTTCGTTTAGCGTTGCAGGGCCGCTGCTCGCGCGGCTGGGGTCCGCGAAGGTCCCGATGCCGGGAGGATGCGACATCGGCGCGCGGCCGGTAGACTTCCATGTGAAGGGACTGCAGGCGCTCGGCGCTCATGTCACTATCGAGCACGGATACGTCACCGCCACCGCGGACAAGCTGCGCGGGGCCGAGGTCTACCTCGATTTCCCCAGCGCCGGCGCCACCCAGCACTTGATGACCGCCGCCGCCCTCGCCGAAGGCGTTACCCGGATCGAGAACGCCGCCCAGGAGCCGGAAGTAGTCGATCTGGCCAACTTCCTTATTGCGATGGGTGCGCAGATCCGCGGCCACGGCACCGGCACCATCGAGGTCGTAGGAGTAGATGAGCTCCACAGCGTGACCTACCCGATGATCCCCGACCGCATGGAAGCGGGCACCTTCGCGATCGCCGTCGCCGTGACCCGAGGCGACGTGGTGATGCGGGGAGCGCTGGCAGAGCACTGCACCGCCGTGCTCCAGAAGCTGCAGGAAGCAGGCATCAAGGTGAGCTCCGGGAACGACTGGATTCGCATCTCGAACGATCAGCGCCCGACGGCCGTCGATATCAAGACCATGCCGCATCCCGGCTTCCCGACGGACATGCAGCAGCCGTTCGCCGCTCTGCTTTCGATCGCTGAGGGCACATCGGTCATCAGCGAGAACGTCTACGAGCGCAGGTTCAGGTACGTGGCCGAGTTGCAGAGGATGGGCGCCGACATCGTCCAGGAGGGCCGCACCGCCATCATCAAGGGTGTGCCCAAGCTCACCGGTGCGCAGGTTACCGGCACCGACCTGCGCGCGGCCGCGGCACTCATCATCGCCGGCCTTGCCGCCGAGGGACGGACCGAAGTCTCCGGCATCGAGCACCTCGACCGCGGCTACGAGGATATCGTAGGCAAGCTGGCGAGCCTCGGGGCGATGATCGTCCGAGCGGACTCCGATCAGCCTCAGGTCAAGGAAGCATCGTAGAGCACAACTCCGATTGTCCGATAGGCCGACCACCAGTGCCCTGTCTCGCAATGAGGCAGGGCACTTTTGCATCCACTCCCTTCTGCGCGAGACAGTACTCCGCGCGAGTTTGGCCCGTTTGGCACGGGGGGTAGAACCTCCCTGCGGTAGTCTTGCGTAGACATGTGGTGAAGAGATGCCAGAGGTCAGATTCACGGTCATCATCAGGTGTGCCGGCGGAACGCAGGGTCTCGCCAGACTCCTGCGGGCGCTTGATGACCTCGATTACCCTGCCGAGCAGTTCGAAGTCCTGATAGCCGACAGCAGCGATCGTCAGGAGCCGGACGGCGCCTATCCCCAATTGCCGCAGACGGGCTACGCCCTCAGGTACATGTCGCTGCGAGATGCAAGCCTCCCCGAAGCCATGAATGCCGCAGTCCGTGAATCGCAGGGCGAGTTCCTCGCATTCCTCGACGAGGACAGTATCCCCACGCCGGAGTGGCTTTCGGCCTACGACATGGCGTTCGATTCATGGCTTGCGGGGATCGTCGGAGGCTCGTCCGGTCCACCCAGGGACGGCGATGTGTACCAGAAGTGCGTGGGACTGGTCCACAGTTCCCTCGCTCGTACCCTCGGGCTGGTGACCGGCCAGCAGCTCGTAGGCAGATACTATCCCCGGCTGAGCAACATGGCGGCCCGGAAAGAAGCGGTACTGCTCGCGGGAGGCTTCGACGAGCAAGCGGTCGAGTGCCCGGAGATCCGCATGGTGCTGCGCATGCAGCACATCGGCTATCGGACCTTCTACTGTCCGAGCGCTGCAGTCCGGCATTACCAGGAGGACGATCTGTTCGGGTTCATCGGCACGGATTTCCGCATCGCCATGGAGCGAGCCCGATACTGCCATCAGTCAGGCGTCAATGTGCTCCCCGTCGGCGTGGTCGCACTGATCCTCCTGATGTTCGGGCTGGCATACGATGCGCATACGCTCGCCGTCCATGCCGTGAGGATAACGGTCGGCGGATACGCGCTTGCACTGGCCCTGTCCGGCTTGCACGCAGCGGTATCAGTCGGATCCCTTGCCGTAGCCTTCTTCCTGCCGATTTTCCTGGCCATGCACCACGCGGTCTACCTGATTGGCTTGGCGTTCGGACGATTCACCAGGGTCTGAACCAGAGGTTCGACATGGATCTTGCCGGCAGATTAGCTGTTTTCGCTAGAGCGCTGGTGACCGGGAATCTCGAGTTCGAGTACGAGCGCATGCCGTATCGACTGGAGGGAGTCACCTCCCGGAAACTGGCAGCCGTGGTCCGCACCGAGTTAGCCTGCATGAGACCCAGGTTGTTTCGCCCCCGGTACCCTACTCAGCTCCAGATCGAGACATCATCCGTCTGCAGCCTGAGATGTCCGCTCTGCCCGGCCGGTATGGGAGAAGTGGACGGACCACACGCGACTATGCCGTTCTCCATCTTCAGTTCCCTGCTGGACGAGGTCGGCGATCACGCCCTGGTTGCTTCCCTCTGGATGTGGGGCGAGCCCCTGATGAACCCCGATCTCCCGGAGATGATCGCCTACGCTCACTCGAAGAACGTAGGGACGGTCATCAGCACGAACGGCCAGCACACGCGCACCAGAGACGACGCCGAACGGCTCGTCGCCTCGGGCCTGGACAACCTCATTGTAGCCCTCGACGGCGCAACTCAGGAGACCTATGCCGGCTACAGGATCGGTGGGGATATCCGCAACGTCCTCCGCTGCCTGGAACTCGTCCGGCAGGCCAAGATCACGCTCGGCAGCCGCACGCCGTTCGTGAACGTGCGCACCGTGGTGATGAAGCAGAACGAGCACGAACTCGCCGACATCGACGCGATTGCCAGGATGTATGGGGCCGACATGGTCTCTCGCAAGACCGCATTCATCCCCGACCGCTTCGACGACGCCGCGGACTGGAAGTATCTGCCGTCGGATCCCCGCTATCAGCGGTACCAGTACCGCGACGGTCGGAGAGTCCGGCGGTACGTCCAGGATATGCGCTGCCGACGTCCGTGGAACAAGATCAGCGTCTCCGTAGACGGCACGGTGCTGCTCTGCGAGTTCGATACCCGCAGGGAGGCTACCCTCGGCCAGGTGGGCTGGGACGGCTCATTCATGGATATCTGGCGCGGCGACAAGGCCCAATCCATCCGCCGCCGGTTCGTAGACGACCGGGCGTACTTCGGCTTCTGCGCCGACTGCCATTTCCGCGACAGCGGGGGCTCCGACTGCACGGTCGAGGCAACCATGTTGGCCGGGAAGTAACCCTTCTCTCACGGCTAGGCTACCTGCAACCATATCCTCTGTTTGCGCGTCAAAGGTACTAGTGTTTCTGTCCGTACTGATTCGATCAAGCGCGTGGGAAGCGAGGTAGCATATGCCGGCCAAGCCAGCAAGCCAATCACCCCGAATCTACGAGAAGCCGCCCCAGACCATGGCGGTCGTCACATCGAAGGGCGATCCGAACGTGGTCGGGGAGACCGTCTTCCCTGCGCTCTATGGGGCGGTGTTCGCGCTGAAGTCCCGACTCAAGAAGTCGGGGCAGGGCGACTTCAAGGTCACCGGCCTGCGCGCTCGCTGGCCGGATGCGCATCTGCTCCCGAGAGACCAGTGGACCGGCATCTGGGCGCTCCCGATCCCGGAGGAAACAGCCGAGCTTCCGAAGAAAGTACCTGAGCAGGAGGTACGGATCGAGCGCTGGGAGTACGGTACGGTTGCTGAGATCCTGCACATCGGGCCGTACTCCGAGGAAGGGCCGACCGTCGAGCGCCTGCACAAGTTCATCGAAGAGAGCGGCTACGAGATCGCGGGCGACCACGAGGAGGAGTACGTCACGCGCCCGGACGCCAAGGTGCAGAAGACGCTCATCCGGTATCCAGTGAAGCAGAAGGAGTGATGGAGTACCGGGGTGATGGAGTAATGGAGTACTGGAGTATTGGGAACCCATCACTCCACCACTCCGTTACTCCATTGCTTCAATCCTCCGGAGAGGTTTCGTCGTGTCTGACAAGATCGTCATCCAGGTAGAGCACCTACGCAAGACCTATGGCTCCCTCACCGCCGTGGACGACATCTCGTTCGAGGTCTACGAGGGCGAGATCTTCGGCATCGTCGGGCCGAACGGGGCAGGCAAGACCACCACCATCGAGTGCATCGAGGGCCTGCGCCGTCCGGACGGCGGCCGGATCAGCGTCCTTGGCCTCGATCCTGACCGTGACGGATGCTCCCTCTGGCCGCGCATCGGAGTCCAACTCCAGCAGTCGGCCCTTCAGGAGCGCATCAAGGTCCGGGAGGCGATCGATCTCTTCGCCGCGATCTACCCGCGCTCGGTAGACCGGAAGACGCTTCTGGAGCAGCTCGGCCTCGCCGAGAAAGCCGACTCTCTCTTCTGCCAGCTATCCGGCGGCCAGAAGCAGCGGCTCTTCGTGGCGCTGGCGCTCGTCAACGATCCCGAGATCGTCTTTCCCGACGAGATCACTACCGGTCTCGACCCGCAGGCTCGGCGCGCGATGTGGGACCTGATCCGGGGCATCCGCGATCGTGGGAAGACCGTCGTGCTGACGACGCACTTCATGGAGGAGGCCGAGCGGCTCTGCGACCGGGTGGCGATCGTCGATCAAGGGCGCATCGTAGCGCTCGACACGCCGTCGAACCTGATCGGGAGCCTTGGGGTGGGGACCAGGGTGGTGTTCTCCGTCGAGGGGACGTTCGATGTCGATGCGCTGAGCAGATCGGCCGACTACGGCGGGATCGAGCGCGACGGCGAGCGGATCGCCGTGAACTGCAAGTCGAATCAGCAACTCGCACAGCTTGTCAACACCCTCGTGTCGGACGGCCTTCGGTTCCGCGACCTGCGGACCGAGCAGCCGACGCTCGAGGACGTCTTCCTGGCCACCACCGGCCGGGCGATGAGGGATTGAGGCTGTTGAGAGTTTAGAGCTTAGCGTTAAGTGTTTAGTGTTTATTGTTGATGAGCAATGGGGCCGGTCTCCATCCACCACCAACCCTCAACCCTAAACTCTCAACTCTCAACTCTCAACTCTAAACACTCAACTTTCAACAAATCCGGGGGCCCGATGCGTTCACTCCTGAAACTGATATCGACCGAGATGAAGGTCGTCATGCGCGAGCCGATGTCGGTGTTCTTCACTATCGCGTTCGCACCGTTGCTCATGTGCCTGTTCGGCGTGATCTTCGGGAACAAGCCGATGTCTCACCATGCCCGGTTCGGCTATATCGACATGTCGGCGGCCGCATATATCGGGATGATCATCGCCACCGCCGGACTGATGCACCTGCCGGTCACCGTGGCCACATATCGGGAGAAGGGGATCCTCCGTCGGCTGAAGATCACTCCGCTATCACCGCAGGCGATTCTCGGCGCGCAGTTGGTGGTGATGCTGCTGATGACGTTGCTGGGGACAGCTCTGCTGGTCATTCTGGGGAAGGCGCTGTTCGATCTGCGGTTCTCCGGGAACGCACTGAGCCTGGCCGCCGGTCTGATACTCTGCTGCATGAGCTTCTTCACGCTGGGGTTCGTGCTCGCCGGTCTCGCCGGGTCTGCGCGAGTCGCTCAGACCGCCTCGATGATCATCTACTTCCCGATGCTCTTTCTCTCCGGGGCGGCGATCCCCAGGGAGATCATGCCGAAGAGCGTCCGGGCCTTCTCGGAGTATCTGCCGCTCACGCACGTGATCACCCACCTGCGCGGGCTCTGGTTCGGCGAGGCATGGGGCAAGCATCTCACGGAGGTCGGTGTCCTCGTCGGGATGCTCATCATCGGCGTCCTCATCTCCGCCAGGACCTTCCGCTGGGAGTAGGTCGGCTTAGCTCCTGTTTAGCAGGGATACTCAGGACAAGCAGGCTAGGAAGAACCAGGCGTTCCTGTCCGATACCTCATCCTGCAAATCCCGCACACCCTTGCTGATGCGGTACTAGAGCCGCTTCAGGTCGTCAGGCTCGTTGATCCAGTCCTGTATCCAGACCTTGCCGCTGTCATCGATGTCGAGGTACCATCCCTCATCGAGGTCGCCGCACCACGAGCCGGAGTTGACATAGTACCCGCTGACCCCGCGGCCCATTCTCACCGGTCCGCTGAAGTCGGAGCTATGGGTGTGCCCGTAGATCTGGTACGTCACCGGTTTGACGGCATGCCCGTCTCGTTTGATCTCCTCAAGATACTCGCGAATCTTCTTGACCGCCGCCTTGCGCCAGATGTCCCTGCGCATCCCCAGGGTGGCACGATCGCCCCACCGCCATACCGACTGCTTCAGACGGCCTAACAACGACGGACTCCCCGGCTTGGAACGCTTGATGGCATCGAAGGCGTTCTCCCCCGGAGCAACCCGTACCGGTTCGACTGCTCCCAGCCCGGCGGTCTTCTCCGGGGCGCTGGGGTCACGTCTCTGCATCGTCCAGTTGTAGGCTTCGAACTTGCTTTTCTTGTAGGTGCGGTGTCTCAGGTCACGTGCGTAGAGAGATATGACCGGATCATAGAAATGCCCATGCTCGACCAGGATGGTGCTTCCTGGGTAGTCGTCTATCTTGTAGTTCGGGTAGCAGAAGTTGACGTTCCGGAGGAGCTTGTCCCGGCGGTAGTGGAAAGTTGCCGGTGACTCGCTTCCATTCTATGCCGCCTTCTCAGTATTGTCAACATCTTCTTTGAGCGCCGCCTCAAGCATCCACAGGTCCCTGTACCCCATGATC
>Ga0208826_1001108_pt1 | contig 23825 bp, 21 predicted proteins | sample AD_UKC115_MetaG_FD_184451 | JGI IMG/M metagenome (GOLD analysis project Ga0208826, IMG submission 184451) | Active sludge microbial communities of municipal wastewater-treating anaerobic digesters from Hong Kong - AD_UKC115_MetaG (SPAdes)... | ecosystem: Engineered > Bioreactor > Anaerobic >...
CCTTTGGGAAACCAGGGGATGAAGGCGCTGGTGCTGCGCTGGTAGGCACGGTAGTCGTCGCCGCGCGAGCGCAGGGCCTGCGCCTCGACGTAGGGGATGCCAGTCACCCAGCACAGCGAGGCGAGCATCAGCACGGGGCCGAGCCACGCCAGCCAAGCCAGGGGCGAGCCCAGCGCGAGCAGCACGTAGGCGAACCAGTGGGTCCACTCGAAGAAGTAGTTGGGATGGCGCGACCAGCGCCACAGGCCCTCGCGGCAGGTGCGGCCGCGCTGCGCCGGGTTGCGGCGGAAGCGCGCGAGCTGCAGGTCGGCCAGCGTTTCCCCCGCGACGCTCAGCGCCCACACCGCGACGCCGGCCAGGAGGGCGACGCTGGGCTGCGCGGTCGGGTTGCGCGCCACCGCGTAGAAGGGCAGGGAGAACAGCGCCGTGAGCGCGGCCTGGGCCTGGAAGAAGGCGAAGAATTTGCGCTGGTCGTCGCCCCAGTAGGCACGCAGATGGCGGTAGCGGCCGTCCTCGTGCTCGGTCAGCACGCGCGCCAGCAGGTGCATGCACAGGCGGAAGCCCCAGAAGCCGCCCAGCACGGCCACTGCCACGCGCGGCAGCAGGCCGCCGTCGCCCACGGTGGCGTAGAACAGCGCACTGGCGCTCATGCAGGCGGCCCAGATCGCGTCGACGATGCCGGCATTGCGCGTGCGCCGCTGCAGCCACCAGCCGCCGAGCATGGCGCTGGCCGCCGCGGCCCAGACGATGAGTACGGGCGTGGCGCCGCTCATGCGCGCGCCTGCGCCGCCCAGCGCCGCGCCAGCTCCAGCAGCAACGGCAGCGCCAGCGCCCAGGCCAAACCCAGGGCGAGCGCCGCCCACAGCGGCGCGGCAAAGCTGACCGCCTCGGCGCGCGCGGCGCCGAGATAGGCCATCGGGGCCCCGACCGCGCCCAGCGTGGCCGCCAGCGCGCGATGGCGCTGCAGCACGGCGAGCGAGTGGTTGAGGGTGAGGGCGAAGGCGGCCCAGAGCACGAAGATCCACAATGGCGCCAGCGGCAGACCGGCTGGCGCCAGCGCGTAGTGCGCCAGCCCCGTGGCGGCCAGAGCGCCATCGAGCAGCGCGCCGCAGGCCAGGCAGGCCGCCACCAGGCGCAGATCGGTCGCGCGCGAGCGGGCGTCGGCGAGCTGCCAGGCCGCGAAGCCGAGCAGCACCACCAGGCCGCTCCACCACAGCCCGCGTGCGGCGCCGAACACGCTGGCGCACCAGGTCAGCTGGTACAGCACGGCGTTGAGCCAGAGCGGCCTCATGCGCGCGGCGACCCCTGCGGCGAGGGCGCGCGCCAGCCGGGCTTGGCCAGCACCAGGTGGCTCACGCCGATCGAGCGCTCGCGGAAACCGCCCTCGCAGTAGGCGAGATAGAACTCCCACATGCGGATGAAACGCTCGTCGTAGCCCAGGGCGCGCACCTCGGTCAGGCGCGCCAGGAAGCGCTCGCGCCAGGCCTTCAGGGTGAGGGCGTAGCTGTGGCCGAAATCCTGCTGCTGCACCAGCCCCAGGTCGCTGCCGCGCGCCATGGCGCCCAGCATGGCCGAGACCGAGGGAATGAAGCTGCCGGGGAAGATGTGGCGCTTGATGAAGTCCACCGCGCGCAGCGCCTGCGCATAGCGGTGGTCCTCGATGGTGATGGCCTGCACCAGGGCCAGTCCCTCGGGCTTGAGCAGCCGACCCAGCGTGGCGAAATAGGTGTCGAGGTAGTGGTGGCCGATGGCCTCGATCATCTCGATCGATACCAGCTTGTCGTAATGCCCGCGCAGATCGCGATAGTCCTCCAGCAGCAGGCTGACGCGCTCGCCCAGGCCGGCCGCCGCGATGCGCGCGGCTGCCAGGGCGTGCTGCTCGCGCGAGATGGTGGTGGTGGTGACGTGGCAGCCGTAGTGACGCGCCGCGTGCACGGCGAAGCCGCCCCAGCCGGTGCCGATCTCGACCACGCGGTCGCCGGGTTTGAGGTCCAGCTTGCGGCAGATGGCGTCGAGCTTGCGCGTGGAGGCGCTGTCCAGATCCTCGCGCTCGTCGGCGAAGAGTGCCGAGGAGTACATGAGGTCGGCGGACAGGAACAGGCGGAAGAAATCGTTGCCTAGGTCGTAGTGCGCGGCGATGTTGCGCCGGCTGCCGGCGCGGGTGTTGCGCTGCAGGGCGTGCCAGGCGCGGAGCGCGAGGCCGCCGAGGCGCGCCAGTCCCCCCTCCATGCCGTCGAGCAGGTCACGGTTGCGCACCAGCAGGCGCACCAGGGCGACGGGATCGTCGCACTCCCACAGGCCGTCCATGTAGGCCTCGCCGGCGCCGACGCTGCCATTGGCGGCGACCGCGCGGTAGAAGGCCGGGTCGAGCACACGCAGGTTCACGCGCAGGCTTTCACCCTGTGCGTCGGGCGTGCCGAGCTCGACCTCGCCCAGGGCATCCTGCAGGCGCAGCCGGCCGCCGTGCAGGGCGGCCATCTGCGCCACCAGGCGCGCACGCAGGGCGCGCTCGAGGGCGCCGAAGGCGGGCAGCTCCAGCGCGGCGGACTTGGCGATGTCGTTCATGGGTGGACTCGCGAGCGGGAAGGGTGGTCGTAGACGGGCGTACGCCGCAGCCACAGGCGCAGCGCCTGCCAGTGGATGGCCGCGACGACCTGCACGGTCATGGCGGGGTAGCGCCACAGCACGCGCGCCAGGCCGCGGCCGTCCAGCGGGCGCCGTCGCAGTACCAGAGTGGCGTCGAATTCGCGCGCTTCGCCACGCAGCACGTCCATGTGCACGCGCAGCTCCTCGCCCGGGGCGGTGAAGGCCCAGGCGTAGTCGCGCGTCAGTGGCAGGAAGGGCGAGACGTGGAAGGCCTTGGGGAAATTCCAGTGCAGGGCCGCGCCGCGACGCTGCGCCGTGTCCACCGGCAGCACGTAGGCGTGGCGCTCCTGCCACGGCGTGTTGGTGATCTCCGCGACGATGCACTGCAGCGTGCGGCCGTCGGTGGCGTAGCAGTAGTAGAAGCTGACCGGATTGAAGACGTGGCCGAAGTAGCGCAGGTGAGTGAGCAGGCGGATCGGCCCGTCTGGGCGCAAGCCCGTGTGCGCCGCCACGCGCCGGCGCACGGCCTCGTCCAGCGGCAGCTCGGTCGGACCCAAGTAGTCGCCGCGGCGGAACTCGCCCAGGGCGCGCCCGCGTGCCGACCACAGCCAGCGGCCGGCGAACAGCGTGTCGAGTTCGGCCAGGTCGACGAAGAGCAGGGCGATGCGGTAGCGGAAGGCGTGGGCGTGCGGGGCGTGGCGACGATGGCGCACCCAGCCCTCGTAGATGGCGCTGTTCCGCGGCGCGCCGCCGTCGCAGCGCGCATCCGCCGCGCGGCCCGGCGCGGCGAGGGGCGCAGCGGGCGCGCCGTCGAGGCGCCGTCGCAGGGCTGCGTTCACGCCGCGGCTCCCTGCAGCAGACCGTCGTTGTCGCTCCCGAGGGGGGCGTCGTCCGGCGCGGCGGTGGCGCTCCAGCGCACGCCCAGCTGTGCGGCCACGTCCACCGCGCTGCGCATGCCGTCTTCGTGGAAGCCCCAGCCCCAGTAGGCGCCGGCGAACCAGGTGCGCTGTTGCCCCTGGATCTCCGCGCGGCGCGCCTGCGCGGCCACCGAGGCGTGGCTGTAGACCGGATGGTGGTAGCGCATCCGGCGCAGGATGCGCGCCGGGTCGATGGTCGCGGTACGGTTGAGCGTGACCAGCAGCGGCTCGGGCGCCTCCAGCGACTGCAGCAGGTTCATGCAGTAGCTCACCGTGCACACCTCTTCCGCCGCGCGCGGCACCAGCGCATTCCAGGCCGCCCAGGCCTTGCGCCGGCGCGGCAGCAGGCGCGCGTCGGTATGCAGCACCGTGTCGTTGGCCTGGTAGGTCATGGCGCCGAGGATCTCGCGCTCGCACGGCGTGGCGTCCGCCAGCAGGGCCAGCGCCTGGTCGCTGTGGCAGGCCAGCACGACCTGATCGTAGCGCTCGCTGCCCGCGAGGCTGTCGATCTGCACGCCCTCGGCGTCGCGGCGCACCGCGCGCACCGGACAGTCGGCGCGCTCCTGCACGGTCCAGCGGGCGCGCAGGGCGCGCACGTAGCTGGAGGAGCCCCCGCGCACCACGCGCCACTGCGGGCGGCCGCTGATCTGCAGCATGTGGTGGTTGGCCATGAACTGCACCAGGTACTTCGCCGGGAACTGCAGGATCTGCGCCGAGGGCGAGGACCACAGGGCGGAGGCCATGGGCACCAGGTGGTCGTCGCGGAACAGGGCGCCGTAGCGGTGTTCGGCCAGGTACTCGCCCAGGGTCGGGCCGGGGCCCTGCATCGACAGCAGGGCGGGCGCCTCGCGGTAGAAGCGCGCGAGGTCGCGCAGCATGCCCCAGAAGCGCGGCGAGGCGAGATTGCGGCGCTGGCAGAACAGCGTGTCGAGCGAGGTGGCGTTGTACTCCAGTCCGCTCGCCTCATTGCGCACGGCGAAGCTCATCGTCGTGGGCTGCGAGGCGACGCCGAGCTCGGCGAACAGGCGCGACAGCAGCGGATAGTGCTGCGGGTTGAACACGATGAAGCCGGTGTCGACCGCGTAGTGGCGCCCCGCCAGCTCGATGTCGTGCGTGTGCGTGTGGCCGCCGAGGTAGTCGTTGGCCTCATACAGCGTGACCGCGTGCTCGCGCGCCAGCAGCCAGGCGCTGGCCAGGCCGGCGATGCCCGATCCGACGACGGCAATGCGCATCAGGTCCCCCCGCGGCGCAGGCCGGCCGGCACGGGCTTGAGATCCCACACCAGGCCACACAGGGCGAGCAGGCGCAGGCCGTAGTAGGTCAGGTCCAGCTCCCACCAGCGGAAGCCCTGGCGCGCCGAGCCCGGGAAGTGGTGGTGGTTGTTGTGCCAACCCTCGCCGAAGGTCAGCAGCGCAAGCAGCCAGTTGTTGCGGCTGTTGTCGCGCGTGGCGAAGCGGCGCGTGCCGAAGCGGTGCGCCAGTGAGTTGATCGTCACGGTGGCGTGGAACAGCGCCACGGTGGACACGAAGAAACCCCAGATCAGCAGCTGCGCGCCGCTGGTGCCGAGTTCGGGATGGCTCGCGCCGAGCCAACGCCCGACGAGGAACAGGCCCAGGGCGAGCAGCACCGGGACCAGCACGTCGAAGCGGTCGATCAGACGCAGCTCGGGGAAGCGGCGCAGGTCGGGGATCGCGCTCCAGTCGGTGCGGAAGCCGCGCCGCGTCAGGAACCAGCCGGCGTGGCTCCAGAAGAAGCCGCGCTGCGTCGGTGAATGCGGGTCATGCTCGGTGTCGGCATGGCGGTGGTGGTGGCGGTGGTGCGCCGCCCACCACAGCGGGCCGCGTTGCACGCTCGCGGCACCGAGCACGCCGAAGAGGAATTGCACCGTGCGGGAGGTGCGGAACGCCTTGTGCGAAAAGTAGCGATGGTAGAAGCCGGTGATGGCGAACATGCGCAGCGCGTACAGCGCCAGCGCCGTCCACAGCGCGACCGCGGACACGCCGACCCAAAGCACGCCCAGGCAGGCCAGGTGCATACCCAGGAAAGGCAGCACGCGCAGCCAGTCGATGCCGTCGTCGTCGCCGGCCTCCGAGGTGTCGACGGCGGCACCATCGAACCAGCCCAGTACGCTGGCGAGGGCGCGGCGCAGGCGGGAATCGGGCAGGGCGGGAGGCGGTGCGTTCATGGGCCAGAAGACGTCTCGACAAATGTGAGTGTGTGGCGCGGGCGGTGAGACCCGAGTGAAAGGCCACGCCGCACACCCGGAGTCCGTCCGGCGCCGGCGCGGCGACGCCGGGGAGTACGCAGGCCGGTGCGAGGGTGGATGCGCCGATCGACGGTCGCCTGGTCGCGCCGAAGCACTCGCTCGGCGCACGGCGATCGGCGCAAGCGGGCGCACCGCGCAGGGACGGGTCGCCGCGCCGCGCGCGCGCCGGGCCCGTCGGACTCTACAGGCGCAGTTCGACCGCGGTCTTGACCGAATTGGCGATGAAGCAGCCGGCGTGGGCGCGCTGCTGCATGGCGGCGTAGTCCTCGGCGCTGGGCTGCTTGTCGCCGCCAAAGCGCACCGTGGGCGACAGCACCGCGCGCGTCACCGCCATCCTGCCGTCGGCGTCCTTCTCCAGCACGCCGATGGCGTGGTCGACGTAGCTGTCCACGACGTAGCCGCGATTGGCCGCCACGGCGAGAAAGGTGAGCATGTGGCAGGACGACAGCGCCGCCACCAGCAGTTCCTCCGGATTGCTAGCCGCCGTGTCGCCGCCGTAGGCCGAGGCGGCGGAATTGCGCACGGTCTGTCCGCCCTCGAAGCGGATGTCGTGCTCGCGTGCGTAGTTGCCGCGCTCGAAGGGGCCGCTGCCGCGCGACCAGGAGAGATCGATGGAATGTTCCGACATGGCGCGCTCCTCGTGCTTTGACGTCGTGCCGAGGCTTGCGGCAAGGTTTCCCGGTGCGCCGCACTCCTCCCCGTCCCAAGCCTAGCCCAAGCGCCCTGCGGCGCGACAGGCTGAACGCGCCGCGCCACGGCGTGGCGCGCGTGCTGTCCAAGCGTGGTTACTGTTCGCGCAGCGAGGCCGAGGCCCTGGTCCGCGCCGGCCGCGTGGCGCTGGACGGGCGCGTGGTGCGCGATCCCCAGGCCCCGGCCCACGCCGACGCGCGCCTGGCCGTGGACGGCGTGGCGGTTGCGGCCGCCACGCGCGTGTACCTGGCACTGAACAAGCCGCGCGGCCTGGTGACCACGGTGCGCGACGAGCGCGGCCGCGACACGGTGTATCGCTGCTTCGACGGCACCGGACTGCCCTGGGTCGCGCCGGTGGGTCGCCTGGACAAGGCCAGCGAGGGCCTGTTGCTGTTCTGCAACGACCCGGTCTGGGCGGCGCGCGTCACCGCCCCGGAGGGCCACGTCCTCAAGACCTACCACGTGCAGGTGGACGCCTTGCCGACGCCGGAGTTGCTGGCGCAGCTGCAGGCCGGCGTGGTCGACGAGGGCGAGCGCCTGGCTGCCCGTGCGGCGCGCGAACTGCGCCGCGGCGCGCGCCATGCCTGGCTGGAGATCGTGCTCGACGAGGGGCGCAATCGGCAGATCCGCCGACTGCTCGAGGCCAATGGTGTCGGCGTGCTGCGCCTCGTGCGCGTGGCGATCGGCGGCGTGCGGCTGGGCGACCTGCGCAAGGGCGCCTGGCGTCCGCTGCGGCCGGAGGAGGTCGCGGCGCTGGCGCGGACGGACTGAAGCGGCGGGTGCGCGGCGCAGGGGCCCCGGTTCGGCGGCTCGCGCCGCACCGGGACGGGGGCAGGCGGGGGTCGGAGGGGAGGAGCTGCCTGCCCCCGCAGACTACGGTCTGCGCGGTGGCGCAACCATGCGTGCGACTACCTAGACGGCGCGGCGCCTCAGGAACCGCTGGCGACGTGCGGCAGGTCGCGCAGGCGCGGCGGCAGCGGCGCTGCGGCGAAGCGCAGTTGCTGGCGCTGGCGGGCGTCGGCGGTGGCGGTCTGTGCCGTGCCCGCCGGCGCGGGATCCAGGCCCTGGGCGCGGCGCCAGGCGCGGATGCTTTCCACGCTGCGCTCGTCCAGCACGATCTGCACGCCCACGGCGGCGCTCATGCTCTGCGCCAGGGCCACGCCGCCGTCCAGCAGGCCGAGCAGGGCCAGGCCGAGCGCGGCCAGGCGCCGGCCGTGCGGGCGGCGGAGGACGGCGGGCGGGATGGAGCGCTGCGGGGACATGGGCGAACTCGGGCCGGGGCGGTTGGCCGGTGTGCTGCGGTGGCGCAGCGTTCCAGCGTGGACACACCTTAGGCCGCGGCGCCCGTGCGCAGTATTCGTGCGATCACCTACGACGGCGCCGCCAGCGCGCCGCTCTTGATGCAGGTCAAGCGCGCCGGTCGAGCGCGGCGCGGCGCGGCCGGCGCCCCGTCGGGCTCAATGAGGCATTAGGAAAAATGTCCACGTCGGCACAATTCGGAAAGTGCCCATGGCGGGGCGCGGCACGCGCCGGCGGCGCCGTGGCCCGCGCCACGCCGAGCGGGGAAGGCGGCAGGTCGATCGGTTGCGGGCGGAGTCGCCGCGGCGGCGCGGCTCAGGTCGGGGTGCCGGATTCGCCCAGCAGCAGCACGTCGCGCACCAGCTCGGCCAGGGCCTCGGCGCGCATCTTCTCCATCACCTTGCTGCGGTGGATATCGACCGTGCGGTGGCTGGTGCCGAGCATGCGGCCGATCTCCTTGTTGGTGAGGCCTTTCACCACGAGGTCGAGCACTTCGCGCTCGCGCGGCGTGAGCGTGGCCAGGCGCGCCTGTACTTCGGCGCGCTCGGCCTGCTGCAGGCGGCGGTGGCGCCCCAGCTGCATGGCCAGCTGCACGCGCTGCACCAGGTGCTCGGGCTCGAACGGCTTCTCGATGAAGTCGAGGGCGCCGTCGCGCATGGCGCTCACCGCCAGGGGCACGTCAGCGGCGCCGGTGAGGAAGATGGTGGGCAGCTGCATGCCGCGCCGGCGCAGCTCCGCCTGTACCTCCAGGCCGCTCAGCCCGGGCATGCGCACATCGAGCACCAGGCACACGGCGTTGGCGAGTTCCGGGGCCGCCAGCAGCGCTTCGCCCGAGGCGAAGCAGCGTACGGGCAGACGCGCGGAGTGGAACAGGCGCTGCAGCGCCGTCAGCATGGCCGGCTCGTCGTCGACCACCAGCACGGCGCCTTCGCTGCCGCCCACCGCACCCGGCATCCCTCGCTCGATCGCCGTCATGGGACTCCGTTTCGCTTCCGCCTCGCCCGCCAGGCTAGCCTCGCACAACCGTGTACTGCTTGCACAGGGCGTGGGGCGGCGGCGACCCCCGCGATTCAGCGCCAGTGCGTGCGCAGGTCGACGAGGTCCAGCGCCCAGTCTTGCTGCGGATGCAGGTCGCTGAAGACGTGGGTGATCCACCAGCCGCCCAGGCCGGGCGGCACATCGGCGCCGGCATCGTCCACCTCGGCCGCGTGCAGGAGCCGCCCGGTCCCGTCGTGCAGGCGGCAGCCGAGCCGGCCGTCGAGGCTGGCGTGGAGTTCCAGCGCATACCAGGTGTCTTCGCTCAGGCGCGGGCTGGCGCTGCCGGCGATGAGTGCGTTGCCGCGGGTGTGGAAGGACTCCAACTGCAGCACGGGCGCCTCGGCGCAGCCGCCGGGTGCGTCCGACACATTGCCCAGGATTGCGCCGCGTCCCGCCAGGCGGCCGTTCCAGTCCTCGGCATTCGGATCGGCCTTGCGCCATTCGCCAGTCACGCCCAGCGCGACGTGGGCGGCGGGCTCGGCGCGGAAGAATCCGCGCGAACGGAAGCGCAGCGACAGGGTATGCCGCAGCGCGCCGCGCGGCACGGGCGCCGCGGGCACACCCAGGGCATCCACGCCGGCCAGGCCGCTGCCGGCCGCGGCGGCAGACGCGGCGAAGCACAGGCCGTGGCCCCCGACCACGCGACACAGCCCGCCCGTGCGCTCGAAGCGCCAGTCGCCGTAGTGCGCGGCGGCGGTATCCACCGGCGCCGGGCTCAGGCCCGCAGTACGCCCAGGCGCCGACCGACCTTGGTGAAGGCTTCGATGGCGCGGTCGAGGTGTTCGCGCGTATGCGCCGCGCTCATCTGCGTGCGGATGCGCGCCTGGCCCTGCGGCACGACGGGGTAGAAGAAGCCGATGACGTAGATGCCCTCGTCCAGCAGCTCTCGCGCAAAGGCCTGCGCCAGCTTGGCGTCGTACAGCATCACCGGCACGATGGCGTGGTTGCCCGGTTTGAGGTCGAAGCCGGCGGCGCCCATGCGCTCGCGGAAGTAGCGCGCATTGGCGTTGACGCGCTCGCGCAGGTCGGAGCTGGACGAGAGCATGTCGAACACCTTGATCGAGGCCTCCACCAGCGGCGGCGGCAGGGTGTTGGAGAAGAGGTAGGGACGCGAGCGCTGGCGCAGCAGGTCGATGATCTCCCGGCGGCCGGTGGTGAAGCCGCCGGAACCGCCGCCGAGGGCCTTGCCCAGCGTCGAGGTGAACACGTCCACGGCGTCCATCACGCCGTGCAGTTCGGCCGAGCCGCGGCCGGTCGGGCCGACGAAGCCGGTGGCGTGGGAGTCGTCCACCATCAGCAGGGCGCCGTGGCGCTTCTTCAGCGCGACGATCTCGTCGAGCTTGGCGATGAAACCGTCCATGGAGAACACGCCATCGGTGGCGATCAGGCGCGTGCGCTTGCCCTGGGTTTCCTGCAGGTGTCTTTCCAGTTCGGCCATGTCACCGTTGGCGTAGCGGCGGCGCTCGGCCTTGCACAGGCGGATGCCGTCGATGATCGAGGCGTGATTGAGGGCGTCGGAGATGACCGCGTCCTCCTCGCCCAGGAGGGTCTCGAACAGACCGCCGTTGGCGTCGAAGCAACTGGTGTAAAGGATGGTGTCCTCGGTGCCGAAGTAGGCGCTGATCTTCGCCTCGAGTTCCTTGTGCAGGTCCTGCGTGCCGCAGATGAAGCGCACGCTGGCCATGCCGAAGCCGTGGCTGTCCAGCGCGGCCTTGGCGGCGGCGATCACCTCGGCGTTGTCGGCGAGACCGAGGTAGTTGTTGGCGCAGAAGTTCAGCACCTCGCGCCCGTCGCTGGTGGCGATGGCGGCCGACTGCGGCGAGGTGATGATGCGTTCGACCTTGTACAGGCCGGCCTCGCGGATGGCGTCCAGTTCGGTGGCGAGGCGGCCCTTGGCGGCGTAGTCCATGGCGGTGTCCGGGCGGAGGGAAGGCGCGCATTGTCCGCCATTCGTGCCGGGGGCGGAACGCGCAGGGAGCTCAGGGCAGGGGTTGGCAGGGAGTGTCCGGGCGCGGCGGCGCGACGTAGGGATCGGCCGGCGCCAGGCCCGCCTCTTCTGCCGTGCAGGCGCTGCGCTCGCCTACTGTGCTGTCCGGCGTCAGCTGCAGACGGGCGTAGGCCGGCGCGCCTTCGTAGGGCGCCTTCACCACCAGGCCCCAGCCGCGCGCGGTGAGGGCGCGCTGCGTCGCCAGCGAGGCCTCGCCGCCGATCAGGGCGAGCTTGGGCGCAATGCGGAAGGCGGGCTGGTCGAAGAAGGCGCGCAGGTCCGCCGTCCAGGCCAGCCAGTCCACAGGCAGGGGCAGCAGCCACTCGCCGTCCAGCGTGCGCCAGGCCACGGCCGCGCCGATCACGTGCAGTTCGCCACCCTGGCTGTGCGGCTGGCGGCGCACCAGGCGCAGGGCGTTGACCAGGTAACGTGCTTCCAGTTCGCTGCGCGTGGCCGTGGCCAGTTCCAGCAGCGCATCGCAGCCGTGGCTGGGCTGCAGTGCCTGCAACTCGTCGGCGAGCGCCGTGCGCAGCGAGTCGGTGAAGCCGCCGCGGTGCAGGAATTGGCGGATGGCGAATTCGTCGTCGCAGTGCCGTACCAGGCGCTGACGGTTGGCCTCCTTGAGGTCCTCGGGGTCGAGCTCCCACACCAGGGCGTTCAGCCGCGCGCTGTCGCCGAGCACGCTCCCCGCCGTGCCGCCGACACCGGCCAGGGCGGTCTTGGCGGTGACATTGCCGACCACCGCGGCCCAGGCCAGGTCGTCCAGGCGGGCGTTGATGAGCGGGTTGCTGGTGTAGGGGTCGAGCCCGAGCTCGCGGCTCAGCGAACGGCGCATCGCGGCGAAGTCGAGCTGGCGCTTGATCTCGCGTCCGGCCTCGCTGCCCAGGCGCGCGTACCAGGCCTTGTTCTTCCTGTCCGGCGCGGCTTCGTTCGGCAGCGGCGCGCGTGCCGCGCTGAGCGGGCCGTCCGGTACGGCATAGGGATCGCCGTCGTTGCCGAGCTGGCGCGCGGCGCGGTCCGACAGGCGCTGCGCGCGCCCGCTCCAGCCGTTCCACTTCTTGGTGAGGTAGCGCGCCACGCCCGCCGGCAGGCCGGTGACGGTATCCAGCGGGTGCGCCACCACCTGCCACAGCGCCGAGCCGGTCTTCCTGCCGCGCTCGGCGATGGCCTGGGCGAAGGCCGCGCTGCGCGTGGCGCGGTCGATCGCCTCCAGCGCCGGCAGCTCGGCCTCGCGCAGCGCCAGCATCTCCACGCTCTCGGCGTGGATCGTGCCGTAGGCGGTGGCGAGGTCGAAGTGCGCCATGTAGCCGTGCACCTGGGTCTGCGCCGGCACGCGGTAGCCCGGGCCGGACAGCAGGGCCGGCTGCACCAGGCTGGCGCTGTCCAGCACCGGCTCGGCTTCGGTCGCCTCGACCGCGGCCCGCGCCTGGGTGGCGACGAGGCACAGCAGGCAGGCGATGAGCAGGCGCACGGCGGGCATGGGGCGTGTCGGAGCGGAAAAAAAGGCCCGGGATTGTCGCATGCAGACGCGGGAACCCCGGCTGAAGCCGCGCGCCGGTGGCATCGGCGACCGTTGCGCCGGCGTGGGGGCGCGCTAGGATCGGACACGCAGCGGCCCAAGCCATGTGGAGGCGCGTCATGCCCCGTATCGTGAAGTGCGGACTGATCCAGACCTCGCTCGCCTGCGCAGTGGACGAACCCCTCGCCACCCTTCGCGAGGCCAGCATCGACAAGACCCTGGGCTACGTCGAGCAGGCGGCGCGCGAAGGCGTGCAGATGCTGTGCCTGCAGGAGATCTTCACCGGGCCCTACTTCTGCGCCGAGCAGAATCCGCGCTGGTACGAGGCGGTGGAGCGCATCCCCGACGGCCCGACGGTGCGCCTGATGCAGCAGTTGGCGCAGCGCCACCGCATGGTGATCGTGGTGCCGATCTACGAGGAGGACGGCCCCGGCGTGTACTACAACACCGCCGCGGTGATCGATGCCGACGGCCGCTATCTGGGCAAGTACCGCAAGAACCACATCCCGCACTGCCTGCCCGGCTTCTGGGAGAAGTACTACTTCCGGCCGGGCAATCTCGGCTATCCGGTGTTCGACACGGCCTACGGCAAGGTCGGCGTGTACATCTGCTACGACCGTCACTTCCCCGAGGGCGCGCGGGCTCTGGGGCTGGCCGGTGCGGAAATCGTGTTCAACCCATCGGCCACGGTGGCGGGGCTGTCCGAGTACCTGTGGAAGCTGGAGCAGCCGGCCCACGCCGTGGCCAACGCCTACTTCGTCGGTGCCATCAACCGCGTCGGCATGGAAGCCCCGTGGAACATCGGCGAGTTCTACGGCCAGAGTTACTTCTGCGACCCGCGCGGGCAGTGTCTCGTCACCGGCTCGCGCGACCGCAGCGAGCTGGTGACCGCCGAGCTGGATTTCGACCGGATCCGCGAGGTGCGCAACGTGTGGCCGTTCTACCGCGACCGCCGGCCCGATTCCTACGGCGCGCTGGTCGCACCCTAGGATCAGCGGCGGCGGCGAGTGGCGCGGCGCTCAGTTCCAGGAGCACACCACCTTGCCGCAGTTGCCGGCCTCCATCAGTTCGAAGCCCTTCTGGAAGTCGTCGATGTGGATCTGGTGGGTGAGCACCTTGGCCAGCGGGAAGCCGGTGAGCACCATCTGCGTCATCTTGTACCAGGTCTCGTACATGCGCCGGCCGTAGATGCCGTGCAGTTCGAGCCCCTTGAAGATGACCTTGTCCCAGTCGATGCCGGCGCCCTTGGGCAGGATGCCCAGCAGGGCGATGCGGCCGCCGTGGTACATGCAGTCGAGCATGTCGTTGAAGGCGGCCTGGTTGCCGCTCATTTCCAGGCCCACGTCGAAACCTTCCATGTGCAGGTCGGCGACCACGTCCTTGAGCGACTGCTTGGCCACGTTCACCACGCGCGTCGCGCCCATCTCGGCGGCGAGCTTGAGGCGGTAGTCATTGACGTCGGTGACGACGACGTTGCGCGCACCGACGTGCTTGGCGATGCCGGCGGCGATGATGCCGATGGGACCCGCGCCGGTGATGAGCACGTCCTCGCCGATCAGGTCGAATTCCAGCGCGCAGTGCGCGGCGTTGCCGTAGGGGTCGAAGAAGGCGGCCAGTTCGCTGGGAATCTGGTCCGGGATCGGCCACAGGTTGGAGGCCGGCATGGCGATGTACTCGGCGAAGGCGCCGTGGCGGTTCACGCCGATGCCGATGGTGTTGGGGCACAGGTGCTGGCGCCCGGCGCGGCAGTTGCGACACACCCCGCAGACGATGTGGCCCTCGGCGCTGACGCGCTGGCCGACGCGGTAGCCGCGCACGCCGGCGCCCATGTCGACGATGCGGCCGACGAATTCGTGGCCGATGACCAGGCCGGGCTTGATCGTGCGCTGGCTCCACTCGTCCCACTTGTAGATGTGCAGGTCGGTGCCGCAGATCGCGGTCTTCTCCAGCTTGATCAGCACGTCGTTGGGGCCGATCTCGGGCAGCGGCACCTGTTCCATCCAGATGCCCTTGGCGGCTTCGCGCTTGACCAGGGCTTTCATCGTCTGCGACATGGGAAGGCTCGTCGGAAGGGGCCGCGCGCGGCGGTGGGAGGCGGATTATAGGCCGCGACGCCCCGCTACAATCGCGCCATGCCGATCGATGCGCGCCCGCCCGCAATCTTCCTGATGGGCCCGACCGCGTCGGGCAAGACCGCGCTGGCCTGCGCCCTGGCCGAGCGATTCCCGTTGGAGCTGGTGAGCGTCGATTCGGCCCTGGTGTACCGCGGCATGGATATCGGCACGGCCAAGCCCGATGCGGCCACGCTGGCGCGCTACCCGCACCGCCTGATCGACACGCGCGAGCCGACGCAGAACTATTCCGCCGGGGATTTCCTCGACGACGTGCTGCCCGTCCTGCGCGAGATCACCGCGCACGGTCGCGTGCCGCTGCTGGTCGGCGGCACGGGCCTGTACTTCCGCGCCCTCCAGTTCGGCCTGTCCGACCTGCCGCGCGGCGACGCGAGCCTGCGCGCGGCGCTGGACGAAGAGGCGCGCCGGCTCGGCCTGCCGGCGCTGCACGCGCGCCTGGCGCAGCTCGATCCCGCCGCGGCCGCCCGCATCCGCGCCAGCGATCCGCAGCGCCTGCTGCGCGCGCTTGAGGTCATCGCCCTGAGCGGACGGCCGCTGTCGCAGCTGCAGCAGGGCCGCGGCGCGCGCCTGCCCTATCGCCTGCTCAAGCTGGCCCTGCTGCCGGCCGAGCGCGCGCCGCTGCACGCGCGCATCGCCGCGCGCTTCGACGCCATGCTCGACGCCGGTTTCCTCGACGAGGTGCGCCGCCTGCGCGCCCGCGGCGACCTCCACCCGGAGCTGTCCTCGATGCGCGCCGTCGGCTACCGCCAGGCCTGGGAGCATCTGGACGGGGCCAGCGATGCCGTCACCTTCCGCGAGCGCGCCATCTTCGCCACGCGCCAACTGGCCAAGCGCCAGATCACCTGGTTGCGCGCCGAGCGCGACGCCATCGTGCTCGACCCGGACGGCAACGCGCTGGTCCAGACGGCCGCGGCGCGCCTCGCCGCGTTTCTGCCCGTGCAGACGGCGTGAAGGCCGCGGCGGCGCCGTTCGCGGCATTTCCGCTTTGCTGAATAGCGGTTAAGATCCGGCCCCATTGAGCCGGGGCGCCGGGCTTTTCCCTGCGCTTGTTGTCCGGTTCGCTCGGGAGAACACCATGTCGAAAGGGCAGAGCCTGCAGGATCCGTTTCTCAACGCCTTGCGCCGCGAGCGCGTGCCGGTCTCGATCTATCTGGTCAACGGCATCAAACTGCAGGGAACCATCGAGTCCTTCGACCAGTTTGTGGTGCTGCTGCGCAACACCGTGAGCCAGATGGTCTACAAGCACGCGATCTCCACCGTGGTGCCCAGCCGCAACGTGCGCATGGGCGATGCCCACCACGCCGAAGGCGCGCACCCCGCCGAGCACGCGGAAGGCTGATCGCACCTGTTCGAACGCAGCAAGAAAGGCGAGCGCGCGCTGCTGCTCCAGCCCTACGGGCCGGGCGACGGTGACGCGCAGGCGCGCCTGGACGAATTCGCCGAGCTGGCACGGTCGGCGGGCGCCAGCGTGGCCGGCACCCTCATGGCGCGCGTGGAGACGCCCAATCCGCGCTACTACATCGGCAGCGGCAAGGCGGAGGAGCTGAAGGTACTGAAGCTCGCCAGCGAGGCCGACCTCATCCTGGTCAACCACGCGCTCTCGCCGGTGCAGGAGCGCAACCTCGAGAGGTTCGCCGAGTGCCGCGTGGTCGACCGCACCGGCCTGATCCTCGACATCTTCGCCCAGCGGGCGCGCTCGCACGAGGGCAAACTGCAGGTGGAGCTGGCGCAGTTGAAGCACATGGCCACGCGCCTCGTGCGCGGCTGGACCCACCTGGAGCGCCAGCGCGGCGGCGCCATCGGCCTGCGCGGTCCGGGCGAGACCCAGCTGGAAATCGACCGGCGCCTGATCGGCGAGAAGATCAAGCAGCTGCAGCAGCGCCTCGACAAGGTCAACACCCAGCGCGAGACGGCGCGTCGCGCGCGCCTGCGCAATGCCCTGCCGCTGGTCTCGCTGGTGGGCTACACCAATGCCGGCAAGTCCACCCTGTTCAACCGCCTCACCGGTGCCGAGGTCTACGCGGCCGACCAGCTCTTCGCCACCCTCGATCCCACCCTGCGGCGCATCGAGGGACTGCCCTGCGGACCGCTCGTGCTGGCCGACACCGTGGGCTTCATCCGCGACCTGCCGCACGATCTGATCGCCGCCTTCAAGTCCACGCTGGCGGAGACGCGCGACGCCGATCTGCTGCTGCATGTGGTCGATGCCGCCGATCCCGAGCGCGACCAGCGCATGGCCGATGTGACCGCCGTGCTCGCCGAGATCGGGGCCGAGGACGTGCCGCAGGTGGTGGTGTTCAACAAGATCGATCGCCTCGAGGAGGGGCGGCCCCGCCTGGAATGGATCGACGGCGGCAGCACGCCGCGGGTGTGGCTCTCGGCCGCCAGCGGCGCCGGGCTCGACCTCCTGGGGCGCGCCATCGCCGAACGCCTCGCGCACGAGCGCGTGCAGCGCGCACTGCGCCTGCCGGCCGACCGCGGGAGGCTGCGTGCGCGCCTGTTCGCGGCCGGCGTGGTGGCGGGCGAGCATGCTGACGAGCGGGGTTGGGAGCTGCAGATCGATGCGCCGCTCTCCCGCCTGGAGCCGCTGTTCGGCCTGCCCGACGGCGACGGCGCCTGGTTCAAGCGCGCGCTGGCGCAGCGCAAGCCGGCCGTCGACTGAGCCGGCGCTGCGGGGACTTGCAAGGTCCGTATCGCGTCCGCATGTGGCGTCAGGTCGTGCGGCCTGCGCCGGACGGCGCCGCCGCTTCCGAGTACAATCCCGCGGCAACCCCGCCGCCTTCGTCCGTCCGGACGGGCGCCCCGGCGCGGTTGCCGTCACGGCCACCGCCCCGCACGCACGATGCCCAAGTCGATCCCCTCCCATCGCACCCTCCGCCCGCGCTCCGCGCCGGCGTACAAGGATTTTTCCCATGGCGTGGAATGAACCCGGCAAGCGCGATCCCTGGCGCGGCAAGGACCAGGGGCCGGACGTGGAAGAATCGCTGCGCAAGCTCAAGGACGGCCTGGGCCGCCTGTTTGGCGGCGGCGGTGGCGGGGGGGGCGGCCTGGCGCTGTTCGCCGGCGGCCTGCTGCTGGCCCTGCTGCTGCTGGACTCCTGGAGCGTGATCAATGCGCGCGAGGTCGGCGTGGTGCTGCGCTTCGGCCAGTTTTCGCGCGTGCTGCCGCCGGGCTTCAACCTGAAGTGGCCGCGGCCCATCGAGCAGGTCGTCAAGGTGGAGACGGCCAAGGTGCGCTCCATCAACGACCAGGTGCGCATGCTGACGCAGGACGAGAACATCGTCCTGATCGACTTCAACGTGCAGTTCCAGGTCACCGACGCGCAAAAGTTCCTGTTCAGGGTGCGCGAGCCCGAAGAGACCCTGAAGCAGGCGGCCGAGAGCGCGGTGCGCTCGGTCATCGGTGCCAGCGAGATGGACCGCATCCTGTCCGGTCAGGGTGGCGAGCTGGTGGTGGAGACGCGCAAGACCCTGCAGCAGACCCTCGACGGCTACGACTGCGGCCTGCAGGTCACCGAGGTCAGTTTCCAGGGCGTGGCGCCTCCGCACGAGGTCAAGGACGCCTTCGACGACGTGAACAAGGCGCGTGAGGACAAGCAGCGCATCGAGAACGAGGCTCAGGCCTATCTGAACAACGTGGTGCCGGTGGCGCGTGGCGAAGCCGCCCGCGTCACGGCCGAGGCCGAGGGCTACCGTGCCGAGCGCATCGCCCGCGCCCAGGGCGACGCCGACCGCTTCAACCAGCTGGTGGTGCAGTACCGCGCCGCACCCGAAGTGACGCGCAGGCGCCTCTACCTGGAGACCATGCAGGACGTGCTGCGCGTCAGCGCCAAGGTGCTGGACATGAGCGGCGGCAAGAACATCATCAATCTGCCCGCCGGCGCGACTCCGCTCGACGCGGCGCGGGCCGCCGCGGCCGCCCAGGGTGGCAAGAAGGAGGGCGCCCAGTGAGAACCGTATCCGCCTTTCTCGCCCTGCTGCTGGCCCTGCTCGGCGCCAACTCGCTGTTCGTCGTCAACGAGGGCCAAACGGCGCTGCTGCTGCAGTTCGGCCGCATCGTCGGCAAGGACTACAGGCCCGGCATCCACTTCAAGCTGCCCTTCATGCAGCAGGCATTGCGCTTCGACCAGCGCGTGCTGGGCCTGGACGCGCAGCCCGAGCGCTACTTCACCTCGGAGAAGAAGAGCGTCATCGTCGATTTCTACGTGAAGTGGCGCATCGACGACGTGACGCGTTACTACGGTGCCTCCGCCGGCGAGGAGCTGCAGGCCAACCAGCGCCTGGCGCCCATCATCAAGGACGCGCTGCGCTTCGAGTTCAACGCCAAGCCGCTGCACGAGATCATCGCCGGCAGCCGCAGCGACATCACCCAGCACGTGCGCGATCAGGCCAACAAGGCCACGCGCGCCTCGCTTGGCATCGAAGTGGTGGACGTGCGCATCAAGCGCATTGATCTCCCGGACGAAGTCAGCGATTCGGTGTTCGAGCGCATGCGCGCGGAACGCAAGAAAGTGGCCAACGAGCTGCGCTCCACCGGCCAGGAGGCGGCGGAGCGCATCAAGGCCGATGCCGACCGCCAGCGCGTGGTGCTGCTGGCTGAAGCCACCGCCAAGGCGCAGCAGGTGCGCGGCGAGGGGGATGCGAAGGCGGCGGAGACCTACGCCCAGGCCTACGGCCGGGATGCGGAGTTCTACGCCTTCTACCGCAGCCTGGAGGCCTACCGCAGCGCCTTCGGCGCCGGTAACGGCGTGCTGCTGCTGGATCCGAAGTCCGAGTTCTTCCGCTACTTCGACGCGAGCAAGTGAAGACCCTCAACGCCGCGCTGTGCCTGGTGCTGGTGATCGAAGGGTTGTTCCTGTTCGCCGCACCGGGGCTGTGGAAGCGCATGGCCGAACAGTTGCGCCAGCTCGATGAGCGTCACCTGCGCATCGGCGGAGCGGTCATGATCGGCTTGGGGCTGCTGGCGCTGCGCCTGGTGCGGTGAGCGGGCGCTCGGCCTGGCCGGATTGCCGGCGCGCGGCAGACGACGTTTGGACAGTTCCACTTATCGGGAAGACGTGACATGGGCAAGTCGGTGGTGATCCTCGGCGCGCAGTGGGGCGACGAAGGCAAGGGCAAGATCGTCGACCTCCTCACCGAGGACGTGGGCGCGGTGGTGCGATTCCAGGGCGGCCACAACGCCGGCCACACCCTGGTGATCAACGGCAGGAAGACCGTGCTGCACCTGATTCCCTCGGGCATCCTGCGCGAAGGCGCGCTGTGCCTCATCGGCAACGGCGTGGTGCTGTCGCCGGCGGCGCTGCAGCAGGAGATCGCCGAGCTGGAGGCCACCGGCGTCGACGTGCGCTCGCGCCTCAAGGTGAGCCCGGCCACTCCGCTCATCATGAGCTACCACATCGCCGTCGACCAGGCGCGCGAGCGCGCCTCGGGCGCCAAGGCCATCGGCACCACCGGGCGCGGCATCGGTCCCGCCTACGAGGACAAGGTCGCGCGCCGCGGCATCCGCGTGGCCGACCTGATGTACCCGCACGAACTCGCCGACAAGCTGCGTGCCGTCGTCGACTACCACAACTTCGTCCTGACCGGTTGGCTCAAGGCCGATGCCGTCGATTACCAGAAGGTGCTGGACGAGGCCCTGGCCTTCGGCGAATACGTGCGGCCGATGATCGACGACGTCAGCACCGTGCTGCACGACCTGCGCCGCGCCGGCAAGAACATCCTGTTCGAGGGCGCGCAGGGCTCGCTGCTCGACATCGACCACGGCACCTATCCCTTCGTCACCTCGTCCAACACCACGGTGGGCGGCGCCTATGCCGGCAGCGGCGTCGGCGCGCGCGACATCGACTACGTGCTGGGCATCTGCAAGGCCTATGCGACGCGCGTGGGCGGCGGTCCCTTTCCGAGCGAGCTGAACGACGCCACCGGCGAACTGCTGCGCAGGAAGGGCAACGAGTTCGGCGCCACCACCGGGCGGCCGCGCCGCTGCGGCTGGATCGACCTCGTGGCACTCAAGCGTGCGGTGCAGATCAGCGGCATCTCCGGCCTGGCCATCACCAAGCTCGACGTGCTCGACGGCCTGCCGACGATCAAGGTGTGCATCGCCTACGAATACCGCGGCAAGCGCCGCGAGCTGGCGCCGCTCGACGCCGACGGCTGGGCCGAGTGCAGGCCGGTGTACCTGGAGTTCCCCGGCTGGGAGGAGCCCACCAGTGGCGTGCGCGAATTCGGCAAGCTGCCGCCGGCGGCGCGCGCCTACCTGCGCGCGGTGGAAGAACTGGCCGAGTGCCCGCTGGCCATCGTCGCCACCGGCGCCGACCGCGACGACACCATCGTGCTGAAGCATCCCTTCGCCTGAGCGCGCGCGGCGTGGTCCGGCCGGCAGCGGTGGGCCGGGCCGCCGCGGTTTCCGCCCGTCGCCGCGGCGACCGTGCGCGACCGCCGTGGTGGGGGCAGCCCGGCGGCGATCCGCGCTCCGGGCCCCGTCGCATCCCTTCGATCCACGCCTAGGCCGACAGACCGAGCCTCGCTCCGCCGCGCCGCGGCTTGCCCGGCGCAGCGGAAGACACGATACTCCCGACGGGGGCAGTCCGTGCGCGCAGCGCCGGAGTGTCGAGCAGCACCGCGCGCAGACATGCGGCGGTACCAATCCGAAAGGGGATCGAATGAACCGAAAGACTCTGGCGACCGCCGTGGCGGTCGCCCTGCTGGGCGGCATGCCCAAGGCCCACGCGGGCAATCCCTTGGCAGCGGAGGCCGCACCGGCCGATGCGAAGGTTGCAGACAGCGGCCTGCCCGTGCTGCTCGATCTGCAGCTCGAGACCTACCGCAGTGCCGCGGCCGAGCACAAATACCTCGTGCCATCCGATTCGGCCTACCGTCGTGCGGCGGCGCCGGGACGCGCCGTGGACTACGGCAGCTTCAGCCTGGTGCGCCTGGCGCCGGGCGCGGCACCGGCGTCGTCCGCGGCCGACGCGGTGCTGGCCGACCGCATGAACCTGATCCTGCTCAACAGCGGCGTGCTCGACACCACCGGACCGGTGGCGCAGCAGCGCGCGCAGCGCAGCTTCGGACCGGCCGGCGGCAAGGGCATGGCCCTGGTGCAATTTGCCGGCCCGATCCGTCCGGAGTGGTACGCGGCGCTGCAGGCCAGCGGCGTGGACATCGTCACGCCCATCCCCGAGAACGCCTATCTCGTGTACGGCCGCAGCGAGGCGCTGCAGCAGTTGGGCGGGACGCTCGCCGCACGCCTGAGCGCCAGCGCGGTGCAGTACACCGCACCCTATGGCGAGACCGAACGTGTGGACCGTGCCGCGTTGGCGCTGGACGCGCCGGGTGGGCAGGTGTCGGTGCAGCTGTACGCCGACGCGGCGACCAATGCCGAGACGCTGTCCCAGCTCGCCGGCGCGCGCCTGGTCGAGGACCAGTCCATCGGCCACTACCGCAACCTGGTCCTGGACCTGCTGCCGGGACAGCTCGGCGCCCTGGCGCAGCGTCCGGACGTGGTGTCGATCCAGCCCTACAGCACGCCGCGCAAGCTGGACGAGCGCCAGGACCGCATCATCACCGGCCAGATCTCGGGCAATAACCCGGTTCCCGGCAGCCATCTGCAGTGGCTGGCCGACCACGGCTTCACCCAGGCGCAGTTCGACGCCAGCAGCTTCGCGGTCAACCTGTCCGACTCGGGCATCGACAACGGCACGGCCGCGCCGAACCACTTCGGTCTCCGCGGCGGCGGCGTCTACAACGGCCCGAGCCGCATCGTCTACAACCGCCTGGTGGGCACGCCCAATTCGGGCAGCACCCTGGCGGGCGCGGACGGCCACGGCACCATCAACTCGCACATCATCGGCGGCTACGTCGGCGCGGCGGCGCCCTTCAACGCGGCGCCGCATGTGGACGGATCGGGCTACCGCTACGGCCTGGGCGTGGCGCCCTTCGTCAAGATCGGTTCCTCGGTGATCTTCGACCCGGACAACTACACCAGTCCCAATCTGGCCACGCTGGAGAGCAGCGCCTACGCCGACGGCGCGCGCATCAGCAGCAACTCCTGGGGCAACTCGTCCAACACCTACGGCGCCAACTCGCAGACCTTCGATACCCTGGTGCGCGATGCGCAGTCGGGCACGCCCGGCAACCAAGCCATGGTGGTGGTGTTCGCGGCCGGCAATGCCGGCTCCGGCGCCAATACGGTGGGTACGCCGGGCACGGCCAAGAACGTGATCACCGTCGGTGCCTCGGAGAACGTCCATCCCTTCGGCGCGGCGGACCAGTGCGCCATCGGCGACACGGGCGCCGACAGCGTCAACGACATCATTTCCTTCTCCTCGCGCGGACCGACCTCCGACGGGCGCAAGAAGCCGGAAATCGTCGCCCCCGGCACGCACGTGACCGGCGGCGTGTGGCAGGCCAGCAATTTCGATCCGGCGACGACGGCCAACGGCGGTGCCGCCGCGGGCTTCACGGCGTCCGGCGTGTGCGCCGGCCCGGGCACGTCCAATTTCTTCCCGACTGGCGGGCAGCAGTGGTACACGGCATCCAGCGGCACGAGCCATTCCACGCCGGCCGTGGCGGGCGCCGCCGCGCTGATGCGCCAGTGGTTCATCAACAAGGGCATGGCGCCGCCGTCCCCGGCGATGACCAAGGCCTTCCTCACCAACAGCACGCACTACATGAACGGCACGGGCGCCAACGACACCCTGCCGTCGAACAGCCAAGGCCTGGGCCTGATGGATCTGGACCGCGCCTTCGATACCACCCAGCGCGTGCTGATCGACCAGGATCCCGCCGAGATCTTCACCGCCACCGGCCAGGTGCGCGTCTACACCGGCACGGTGGTCGATCCGGCCAAGCCGCTGCGCGTGAGCCTGGCCTGGACCGACGTTCCGGGGCCGACCAGCGGCGCCGCCTGGGTCAACAACCTCGACCTGGTCGTCAACGTCAACGGCACCGCCTACAAGGGCAATGTGTTCTCCGGCGCCAATTCCGCGGCGGGCGGCAGCGCCGACACGAGCAACAACCTCGAAAGCGTCTTCCTGCCGGCGGGAACCCCCGCCGGGGCGAGCGTGGCCATCTACGTCAATGCCACCAACATCGCCGGCGACGGCGTGCCGGGCAATGCCTCGCCGCTGGACCAGGACTTCGCCCTGGTGGCCTACAACCTGCAGCCGGTCGCGATCCCGGTGGTGGTGGCCGACAGCGTGACGCAGGTGGCGGAGAACGGCACGCCGGCCAACGGCCTGCCCGATCCGGGCGAGGTGGTGTCCTACGACCTCGCCCTGCGCAATGTCGGCAGCGCTGCGACCAGCGACCTCGTGGCGACCCTGCAGCCCAGCGGCGGCGTGACCCAGCCGGACGTGCCTGCCGACTACGGCGTGCTCGCGCCCAGCGGCGCG
>Ga0208826_1001109_pt1 | contig 23817 bp, 22 predicted proteins | sample AD_UKC115_MetaG_FD_184451 | JGI IMG/M metagenome (GOLD analysis project Ga0208826, IMG submission 184451) | Active sludge microbial communities of municipal wastewater-treating anaerobic digesters from Hong Kong - AD_UKC115_MetaG (SPAdes)... | ecosystem: Engineered > Bioreactor > Anaerobic >...
TCCTCATCATACACTATATCTATTAAAAAATTCTCATTTGCAGATATTTCCTCTAATGTATATTCAGTAAATTGCTCGACAGATTTTGAGTGAAACATTGCCTTTCCTTCCGTGTCCACCCAATAAATCCAGTCAGCAATATGGTCTGCAATTAGTTTTAATGATTTTTCTTTCATAATTTTTTGTCATAAATATTTCAGTACTAAAGATGTTTCTTTATTGACTTTGTTATTATCACTATATTGTATGAAATTTAATCAAAAATAATGTTCTTAGTATTAAGTAAAAATACTGATTTTTGAATTTCTAAAAAATTAACAAATAATAATTAAGTTGTTTTGATTATACATTATTTACACAATTTTTCTATAATTACTTGATTTTTAGAAATATAAATATTAATTTATGAGCTTCATTCGCAATTATGTAGGAAGCACAATGAATAAATCAAATAAAACTCAAACAAATACAATAGACTTTTACGCTCCGCAATATTATTTAAATCGCGAGCTTAGCCTAATTGAATTTAACCGCAAAGTCTTGCTCGAAGCCACCGGCAACCAGCACCCACTGCTCGAACGTCTCAAATTTGTCTGCATTTTTAGCTCGAACTTGGACGAATTTTTTATGATACGCGTCGCAGGTCTTAAAAGCCAGATTGCGGAAGGCGTTATTGAATACTCTTATGATGGCAAAACTCCTCGCGAGCAACTCACTGAAATCCGCAACGCTTTGCTGCCGCTTTACCAAATGCAGGAAAAATTGCTTATCGAAGAAATCTTGCCCGAACTTCGCAAATACGGTGTTGTCCTGCACCGCTTCGACGAACTTGATGAAAAAGACAAATCTTACCTCGAAAAATATTTCCGCGAAAATATTATGCCGGTGCTTACTCCGCTTACTTTGGGTCCCGCAAATCCGTTCCCGCGCCTTATTAACCGTAGCCTGAATATTGCTTTCGCTTTTCAAGATAATCTCTCTGATGATGAGGAACGCCGTATCGGATTTTTGCAAATTCCAACTGTTGTCCCAAGATTTATTCCACTCAATGGCAAACGCAAGCATAACTATATTCTTGTCGAGCAGGTTATTCGTGCTTTTGCTGAGCAACTTTATCCCGGTATGACTATCCTTTCGTCGAACACTTTCCGCGTTACTCGCGATGCAGATATTGAAATTGCCGAAGACGAAGCCGAAGACTTGCTCTCGGAAATTGCCGAACAGGTGAAACAACGCCGCTGGGGTGGTGCCGCTGTCCGTCTCGAAGTTAATTCCAATATGCCCGACTTCGTTGCCAATATTCTTATGAAATCGCTCGATTTAGAACCAACTGATGTCTATACTCTGAACCGCCCGCTCAATCTCCCTGATTTTATGGAACTGCTCAAACTCGAACTCAAAGACATCAAAGACAAGCCTTTTTCCACTCGCGACCTGCCTCAATTCAAGCAGGATGGTCCTGGCGTGTTCGAAGCTATTCGCCAATCCGACCTGCTTGTGCATCATCCATATGATTCTTTTACAAATAGCACTTTGCGACTATTAAATCAAGCTGCCGACGATCCCGACGTCCTTGCCATCAAGATTACTCTCTACCGTACTGGACGGCATTCTGCTATCGTCGAGGCTCTTAAACGTGCCGCCGAAAATGGGAAATACGTTACTGCTTTCGTCGAGCTCAAAGCTCGTTTCGACGAGGAGTCTAACATAATCTGGGCTAAGGAACTCGAAAATGTCGGTGTTCACGTTGTCTATGGCGTTCCTGGACTGAAAACCCACTGCAAAATCGCTCTTATCGTTCGCCGCGAAGGCGGTAAATTGAAAAAATACCTGCATCTTTCCACTGGCAACTACAACCAGGTTACCACTCGCATCTATACAGACATTGCTATGTTCACCTCGAACGATGAATTCGGCGACGACGCTGTCGATTTGTTCAACTACCTGACGGGATATTCCCATTACAATAATTGGAAGCACTTCTCTGTTGCTCCGATCAACTTGCATAATAAATTGATTTCTCTTATTCGCCGCGAAGCAGAACTTCATTCGCCTGATAATCCAGGACTAATTATCGCAAAACTCAATCAAATTGCCCAAAAAGAAGTAATCGCAGAACTTTACAAAGCTTCTTGCAAAGGTGTCAGAATTCAACTTATCTGCCGTGGTGTTTGTTGTCTGAAACCAGGTGTGCCGAATGTTAGCGAAAATATTGAGGTTCGCTCTATTCTTGGGCGTTTCCTGGAGCATAGCCGTGTCTTCTACTTCAAAAATGGCGGCAATGAAGAAGTTTACCTTTCAAGTGCAGACTGGATGACACGCAATTTGCACCGCAGAGTGGAAATTATGTTCCCCATTTACCAAAACAACTTGAAAAAACAACTTATCGAACTTCTTCATCTTTACTGGAAGGACAACACTAAATCCTGGCGATTGCTCCCCGATGGCTCCTACGAAAAAAATTCTCCATCGAAGGGTGCAAAACCATTTTCTGTGCAAGAATATTTATTGAGAAACAATAAAAATAATTAACTTTTTTATTGTTAAATTCGTCATAAATTTGAATTTATCATTAATTTGTGATAAATTAAATTCTATTATTTTCAATTTTTTTGTGCAATGTATGAAGAAATTTTTGCTGTTGATATTCACCCTTTTTGTTAGTTCGCAATTTGCTCATAGCCAGCTGACACGTGGCGAGACAATGGACAAGGTGCTTGCTGTTGTCGGAAATGAAGTGATTTTGCTTAGCGACGTTCGCGGGCAGATTTTGATGATGGCTCAGCAAGACCCTCGAGTTAATCCCGAAGACCCACAACTTTTTCAGGAACTACTGGACGCTCTGATAAACGAAAAATTGCTTATCACAAAGGCAATCGAGGATTCCATCGTTGTTTCCGACGAGCAAATCGAAGCCCGCTGGCAAGCTTTTCTGCAAACTTTAATTCAGCAGTTTGGTTCAGAAGAAAGAGTTGAGCAAGTTTATAAGAAATCTATCAATAGAATTAAATTTGAACTTCGCGACGATATCCGCAATAAATTGCTTTCCGCTAACCTTGTTCAGCAACTTATTGGAAATGTGTCCATCACACCGAAAGAAGTCGAAGAATTCTACAATTTCTACCGCGATTCTATTCCCAAAGTGCCCGAAACTTACGAAATCTATCACCTTGTAAAATACGTTGAAGTCCAGCAGGACGAAAAGAAACGCGCTTTCGAACTTGCCCGAAGTGTAAGGGATTCTATCCTTCGCGGCGGTGATTTCGAAAGCTTCGCCGCTCGGTATAGTCAGGATTTCGCTACTTCCTCGAAAGGGGGCGACCTCGGCTGGGTTTCTCGTGGCAAGTTCTTCCCCGAATTCGAAAATGCTGCTTTTTCGCTCGAACCAGGCGATATTTCGCGCCCCGTCGAAACACCATTCGGCTTCCACTTAATTCAGGTTGTTGAGAAAAAGAAAGATGCAATCCGCGCCCGCCATATCCTTTTCAAAATATCACAATCCACCGACGATTATGAACGCACTCGTGCTTTTCTGGATTCGCTTCGATTGGTCGCTATCGAACGCAACAATTTCACTGAGCTTGCCCGCCTTCACTCCGACGACAAAGAAACTCGTGGCTTCGGTGGGCTCATCGGCAGACTGCCTATGAGCGAACTTCCATCTAACTTCCGCGACCAAATCAAACAACTTAAAGATGGTGGCATCTCCGAACCACTTTCTTATAATGTTGTTCAGAATAAGCCCGCTTCCCACATCATCTACAAAAAAGCAACTATTCCCGAGCATTATGCTACTCTCGAACAAGACTATGAGTATATCAGCAATATTGCACTTGACCACAAAAGAATGAAAATTTATAATGATTATATTCAAAAATTGAGAAAAGAAATTTATTGGGAAGTAAAAAAATAAAAGGCTTCTTATGGATAATAGCAAAAAAATATTAATCGTTGATGATTCCATTGTTGCTCGAATGTCACTTCGGAAAATCCTATCAAAAAAATTTTCGAATATCAGAGAAGTAAGCAGTGGAACAGAAGCCATCGAATTGCTTAAAACTGAGCAATTCGACTGCCTGCTTATCGATTACCTGATGCCTGGCATAAATGGAATTACTACAATCAAAATTTTGCGTGAAATGGGCATCAATTCCCCTATTATTGTCATTTCTGCCAACCAACAGAAATCTATCGTAGACAAATTCAACGAACTCGGGGTTGTTGCCATTTTGAAAAAGCAAGTTTCAGAACAGGATTTGTTCGATGCTGTCGAAAAAGCACTTCCATCTTACGGAGGTTAGTTATGAGCTACGAACTTACTCAAATCCAGCAAGAAGCTATTCTCGAACTTCTCAATATTGGAGTGAACGAGAGCACTAATATTCTCAGCGAAATTCTCAACGTAGAAATTGATCTTGCTATTCCACAAATTCGTATTATCACCTCCGACCGTCTTATCGATGAGCTTAAAGATTTGGGAAAGGAAGATTATTCAGCTGTGAATATGGAATTTCACAATAGCTTCTCCGGTATTTCTCAGATTGTCTTTTCGCAGGACAGCGCTAACAAATTGGTTGATGTATTCTCACGTCAGGTGCTCGACACTTACGAATTCGACGAAATCAAAGCCGATGCGCTGGTCGAAATCGGCAATATTATTCTCAACGCTATTCTTGCTACTTTCAGCAATTCGCTCAATCACGAGTTCGAATTCTATGTGCCCGTCTTTTTCGAGAACTACAAAAAAGATTTTTTCGAACAACGCCTGAAATTTATCGACGAGGTAGTTCTTCTTGGCAAAGCAATATTTCGCATCGAAGAACTTAATATTTCCGGCGATATTATTCTTTTCTTCAATATCAAGTCCTTCCAATACTTCGTAAGTATTATTGACCTGTATATTAATAAAATTAGTTAAAAATTAATCTATTTCGCTATGTTAAAAGATATTTATTACGAAAATCCATTTATTACTTACGACCATATCCCAATTGGTATTTGCATAATCAATAGTAATTTCAATATTATTTTCTGGAATAGAACCCTTGAAGCCTGGACTAATATTCAACGCGAAGAAGTTGCGTTTAAGAATATATTTGAATTATTTCCTCATTTGCAGTCGCCCAAATACAAAGCAAGATTGAAATTAATGTTCGACGGGCGTCCTCCGATGGTGCTTTCTCCGATGCTTAATGAATACTTTATTCCAATCAAAGATGCCGAAGGCAAATACCAGGCTCAAACTGTTACTCTGTCGTCTATCCCAACCAATGAAACTGGTTCATACAACGTAATCATTGCCGTCGAAAATGTTGCTACCCTGTTCAATAAGGTTCAGCAATATAGAATGATTAAAAATCAAGCAATTGATGAATTAAATCGCCGCATCGAAGCAGAAGAAAAATCAAAAGAATACGCAAAAAAATTAGAACAACTCAATTCCACAAAAGACAAGTTCTTTTCCATTATTGCTCACGATTTGATAAATCCTATCTCAGCCCAATATAAGCTTGTAAAAATTCTTAAAGACAATATCGAACAATTTAGCAAAGAAGACATTATCGATATTATTGCTGAAATTGAAAATTCAGCTTCCCAAACTTATAAGCTTCTCGAAAATCTTCTCACATGGTCTCGCTCGCAACTGAATAGAATAACTGTTAATATTGAGAAGCATAATCTTACTAAAATAATAGAAATGGCTGCAAGTGATGTTTCCTCGCAAATTTCGTTGAAGAAAATTTCCTTCGAAATAAACGAAAACTGCAATTCAACTGTTTGCTGTGATAGTAATTTGCTGGCAACTGTTATCCGAAACCTACTTTCGAACGCAGTTAAATTTACAAATTATGGCGGTAAAATTTCAGTTAGCTGCCGTATTGATGATGATTTCACTTATATTTTCATCGAGGATAACGGCGTTGGAATGGACGAGGAAACTTTAAGTAACTTATTTAATTTAGATAAAACGCAATCGAAGCTCGGAACTAATAAAGAAGTCGGAACGGGGCTCGGACTTGTTATCTGCAAAGAATTTGTTGAAAAAATGAATGGTGAAATCTCAGCCGAAAGCAAACTTGGCGAGGGCAGCAAATTTACAATTAAATTGCCGAACTGCCCTAATTAATAAACGAAATCGCCATTTCTGAACAATTCAAGAATTTGCCGAAAGTCCTCAGGAAGCGGACTGTCGAAGCGCATAAATTGCTTCAAAGCGGGGTGATAAAATCCCAGCGTTTTTGCGTGCAAAATTTGCCGCTCGTTTGCTATTTTCAAACATTTTTCCGCTATGGAACGAAATTTTGGGTTTTCCCCACCGACTACAATTGAAGTTCCGCCGTATGTAGGGTCGCCGAAAATTGGATGCCCAATGTAGTGCGAATGCACTCGAATTTGGTGCGTGCGTCCCGTGTGCAATTGAAAGCGTGCAAGCGAAACGTATTTATAGTTTTCAAGCACTTCGTAGTCAGTTTTGGCGTATTTACCACCTTTCGGCAAAATTGTAAAAAGCTTACGGTTTTTTGGAGAGCGCCCGATATTCCCAATAATTGTGCCTTTCTCTTGCTTCGGGCTGCCCCAGATAATTGCCTGATATTCGCGTTCGGTTGTTTTTTCGGCAAATTGCCGCGATAATTCAGCGTGAATTATCGCATTTTTAGCAACAACAAGCAGTCCCGAAGTGTCTTTGTCTATTCTATGCACCAATCCCGGACGTACTGCGTCGCTTGCAAAAATTTGCTCGTCTGTGAGTTCGTCGTCGTTTTCAATTTCCTCGTCTTCATCGTCAAGTTCAAGTTTTATTGCGTCTCGCAATCCAAAATGATAAAGCAAAGCATTGATAAGCGTTCCGCTTCTGTGCCCAATCGACGGGTGAACAACCAGCCCGCGTTGCTTATTGACCACTACAAGATGCTCATCTTCATAGACTATTTCAATCGGTATCGGCTCGGGAATAAGCTCAATAGGCGGCAATTTCAGAATAACGCATTCGACTTCGTCCCCAGGCTGGATTTTTCGACTTGCTTTGACAGGCTTGCCGTTAATACGAACGCATTCTGCATCTATGGCTTTCTGAACACGGTTGCGGGTTGCCCCGGCAATTGCCCGCGTCAAGAATACATCAACGCGTTCGGGCTTCTGACCCGATGTGATATTGAATTTATAAACGGTTTCAATTTTGTCGGGATAATTATTGTTCGCCTGCATTTTCCTTTTGCAAGTCCTCTATTTGCGTGTTTTTCCCAAGTATTTCCTTTATTCCAGGTAATTTGTTGTGAAATAAAATAAGCAGAATAATTCCGCAAGTAACGCAACTATCCGCAATATTGAAAATAGGGAAGTGGGTGTAATGAATGCCCATAAAATTTATGTCCGGAATATCTACCTGAATGAAATCGACCACGTGCCCGTAAAATAGCGGTTGTGTCCCATAGAATACACCGTAAAACACTCTATCGATTAAATTTCCAACCGCACCCGCAAACACAAGGCTTATTCCAATTTTCACTGCTTTGTGTGCGAAAGTGATTTTGTATAAGTAGTAACCAAGTGCAATTGAGGCAAAAATCGAGAACAAACTCAAAAATATCTTACCCCAGCCGAATTCTATTCCGAACGCCATACCGGGATTTTCAATATATGTAAGTTGCAGAAATGTCCCCCATATCGGTATGGATTCGCCATAATACATTCCTTCGTGTTGCCAACCGAACAGATTGAACCCTTTCACAGCCAGTTTTGTCGACTGGTCGAATATTATCAATAAAGTTGAAACCAGGAAATATATGTTGTTGTTTTCTCTATTATCCATAAATTTTTCAATGATATATCACAAAACAACAAATATAGTAAAAATATGGTAATTTTTTGCAAATAGTGCAATTAGCAATTATATAAGAAAACTCTTTTATAATATTCCAATCTAATGTAAATTGTAGTTTATTATCATCGATTTTTCTTATTTTGCTATGAGAATTTCTATCGCTTTCAAGCCCGAACGGAATATTTTCCTGCTTCCAACAAATTATAACTATGAATTAAGCTCTATGATTTATTATATTATGTCTTTGAGTGGTCCAAAGTTTTCCAATTGGTTGCACTCGCGTGGCTTTAGTCTTGATGGTGGGAAAAGATTTAAATTCTTCAATTTTTCCAGGTTATTTTTCCACGAAAAAGAAATACAGGGGGACGTAATCAAAGCTTCGGGCAATTTTAAGCTCATATTTAGCACACCTATCGACGAAAGCGTCCTCACAAACTTTGTTTCTGGAATTATGGAAAATTCCGAAGGATTATACCTTGGCAATAAACAAGTTGGCACAAAGGTAAAGATTGTTAGAGTTAATATTCTTCCTTATCCTCGTTTTGAGCATAATACTAAATACATTATGCTTTCGCCAACAGTTGCTTCCATAAAAAACAATCAGGATAGAGTAATATATCTCGACCCGTCCGACAGCAGAACAATCGAAGTCCTGCGAAACAATATTGTGAGAAAATACGAAGCCATTTATAGAGAAAAGTGCCCTTATGCAATAGATATTGCTTTCGATGAAGAATATTTGTCGAAAAAAGGCGACGTCTCGGAGGTAATGAGATTAATCAATGTGAAAGTAGGCAAAGCAAATTCTGCAAAAATAAAAGGATTTCTTTTGCCACTTTATATTCAAAGTGATGAAACTATCCACCGACTGATTTACGATGCCGGACTCGGCGAGAAAAATTCGCTTGGCTTCGGTATGCTCGAAGTTGCAAAATAAGCAACTATCTAAATTTTGCGTTTAATAAATTATCGTGAAAAAAGTTTACCAGATTTCTTATACTATCTTTGTTCAGTTCGAATTTCCCTTTCCTATCCAGATGGGCTATGTTATTACGTATTTTTTTCAGTTCAATGAGCTTCTCTTTAAAATTGTTAATTGGTTCAACAAGCAAATCATCGTTCTTTTCTAATAATTTTGAGAGTTTTTCGTTTGCCTCAACCTTGTCTTTTATCTTCTTCTGAGTGCAAAAAGCCTCGATAACTGCTTCGTAAGCGGCAATTACTGCAAGTGAGTAATTGTGGTTTCGCTGTTGCTGGCGTGCGACTTTCAGTATTTTCTCAACGTTTGTTTTCCCATTGTTTATCTCGTCTGCAAACTCTTTGATTATTGGCTTAACGTAAAGAAATGGTTTGGGTGGTTCTTTTACAGCGTCAATCTTTTGGGAAATTTCTTTCGAAAGCTCGATGATTTTAGTAAAAGAATTCACGCTGAACGCAGACGAAAAGTCTTCTATTAACTTACTTAATTCTTCCGTGCTTTTGTACCTTTTCAGTAGCTGAGCAATTTGCTCGGGGTCTTTGTATTTGCGTAATACTTCGGCGGCAGTTACCCATTTATTCAGCTCTGTGAATAGATTAAACTCAAAAATTGGTGCTCGTCCGTTGTGTTTCGGGTCGTTCATTAGCTCTAATGCACCATAGTAGATGCTTCCCAACTTTACTTTTCCATTCGTAATCGCATTAAAATAGAATAAGCTGAACAGAAAGAAAAATGGTTGATACCTCAATCCGTGTGTAATATCGAACGATACGGTAGAACTTTTTATATCGAGATGCAAAATTTTATTGAAAATCGACCACAGCTGTTCTACGTTTTCCCCAATTTCAATAATGTGGCAATAAGTGGGAATTTCGAAGTAATCTGTCAATCGACGGTTCAATGCTTCAATTACTTCCGGCTTTTCGCCTATGCTGCTGTCTTCCACTGATTTCCATATCAATGAGAATTCTTTGAGAAGATGTTCTTTGTCTGTTTCTTCCGGGATAGTGTGAACAAACAAAGTTTCCCACATCGACGACGAAGTCCCAAAAATATGCACTTCCTGAAATTTCTTTGGGCTAAGCTTTATGATTGCTTCGCCGACAAATGGAGATTCGACGTATTCATCGCTTTTGCTCGATGGCAGATAATATTTCGTTCGCCTATAATTGCGGCTGTCTATGCTTCGCAAAACATTCTGCCCTGTCCCAAGAATTAGAAATAGAGTGTTTTTCAAGTTAGATGCTCCATAAATATTTCAACTAATTCATCAGGAATTACTATATTCTTTATGTTACTTCTGTCTAAGTCTGTCAATACAAATTCCCTTCTTTCAGCAGAAATAGTTTTGTTCTCTCCGTTCTGAACTGTGTGGATTAATGCGAGTGTTTCAAGCTCGCATAGTTCGAACGTTCCATTCCACTTCTTTGCTTCGTCTTTGTCGCGAGAAACTATTATTCCGCTATTGCAATTCGAAAAAATTGTCAAATTTTTCCTGTCTAAACGACCGCCAACATCAACCAGCACAACTTTTTTCGATTTTGCCGTATTTTCAATGAAACGCGCCATTTTACTTGCAAATTCATTAGTAAACTCGCCTTTATAGCGGAACACCTTGCCTTGATTTTCCGGAATTTCTCCGAACCAATCGCCTTCTCCATCAGGGCAAGCGCGAATGATAAAAAAATCCTCATAAAATCTTTCGGGCTTCATTGCTCTGATTTTTTCTCTCAGTGCCTGGATAAACACGCTTTTCCCACTATGTGGCGGACCACCGACGACTGTTATTAATTTTTCTAACTTTTGCTTTTCCTTGCGTTTCTTGCTTGATTGATTTGTTTCGTGTTTAATATATTGAGTGATTTCCTCAACCGAGGCAATTGTGTCGCCCACGCTTTTCCCATTTGCAACGTGATTTTCTACAATTATCGCTCCAATCCTTGGGTCGAATGTAGCAACCCACGCAAAAGGGTGAAGTTCGTGCACCAGAAAAGCATAAAGCCATATCGGCGCTTTCCCGTTGATAATCACTCCCAGATCGGTACGCAATTCTTGTGGCAACTTGACGCTTTTGAGCAAAGCAGGTTCTATCACTCCGTCTTCGGAAATCTTAATATCCAATATTTGATAGTTTTTTTCAGTACTGACAACATTAAACTTGATTTTACCACAATTGTTCAATTTTTATCCATCCTAAATATTCATAATAATTATTTATTTCAGACACTTTGCGAGAAGTGGGGAATTTATGCAAATCTACCTTTTTTGGCTTTGTATTTTTCCCAGGTGTTTGACCTATTCTAAATAAATCAAAAATTTCCTCGTATATTTTCTTAATTTCACCATTGTTCTGTGAAATTTCATCAAGTATGTTAAACAAAACAGTTTTGCTGTGGAAACCGCCACCCCATCCGATTTTTGTGGCAATATCTTTATCGCCAATCTTTGGGAGAATTAATTTCTTTGAATTTTTAGGATATCTATCGTAAAATCCAACATCAAGTTTTTCAATTCCAACAAGATAGTTGTACAAATAATCCATAATATTATTCATTACTTTTTTGATTATTTCTTCATTATTAAGTTGCTTCAAATCGTCATCAGTTATGCTAAACAATTTCTTCAATTTTCTATAATACTTCTGTTGATTCTTGATTGATTTCTCGACTGCTCGCAAAAATTCAATATCGAAATCTATAGTAAAATCGAACGAAACGCCTTTCTTAATCACTTCGAGTGCATTTAGCTGCCCTTGTGCAGTGCCTTTTGCAGTCAAAGTTTTTGGCAAAACCAGTTCGCAAACTTCCTCGGGCAATCGGCAATTTGTGTCGCTCACACGAACAAACTTCATCAAATCGTATTTTGCATCATATTCTTTTGTTGAGTAGTTGAATATTTCATTAATTTCATCTTCGAAAAAATTTTTTGCGTCCTTTTTCTTTTTATTATCTTGACTTTTACATTCTCTCAATTCTGATTTTAATTTATCAAGGATTTCGATTTTTTCCGAAGCAAATTCTTTGTCTGTGAATACTTTATAAAAATACTCATTCAATATTGCTGTCCGAATTATACCTTTAATAGTTGTGCCGGGGATATAAATTTTATTATCTGCTGTTTTAATGTGTGAATTGACAAGCTTTGAAACGTTTGGTTCGTTTGTAGGCATTTTGTATCTAATAAATTTACCTTCTTTTATCTTCTGGCGAATTGTATGTTCTAAGTCCTTTCTATTGAGATGATTGGAGATAAAATCGAAAATATTGAGCTTGTATGTTCCCTTCTTTTTCAAATTGGAACTTGATTGATTATTGAGTTTTTCATCTTTTGTTTCGACCCATTCCGATATTTTATGTATTGATTGCGGAACTTCCTTGATTACGTAGCTCAATATTTCGTCAGTTTTAAGCCGATAAAAGTAATTTCCTTGAATTAAATACTCGAAGCTATCTATTTGTTCTCCACTGGAAATTGCAATTGGAGTAAGTGTTGTAATTCTAAACTTATTGCTTTCTGTGTTCATTTTATTATCCCCGAATTTTTATTTTAATTGGGAAGGACAGACCATTGAATTTTATTGAAATATTATCTGCTGTCGCAACTTCTTTTATGCTTCCGTAGTGTTTCTTCCCGTTAATAATTGGGAAGACCGAACCCGCAGCAAAGTAGCTTACTGGTTTCTTGCGGAATACATTCCACGAATAATTGTTGCTGAATATTTTTCCTTCTTTCGTTTCGAGCTCGTAGAACAATAATTTTGTGTGTTCCTGATAATACTTTATCTCGTCAGCAGTCGGGTAATAGCACGAAAGATTAATAAACGCATTAGCATCTGATGGTTCTTCCAGTACAATTTCGTCGACTTCGTAACTAAATTGCCCTCGACCAGTGGAGGCATCGCGCCCAAGCCCGTAATGATTTAAAAAATTGAACACGGGCTCTACAAGCGAGAAATCACCTTCAAATAGGAAATACAGCCCACCATTATCTATAAATAAATCATCTGTATGATAAAAATGTTCTTCCTCTGATGAATTTGTCAGCCGATTTATTTGAACGTGCGGAACGGAAACTTCCCTAATTTGCGGTTGAGCGAGCTTCTCCTTCGAGTTTACAAATATCTCGAAAATATCTTGAATGGTAATTTCTCCCTTAATCAATCTGCTGAAAGTTTCCAAATCCAAATATCTCAACGACTTAAACTCTTTTGTTTTGCTGTATTCTTTTATTGTTTCAATTTCTTTTTCATCAGTTGGCAACTTCGGTTTTGGAAAATAAATTCGCTTGCGGCTGTCTATCTTGTTGAATACAAAGCAATTAGAGAAAAGAAATGGGGGCGAACCCGCTTCGAAGCTCTCGACAACCGAGCGAGTGAATTCTTCGCCTTTCAAATATCTCATCACCGTGAGAGTTATGCCGAAAAGAAAGTCGGCATCATATATTCTTGAGAAAGACGTTTTTGGATATAAATATACTATCTTCATTTTACAAATTTTTGAATTTGTTCATAATTCCCGCTAATTTCTCATCAGTAAAATCAGATAAACGCAAATATTTATCTTTATCAAATGTTACATCGATATCTTTAAGCGAATTCTTAAATCGCTCATCTGGTTTCAGATAATCTGCTCTTGTCAGAACGTATGGTTCTTCGAGTTTGAAACTTATTTTGCCATAACCGCGCGATCCACTTCCGCCAAGTGTGTTGTGTTCGAGTAGTTTCATCGATAATAATAAATCTTTGAAGAAATCAATATCTTGTTTTTCGCAATTGTCCAGCTTATAGACGCCAAAAATCATCTCAAAATTGAAGCACGAACCTTTTACAACACGTTCGAGAAATCTTGGATTGGCAGCGGAAGTGATTTTATTAATCGTGTTCTCCGGCTTGTATTCCGTATACATCAATTCTGAATCAAGGTTTTTCCACATCATTACTGTTTCCTGGTCGGGGTGAGCATCGCGGACAATCAATCGAGTTGGTCCAATTGCTTCTTCTTTGGGCGCTACTTCGGCGGGCACACCAAATATTCGCTGCAATGATGAATTGCTATCGAAATTTTCCTTCTCAGGAGGGTCTATGTCCGCTTTACCAAGATGATACGCAAGCAGCGTCCTCATCTTTCCTTTAAGCGATGAACCTGGAATATAAGGATACTGCGTAAATGGGTCGCGAATTACGGGCGAATCGACACCGCCAATTTCAAGTTTATCTTTCGAACCGCCTATGTGCAGTCCCGTTAGGCATTCTATTTTGCCTCGAAGAATAATATTTCCTAAAAATTCTATTTTCATAACTACTCCTTATTAATCTTTTCCACCATAATATTTATGATATGCTACTATTGCCTCTACAAATTCGAAAAAGTTTTCATACGCTTTTTCTTTGTTATTTGATTTATACACTTTGTCTATCACTTCAAACATTAACTCTTTGAAGTCTTCAACTTCCCGGTTTCTCCCTTTTGCATAAGCCAACTTTGGTTTGATAAGAATTAAACTTGCGTCGAGTTCCTGGAATTCCATTTTGGTAATTTTCCTCTGTTTGAACTCGTTTCTCAAAGTATTGAAATGAGAGAAAAAGTTACGAATTTGGTTCGTTTTAATTTTTTGCGAAAAATCGTGTCCTTTCATATCCGCAACTTCATTAATTCTTTCAGCAGGAACCAGAGCGAAATCCTTTTCAGTGAAGACTTCGTTATGATTTCCTTTTTTGCTGTCGTTAAAGTTATTTCCCATTTTTACCTCTATTTTTGAATACTACATAATTTCCAATAATCGGGAATGTGCTATACCAGCGTTGCCTTTCGAGCTTTTCGCTTTTCAAAAATTGTCGCAGAAGTGTATTTTTGATTTCTCTAATTTCTTTGTCATCTTTATTGTCTTTTGAATTAATCGCGTGTTCCGACAATTCGCGGCGTGCGAATAGATAATGAAGTTTTGCAGTAAGATTGTATATTTTTTCTGTGTTCAGCTCGCCTTTTTTGTCGAAAGTCTGCCTCACATTCGATAGCAGGCGATAAACAAAACTCGACGTTATCCCTTTCGAAGATGACTTGTTTTTGTCTATTGCCTCGTTCAGGCTTTTGGCGAACTTAATTTTGTCTTCCAGTTCTTTCCAATAGACAACCGTTTCGAACACCGAAATTTTATCTTTTTTGCCTTTTTCAGTGTCTTCCCTGTGTATTGCAGTTCTCTTTGCTCTTGATTCTTCTGCACCCGAAATCAATGCGGATTTAGCAATAGGGTATGTGGGCTTTGTAATGGCAATTCCTGCCGATAGAGTAATATTTGGATTTTTTGTTGTGTATTCAGCGAAGTTTTCTTTCACTTTTTTTGCAAATTCAATGATATTTACCCACGAACCGACTGCAAAAAGGTCGTCCCCGCCCGAATATGTAATGTATATATCGTGCTCTTTCGCAAGCAAATCCACATCACGAGTGAAGAACATATCCATCTGCCGCGAAAGCGTAGCAAGCCGCGATATAGAATATCTCTTTTTCTCCTCTTTATTCTCCATTTCTTGTTTTTGCGTCCATTTTAGCCCCTTCTTGAAAATATACCCAAGATTGTCCACATCCATACGCAGAACCCCAAGCAACGGGTAGTTCTTTGACTTCAACTCGGATATTTCGCTAAACTCCAACAACTCGTAATTATTTTTCTGATTTCTTGGCGCATTTCTTGCAATAAACTTAAAAGACAAAGCTATCGGAATATCGCAGAATTCCCTTGTAATATCGGCATTTTGTGCTATTTCAGTGTCCTTAATTGAATAAATTGTTGCAAATTCAGGTTTTTGATTATATATACTTTTGATAAACTCTTTACAATGCTCTTTGCTGTCCGCCAGATACCAGTAAGTGCAAAAATGAGGCAATTTAACCACGCGTCTGCTGAATTTTTCCTCAAAACCAATTTCCTTTGTTGATACAATTTCCACGATATACTTTGTGTGCGGTATCGCACCTCCAATTTCATCAAAACTTATTCCCTTTATTTCACTCAGCTGTTCTTCGACTGTTTCGGGGAAGATACGTTCAAGAATACTCAAAGATTTTCTTGATTTTTTCTGCCTCAACTCACTGCCCAATTTTCTCTGAACTTCATCGAACTCAACAAAAATTTCGTTTATTGACGCTTCCACCCAGGCAAGAACAACTTGCAAAGAACTTCGAAATACTTCGTATAGCGACAGATTTATTCTTTTTTCCAGTTCTTCTAATTTCTTCCGATTTTCAGTATTTGCAGGAATTAATATCTCAAATCCGCCACCGCTATTATATACAATGTTCCCATCGTATAGATTGAATTCTCTAATAATATAGTTGCCAATTGTATCAGCAAGTAATTTCACAAAGAAAGACCTACCCCGCAGCTTTTTAGAAGCTTTGTCGGTGTCCTTTATCTCGGAATAAATGAAATTCTGTATTCCCGAAATGTCGCCTTTAAGCAATATCACTTTATCAATGCTTTCCTCTGCTTGCGACATACATACCGATGCAGCTGCAACCATTCGGCTATGGTCGAATAGCGAAATATCGGGGTTTGTCAGATAACTTGCTGAACTCACAGTAGAAGTGTATTTCCACAATAGCGAAAATAATGTGCTAAGCATAGCTTGCTTGTGGTCTGTGCAGCCATTCTTGTATATTGTCTCTAATTCTTCTGTAAATTCTTCCCAACTTTCTTTATGCAAAGCAATCATTTCCTCTTCATCTGGTTGCCAGCTCTTTTCGGTAACATTCCTTTTGTGCACAGGTCTTGTTATCTCAATATTTAGGCGTTTTAGCGGCTTGGGCTCTAAATAATACACTTCGCTGGGGGCATCGCCAATACCAATATCAATATACTTGAAAATAGACATCAGAGGACGTCGAGTTTCTTTGCTCTCTTGTTTTATGCGTTCGCTTGCAGCAGCGTGGTCAGCTTCGCGAACAAAAGTATTGCCTCTTACAAGAGCTTTTAGTATTTCATTACCTTTTGGTTTGAAGCATTCAAACTTGGTTGTCAGATATTCGCTTGCGAACCTTCTTTCGCCAAGCATTTCGTGGTCGACGCCTCTTTGGGTTTTTTTAGCTCGAAAGGCGAACTTCCCTATATCGTGAAGCAGTCCGCCAAGATAAGTAATATCAGTTTGGTTCATAAATTATTTCACTATTTTTATTCTATTTTTACTTAATTTAATCCCGTATTTTTTGTCGGCGTAGCTTCCAAGAGTGCTAATAATATAGAAATCGCTCATTAATTCATTATCTAACGCTTGTGTGATTTGGTTTTTGATAACCGAAATTGATTTTTGCAAGTTCTCGAAATTTAATTTCCCTTTCTCGAACAATCCCGACTGTGCTCTCTGCAAATGTCCTTGCGATGGTGTGTATTTGCAGTATATTTCCCATATTTCAGATAAATTCTTATCGGAAAACGATTTGCCACCACGTAGAAATTTTCCCGCTTTCTTTGCAAAAAAGAAATATACTGCAAAAGGCAACGGCTGCATTTGCACCACTTTGTTACCTATTGATATTCGCCTTGTGTTCGGATAAATTTCGAGTATTGGCAATTCGATACGGCTATCGAGTTCTTCCTGTGCGGTTTGTATTAAGTCGTTGACCTCTAAATTGCCACTTTTACCCGGATTAAACTTCAATTTTATAAAAGGCTTTTCGAAAAAAACAATCTCATTTGCTTCTTCATCGCTTTCGGGATAAAATTTCTTGCTTGCGGCAAATTTTTCGCTTGCAACAACGTGATACATCTTATCTGCGTCGCCACCGAACACCGATAGGGCAATTGCCAAATCAACGCTCATCGTTTTTCTGCCACCGGAAATTAAGCAGTGCAATGTGTTGCCTCGAAGCTTCTCGGATTTTACTACGTCGAATATTAACTTTGTCAAAGAACTGCTCGATTTTTTGTTGTATAATTCGTCATCTGCTGATAAATACTCAACACTCCATTCTTTTTTCAAATTGTAATAACCCTGGAATTCCTTTAATTTCAACGAAAGCGTTTTCTCTATGCTTCCCCGGCAATCGTTCGTTGTTATGATAATTATTCTTTGAATTTCCTGTCGCTGCTTGAACTCTAAAAAATATAACGCCTCCGTCAATATTTGCGGACTTTTGCCCGCCAAACATATTAATACGTTATCTACATTCATCTTTCGCTATTATACTAAAAATTAATTAACAAAACAAAAATTTTTTTTATTTACTCAAAAATTCTAATATATCACTTTCGAAATTACCTGTTGAATTGCAATTTATTGTTGTTGCCTTTGTTATATACCACAATTTTGTATTAAAATCCATCTCGTATAAATTATGCAATGCGTTATAGTTAGCTACCACTCTCACTTTTGTTTGGTTCTCATTAATCTTCGTTAGCAAAATATTCCAATTGCAACTAACTTCCTCGATTTTACCTTGCCAACCAAAACCGCTTCCCAGGCACACCACAATCGCATAATTTTCCAGAACTGCCATCTTTCATTGTTTTTGACCTGATTACGTGACTTGTTTTGTCCATTTGTTCTATCGGTATATCTGCTTCTACAAAGAAAGTTATCAGCATTTCCCAAACTTTGTCGTAACTTTTATTGACTACTCTTTCCTTTTCAAATTTGTATGTTTGTGGTGGCTTATAAGGTGTTGCACACCCACTTAAAAATAATACAACAAGAACTACAATTAATGAAATAAGTAAATTAGTTTTCATTTTGAACCTCAAAAAATTGTTGAATGAAGATTTTACTCAAATATAATTTCTTTTTCAGCCGTTTGCAAGAACAAGAATGTTATGAGAAGGTTCTCGGAATGTTCTTTTCTTTGATAGTTTCTATTAACATTATGAAATTGTGAATGGGAATTATTAAAAAACTTGGTTATCTTATGAAAAAAATCTATTACATCGTTAGCAAAGGGAGTTTGTATTTAGATAACGGAAATCTATATTTCGAACCATTCTACGAAGATTGCGATATCCCCAAAAAATTCAAACACGATAATGATGATGAAGAAATCCAGATTGTAAAGCAACGTCAATCAATACCTATAGAGACAACCTCTTCGATTTGTTGTTTTACTCTTGTTCAATTCGATTCAACTATCCTTAATTATATCGCTAAATACAATATTCCGATTATTAGTTTTGATAGTTATATCCCAACGGGCTACTTTTACAGTAATTTTTCCAAGCCTGATGGCAATCTTACAGTTTTGCAAGCAGCTCACTTTGCTAATAATTCTAAAAGACTATCCATTGCTCGAAAGTTTGTTCTTGGAGCTATTGCAAATAAAATTGTCAATCTTTCATATTATTACAATCGAGGTGCTATTTCTAATATTGATTTAAACAAATTTACTTTAATCATTAGCCAGGCGAACAAATGCAGTGATGTAAACCAACTTTTGCTTGCCGAAGCTCAAGCTCAGAAGCTCTACTTCTCATTTTTCAACCAGATTATCAAAAACGACAATTTTCATTTCGAAAAACGCGTCTATTTCCCACCTCCAGATCCTGTTAATGCTCTGATTTCATTTCTCAATGCTTTGCTTTATTCCACCTTGCTTACCGAAATGGCTTCTACTCCAATTTATCCTTTCATTTCATATTTGCATTCCCCTGGAAATAATAAAATGTCTCTCATTTGGGACTTTTCCGAGATTTTTAAACCCGTTGTTTGCGACAGGCTTCTCTTCAAAATGCTTAATACAAACATTATTAAACCAGATATGTTCGATCAATCTGCTGATAAATGCCTGCTTAATAAAATTGGCCGCCACAAAGTTGTTTCCGAATACGATAAAAAAATTAAAACAACAATCTTTAATAGAGAAAATCAAAAACAACAGTCTTATAGAACTATCATTAGAGAAGAGTTCTATAAATTCATCAGATTCTTGCAAAATAAATCAGACTATAAGCCTTTCAGAATGAACTGGTGATAATTTTTTTTCAGGAGTTTATCAATGTTTGTAATTCTATCGTATGACGTACATCGTAAAAGAGTGCATAAAGTTCATAAAGTTGTAAAAAAATATTTGCACTGGGTTCACAATTCTGTTTTTGAAGGAGAAATTTCACTTTCTCAAATGCAAAAATTAATTAGCCAGCTCGACGATATAGTTAAGCATAATTATGATTCTGTCGTGTTTTACATTTATCCAAATGATAAATATGTAGTAAAAAAATACATTGGAATTGATAAAAGCTGGCTCTCGTCTAACATTTTGTAATTAAATGACTTACAAAAAACAGGGTAAAAATTTAGTCGTCGAGCTCAGAGAAAAATACAACTTACGAGGACAGCAATTCGATAATATTTTCTCTTTATTTTTGTAATTCATTGGAATATAGCGATTTAGGTCTTGTCGTCGAGGATTTTGGGTGAAAAATGTGTAAGTCTATGGAAATAAAAAAAGTTTGTAAAAAAGAAAAAAAGTGTTAAATTGCCGACGACAAAAAATAGAACTTTCTGATTTTTTTGTGACTGAAAAGTGTTGTGCAGTCGAAAGCGTTCTTTGAAAATTTGTCCTCTCTGAATTGTACTATATTAGTATCGCGACTGACAGGATACATAGTATATTAAAAGATATAGAGTCTCTGAATTGTACTATATTAGTATCGCGACTAAAGCGATACAGGAAGTTAAACAAAACGGAACGAAACCTCTGAATTGTACTATATTAGTATCGCGACTTTTTTTTAATTTAATATTTAGTTTGTATTTTTGACTCTGAATTGTACTATATTAGTATCGCGACTTGGGTTGATTGTTATGAAGATTGATGAGAGTTTAATGAACTCTGAATTGTACTATATTAGTATCGCGACAACAAATACTACCCTAATGTAGCAAAAGGGATAAAGACCTCTGAATTGTACTATATTAGTATCGCGACCTCATGATTCTCCTTCCTTCATTGACTGGAAGCTCTGAATTGTACTATATTAGTATCGCGACCAGGTAGCCTTTTGCATACCTGCTTGTACCGCAGCTCTGAATTGTACTATATTAGTATCGCGACTCAGACGGGGGTAGCCATCGCTTCTCTCGGCTACTCTGAATTGTACTATATTAGTATCGCGACAAAATCGCACATTAACTATGGAGGACATGCATCGTCTCTGAATTGTACTATATTAGTATCGCGACAATTAAGAAGGCACAAGTAACGAGTGATGTATTCTCTGAATTGTACTATATTAGTATCGCGACACTTCGTTCACCACTTTATCAAGCAGTTCTCTAATAAACTCTGAATTGTACTATATTAGTATCGCGACCCTGCCCCGAGTTTCATTGATAGGAAGGTTATCCGCTCTGAATTGTACTATATTAGTATCGCGACTGTTCAAAACTCAACCGTTTTGCTTTTTACTTTTGACTCTGAATTGTACTATATTAGTATCGCGACAATGATATACACCGTCTTTTTCGTACACGCCTTCAACTCTGAATTGTACTATATTAGTATCGCGACTTCCCGCTTACGCTTATATTTCCATTTTCCGGAATACTCTGAATTGTACTATATTAGTATCGCGACAGTTCAGTGATGGCATACTCGCCGTCGAAGCCAGTGACTCTGAATTGTACTATATTAGTATCGCGACCAGCCTCCTGCCCCGAGTTTCATTGATAGGAAGGTTATCCTCTGAATTGTACTATATTAGTATCGCGACAACATAAACAAGCGATCCAACTTGCACGTCTGCGACCACTCTGAATTGTACTATATTAGTATCGCGACGGAAGATTTGCGATGCTTAGATTTACACATGTCAACTCTGAATTGTACTATATTAGTATCGCGACCCAAGTTGCCGTTGTAAGTATATCGACCGTTTGCCTCTGAATTGTACTATATTAGTATCGCGACTATATTTACCGAATAGAATGTTTCGTTCTCTACTCTGAATTGTACTATATTAGTATCGCGACTAAATGGTTAAACAAAAGTATAGAAGATATAGCTCTGAATTGTACTATATTAGTATCGCGACGCAGAGTGAGTACGGTTTCATCGCCGTAACCAGCTCTGAATTGTACTATATTAGTATCGCGACCACTTCAAGTGTGCTTTTTATTTAGCTCTCAAAAAAAACTCTGAATTGTACTATATTAGTATCGCGACGCTGCTTTTGTCAATGAAACGTCTTTGGCTATGACTCTGAATTGTACTATATTAGTATCGCGACAAGCTTAAACCTTTGGTTTTAAACTGAGAAATAATTCTCTGAATTGTACTATATTAGTATCGCGACACAATTGTATGTGTGCTTTTTATTTAACTCTCAACTCTGAATTGTACTATATTAGTATCGCGACCCCCGGCTGAACTCGTATATGAGTTCAGCGGTTGCCTCTGAATTGTACTATATTAGTATCGCGACTTGAAGAAGCAAAGTGTAAATATTAAGGCATTACCTCTGAATTGTACTATATTAGTATCGCGACTAGAATACGTAAAGCCAACAAGTGGCTTGGTAGTTCATCTCTGAATTGTACTATATTAGTATCGCGACTAATTAAAGCGTGGTTGCCGTTGGACAGGTGTCCAGCTCTGAATTGTACTATATTAGTATCGCGACTAATTAAAGCGTGGTTGCCGTTGGACAGGTGTCCAGCTCTGAATTGTACTATATTAGTATCGCGACAAAAGTAAAAAGCAAAACCGGTGCGTTTGGGGCGTAAACTCTGAATTGTACTATATTAGTATCGCGACTTGAAAAATTATCAACACTTGGGCTTTTAAACGACACTCTGAATTGTACTATATTAGTATCGCGACAATTCCGGGTTCGACGGTTTGTGCAGCGGTTAAACTCTGAATTGTACTATATTAGTATCGCGACAAAAAGTCCAAGTGTTTCAACCTGGACATTACGACTCTGAATTGTACTATATTAGTATCGCGACCAAAGATCGTCATTTACGTTCGTTATCGTGACATAAAACCTCTGAATTGTACTATATTAGTATCGCGACTTATACAACAACGATGGTGCAGATGCCGAAATGCTCTGAATTGTACTATATTAGTATCGCGACGGTTGCCGGAGCAAATTATATCGCCGAGGACGACACTCTGAATTGTACTATATTAGTATCGCGACTCATCGGCAGTTATTCGCTTGAAAAAGGTCTTTCCTCTGAATTGTACTATATTAGTATCGCGACTCACAAAGCAACGTACCGGTTGTGATATCGCTATCACGTCTCTGAATTGTACTATATTAGTATCGCGACGAATATTGCCGGTAACCACGATTTTTTCGTGTGTTGCTCTGAATTGTACTATATTAGTATCGCGACATAACTTAAGTTCTGGAGTTGGCGGTGTCGTTGCCGGCTCTGAATTGTACTATATTAGTATCGCGACTATGTATTTACATACTCCTGCCACATTGCTTTCGCTCTCTGAATTGTACTATATTAGTATCGCGACCTAACAATATAAAACTTTTTCATTTTCTCCTCCTTCTCTGAATTGTACTATATTAGTATCGCGACTAATCCAACCTAATAAATTGTTCAACGGACGGTTTCATCTCTGAATTGTACTATATTAGTATCGCGACATTAACACATCGCCGTTTACGTTGGATGCTTTCATCCACTCTGAATTGTACTATATTAGTATCGCGACAAAAAAGTGTTATTTTGCAATAGTAAACAGTATAAACTCTGAATTGTACTATATTAGTATCGCGACTTGCTATTGGGTCCATACATTTTACATTCGTCGACTCTGAATTGTACTATATTAGTATCGCGACAATGATAGCAGGTCGCCTTTTCTTTGGCTGCTTGTACCTCTGAATTGTACTATATTAGTATCGCGACAGTATTTTGTTATACTCTACCAAATATTTGTCAATCTCTTAATTGTACTATATTAGTTTCTTCTATTTTGCCCCTTCCTTTCAAGTGTTCCTACTTCTCCAATATTATTTTTGGAATTATCTATCTCTTTGTTATATTTGTTGTAAGTAATTATCACCT
>Ga0208826_1001110_pt1 | contig 23802 bp, 20 predicted proteins | sample AD_UKC115_MetaG_FD_184451 | JGI IMG/M metagenome (GOLD analysis project Ga0208826, IMG submission 184451) | Active sludge microbial communities of municipal wastewater-treating anaerobic digesters from Hong Kong - AD_UKC115_MetaG (SPAdes)... | ecosystem: Engineered > Bioreactor > Anaerobic >...
ATATAAGAAATATTTTTAAGCCCTCTTCTACGGAAGGAGGCTCTCACTTCGGAGAGTCGCCCTTTCCCCATAGGAAGCGGAAAAACTGATGTCTCCACGGGCGGCAATTCCCGTGCTGCGGTTGAAGCTCCGCCCCGGTTTTACGCCTTGCTTCGGAGAAAAGCCCCGTCAGGCGCGAAGTTCCATCAGGTGCGAAACTCCGTTAGGTGCGGAATCCCGTCAAGTGCGAAGTTCCGTCAGGACCTCGCGCAGTTCCTCCTCCGTCGTCAGGACGGCAAGCACTTCCCCGAGGGCGCTCGCCGAGAGCCGCTTCGGCAGGCGGTAACGTTCACAGACCCTTTCCCGGAGCAGATGCGACCCCCTGCCGCCGGAAAGCCCAAGCTCATAAAGGCAAGCTTTCGTCAGCGGCGCGGGACGTTCCTCTCCGGCATCCGTGCCGAGGCCGGATGCCTCAAACGCACGGCGGAGGGTCTCCGTGTCCATGCCCTCCACTCCGAGGAGGCCCGCCTTCCCGGCGTGCACCTTGCGCTTCTCCTTGCCGGGGATATCCGGAATATAAATCTGCCGGATCTGATCCGCGGGGATCGCCGAGGCAAGGTACCCGCGTAGCTGAAACCCGGCCGGATCGGAATCCGTCAGCACGGCGATCCCGGTTTTTGCGGCGAGGGCGCGAATCATGGCGAGACGTTCCTTATCGTTGTAAATCCGGAAGCCGTCCAGCGCGAGGATATTTCCCTCCACCAGCCCGGAGAGCCGAATCTTATCGTATTTTCCCTCCACGATGAGGGTCTCTTTCAGGATAAACGGCTTTTGTGACGGTTCCACTTCAGTTCCTCCGTCCGGCCAGAAACAGCCTGCCGACGGCCTCTTCCAGAACCGTCCGCGGATCCGTGCCGGTGCTTTTGATCTTCCGGTCGGCCGTAAGCAGGATATCCAGCATGCCGGAGAGCGCGGCCGCGCTGTACAGGGAGCGGTTCCGCATGGCGCGCTCGGCGATGAATTCCCGCCCCGCGTAGGACTGCGGCCAGTCCTTCGCCATGTCGGATTTTGTCTTTCCGCAGGCGGCGGCGCACCTCGCCCGGAACAGGTCGACGTAGGCGCCGGAGAGATTCGCCAGAATGGACGAGGGTTCCTCCCCCATCGCGCAGAGCTCGTCGATCAGGGCAAAAGCGCCGGCAAAATTGCCGCCCTTCACCCGGTCGGCGAGGTCGTAGATCCGCGCATCCGGCGCCTCGCAGGTCACCTTTTCGAGAATCTCCTGCGTCACGGTCCCGCCTTTTGCGTATTCGGCGGCCTTTTTGGCCTCGCCCCGCACGACGGAGCTGTCCGTCCCGCAGCGGGAGACAAGCTCGGCGGAAACCCCGCGATCCATCGCGGCGCCGTGGGCCTCTGCCTCCGATTCCGCCAGCTTGCAGAGCTCGGAGGTGGTGTACGGCTCGCACAGGACGACGCCTCCGCCCTTTTTATCGATCAGCTTTCGGAAGGAGGCGTATTTTTCGAGTTTTTTCTTATCTTTTTTGGGCTCGGCGTCGACGACATTATAAAGAAAGACGGCCGTCGCGCCGTTTTCGGCACAGAGCTCGTCCACAAACTGCTCAAGCTTGCCGCGTTCGTTCGGATTCAGTTTTTCGAGCGGCAGGTCCTCCGCAAGCACGCACCGCCGCCCTCCGTCGAAGGAGATCTCAAACGCCGCGTCCGCAAGGGTATCCGCCGGAACGCTGCCGTTAAAAACATGGAGGCCCGGGCCGGATTTTCCGCCCAGCGCAAGATTCGCGACGGCGTCGGCAAAGCGGCGCTTCCGGGCGGAATCGCTGCCGTAAATAAAATAGACGGGCAGCGGTGCCCCCAGACGGATATGGCGCAGCAGGTCGTCAGAGGTTTTAAAAATCAAGCTCTCAGCCCCTTTTTATAGTCTCCCCGCGGCAGTAAAACGTCAGCCCTGCGGAACCGGCGGAGACGATCTCCCCGGCCCCGCCGAACACGCCGCCGCAGCCTATGGTGACGAGGGAATCACACCGCAGAACGGAAAGCTCCTCCATCGGCACCTCCCGCACGACGGCGATATCCGGCCGGCGGTATTTCGCTTCGATGTCCATTATATCACATTCGCCGGAATAATATAAGAGGAGGGCGTCCTCCGTCTCTATGGCAAAATCCTGAGCGCTGAAAAACACCGCGCGGCTGCCGTCTCCCAGCGCGACCTCCATCGGATACCGGGCTTCCTCCGCACCCATGCGGGAGGCGGCGGCCGGATCCGACAGCACCGCAAGCTCCGGGGCGTAGGTCTTTGCCATCCGGAGCTCCGCCGCGGCATCCCCCGATCCGGCGGATACAAGCGCGGCGACATGGTCGTTGTAATAGCCGGCAACCTTCCGGACGGAATAGGCGTCGTCATAGCCAAGGTTCTCCGCGATCAGCAGCGTTTGGCCGTTCACCGTACAGGAGACCGCCGCGCCCTCCCCGAGCGGAACGATGCGCAGCTCGGTGAGGTCCTTTTTGAGCACGGATTCGCTGAAGAGGCCCGCACAGAGCGCCGTCAGCGACAGGAGCACCGCCAATTTATAAAAGCGAAGCCGCGTGTGCAGCAGGATCGGCAGCAAAAAGAGCAGCGCCGTCCCCGCCATCCAGAGAAAGACCCACTCGCTCGTCGCCGGGATAATCGTCCCCGGCGCCGCAGAAAACAGCCTGGCAATGCCGATGAGCACCTCCGAGAAAAAGCCTGCCAGCTTTGCGGCAAGAAACCCGGCGCCGCTGAGCACAGGTACTCCGCTGAGCACGGCGCCCGGGATGCCTGTATAGATGGCCAGCATGGCGACCGGCCCGGCGATGAAATTGGAGACGAGCCCCGCGAAGCAGACGCTGCCGAAAAACGCGGCGCAGACCGGCGCCGTGAAGCTCCACGCACAGATGCAGATGCCGATATTCTGCAAAACAAGATCCGTCCGGCGGCTTCCCTTTTTTGTTTGGTAAAAGCGTTTCGGAACCGGTTTCCGAAGCAGCAGCGACAGCGGAACCGAGCAGGTGACGATGCCGAGGCTGCCCGCCACGGACATCAGGAAGCCGCAGTCGCAGGCGGAGGCCGGGTTTATCAGCACCACCAATGCCGCGCCGAATGCGAGTGAGCTCGGGGAATCCGGCTCCGAATCGGTGAGCATGCCGACATACCGCACCAGCATCATAAACGCCGCGCGCAGAACGGACATGCCGAAGCCGGCCGCCGCCGCATAAAGAATTGTCGCCGCGATCAGGAGGAGGGCCTTCTTTTTTCTGCCCGGATGCAAGAGGCCAAGCAGCTTTTCCACAAACCACGCGACTGCCACCATATGCATGCCGGAGACGGAGAGGATGGCCGACATGCCCGCCCGGCGGAAGTTGTCGGTGATCTCCGCGTCAAGATCATCCCCAATGCCGAAAATCATCTTCTCCAACAGGCGGAGCGGATCGCCGGAGAGAGATTTGCCGAGTGAATCCGCAAACCATCCCCGGTATGCGGCGAGGGCGGCCGCCGGCGTCACGCAGTTTTCCCGCAACACCGCCGGCTCTCCGACAAAGGAGGCATAGGACCGTATTCCGGAGGCCCGCTCTTCGGCCCGCTCCGCAAAGGATTCGCTTCCTGCGGAGCCGCTTCCAGCGGAGCCGTCTTCCTCCTGCCCAAAAAACAGGGCCTTTCCCGCGATCAGGTCCCCGCATTCCAGATCATAGTCGCCGTAGCCGCCGACCCGGACCCGGATTTTCTGCGGCACGCCCCGCGTGTCGACGGAGCGCGTGCCGACCGTATATCTTGTGCGGCCGCTGTCGCTCTCGATTTCCTCCACCACGCCGGTGAAGGAGACCTCCTGCCCGGCAAGGGAACGGATCGGCTCCTCATACAGATACAGATAGCCTGAAATCCACGCAAATGCGGCGGCCGCCGAAAGAGAAACCAGAAACGCGCGACGCCCCCGCCAGACAAAGCGGAAGAACGCGGCAAGGAACAGCCCCGTCGCCGCGGCCGCGAGATCTGCGGTGAGTCCAAAGAAAGACGCGGCGAACGCCCCGGCCAGGAACGAATATCCTGCCCAGCAAAAAGGACGTCTGATCGGCCTCTCCCGCTCCATGGTCTCCATGGCTTCGGCCCTCTTTCCCGATTATTTGACATAATTATACAAAAAAACAGGGCTTTCCGCAATGCGGAAACCCCTGTTTCAGAAAATATCCTCTTTATTCCTGACCGTTCAGTTCCTCTTCCGCCTTCAGCTGGGCGAGATGCTCCTGGTAGGCGGTCAGGATGGCATCCTCCATTGCGTGCCTCGCCTCCGGCGTGATGGGATGCACGATGTCCCGGAAGACGCCGCCCTCGTCCTTTCGGCTCGGCATGGCGACGAAAAGACGTTCCGGCCCCTCAATCACTTTTAAATCGTGGACGGCGAGGTCGTGATCCACCGTCACCGAGACGAGGGCCTTGAGGCGGTCGTTCTGATAAGTCTTTCTGATGCGGATATCCGTGATGTTCATTTTCTGCTCCTCCTAACATGATTCTGCTATAGTATTTGGCAGAATCATCCGGGTTATGCAGGCGCAGAAAGCCGGGAAAAGCCCGCGGGCACCCAAAAATTTCGTCCCGGGGCACCGTTTTCTCCGCAAAAAACGGCCGGATCCGCTTTCAGCGCCGGGAAAACCTCTGCCGAAATGTCTTTTCGCGGCCCCGCCTTTTCCGGTTCCTGCAAAAAGCAAAATGGAGAAAGGAACCTCGTTCTTTTTATGCGGAGCCTCGTCCCGGGGCGGATGAAACGAATCTCAAAATAGAGGTTTCTTTTTTCGCCGGTTTGCAATATAATATAAAATAAGTAAGTATAGGCGGTTTTTTCCGCTTTTTCCGATAGAAAGCAGGCGATTTTTTGATGATCGACGAAGAACTGTTGAAGCGGTGCAAACATCTGCACTTTATCGGCATCGGCGGCTCCGGCATGTTCCCGATGGTGCAGATCCTCCACAAGGAAGGCTACTACATCACCGGCTCCGACAACAACGAGACGGAGACCACCCGCGTCGAGCGCGAGATGGGCATCCCGGTCACGTTTGGCCAGGCGGCCGAAAATATCGCGGGGGCGGACCTGATCGTCCACACCGCCGCCATCATGGACGACAACCCCGAACTGATCGCGGCGCGGGCCTCCGGCGTGCCGTGCCTTGAGCGCAGCGAGATGCTCGGACTGATCTCCCGCCGCTACAACCGGGCGATCTGCGTCTCCGGCACGCACGGCAAGACCACCACCTCCGCCATGATCGCACAGGTGCTGCTGGAGGCCGGATTCGACCCCTCCGCCTTCATCGGCGGAAAGGTCAAGGCCCTCGGCGGCAGCGGCAGGGCCGGCGGCAGCGATATCATTGTGATCGAGTCCTGCGAGTTCCGAGATACGTTTTTGCACCTTGCGAACGACATCTCCGTCATCCTTAACATCGATAACGACCATCTGGATTATTTCGGCACGATCGAAAACAGCATCCGCTCTTTCCGCACGTTTGCGGAACACAGCACCGGCCCCGTGATCGTCAACGGCTGCGACGCCAACACGATGAAGGCCGTCGAAGGCCTCGATAAGGAGATCATCACCTTCGGCTGGGACGATACCTGCCGCTACTGGCCAAAGGACATCCGGCCGCTTGGCGGCGCGAAGAGCGGCTACACGCTGATGCGCGGGAACGAGGCGCTCGCGGAAGTGACGCTCTCGATTCCGGGGAGACACAACATCCTCAACTCGCTCGCCTGCGCCGCCGCCTGCATCTGCGCCGGCGCCGACCCGAAGGTCGTTGCCGAGAAGATCGCCCATTTCCCCGGCGCGGGCAGGCGCTTCGAGATCCTCGGCGAGGTGGGCGGCGTCACGATCGCCGATGATTACGCGCACCACCCGGCCGAGGTCAAGGCGACGCTTAAAGCCGCCAAGGAGATGGACTTCCACGAGGTCTGGGCTGTGTTCCAGCCGTTCACATACTCCCGCACGGCGATGCTGCTCAATGATTTCGTGGATGCGCTCTCGGTCGCCGACCATGTGGTCATGAGCGAGATCATGGGCAGCCGCGAAAAGAATACCTACAACATTTATACGAAGGATCTCGCCGCCAAAATCCCCGGCAGCGTCTGGTTCAACACCTTCCACGAGATGGCCGACTACACCCTCGCGCGCGCCAAACCCGGGGACCTTGTGATCACCCTCGGCTGCGGCGACGTCTACAAATGCGCCTACATCATGGTTGGAAGACCGTGTAACGGCGTCTGAAAAATGGCTTCGCCATATTTCAGACTGGGAGTTTTGCTGACGCAAAACATCCTCGTAAAACAAATTGGCTCGGCCATATTTCAGACTGGGAGTTTTGCTGACGCAAAACATCCTCGTAAAACAAGACCGGTGCAGCCATGTTTCAGACTGGGAGTTTTGCTGACGCAAAACATCCTCGTAAAACGAATCGGCTCAGCCATGTTTCAGACCGGTAGTTTTGCTGACGCAAAACATCCTCGTAAAACAAGATTGGCACAGCCGTAATTACAAGAGGTACCATGAAGCTTGGCGGCAGGGAGAGCCTTCCTCCGCCATCCGTTGAAAATTGGCCCGGATGCCGCCCGCCTTACGGGCACGCATCAGGAGAAAACATCCGCAAAAGAAAGGATGAGACGATGAAACCGCTTGGAAAAGCGCTGGATGAATTCCGCATTTATATCGCCGGCCAGAAGATGGAAGCCGCCGAGACCATCGGCACGCTGATCGAGAACGGCCAGAGCGACGACGCCGCCGTCGAAAGGGCGAAAGTCGCCGCCGGCGACATCTTTCTCGCCTATTTGCAGCAGACTGAAAAGGCGCACGGGCGGGAGGGCTATGCGGATTTTGTAAAGGCCTACGCCGAGGCGCTGGCTCCGCAGATCGCCGACTGGAAACGCCGTAAGGAAAGCGCAAAGGCCGATAACTGGACGCCCCAGATCCTCATCAATTCGGCGAAGCTCGATAAAACCGAGGAATTGCTGACCGTCTTTACCGACATCATGGAGAACGCGCAGGAGGAATGACCCTCGTCCCTGCGGATGCGATCCGTCTTTTGATGCCGCATTTTTTCTTTCCGCATTTTCCGTGCAAAGGCGTATTTTGTCAAACAATAAAATTACCCTCGGGGAGGTTTCTCCCCGAGGGTGTTTTTTTACTCAGAATATTTCCGGCTCCTCCGGAAATTTAGATATCAGAGCCGCAGCAGCATGGCGACCCAGCCGCCCTCGTCGATGCGTCTGACGATGCGGAAACCGGCATCCAGGCAGGCTTTTTCGGTCTCGGCCGCACGGGTGTCGATGATGCCGGAGACGATCAGCGCGCCGCCCGGCGCGAGAAACTCCTTCACCGTACCCAGCAGGCGGAGGATCACATCCGCGACGATATTCGCGGTGACGATCTCAAAGCGGCCGGAGACCTTCTCGGTCAGGTCGCCGCAGACAAACTCCGTGACGCCGGAGGTTCCGTTGAGAGCCGCGTTTTCCTTTGCAACCCTGACGGCGACCGGGTCGATGTCGACGCCGAGCGCATACGGGGCGCCGAGCAGTGCCGCGCCGACCGCGAGAATCCCGCTGCCGGTGCCGACGTCGAGGAGCCTCGTATTTTCCGAAACGCACTCCTCCAGAAGGCGCAGGCAGAGCCGCGTCGTCTCGTGAGTGCCGGTGCCGAAGGCCATGCCGGGGTCGAGCCGGATGACCGCCTCCTCCCCGGTGGGCTCGTAGGTCTCCCACGAGGGGCAGACGGCGAGCCTTTCGCCGATCTTCTGCGCATGATAGTATTTTTTCCAGTTGTTCGCCCAATCCTCCTCCCGCACGTCCGCGGTATGGAGTTCATAGGCGATCCCCTCCGCCGAAAACCGTTCCTTCAGGAATTCCACGGCCTCCGTGAGCGCCCGCTCCTGTTTGAGATACAGATGGATCAGGGAGTGCGTGCGGTCCTTTTCCAGAAGATCCTCCTCGATCAGGTCGATGTGCGCGATCTCCTGAACCTCGGCCTCGAGGTCGGAATAATCCTCGATATAGATGCCGGCGTCCGCCGCCATCGAGCAGATCGCCGCGGCGCGCTCGGTATCCTCGGTCGAAATTCTGACCGTCAGCTCGTTCCAGATATCGTCCATGCTCAATCTCCTTTGAAGGAATCTTTGACTTTATCGAAGAAGCTCTTGCGCTTCGTGTAGTTGCGGTCCGTCATGGATTTTTCGAATTCCCGGAGCAGATCCTTCTGCTTGCCGGAGAGATTCTGCGGCACCTCGACGACCACACGGACATACTGGTCGCCGCGGCCGCGGCTGTTGACGTACGGGATGCCCTTGTTGCGGAGCCGGAACGTCGCGCCGGACTGCGTGCCCTCCGGAATATCATACTTCACCTTGCCGTCGATGGTCGGCACCGTGATCTCGTCGCCGAGCACCGCCTGCATAAAGCTGATCGGAATGTCGCACCAGACGTCGAAGCTGTCGCGCTGGAAGATCGGATCCTTTTGGATGGAAACCGTGACGTTGAGGTCTCCGGCCGGGCCGCTGTTGACCCCCTCGTCTCCCTCTCCGCGCACGACGAAGGTCTGACCGTCGTCGATGCCCGCCGGGATCTCCACGGAGATCCTGCGGTTATGGCGCACTCTGCCCATGCCGCCGCAGGAGGGGCAGGGGTCGTTTACGATCTTGCCGCGCCCATTGCAGCGCGGGCAGGTCTTGGTCGTCTGGATCACGCCGAACGGGCTGCGCTGCTGGACCGTGACCTGGCCTCTTCCGCCGCATTCCGGGCAGGTCTCCGGCTGTGTGCCGGCCTTGGCACCGGTGCCGCCGCATTCCCCGCAGCGCTCAAGGCGCTGGATCGGGATCTCGCGCCGGCAGCCCTTGGCGGCATCCATGAAGCTGATCTGGACGCGCACGCTGGCGTCGCTGCCGCGGATCGGGCCGTTCGGGTTCCTTGCCCGGGTGGAACCGCCGAAACCGAATCCCTGACCAAAGATGTCGCTGAAGATGTCGCCGAAATCGCCGAAGCCCCCAAATCCGCCGAAGCCGCCGGCCCCCGGCTGCCCGGCCCCGTAGGACGGATCCACGCCGGCATGGCCGAACTGATCGTAACGGGCACGTTTCTGCGGATCGGAAAGCACGTCGTACGCCTCGCCGACCTCCTTGAATTTCGCTTCCGCGGTGGGGTCGCCCGGATTCAGGTCCGGATGGTATTTTTTTGCCAAGGTGCGGTAGGCCTTTTTGATCTCGTCCTCCGAGGCGCCCTTCTGAAGCCCGAGCACCTCGTAGTAGTCGCGCTTATCCGCCATATTCTCTCACCCTTTTATGTCTTCTTATACGGCAAAGAGCGGGGATATCCCCGCCCTGCCATTTTTATCCCCTCAGCGGGGATCAGTTGTCGTTGACCTCGCGATAATCCGCATCAACATAGCCGTCGGTGGCCGCGGTGCCGCCGCCTTCCGCGCCGCCCTGCGGGGGCTGCTGCTGGTAGGCGTTCGGGTCGCCCTGCGGCGGCTGCTGATAGATCTTCGCGGAAAGCTCATAGAATTTATCCTGCAGTTCCTTCTGCTTCGTTTTGATCACCTCGGTTTCGTCGCCCTTGAGGGCTTCCTTCAGTGCGTCGATCCTGCTCTGAAGAGCAGCCTTGTCGTCGGAAGAGAGCTTCTCGCCGACCTCACCGAGCGTCTTTTCGCTCTGGTAAACCATCTGGTCTGCGGAGTTGCGCAGGTCGATCTCCTCGCGATGCTTCTTATCCTCGGAGGCGAATTGCTCCGCATCCTTGACCGCGCGCTCGACGTCCTCCTTGCTCATGTTGGAGGAGCTGGTGATCGTGATGTGCTGGTCCTTGCCGGTACCGAGATCCTTGGCGCTGACGTTGACGATGCCGTTGGCGTCGATATCAAACGTGACCTCGACCTGCGGCACCCCTCTCGGCGCCGGGACGATACCGTCCAGATGGAACAGGCCGAGGGATTTGTTGTCGCGGGCCATTTCGCGCTCGCCCTGCAGGACGTGCACTTCGACCGTGGTCTGGCCGTCGGCCGCGGTGGAGAAGATCTGGGATTTCTTGACCGGGATCGTGGTGTTGCGGTCGATGATCTTGGTGAAGACGCCGCCGAGGGTCTCAACGCCGAGGGAAAGCGGAGTGACGTCGAGCAGCACGAGGCCCTTGACGTCGCCGCCGAGCACGCCGCCCTGAATCGCGGCGCCCACAGCCACGCACTCATCCGGGTTGATGCCCTTGAACGGCTCCTTGCCGGTGACTTTCTTGACCGCGTCCTGAACGGCCGGGATTCTCGTGGAACCGCCGACGAGCAGCACCTTGTCGATGTCGGAGAATTTGAGTCCGGCGTCGGCGAGAGCCTTGTGGACCGGGCCCATGGTCCTTTCGACGAGGTCGGCGGTCAGCTCGTTAAACTTGGCGCGGGTGATGTTCATATCGAGGTGCTTCGGGCCGGTGGAATCGGCGGTGATGAACGGCAGGTTGACGTTCGCCTGCGTCATGCCGGAGAGCTCGCATTTGCACTTCTCGGCGGCCTCTTTGAGCCTCTGCATCGCCATCTTGTCGGAGCGCAGGTCGATGCCGTTTTCTTTCTTGAATTCTTCGGCGAGGTAGTTGATCAGGCGGTCGTCGAAATCGTCGCCGCCGAGATGTGTGTCGCCGTTGGTCGCAAGGACTTCGTTGATGCCGTCGCCCATCTGGATGATGGAGACATCGAAAGTGCCGCCGCCGAGGTCGTAGACCATGATCTTCTGATCCTGCTCTTTATCCGCGCCGTAGGCGAGGGAAGCGGCGGTCGGCTCGTTGATGATGCGCTTGACATCCAAGCCCGCGATGCGGCCGGCATCCTTGGTGGCCTGGCGCTGGGAGTCGTTAAAGTAGGCCGGTACGGTGATGACGGCCTGCGTGACCGGCTCGCCGAGATAGGCCTCCGCGTCGGCCTTGAGTTTTTGCAGGATCATGGCGGAGATCTCCTGCGGTGTGTAGTTTTTACCGTCGATGGCAACTTTATAATCGGAGCCCATCTTGCGCTTGATCGAAGTCACGGTGCGGTCCGGGTTTGCGATCGCCTGGCGTTTTGCGGCCTGGCCGATAACGCGTTCGCCGGTCTTGTTGAAACCGACGACGGACGGTGTGGTTCTCGCGCCCTCCGGATTCGGGATGACGACGGGAGAGCCGGCCTCCATGACGGCAACGCAGGAGTTTGTGGTTCCAAGGTCGATACCAATGATTTTAGACATAATGTATTCCTCCAATATCTATCGATACAATTACCGGACAATCATAAAAAAGTTTATCTGATCGGGTCATCCCCGGGGTTTTCAGTTCGCGACCTTGACCATCGTGAAGCGGATCACCCTGTCGCCGAGGCGGTAGCCCTTGCGGAATACCTCCACAATCGTATTTTCGCCGACGGTCGGATCCTCCACATGGAGAACCGCGTTGTGCAGGTTCGGGTCGAAATGCTGATCCTTCGCCGGAATCTCGGTGACGCCGAGGGAGGCGAAGGATTCCTCGACGGAATTGCAGATCATATCGATCCCCTTTTTGAAATTTTCGTCGGCGCAGGGATATTCCTTCGCCCGATCGAAGCTGTCGAGGATCGGCAGCAGCTTCGTGACGGCATCCGCAATGGCGTCGCCGTAAATAGCGTCCTTTTCGCGCTGGGTGCGCTTGCGGAAGTTGTCGTATTCGGCGAGGGCACGGAGATACCGGTCGCCCAGTTCGTCGTACTTTTTCTGAAGCGCATCCCGGTCGGCTTTGAGGCTCTCGATTTCCGCCTGAAGCTTCGTTCCCGCCGCGGATTCCGCAGGGGCAGGCCCTTCCTTCGCCGGATTCTGTATGTCGGGTGCCGGGGCCGTCTGTTCCGCAGCCTGGGGGGCCGCGGATTCTTCTCTGATATCTTTATTCTTCATCTTCGTCTCCCGTTTTCTGTTGATAAGTGATGGAAAGGAGGTTTCCCAGTTTCTCGGCAAAATACCGCAGATGCGGGATCAGCCTCGCGTAATCCATCCGCACCGGGCCGATCAGCCCGATGGCACCGCAGTCGTTTTCGCCGATGCGGAACCGCGCGACGATCAGCGAGCTGCCGCAGAGCTCCGAGAAGCAGTTCTCCTTGCCGATAAATACCTGAATGCTGCCGGAGTTGCGGTCCAGCAGGGGGCCCATATCCTCCCGCCGGTTGAGAAGCCTCATGATCTCCAGCGCCTTGTCGGAAAATTCGTTGTAGGTCAGAAGTTTTTCCTGCCCGCCCAGATAATACTGGCCGTCGTAGGCCTCCTTGCAGAGCTCGTAGATGCCCACCATCAGCGGATTGAACACCCGCGAATATTCGCCGAGCTGGACGGAGACCGCATGGACGTATTCGGCGCTGATCTCCCTGAGCGTCACGCCGGCGAACCGGTCGTTGGAAAACTTCTTAAAAAAGTCCGCAATGCCTGAATTGATGCGGAAGCTGAGCCTGCAGACCTTGCTTTTGATCACGCCGTTTGAGGCGATCACCATCAGCACCACCGTGTAGCTGTCCGCCGGGACGATGTCGATGTGGTTAACCGTGACGTGCGCGGGCGTGGTCGTCACCGCGACGGTCGCGCAGCCGGTGTATTCCGCCAGCGTCTCCGCCGCATCCTGCAGAAGCTTATCCGGGTCGGGATCGCGCACATTAAACAGCGCGTCGATGCCGTCCTTTTCCTCCTCGGTCAGCGGGCGGAAATCCATCAGGCGATCCACATAGGTGCGGTAGCCCAGATGGCTCGGAATCCTGCCGGCGGAGGTGTGCGGCTGCTCAAGCAGCCCCATATCGAACAGCAGCGCCATCTCGTTGCGGATCGTCGCCGGGGAGACGTTGATCCCCGGCAGCTGAGATAAGGTCTTGGAGCCGACGGGCTCGCCGGTCCGGATATAGGTTTCTACAATGGCGGCAAGGATTCTTTGTTTCCGTTCGTCGAACTGCACGTGCCCGTCTCCTTTCGTTTTTTCCGGATTAGCACTCTTATTGATCGAGTGCCAACATGTATAATATACCCATTCGGCGTCCGGCTGTCAATAGGGTTTGCAAAAAGTTCATAAAAATTTCAGCAGTCCGCCGGGATGCCTGCCAGATTCATTGTCTCCGCAATCTTATTTATTCATACCTTTATTTATAAAATAGGCGGAACGTCTGTTTTTCTGCGGATTCCGCGGGCAAGGCGCGCCCGCGGGTCCGCCTCCGTGCTTCGGGCGATTTGTGCGGGGTATGAAAGAAGATTCAAAAAGCTGACCGCGCCTCAAAAGAGCATCTTTTGGCGGGAAGCATAAATTCCCCGTCGAGCCTTTTTTGCCGCCGAGCCACAAAAAAGCCCTCTCCCAAAAGAGAGGGCGGGCGATTTTCGTGTAAAACCGGTGCTGAAAAAGATCCTGTGCGGAAAACGGGACGAAACCGCAATCCTCCGCGGGTTCCTGCGGCGCGGGCGTCTTTTTTTGAGCATGAGCACGGCGCGGACATCTCCCGCAATCCGAAGATTCGGGCGTTCTCCGGAGGAATTTCTCCTGCGAAGCGGCCCAAAATCTCCGGGTGCTCTACGAAATCAAAAAGGCAGACCCCAGAGCTGTGTCCGCCGCACAGCCGGCTGCTCCGGTTTTAATAGCCGAGCGGCTCGCCGACCAGAATGACCTTGATGCGGCCCGGAATGCGCTGGAAGCCGAATGCCGTGTAGGTGCAGCAGATGCGGTCCGGCGAGAGGCAGTCCTCGCATTTCCCCGTCACGGTGCAGGGTGTCTTTTTGCCGAGGCGGACGGCGTTTTTCGGCGCGGCGACCGTGCGGACGCGCGCGGCGGCGGCATCCATATCCGGCACAACCTTATTGATTCCGGCGACGATCAGCACATGCTCCGGCCCGAAGATCATCGGCGCGACCCGGGTGCCGGCACCGTCGACCTGATAGATCCAGCCGTCCTCCGTGATCGCGTTGGCGCTCGCGAGCAGCCAGTCGGCCGCAAAGCACTGCCGATACAGATCCGCTTTCTGTGCCTTCGTGAGGTTCTCGTCGTAGCGGTCAAGGAAGCGGTACTTCCCCGAGCGGAGCAGATCGAGGATGCCCGCCTCGGCGAGCGTCTCCGAACCGCCGACCGCCGTGACGGCGCCCTCCGGGATCAGCTTCTCCGTGAGAGCCCTGGCCTCCTCTTTTGTCTCCGCATACACGGCATCCATGCGGTTGCGCGCGAGCGCCTCCAGCACGGCGGAATATTCGGATGCACCCATGATGTTCTCTCCTTTCAGCGAAGCAGCAGTTCCTGCAGTGCTGCAATGTCGTTCACAAAATACTCCGGTTTGCAGGCCCGGAGATCCTCTTCCCGGCCGTATCCGTATCCGACGGCGGCCGCCGCGATCCCCTTTTCGTGGGCGGCCAGAATATCCATCTCCCTGTCGCCGACCATCACGGCCTCCCGTTTCTTTTCCTCGCCGAGACCAAGCCGGCGGAAGGCCTCCTCAAGGACCGCCTCCTTGGTGTCGCGGCTCGCGTCGAGCGTTGCGCCGACCGTCTCGTCAAAATATTTAAAAAGATCAAAATGTTTGAGAATGCTGACACAGAATTCCTCCGGCTTGCCGGAGGCGAGGGCAAGCACCTTCCCCTTTTCCCTCAGCGCGGCGAGCAGCTCCGGTACGCCGTCGTAGACCCGGTTTTCGTAGAGGCCGACGGTGCCGAAGCGCTCGCGGTATTTTTCGATGAGCTGCTCCGCCAGTTCCGGCGTGAGCCCGTAATTTTCGATATAGGAATTGCGCAGGGGAGGGCCGATGATTTTGCGGAGCGTGTTCCGGTCCGTCTCCTCATAGCCGCAGAGCGCCTTGAGCGCATAGTTGTAACTCCTGGTGATGCCCTCGAACGGATCGGTCAGCGTGCCGTCCAGGTCAAACAGAATATAGGTAAAAGACATTATTGCGTTGTTTCCTCCACTTCAAATGCTGCCGCGGAATTTTCCGCCGGCCCTTCCTTGGAACGGCGCCCGACAAGCTCGGCGGCGAGGCAGAGGGCCTCCTCCGCGGCCTGCCGCCGCACGGCATCCCGGTCGCCGGAAAAATGATACTCCCGCGTGAGGTTGCCCCAGTCCGCGTCGGCGCCGACATAGACGAGCCCCACGGGTTTCCCCTCGCCGCCGTCCGGGCCGGCAAGCCCCGTGACGGAGACACCGAGATCCGCGCCCAAAATCTTCCGGACGCCGGACGCCATCTCATGCGCGGTCCGGGCGGAGACGGCGCCATAAGCATCGAGCGTCTCCCTGCGGACGCCGAGGACTTTTTCCTTCGCCTCGTTGCAGTAGGTGACGGCGCTGAATCGGAGAACCCTCGACGCCCCGGGAACGGAGGTGATGCGCTCCGCCACCATGCCGCCGGTGCAGCTCTCCGCCGCGGAGACGGTCAGGCCCCGCTCCTCCAGCAGCCGAACGAGCTTTTTTTCGCTTGTTTCCACCACGATCCCCTCCGATTCGTATTATTTCTACAAAATTATACAGAAAGGGCGCCTTCCGTGCAGGTTCTGCGTTTCCGGCGCCCAAACAGTTTATTCTTCCACCTTGTCTTTGTTGTCAGGCACGACGGCGATATGCAGCTCGTCGAGGGATTTCTGCTCGACCTCGGCGGGACACTGCGTCATCAGCTCGGTCGCGGTCTGGACCTTCGGGAAGGCGATGACGTCGCGGATGGTCTCCTTTTTGAGCATCAGCATGACGAGGCGGTCAAGGCCGAACGCCATTCCGCCGTGGGGCGGTACGCCGTATTTGAACGAATCCAACAGGAAGCCGAAGCGCCGGTAGGCCTCCTCCTCGGAGAAGCCGAGCCCTGCGAACATCTTCGACTGCACGACCGGGTCGCTGATCCGGATCGAGCCGCCGCCGACTTCGCACCCGTTCATGACCATGTCGTAGGCGCGGGCATAGCAGTCCTCCGGGTGGGTCGTCAGGCGGTCCTCGTCGCCGGGGCGCGGGCAGGTAAAGGGATGGTGCATGGCCATCCAGCGGTTCTCCTCGTCGGACCACTCAAACTGCGGGAACTCGGTGATCCAGAGCAGATCGAACGTATCCTTCGGAATCAGTCCAAGCTCGTTGCCGAGCGCGAGACGGAGCTGGCCGAGGCTCGTGCAGACGATATCGTTGCGCGGATCGGCCACAAGGAAGAGCACGTCTCCGGTCTCGGCGCCGAGGCGCTCGCGGATCGCGTTCTTCTCTTCTTCGGTCAGGAATTTCTCGTAGCTGGAGCTCTCGCCCTCCGGCGTCAGGCGGGTCCACGCGAGGCCCTTGGCGCGGTAGGTTTTGACGAGCTCCGTCAGCCGGTCGATCTCTTTTCTCGTGAATTTGGAGGCGGCGCCCTTTGCGTTGATGGCGCGGACGGAGCCTTTGCCGTTTTCCAGCGCGCCGGCGAATACCTTGAATTCGCAGCCCGCGAGCAGATCGGAGAGATCCTGAATTTCGAGGCCGAAGCGGGTATCCGGCTTATCCGAGCCGTATCTTGCCATTGCGTCGTTGTATTTCATACGGCGCAGCGGGAGTTCGATGTCGATGTCGAGAATCTGTTTAAAGACATATTTGACAAAGCCCTCGTTCATCGCCATGACGTCCTCTTCCTCGACGAAGCTCATCTCCATGTCGATCTGGGTGAACTCGGGCTGGCGGTCGGCGCGGAGATCCTCGTCGCGGAAGCAGCGGGCGATCTGCATGTATCGGTCGCAGCCGGAGAGCATCAGCAGCTGCTTATAGAGCTGCGGGCTCTGCGGCAGGGCATAGAAGCTGCCCGGATGGACGCGGGAAGGAACGAGATAATCCCTCGCGCCCTCGGGCGTCGATTTGATCAGGCACGGGGTCTCGACTTCGAGGAAGCCGTTGTCGTCGTAGTAATCGTGCGCGCACTTGACGATCTTGTGGCGCATCATCAGGGCGTCCTGCATCTCCTTTCTGCGGAGGTCCAGAAAACGGTATTGCAGGCGGAGCATCTCGCCGGCCCTGAGGTTGTCGGCGACTTCAAACGGCGGGGTCGCGCTCTTGGCGAGGATCTTCATCTCGGTGACGAAGATTTCGATTTCGCCGGTCGGGATCTCGGTGTTGACGGATTCCCTGCGGCGGACGGTGCCCTTGACGGCCAGGACGAATTCCGCCCTGACGGAGGCGGCATCCGCAAAAATGGCGCGGTCGGTGCCGTCGCCGAATGCGAGCTGCACGATGCCGGTGCGGTCGCGTAAATCAATAAAAATCAGGTTGCCGAGATCGCGGGTTTTTTGCGCCCAGCCGAAAGCGGTGACCTCCTCCCCGATCTGTTCTTCCGTAAATTCCCCGCAGTAGTTGGTGCGGCTCCATCCAAAGACCATAAAACTTCCTCCGATTTATCTTCTGACTGAATTTTTTCGCAAAAGCGGCGCGGCTCAGACGTCCTCAAGGGCCTCGCACAGGCTGTCGATCCGCGTATTATAAAGATGATCGATGAAACTATCGAATTTCACCTTTTCCTCTGTACCGTCCTTCATATTCTTGACGGCGGCTTCCCCCGCGGCGAGCTCGTCGCCGCCGATGATGCAGGAAAACGCCGCGCCGATCTTATCCGCGTACTTCATCTGAGCCTTGACGCTGCGGTCGCTCAGGTCGCAGGCGGCGTAGAAACCCTCTGCGCGGAGCTCCGCACAGAGCTTTGCGGCCTCGATGCCGGCATCCCGGCCGATGGAGCCGATATAGATGTCGACCGGCGCCGTGGGCGGGAACTCGGCCCCGGAGGCCTCCATGACCAGCAGCAGCCGCTCAATGCCCATGCCGAAGCCGATACCCGGTGCGGAACTGCCGCCGAGCATCTCGACGAGGCCGTCGTACCGGCCGCCTCCGCAGACCGTGCCCTGCGCGCCGATCTGGGTGGAGACGAATTCAAACACGGTTCTGGTGTAATAATCAAGGCCGCGGACGATCGTCGGGTTGACGGTGTAGGCGATGTTCATGGCGGAAAGCCGGGCCTTCAGGTCTTCAAAATGCGTTTTGCAGCCGTCGCAGAGAAACTCCAGAATCGTCGGCGCGCCCTTCGCGGCCTCCTGGCATTCCGGGCATTTGCAGTCGAGAATCCGCATCGGGTTGCGCTCGAGGCGGCCGAGGCAGGTCTCGCAGAGCCGATCTTTGCGCTCGGTAAAATAGGCCTTCAGGGCCTCGTGATACTGTTTGCGGCACTCCGGGCAGCCGATGGAGTTGATCTCCAGCCGGATCCCCTTGGCGCCCAGCTCGTCGAAGACCTGCGACGCCAGCGCAATCATCTCCGCATCCGCGGCCGCACTTTCGGTCCCGATGCACTCCGCGCCGAACTGATGGAACTCGCGGAGCCTGCCGGCCTGCGGCTTTTCGTAGCGGAAGCAGCTTGTGAGGTAGCTCACCTTGAGCGGCAGCGCGCCGCCGAGCAGCCCGTGCTCGATCACGGCCCGCATAGCGCCGGAGGTGCCCTCCGGGCGCAGGGTCAGGGAGCGGCCGCCCTTGTCGTTAAACGTATACATCTCTTTTTCCACCACATCGGTGGAATCGCCGACGCCGCGGGCAAACAGCTCGGTGTGCTCAAACGTCGGGAAGCGGATCTCTTTGTACCCGTAAAGCTCGGCGGTGGAAAGCACCGTCCGCTCGACGTACTGCCACTTTCCGCTCTCGTCCGGGAGGACGTCCTGCGTGCCCCGCGGAGCCTTGGTCAGAATTGCCATAGTATGAAACTCCTTTTTCGGAATGGATTATTTGACAAGATCGCGCCAGTCGAGGTCGCCGCGCTCCAGCGCATGGATCAGCGCCTCGGCCGTGGCAATGTTGGTGGCAAGCGGGATGTTGTGCACGTCGCACAGGCGGATCAGGCTCGCCTCGCCCAGCTCGTAGGAATTATAGGCCATCGGGTCGCGGAAGAACAGCAGAAGGTCGATCTCGTTGCAGGCGATCCGGGAGGCCACCTGCTCCACGCCGCCTTGAGTGCCGCTCAGGAATCTGGTGATGGAGAGACCGGTCGCCTCCGAGACGATTTTCCCGGTCGTTGCGGTGGCGCAGAGCTTATGCCTGCCGAGCACGCCGCTGTATGCGATGCAGAACTGGACCATCAGCTCTTTTTTACTGTCCTGTGCAATCAGCGCAATATTCATAAAAACCTTCCTTTCCGCCCGAACCGTCATCCGGGCCACGCTGCAAATGGTTATTTGAAATCAAGCGGCACCCGTTCGCCGCAGAGGCGGGATGCAAGATCGGAAAACATCTTTTTGTTGGGGCTGTCCTCCGGAAGCGCCGTGCCCGAAGCGGCGGCCGCCCGGGTCTTTGCATCCTCCCAGATCACGCCGACGAGCTGCACGCCCGCGCCGTCGATCACCTGATCGAGGTTTTCGAGCGGCGAAAGCTGCTTCGGCTTGCGCGGGCAGCGCTCGACGACAAGCCGCAAATCCGTAAGGCCGATTGCCCGCATGGCGTCGGAAGCCGCCCTCGCGCCGCGCATGGAGGCGGGATCCGGCGTGACGACGATCAGCGCCTCGTCCGACGCGGCCGCCGCATACGCAAGCTCGTAACCGATGCCGGCCGGGCAGTCCAGCAGGATAAAATCATACTCCCCGGCAAGCTCCGCCGCAAGCTCCGAGATCGCCGTCGCCGGGACCGCCGCGGGTTTCGCCGCCGCGCAGATCACGGAGAGGTTCTTCTGAAACGGGCAGGAGCAGATCGCCTCCCGCGTCTTGCAGGAGCCGCGCATCACGTCGCCGAGATCGAAAACGAGGGTTTCCGTCACGCGGAGGGCGACATCCAGCGCGCGCAGGCCGGAATCCAGCTCCACGAGAAGGGTACGCCGGTTTCTGGCCGCCAGGGCTTCTCCTAAGAACGCGCAGACCGTGGTCTTTCCGGCTCCGCCTTTTCCGCTTGCGACAAGAACCACTTTCGCCAAGATCCGCGCCTCCCCTTTTCCAACAATTATTCAGCTTATTATATCAATTAGGGGGAAAGTTATCAAGACCATTTCAAAAAACCGTTCCCCTTTTACGGCAGACGCGCATCTCCCGGCATTCCGCTCCGGAAAAGGCCCCTCCGCCCCGGCCGAAACGCCCAAAATCCGCGTTTTGCCTCGTTGACAAGAAGAAAATTTCAGTCTATAATACAGAACATAATTGAAGAAAAACGCAGGCTGTGAAGGAAAGAACCGTTTTTTATGCATCGCAGAGAGCCGCCGGAAGCTGAAAAGGCGGCATGCGGGGAACGGGGGCCGTTTCGGAGCCTCCGGAAGAAATTCCGGCGTGCTTTTCCGCGTTAAGGAAAAACGAGAGGCCGCCGCATGAGAGGCGCGCGGCAATGCGGGTGGTACCGCGGAGATGCTGTCTTCGTCCCGATTGCATGGGAGGAAGGCATTTTTTTATCACCGGATTTGAGTTTATTTTGAAAGGATTTGATCGTTTTGGAGTGGATGGGTCTCAACGACATCCGCGAGAGCTTCCTCGCATTTTTTGAAAGCAAGGGCCACCTGCGCCTGCCGAGTTTCCCCTTGATCCCGAAGGACGACAAGAGCCTTCTGCTGATCAACTCCGGCATGGCGCCGCAGAAGAAGTGGTTCCTTGGGCAGGAGGAGCCGCCCCGCCGCCGCACCACCACCTGCCAGAAATGCATCCGCACCCCGGATATCGACAACGTCGGCAAGGACGACCGCCACGGCACCTATTTTGAAATGCTCGGGAACTTCTCGTTTGGCGATTATTTCAAAAAAGAGGCCATCCGCTGGGCGTGGGAATATTTTACCGAGGTCATCAAGTTGCCGGCGGACAAGCTCTACGTCACCGTCTACGAGGAGGACGACGAGGCCCACGACATCTGGCGCAATGAGATCGGCCTCTCCGAGGAGCGTATCTTCCGCTTCGGCAAGGAGGATAACTTCTGGGAGATCGGCTCCGGCCCCTGCGGGCCCTGCTCGGAGATCTACTTCGACCGCGGCCCGGAGCACGGCTGCGGCAAACCGGGCTGCACCGTCGGCTGCGAGTGCGACCGCTATATTGAGGTCTGGAACCTCGTCTTCTCCCAGTTTAACTCCGACGGCGAAGGCAACTATGAGCGCATGGCGCACCCGAATATCGACACCGGCATGGGTCTTGAGCGCCTTGCCTGCGTGATGCAGGGCGTCAACAACCTCTTTGAGGTCGACACCGTGCAGAATATCATGAAGCATATCTCCCGCGTCGCCGGCATCAGCTACCACGACGACCCGAAGAAGGATGTCTCTCTGCGCGTCATCACCGACCACGTCCGCTCCGTCACCTTCATGATCGCCGACGGCGTCATGCCCGCCAACGAAGGGCGCGGCTATGTGCTCAAGAGGCTGCTGCGCCGGGCCGCCCGCCACGGCAGGCTCCTCGGCATCAACGAGCCGTTCCTTTATAAAATTGTCGACACCGTCATCGCGGAAAACAAAGTTGCCTACCCGGAGCTTGCCGAGCACGGCGACTATATCAAGAAAGTTATCCTCTCCGAGGAGGAGCGCTTCTGCCGCACGATCGACTCCGGCTTCGAGCTCCTCAACGAGGAGACCTCCGCCATGGAGAAAACCGGCTCCACCGTGCTCTCCGGTGAAGTGGCGTTTAAGCTTTACGACACCTTTGGCTTCCCGCTCGACCTGACCGAGGATATCCTCAGCGAAAAGGGCGTCACCGTGGACAAGGAGGGCTTCAAGGTCCTGATGGACAACCAGAAGCAGACGGCCCGCAGCGCCAGAGCTTCGGCCAACGGCGTCAGCTGGGTGGACGACGCGCTCTCCGTGCTCGGCTCCCAGAAGACGAAATTCGTCGGCTACAACCGCATGGACAGCGCCGCCCAGATTCTCGCCATCCTCAAGGACGGCGAGCTCGCCGAGGAGCTGCATGCCGGCGAGGAGGGCGTCGTCGTGCTCGACTGCACGCCTTTCTACGCGGAAATGGGCGGCCAGGTCGGCGACCGCGGCACCATCTCCGACGGTACCTCCACCTTCAACGTCACCGACTGCAAGAGGTCCCCGACCGGGCAGTATATGCACATCGGCGTCATGGAGGGCGGTACCCTGCACAAAGGCGGCGAAGTGCGCGCCCGCCTCAACGAGGCCATCCGCCGCGCCACCATGCGCAACCACACCGCCTGCCACCTGCTGCAGAAAGCCCTCCGTGAGGTACTCGGCGAGCACGTGCATCAGGCCGGCTCCTATGTGGATGAGCACCGCTGCCGCTTCGACTTTACTCACTTCTCCTCGATGACCGCGGAGGAACTCAGGGAGACCGAAGATATCGTCAACGACATGATTCTACAGGCCCTCGACGTCGACATCAGCGAGATGCCGATCGACGAGGCCAGAAAACTCGGCGCCATGGCTCTTTTCGGCGAAAAATACGGGGACGTCGTGCGCGTCGTCAACATCTCCGGGCGCTCCATTGAGTTTTGCGGCGGTACCCATATCGAAAACACCAGCCGCATCGGGCTCTTCAAGATCCTCAGCGAGACCTCCGTCGCCGCCGGCGTCAGAAGGATCGAGGCTACGACCGGCACCGGCGTCCTCGAATATATGGATCAGACAAACGCCATGATGACCGAGACCGCCGCCACGCTGAAAGTCAACGGCCTCTCCGAGATTCCGGCCAAGGTCGCCGCCCTCGCCTCCGAGCTGCGGAGCCGCGAGAAACAGATCGACACCCTCAACGACAAGCTCGCGGAACTGCGCGTCGAGACTCTGATCGCCGGCGCGAAGAACGTCGCAGGATTAAAATTTATCGCCGCGAAGCTTGAGGACGTCCTCCCGGACAGCCTGCGCATCATGGGCGACCACATCAAATTCAAGGCTGAAGATTCCATTGCCGTCCTCTTCTCCATCTGCGGGGAAAAGGCCACTATCTACGTCGTCTGCGGCATCGGCGCCCTGAAAGTTGGCGCCAACGCGGGCAAGATCGTGCGCGAGATCGCCTCGATGTGCGGCGGCTCCGGCGGCGGCAGACCCGACGGCGCGATGGGCGGCGGAAAACCCGAACTGGTCGACGAGACCCTCGCCTCCGCGGCGGAGATCGTTGAGACGCTGCTGCTCAACAAATAAAAGCCGGATTCCGGCAAAGAATGTTTAAAAATATCACCGGCGGTACCGGAGAAAGGGGAATCCGAATGGAGGACTGTTTATTCTGCAAAATTGCCGCGGGAGAGATCCCGAGCAAAAAGCTCTATGAGGACGAGCGGGTCCTTGCCTTTTACGACATCAGCCCGCAGGCGCCCGTCCATTTCCTCGTCATTCCGAAGGAACACATCTGCGGCGCCGACAGGATCACTCCGGAAAACAGCGGGATCGTCGCCTATATCTACGAAGTGATCGCCCGCCTCTGTAAGGAGCAGGGCGTTGAGAGCTTCCGCGTCGTCACCAACTGCGGCATCGATGCCGGGCAGTCCGTGCCGCACCTGCACTTTCACGTGCTGGCCGGCCGGGAACTCGGGTGGCCTCCGGGCTGATCGTTTGGCACATAAAAAAGCCTCCGGAGAAAATCCGGGGGCCTTTTTTCGTTTTTTCGCTTCCAAAAACAGGTTCCGCGGCGGGCAATCCCCGAACCGAGTGAGCAAAATCCAATAAAAAGGGCCGCAGGGTAAACCCGGCGGCCCTTTTATTTTTTATAACGCGGAATCGGTTTTCCCGGAACGGTTCCTCTACGGCCGGATCCCCAACGTGGATATCCGGATTTTATCTGCGGGCAAACCTAACTTTTTGCTCAGACGACGACCTCCACCGTGCTGCCGCCCGTGCGCTTCTTGCGGACGACGATCTGCCGGTCGATCCGGTCCTTCAGCTCCTCCACATGAGAGATGATGCCGACGATCCGGCCGCT
>Ga0208826_1001111_pt1 | contig 23798 bp, 30 predicted proteins | sample AD_UKC115_MetaG_FD_184451 | JGI IMG/M metagenome (GOLD analysis project Ga0208826, IMG submission 184451) | Active sludge microbial communities of municipal wastewater-treating anaerobic digesters from Hong Kong - AD_UKC115_MetaG (SPAdes)... | ecosystem: Engineered > Bioreactor > Anaerobic >...
ATACATTACTATTATCTTTTTATCCTTAAATTTTTCTTTTATAAAATCTACCTTAAAATTGCTTAGAATTATAGGCTCTGTTGCACCGTGTTCATCTTCTAAAATGCAAGTGCCGTTTAGTATTTGGTGGATTTTTGTTTGCATTTTAGTCGGTGTGTCCGCCATTATGTATTTATTACTTTCGTGCAATTTTATAGCCTTATTATTAAGCAATGTTGTTGCAATAGCTTGAATACTATCAGGCGTTTTCACGTGTAAAAAAACTTCTTTTATTTGTATGTCAATACCAGCTTCTGCCTGTGTCATCTTAACAATATAAGGCTTAATTATATCATCAATTAATTCAGTTCTTGCATCGGAATAGTCTATAATCGAATGTGTGCCTATTTTCTTTTCTTTTTTATTTACAAAAATATCTGCCCAACGATAGAAATTTTTATATTGAGAAAAAGGCGTAAAAATAGAAATCCAAAATTGATGAAACCATTGTGAGTAGCTTTCAATTGCTGGAGTACCACTCATTAATAAGATGCGTTTGTTGCTAAATTTCTCTTTAATTAATTTAGTTCTAAGGCTCGGTTTTGGATAAGCCGAAATAGAGTGAGCTTCATCAATTATTACAAAGTCAAAATCATTGTCAATCTTATGTAAACTTTCATAATTAATAACCCATAGATTAAATGTAAAGCCAAAATCTTGATACTGCTTTTCAATGTCAGAAATAGCCTTTTTTTTAGTTATTATTAAAGTATTTTTTGCCCCTAATAATTTTGCTACATTTAAGGCTGTACCAGTCTTACCGCTCCGCACTTCCCCAAAGAGATAAGCTATTCCATAATTTTTTACAACTTTTAGGAGTTGTAAAGATTTTTCTATTTGATTATTTTTGAGTTCCATAATAAAAATAATTTCACATTTTTTTTAATATTGACAAATTAGCAAAAGTTGATACCATTCTTAGCTTCGTATTTTCGTTGTGGAACTTTTTAAAATCCTCCACGATTTTTGAATCTATAAACTTTACTCCAATTTCATTATCTTTTTTAATTTTTGAATACAAATAATCTTCATTGTAATTTGAAATCCAAATATTAAACATATCATTAAAAGTCATATCATAATGGTCTATGTGAACATTCTCAAAATTTAATATATCTCCAGTAAATGGGCATATACTAACTCCTGCCACTAAATTCCTTTTCTTAAACTTAACTATCTCACTTCTTATTGCATTTCGACAAGCATTATAAATATCTTTTTTCTTTGATTTTATATTAATGCAATTCATAAATGATATGTCTGTTGATGTGCCATCAATTCTATTTATTTGGAAACATTTGTTTTTGTACTTTGTTTCAATAACTGAAATACTATCTATTCCTACTCCTTTTTTTTCTTTCCAGTCTGCGTGATTTTGAAACAAATCTAATAAAAAATTATAATCATTCAAATCAGTTACTTCATTAGTGTATTTTTTTAATATTTCTCTACTTTTTTCTATCTTTTTTTTCTTGTTCATTTTCAAAAATTTTAATATAGTTTAAAATTGATTGACGTGAAACATTTAATGTTTCAGCGACTTTAGACCTGTTGAAATTATTATCAACTCTCCAAAGCTCATAAACTTTTTCCTTAATTGTATTTGCCTTTTTTGTCAATTTTTCAATCTTGTCATTTTCGCTTTTTTCAAACTTAATTTTTTTAGCAGTTGCCACAAAATAATCGCTTAATTTAATTGCCCCTTTCATCGCATCTGCTTCTATAATTTTAAAATCAATATCATCATTGCAAACGGAATTTAATGCATTTAATAAAAAAGCAAATCTCGGAATGTAACTTTTTTGTTTTGGATACATCGATTTAAAATATTCATTTTCATTGTCGGAATTTTGTTTTTCTGTAATTTCATTAAATTTATTAATCCAAAGTTTTTTAGCTTCATAATTAAAATAAACTTCTATTTTTTTAATTTCTTCTGCCTCTGTTTCTTGCTTTAATTTTTGTATCACTTTGCGTAAATTAGCGATTATACTATTATACCAAATAATAGCATCTGTGCTTATTTCTTCATCATTATACTTTGGAATAGTAACATCAGGATATGATATTAACATTCTATCCATAAATCCATTATCTTTTTTTTCTTGATTATACAGCTCATTTAGTACTGCTGGTTGGATACCACCGATTACTGGTATAAATGGATTTTCAACAAAAGAACCTACTCTTGTTAATCTATTTACATTTACGCTTGTACCACTCCAGGTACTTAACCAAAATTCCAAATCAGAACCCTCTCGATACTTGTTCATATCTTTCAACCAACCTGCTAATTCATCCTTAAAAACTCCAACTCCTGTTGTAACCTCTTGATGCAAATCAACTAATGCCTCTAAAGTAATATCATCTGCAATAAATTGCTTTTTATTTGGTTTGTTAATTTCTATTTGTTGCTCTTTTTCTTTTTTTGATAACTTTTCATATTCACGATACGCTTCATTATTTTTAATATAATTTTTTATTTCTTTATTATTTTCTTTTATTAAAGGGTATAAAATTCGTCTAATACTTGGCGTTTTCCCAACACCTGCACGACCGACTAATGAGAACCACACAACGGGGGTTTCGTGCCAACCATTTTTTACTTTTATTGAAAATAAATTACCAGTCAAAATTGATATAGTCCATAATAAGCTACACCCCATATAATCAATTATTGAATCTAGCTTTTCGTGACATTCCATTAAATAGCTCTGGAAAGGTTTCGGAAATACCTCAAGTGGAAAGTTTAAATCAGACTTATTAAACATATAATGGTCAATTAAATCTGAATTATCAGGCACTTTTTTTTCTTTTTCTTCTAATTCTTTTTTTAGTCTATCTCCAAAACCCTGATTGTATAAATCTTTAGCACTTGCAGAAAAATCACCATTGTGATACTTGTAAGTAAAAGCCACATAAGGACTAATTTGCTTTTCGTGAGGATAGATAGTTCCTGTACTGAATAGCCAAAGTAAATTCTCATTCTTGTAAATAATCCCACTATGATAATTTATAGAACCAATTCTTTTTATAAATGTTTTATCTCCAAAATCTCTTACTACTGTAAAATCATCAGAAATAACACTCCAAACGCTAGTCTGATTGTTAAAGTCTTCCCACGGAGTTAAGCCTCCACCAGCATAAACTTTTTTTATTTTAGGCTCAATATCTTGCTTTGGCTCTAAATAATTAAAAGATTTTGAAATTTTCATTAATATGTTCCAATCGGCATCCGAAATATACTGAACTTCAAAATAAGATAATTCACTAATTTTATTTTCAGGATACATAAAAACGTATCCGCCAAGTCCTCTTGTTTCAATTACAGCCTCTTTGTGGTCTTTTAATTTCGCAATTTTCTGATTTCCGCCTACTCTTTTCGTTTTGTAAAGTATATGATAACCTGCGTTTTTAGTTTTGTATATTACAAATTTTTTATCAAAATCAAAAATAGCGTCTCTTAAAAGTGATAAATAATCATTCCAAAAATTATTTTTTTCAGATGTTGTCGAAAATACTTTAAGGTCAATATCAATAACCTCTAAGTCATCAAAGCCTGTAACAATTCCAACATTGTCAGTTGTTGGATTTTCGAGATGGCGTTGAAATTCTTCAGGCGACAGCCTTTTTGTCTGTTGCTCTTTCCATTTGTGATTAGGGATTTTTTCACTTGTAACAGTGATTAAAGAAAAGTATTGTAGATACTTTAAATAGTTTTTTTGATTCATATTTCCAAAGTTAAAAAAAAGGTTTCGGCAACCACTTTGGAAAATGACTGCCTACTTCCTTGATGCAAATATACTACTTTCTTTTACTTTTTATAATTTTTTTTAAAAAAATATAAAGTGTAAAATACTGTAAAAGTTTTACACTAACTTTTACAGTAATTTTTACAGTATTTACATTGATTATCAAAGACTTATCTGTGTTTACTGTAAAAGTTTACACTTTTTTTATAGTAAATAAAAAAAAGTAAAAATATTTTTTTTATTTTTTTTAGTGTAAAAGTGTAAAAGTTTACACTTTTTGCCCTCAAATGCCTATAAAATAAGGATTTTTACTGTAAAAGTTAGTGTAAAACTTTTACACTATTTTACACTAAAAAGGCAAATCTGCATCATCTTTTACAAAAGTTGTGCTTTTAGATTCTTTTTTTGGTTCTGCCTTAAATTCATTTAATTCAGCATAAAGATTAAATTTTGCATTAGCATCTTTTTTAGCCTTTAGGTCTAAATTTACCCACCCATTTTGTGCATTTTCTTCTAAGAAACTTACAAAATCATCCACTTTGATTGACAATTTCGTCATTGAACCTCCATTTTGGAACTCAATTTTTTTGGCAAACAGTCCATTTGCATACTTTTTTTCATTACTCATTTTCTTTTTTGTTTAAATTGTTTAAAAATTGCTCATCTAAAAAGAGCATTGTCTTTACCCACGTTGGTAGGTCTTGTTTTTTTGGCGAAGTCATAACAGTTATACTTCGTGGCTTTAGTCCAGTTATCTCCGCTAATACCTTTGGCTTTAACCTGTATTTTATTTTTAGCTTTTTCCAGTCTCGATGTGTGTATTTCGCCATACGTTTAGCATTTTTTCCTTTTTCAATTTTACAATTTCTTCAAACTCATTTAGCATATTTACGATAGTAGTATATTCAGGCATTGCACCGAATGAGCCATATTCAATACCTTTATTAACGTCTGTTATTGACAAGCCAGTAAGTGTAGCCATATCCTCAACGGAAATTTTGTAAATTCTCATTTTCATTTGGAGAGTATATCTTTGGCTTTTCATATAAATTTATTAATAATATAAATAAATAAACTCCAAAATAATAAACAGAAGATTATCACGAACCAGCACCCATATTTTGGCTGTGGCTTTTCATCTTTGAATTTTAATTTATCAAGTTTCATAGTATTAATTGTTAATGATTAAAAATGGCTTAAAATCTTTGTTTTTAGGGCAAATAATTGTTTTTGTATCCTTTCCACTATTCTTACTTGCGGTCAATTGAATATTTATTTTATTCAAGTCTTTATCTTTGTAACCAAATGCAATGGCAAAATTCTTATTAATGTTCATATTGTTGTTTTTTATATTGGTTTTAAAAATATCTATCTTCACTCAAACTGTCTAAGTCTGATATGATTTGTAATGCTTTTTTAATTTTATCTATAATTTCCAAAGTTTTTGTTTTTTCTCCGAACACAACTAAATCGCTATAATATACAGGCTCATCATCATCTGGAGGTTGTAGCCAGTCGCCTTTGAACTTTGCTTCTGTATAACCTTCAATACATTGTAAAAAAACTGAGACGACTTTAGTATTTTCATTAAAGTTAACAAACCACTCAAACTCCTTCTCGTCTTCAACGTACACATCTTCTATCAATAGCACTTCAATAATGCCATCGATTAAGCCTTCAAAATATTCTTTAGTTTTCATTTTTTAATTTTTTAGCGATTAATTAATTTGATAATGCAAAGTTATATTTATTATTCTAATTGTGCAAATATATTATCACTTTTTAACATTTATTAACTTATTAGGATATTTATAATATGGAATAAAGTCAATAGCCATAGTACTTATAGCTTAATATATTAAAATGTGATATAAAATAAAAAACCCCCACAGAAAAAAAAAACAAAACTGCGGAGGTAAAAAAATTAATCAATGCAAATATAGCAAATTATGTTGCTATGTGGATCCGCTTTCTTTGTCAAAACCAGTGGCTGGCGGTTTAATTGCTTCGATTTTGTCAATCAAAACATCTATATCTATTATATTTTCAAAGTTTTTTAGTTTTAAATTTAGCACGTTTATTATTTTTTCTAAAGCATTTATTTTATTTTCTTGAATTTCATTAAATGACAAGTCGATATCTGAATTAATCGACCATTTGATATAGTCTTTATTTGCCTTAGTAACTTCGCTCATTGTTATTTCTCTGTCTGCGATGCGTTGCCAACTTTTTTGAACCTCGTTCAAATCACGATTGGACGTAAATATCACGTCCATATTATTCCGCTCGTAGCCACTATATTTATGTGTTTTAAAAATTAAAACATCACAATCTACTCCAATAAAGTCGGTTATTTTATCTTGATATTCATTACAAGTATTACCAACTGCAACTCTTAACCCATTTAGTTCTAAGATAGTCTTAATAGCATTTCTTTGCCACGTTGTTCCACTTCTACAAATACCACAAATACCAATTATTTGGAAATCTTTTTTAAATTTTGAGCCACCATTTGAAAACTGCACATCTGTTTCAAACCCACTTTGATTAGCACAATTAATATTTGACAAATAAGTATTTATTTTCCGTTGTTGCGTTAGGTTGCTCATCTGTATATCTATTTGTTCAGTCATCTTATCGAATAGGTCGATTTTAGCCTTTAAATTCTCAACATTTACCAAGTAAAAATGAATGCCTGTATATTTTTTTGTCGTGCCTAACATTTCATTTATTGGTTCAACTTTGACATTTTCGTGATACCCGGCTAAAATGAAATCCCAGCCTTTCGGAGCGTGATTAATTAAATCATTAATATTATCTTCGTTAATATACACATCATCTTCGGCTATTGCAATGATTTTATCTCCGTTCATAATCGCATTCTTCCATAATTGGACGTGCGAAATGTAACAGCCTATCATTCCAGCTGTAAATTTTCCTAACTTTTGAATATTCATATTGAAACCCAAAATAGCTTCAAATATTTTTATATCGTATTTGCTTTTTAAATTAAACTTATCTATCTGAAACTTAACATTATTAACCCTTTCGGATTTGAACTTATTTAAAATAAAATACAACTTCATAATATTATTTTTGTAAATGCAATTCTTAATAATTGTCCAGCTAATGCTCCAGCGAGAAAAATCCAAAACCAATTATTTTTTTTAGTGGTTTTGGTTAATTGGTTATCTTGACCAATAGCACTATTGTCTTTTGCTTTTTGGTTAGTTTCTGACTTGTCAATATTTGACTTGTTGTCATTTCCTTGAATTACAGTAATAACACTATTCTTCTTTACTTTCTTTGGTAAATTGATAACTTGATTTAAGGCGTGTAAGTAATCCATACTATCTTTTTGAATTTCTATTATTTTTTGTGCATCTTGATAATAAGTAAGAAGAGAATTAAAAGACATCTTATATAAGTTGCAAGTATCGTCCTGCATTATCGTTATGGTGTCAAATCTTTGATTTAAGATAGTTTCAATCTTAGTTTGGTATATTGTATCAACCTTAGTCTTATACTCGATTGTAGGCTTTATTTTAGGCGTACAACCGAAAATTAAAATACATAGCAAAATAAACGCTATTAACTGTTGTATGTTATTGCTTATTTTCTTCATCTTCTAAAGTTTTATCAATTTTTCTATTTACAAAGTTTTGTATTTTAATAAATGGAATTAGAAATACATCCAATAAATTAATTAAGCTATCCCATTTTAATTTCTCCGCTTTTTCTTTTAAAGATGTCAATTCATAAATCACAAAGAAAATAATCATTGTAATTTTAACACCTTCAAACAAAAAGATAATAGTATCTAACAGATATTTTAAGCCTGTTATTTCTTTATGGTCGTAATCTTGAAACGTAAAAGACAATACAACCGTAACGCCTAACATCAAGATACCCATTCCGATTAGTAGTATCTTTTTTAAAAATTTTGAGCTTTCAAACTTCTGCTTTCCAACAAAAACATTTACATAAATACCTGCAAATAAGTCCGTAAATGAAAGTATAAAATACAACCAAATAAAAGATATATTGATAGCTAACATAGTTGCTAAGTATGTCATACTATCGCCTATAAAATGTATTAAAGCGTAAAATATACTCATTGCTCCGCTAATTACTATCATCGTGAGTTTGTTATGAATTATTAAGTTAATAGGCTGTTCAATATAATCAATATACTCCTGTATCTTCATTTTTTAAATATTTTTAAATATTCGTTTATTAAATATCTTCTATCTTCAATTCCAATCAATCCTCCGTTTATTTTTTTTGTTTGTCCGTTTACATCTCGCTTATCTGAGAAGTTATTTAGATCGTTCTTCTTCCAAAACCAAAGTGCCGAAATTAAAGCATTGCTCTCTTGAGTTATGATGTCAGGATTAGCAACAAAGTCAATGCCCGTATCATTCGTTAATGATTGATAATTTGCACGTCCAGTAATCTGAATAAAGCCGCCCCCTCTAAAGAAATAGCCATCGTCTTTTTTGATATTTCCTAATTGCTTTTTACCGAAATCTCCACCATAAAGGATATTAGCAATAGCTACTTGATTTGCAGGTTGTGTCAGTGTTCTGCCATATTTATTTGCATCAACTTCGCTTATTCTATTTCGTGAAAATGTAGTTAATAAGCCACTCACAGAATAGTTTAGACTTTCTCTTTGTAGATTAAAATTACCGCTTTCGTGGTGTAATTGTCCAAAGAAATAAGCTAATCTTACTGGCGTGTTAATACCGTATTTTGAAAGCAGTGTTTTGTATTTAATTTCTAAATCTTTTCCTTTCATTTCACTTCATTTAAAACCTCTTTAATATAAGGACGTAACTTTAAAGATATAAAGCCCTCAAATGCTAATTCCTCTGTCAAATATTCTTTTGTGATTGGGTTTAGATACAAAGTTTCATTCACTTCATCGCCTTTCTTACTTCCGTGATAATGCACACCAGTTATTGTTTTGGTCTGTTTTTCTCTTTCCCAAATATCTAAATAATCAAAGATTAATTCCTTGACATTCACTTTAAAATTGTAGTCCTCACACAACATCGTCATCTGCATTTTCGTTGTCAATTTCCACTACCTCGCACTCTGAAAATACCTGTTGATAGTCCTCGTACATCTTCGCACCAAGTAGTTCGTGAGCCACATAATAGCCATCTTCAATGAACATTATAGGAACATTTACTGCACTATTTTGAGCATTTTTAAACTCTATGATTTGTTTCTGATTATCTGTTAATTTTAAATATTTCATATTCTTCCAATTTTAGCTATTAATGTATTCCACGCACCGCTGAATAGCGATATTTCTGAGTCCGTTAATCCTTTCGAGATTAAATACCCCCCAACTAATAATAAATTATTTAATACACTTGAACTCCCAATGACCAAATTACTATCCTCTACCGCTGTTGATGGTGCTGGAACTATTTGTTTTACTCCGTTTTTGTGTACCTCAAATTCAGTACTTTTTGTTCGATTGTAAAATAAAACTTGGCGTGTATTACCAACCGCTGTATTTGGCACATTTACCACGCTATTTGAATTGAAAGAAGCATATTGCATAGATACATTATTAATGTGAATGTTAGCCTTTAAATTTCCCCCTCCTGAAAATAAGTAGGAAGAACTCCCACTACTCTTTACAACTGTAGCCACGCACATATCATTTTGACCTACTTCTGAAACGTTAAAAGCATTAAATGAAGTGGAGATGTACTTTATAAAACCATTATTAGACAAAGCGACTTCTCCTGTAAAGTTCCAATTTGCTTCCACAAAACCTACATTCGCATCTGTTGGGTTGCCTATTGGAGTGGTCGAGCCATCTGTATTAACAATTAAAGGCACAAATATTGATGCAAAAGTTTCGCCCCAAAGAGGATTAAATCTTACAATCTTTGAACGCATAGGCTGTATAGTTGCCATAAATTGATTTAAGGCGTTGAGCAAGAAGCCACTTGCTACACCGCCCCTTTGTAACCAATAATTGACCTCTGGAAAAGACGCTGGGTTCAACATAACAACATCAAGTAAAATTTCATTACTATTCAAATAAGTAAATGTCAAAATGTTAGTTTCGCCATTAATATAAGAACCTATACCTCTTTTAATAGTCCCAGCTGGATACATAGGCTCAGAACTGCCCGAGTGGTAAACAATAGCCTGTGAGCCACTTACAGCATTAGTAATGTCAAATAAGATAGAGCTATTTGTAATCGGTGCAATACTTGTACCATACCATTTGGAGCTGTCAAAGGTAAGTGTATTTGTTGCACCTCCGTTTGTGAATGCTGAACCGCCACCAATACCACCACTCTGAACTACTTTAGTTGTAGTTTCATAATGCTCGTATTTTCCCCCCTCTGCAACTCTTATAATGCCTGTACTTGGTAAATTAAGCCTATTAGTTGTATTTGAAGTATTAGCATCTAATTGCGAATAGCACATTACTATCTCTCTCACTTCTTGTCCTGTTGAAGTTGGCAAAACTACACAATTACCTCTATACATAGGCATATCGTTAGCGTAGTCATCAGGGGCTTGATATACAATTTGAAAGTAATTTAATAGTGCAACTGAAAGTACGCCAAAGTTCACTTCTTCATTCCAAACAATAGAATTGGGCAATTTTAAGCCTACGCCATCACTCAACAAAACAAGCACTTTACCAGCGTCCGTTGGTAAGAAATTCCTTGTAGCAGTTACGATTTCAATTCCATTTGGGAATAAAGATTGGTCAATATTCGGCATCACAATCTCCGACCAGCTTTTATTCTTCCTCGCATATTGTTTTCCGTCATTTGGAGCATCTTCCAACTTTATATCATTCAACTCATTAACAGCATCTTCAATAGTTTGCCAGTTACTATCCACCTGAGCGTGTGTTAGTGGCGTTGGCTGTTCATTTCTTTTTATTAAGTTTATATCTGTCATTTTATTTTTTTTTATAATGAATATAATTCTTGCCAGTATTCGCAATCTACATAAGTTTCTGTACAACCACCACTTTCGCAATCTTCAATTTGCATATCAAATTCAAAGCAATTATAAGCCTTATTATCTTCAACTAAAGTAAACGCAACACCATTAGGCTGTATAATCTGAAATCTCAAACAACCAATTTCAGGCAAATCAAGTTCCGCAACTTCTAAGCTAACATTATTAATATCTTCGACCTCCACCTCTCGGCTTATTCCTACATCTAAAATAAAGCTAAATATAAACGTGTGAGTGCCTGTAACATTCAATGAAAATGGTAATTGAATAGTGTCGCAAAGTGCTACACACCCTAAATTCATTATATTTTCGCAACATCTATTCATTTGATTATGAATTTTAACGCTGTATTCGCAATTCCAAATATAGCCAAAATATTAAATAAGATAGGCACAAAATTAAACAACAAAATCATCAACATCGCCACCCACACATTTGTACAAATCAAGCACCCCCCTAATGGCTTAAATATAGGCTTATTATCGATGAATTTGCCGTACTTTTCAAGTATCATACCCTCTTGTATTATATCATCAAAAAAGTTCGTAAAACAAGCTGAAATAAAGCCGATAAAAAGTACATCTAACATTCGTTAATATTTAATGTTTCACAATCATTTTCCAAAACACAATCGCCCTCGTTATATTCTTCTTTATATCTGAACGTAATTTTGATTAATTCGTAAGGATTATTTTTAATACCCTCCGATTTCTCTATATTTTCTTTGTTAATATCAACGCTCAATATGTCAATATCATCACACTTCAATAGCAATGATGTTAGCCTTAACGCTGTATTATTTATATTTATCTTGTTATGCAAAATGACTAAAGCCAAATCAGTTATCATTCCAATACTTCGAGTACAACTATAACTCTTTACATTGCTAATTTTGGTATCATTCAAATAACGAATGTAGCCAGTATTGCAAATATCTTCAAGTCCAATAGGATTATTATCATCGCTTGTATCAATCAGCATCTGCACGTTATTAACATTCCTAAACACTCCTATACCAGTTATAGTATAGCCTGTCTCTTTGAACAAGTCTAATATTTTTCTTTTATCAACTATCATTTCCTAACTTTTCAAATATAATATCTTTAAATACTTTTATAGCCACTTCACGTTCAAATTTATCCGCAGAAAATATATCTTGTCCCAAATATTTTTCGTTCATTCTTGCCTTAGCAGATTGCGTGATATTACTACTTTTTAGCTTACTATTCCTCGCTGGGAGTTGCATATCAGTTTGGTTGCTCAACATAATAGCACGTTTCTCTTTATCGACATAAATACTATTCCTTAGCCTGTCCGACAACTGCAAATCTTTTGTGCCACTTTGCAATCCTAATGATTTGCGATACTTAGCATAACTTTCAGAATACCCTCCAAAACCTCCACCATTTACATCTTTATTTTGGTTAAATATTCTATCTAAAATATGGGTATGCACTTCGTCTAAAGCACCTCCAATAGCCAGTTCTATTAGGTCATCTGTTATACGATAGCCTAATAGATTATTACTCACTACTATTGCATTACTTTCAGCCATTTTTCTTAATAAAAGTAATATTTTTTGGCTTAATAGCATTGGTTACTATTGTAACTTTTTTTGTTCCATAATTCTTAGTAGTCTGTACTTTTTTACCGCATTTTAAACAACTCATAATATTTTTTTTTAAGGTAATGAAATAATATAACTATCACTCTTGCAACTCAAACAGCATCTACAATTAGGTGTTGGTATGTTTAATTTTTCCAACTCCAATTGATATAATCCTTTTGGTGCATAGTTTACACTCGCTGTAATATCATATTTTAGCAAATTAAAAGTACTGTCATAAAAAGCCATTTTTGTTACTGCATCTTCACGCTTTAAATTTACTAAATTATTTAGCCTATTTGTATCTCTAACTTCGCTCCAAATCAAAGCTAAAGCCTTGTAAACAACTGCTATACATAGCAAATCAGCGTACTTGCAAAGGTATTTTTCAGTCGTGCAACGCAGTTGCATTTCTACATTAAAGCCATTCGTAACCTCTGAATTAGCTTGAATAAAGCCATTGTGCCTTTTAACTTTTTTACTTAACAAAATAACATCTTCACTTTCAATATAAAGCCTAAAATCGTCCGAAACAAATTGGTTTAAGTCGATTATCATTTGTGAGTTACTTTCTAAAGTGCCACTAAATATATTACTAATAACTCCATCGTTATTTATTTTTACTACTGCAGTTCCTCCAGTTTCAACGTCTAAAATAATTCTTGAAACGAAAATCATCGCTAAATCGCAACCCTCCGCTAAACGAAATGAAACACCATCATTTTCAGTAGTTGCATTTTCTGAACCTCTAAAATTAAATTCTTCAATAATGCTATTCACTTTCATTCCATCGAAAGTAATATCTTTAAACAGCGACCTCCACGCTTGACCTATCTTAGTTTCAATCAATCGCTTACCACTTACATATCTTTCGTCTGCCGTCTTAGATGCCAACATTAAAGACACATCGTAATCGTCTAAATAGTATAGTGCTGTGTCGTTTTCGCACAACCCACGGATGGAAATTAATTTTTCATAACAGCTCATAAATATTTATTTAAAAAAGGGCGGTTTCAGCACAAAACCTCCACCGCCTAAAAAAAACAAAAAAAAGTACCTACATTCAGTAAGAACCATTGCTGTTGAACGTGTCACACGACATATCCCCACAATCAACACCAAATAACAATGATGGATAGTTACATACTGCATCACTTGGTAAATTAAATAGGTCAAATCTTTTTTGCCAGTTGAAATTGTGCTTACCACAATCGTAAGTGTAGTAGAAATCCCAATCTCCATCTTCTAATGACATTACCTTATTCTCTTTTTCAAAGCGAGTAACTTCTTCGCCATTAATAGTTAATAACATTGGTTTTTCTACCTCTCTTCTTTTTGTGTCTAAGAAATTCACAAATTGGTAAGTACCTGGAGCAAACGTAATCAAACGCTTGTCTGTCGGTGCGTCTCCAATCTCGGCATTAACTTGAGCATCAAAAAAGAAATTGTTAAATGTAAAATTAGCAAGGTTAATGCCATTAGCACCTTGTCCTAAATATTTTTGCATATATTCCAAAGAAAGCAAGTCGCTATCTCCAACAAAGATAGGATTAGCAGGATAGCCTAATTGACGATACATAGCCTGTATCTTCGCAAATGCACCGATATTTGGCGTACCATTTGCATTAATGAAAGGCACATCAATAGTTTCCGTTAAAGAACTATCGCCATTCGGATATTTGCCAAAAGTTGGCAACACCTTAGCTAATAATTTCTTGTCCAAACGCTTCAAAGCCTTGTAGTACTCGGACATTAAGTTTTCCGTGTAAACGGTAGTTCTACTTGCACACATTTCGTCAAACTCTGCATCGTTTAATTCAAAGCCAAAAGATACAAAATCATTTACTTCAACATTAGCATAACCAGTAGATGCTAACCCTCTATCAGGCGTTACGCACTCGCCAACTTCAACATCTGAACTTTCATCTAAACACGTTGGTTTTACATAGCGTAATTGTACGATACGTTTAGACGTATTTGTTGGTCTTGCTTGACCATTATTAACGTCATCATTAATTGATACACCTACTCTATTTGCATCAGATATAAGTGCATTGTAAAGCCCCACATTTGGCTTCATTGCATCGGAAGCCAAAGCTCCGAAGTTTTTGTTTATCTCATTTTGTAAGAGTAAACACGGCGTAATGCCTGTTTTGTTAATTACTGTTGCCATATTATTTTAATTTATAATGTTTAAAATTTTTACTATGGCATTTTAAAAGTATGCTAAACTCAATAAGTTGCTTAAAAGTGGTGCAACCCCCACAGTTATTATATTGCAGAAGCCTTTTGGTTCATTGCTTCTAAACGCTCACGCATGTGTTTTGGCAGATTTTCAGGATAAATAGTTTTAGGGTCTGCACCACCACCGTTATGTGGAGGTTGTCCACCACCACCATTTGACTTCTTAATTAAATCGCCAATCAAAGTTTCCCTTAGATTGCTCAAATCGGCAAACTTCGTATTATCAGGCGTCATCGCTCGGTAGTTGCCTTTTTTGATAATAAAATTATTATCGTCATCAATATCAAATTCAAAACCCGCATCTTTAGCAGAACTTTCAAACAACTTTACTACTTTATCCTTTCCGATAAGGAAATCAACATCTTTAGTAAGTTCCGAATTAATGATATTGCTAATCTTAGCCTGTTTTTCTTTTTTTGAGTATTCATTTATCACATCTTCAAGTTCTTTAGCTTTCGCTTCTTGAATTTGTGCAATTTGATTTTGAAGCTCTACTATCTTAGCCTGATGTTCCTTTACATCTTTTGAGACTTCTAAATTCAAACCAGTTTTTCCAGCATCAAGCAAATCTTGAATTTCAATATCGTTAAGCTCTTTTTCTGTTTTTCCTAATCCGAAAAACTCGTTAATTGCTTTTTTTGTTTTCTTTGCAGAAATAATATTTGCAGTCTTAACTTTCTCGGTTAAAATAGGCTCTAAGAGGTCTTGTCTTTGCAAAAATAAATCTTCTTGCTTTTTCTGAAAGTCTGCAAATGCTTTTTCAATATCAAAATTTTCATCTTCGATTTTATCGGCATTAAAGCCGAATTTTTTTAATAGTTCCTTACTTTTTTCCATTCTTTTTTTGTTTATTTTCATTTATTAATTCTAACGATTTTGCAAGTTCATTTAGTTCATTTTCTTTATTCATCAATTTTTCCTCCCACTCTACCAGTCTTATTCTTTCCTGCTCTAAAATCTCAACACCTTGCTCCGTTGATACCTCGAACTTATCACTTTCTTTTATAAATTTTTTAGTAGATAGTAATTTTTCGATATACCTTTCAGAAAACTTCGAGGCATTAATTACGTTACCATTATCAATATTAATTAATATCATAACTCAAAAATAATGATAGTGCTTAAAATAAAGTTGGTAAATTTTGTACTTTGTTTTTTTTAAGGTCTTACAAACCTAACCCACTTTACATTATGTCTGCAATTATAACCACCTCTATTCTCGGTTATATTGGTTATGTCCGTACCTTCAATTAATCCTGACCCTTTAGCTCGATACACTTCCTTGCCTTTGGCATTTATTACCTTTACTTGGCTGTCGCTTGGTTCTCCGTTTGGAATAAACTCATTTAGAACTTTATTTACCTCCGCAATCGTCATTCCATTTGGGTACGTTTCCCTAATGTGCGTACACATCGGACGACTTTCCTCCACTAACGACCCTATCCATTTTAAAGTATCTAATTTATTTTCTTTTCTAATTATATCATTTGCTGTACCATTCAAACGCAAAAGATTTTCTTGCAATATTAAGCCATTTTGATTATTTACAAGACTTTCATCGCCAATAGTTATCTGCTTTAATTCTTTAAAACTTTCTTTTACCTCACGCTTTAAAACAATATCTGAAAATACTTTATTTTCTATCTTTCTCATTACATTTACTTCAAAGCCTTTGCCAGTTAAATCAAACATTACATCGTCAATTGCTCTTTGTATTCTTACGTTATTTTCATTCAGTTTTTTAAAGGTCATTCCTTTATCGTCCTTGTAAAATAGCTTAGTTCTATCAACTATTTTTGATAATTCTTTTTGAAAGTTTTTTGCATTTTTAAAATAACCTGAATTTTGAAAAGCACCAACAATAATACCACCGATTAATGCTAATGCTTCGTCTGTATAATCATAATAGCCACCGTGAATGAAAATCGATAATTCATCAACCAATGCTTGATAGAACTCTTTGTTTATCGCAATTAATTTTTCTTTGTTTTTCTCAACTAAATCAATGATATAATCAACTTCATTCATCATCTAAAGATAAAATAAGCTTTGATAAATTAAAGGTTTCGTTAATTACTTTTCTAACAATAGCATTTATTTCATCTGTACTACTATCTTTTGTGATTTTGCCCTCGTTAAATAAGTCTATCATTATTTGAAAACCTTGATGGTGGAGGATTATATCCTCGTTCGTCAAATCACTACCTAAACTTGCTTTTGCTTGTACCAATTCTGAAGAACTATAAGCAAATATCTTATCAATCTTTGCAAGTTCATTAATTACAAATTCATTTTTCGCACTTGCACCAAAATTCTTTAATAAATATCTTTTTGTCAATTCAACTAAGATGACATAAGGCGACCCACTACTCTTAGCCTGTGCAATTTCTACGATATAATCAGCACTATTCTTTATATCTAAATCTTCAGGTAAGCTAATAGTTATATCAGTTTTCCCCCCTCGATATTCCGCAATTGAATTTAAAATATTTTCGTATAACTTAAATAAGTCAAATAAAATACCACTCACCAAATCAACTCGCTGTTGGCTATCATATCTCTTACTCTCCCCACTTTGATTAGTCATATTTTGCTTTGAAACGCATAGAGCATTTAACATCATATCAAAATAATATGCTTCACGATTTGCCGAATGTTGAAGTATTGAAGTGTCAGGCGTAATAAATCCTTCAGGCACGGTAAATTTGCCTTGTTCATCTAAGAAGTCGCCACCCTTAGAAACCATTAATGTACCAGTTGGGGTTGTGTCCATAATATAGCCTGTACCACTGCACCGCCCACACGTATGACCATCACTGGTAACGTGTCTATTTAAGCTTGTGTCTAAATGACAACCACCCACCATAACGTTGTCGCACGGTACTTTAACCCTCCAATGACGAGGATATACAAAACGAATTTCACATATTCTAAGGTCTGAACCTTGACCGATTGCAAGGTCGCCCCAACTTGCAGCCCCGTGATAATCAGAAATAAAATACTCCGAGCCATCGGCATCTAAAACATACCTTGAACCTATCACATAGAATGGGGCATTTGTAAGATTGTTATTATAGTAAATATGGCTTTCGTAACTCAACTTATTATCTGTTATTTTTGGAATAAATAATACAGTTAGTTCTTTATCTACACCAAAATAATAAGAATAACTCTTTGTTTCATTTACTTGATAATCGCCCCCTTTAAATACAAGGTAGTCATTGCTAATATCAACAATATCAGCATAACCAATTAACCTAATATCTATGTCTATCTTCTTATTAATGATATTATTAAAGTCAGGTAAATCGTATAAATAATTAGGCACAAACACTTCTGAAATATGCTTTGGCAAGATAACGACCACCGCATTAGGGTCTGTCTGCTTATACCACCCTACACGCTTTATAATCCATTCTTTTAAACTAAATGACGTATAGGTATTATTTAACTTCAAAGTGTCCTCATAGGCTTTTAAATCGTCATTTGTGCCATAGTCAACAACCGCGTCTAAATTAAGTGCAGTCGTTATATAGTCTGCAATTGCTTTATCAAATTCATTCTTAGTGATAGCACGATAATTATTTGAGCGAAAATTAAAGGCTTGTTTGTTTTCGCTCTCCAGCGGTCGCCTATCTTTAAATATTTGGATAGGCAAAGCCCCCTGCGTGTGTACGCTCATTATATTATAAACCTCCTGCCATTTTGTTAAAGCAGGAGGTCTATAATTACTTAGTATTTTTTTTGTTATACTTAAAATATTCATACAACAAAAATAATATTAATTAGATGAACTTGTAGCAGCAAATAATACATCTCTAATTGCATCTGTTAATGGCGTTGGCTTTATCTCAACTCCGTAAGTTTCAAATCTAAATTCAAAATTAATAGACTGCTTAGAACCATCTTCCGACACTCTCCAACCCTCAACTGCTAATCCGTCAAAGCCCTCTTTAGCTGTCTTTTTGTAAATGTTGCCATCACATTCCACCCACATTAATTGCTTAGAATGTGCTAAATTCTTAACGTCATTCAAGAAATCAATATGCTTGAAAGTAGTAGGGTCTAATACGCTTGTTTTAAAGTCGTAACCGCTTATTTCTGATATTACTTCTTCAGGTTTCCCTGCTGATAATATCAGTTTCGAAGTCGTTGGCTTGATTATATTACCTAACCCGGGTGGCGATACTATTATTTTATTTGCCGTGATATAACCTTCCCACTCAACGGCACTTGTTATGTCGGTAAACTCAATATCGCAATCAAGCAAAATAAAGAACTCCGAACCACCTTTTAAAAGTGATTCCGCTCTTTTACAAGGCACAGGATAGCTTCTTATCTGTGCTTCTGAACAATTTGGTGTGCAAATAGCCATATCTTTTTAATTTTATTTGTTATCAATAGTTGTATCTATCTTTTTAGTCGGAGCAGTTACCTTATGCTCCGTTTGTTTCACTTCTTCGGCAAAATCAATGCTTTCAATCGAATGAGTAATTAAATAGCTTCTTAACTCATCGCCTGTTTTTTTAATCGTCTGCCCCTCGATTATTACGGTGTAAATTTTGTTCTTTTCGAGTGTCTTTATAAAATCATAAGTAGTCATATTCTAATTATTTCTTCAAAAATAAATAGATATATTTGCTCCTTATTGGTAAATTCTGTACTTTTATTCCGTGGACGATTTAAAAGAATTTGTAAAAGACTTAAATATAAAGATTATAGCGATAGATAAATATGTCTATCGTGTTCACATTCTGTATTCCAACAACTATGCAAAGGCACTTGACGGCATTATTATTTTACAAGCACATTTGATTGTTCTTTATAATTTTTTTGATAAGTTCGATGTGGAGGTTATCATCGAGAAAATGCGTAAAATCGGTATAAAGAAAGTCGAGCAAGGGTATGTTGATTATACGTGCAATAACAATGAATACATACATCTGCTAATGATAAAGAATAGTGATAAGGTAAAGGCTAAGTTGCTTTATATCATAAATAGAATTGATTATTTATTACTAACTTTAAAACTCTAACAACAACCATTTTTTACAATTAAAGTACTATTATCTTTTGATAGCTGTATTTTTGCCGTAAAATAACCATTGTTATATTCGGCTAATGTATATTTACTATTTTGATTTCTGAAGTACTTTTCTCCACCTAAGTATAGGATATTATGCAATAATGCATACTGTACAATACTATGTATTACTTGCGTATAATTTGCTATCCTTAACTCATAATTCTCATTGCTAACATAGAATAACATCTTTTCTTTACCAGCGTGGGTAGTTATAAATTCAGTTTCCAAATCACGCAACTCCTGATACATCAAAAATGCTCTTATAAAAATTTCGTGTTCAATTTCTAAGCTACCATAATCGGTATTTGCAAACCTGCAACTATTACTCCACTTCAGGGGTAATAAGTCTTTAAAACACTTATCATTTGCGTTATAATCAATATACTTGATAGCATTACTTTGATAGATGTCGCCATGCACACTTGTTATTACAACACTTGCCATATTTGAGTTATATGGCAGTTCAATTACACTTGTAGTTTCATCTTCATTTTGATTGATAGTGGCATTATAATCATCAACAATCTTCACGCCCTCACAATTATACAAGTCTATTTTTGCAATATCATCTTTAGTAGCTATCTCAACATCTTTGATATAAAATAGGTCGTCTTTTCCACTCCATTCACTACCTGCTGGCTTACTATCGCCTGATATTAATTGCAAGTTGTCTAAGTTAAATGGCGTGGCTGGTAGAATGAATATATTTTGATATTCAAGTTCAATATTAGCTGGTACATTTACCGTCTGCTCCGCTAATATATCTCCACCACTCGTTACCAACTTAAATTTATAATCAAATGCGACATCTTCTATCATTGAGCGTATCTTGAACCGAATACGACAACTTTTTTTATGCTCATTAATTAGTTCACTTTGCCAGTTTCTGACGTAGAAAGTAGCATCTGTCTTACCACCCCAACCACAACTATCTAAATGCTTACCCTCATTCCACGCTACCAATGAACGCAATCGTCTATTCCAATAAGTTCTGAAACCCCAATGTAGTACTGGAGTTGCACTCGCAGGACTTGAGCCTAATACTTCAATAGTTGTATAGCCAAGTTTTGCAGTAAGAAAAGTTATCTCTAAATTTGAGCCAACTGCCGCTATCGTAAAGTCGCTATCAATAATAAATTGCGACGTTAAATAATTATAAATTCCAAAAGCAAACGCTAACCCACTATCTTTAGATATATTTACAATAGTCATATCCTCTGTATCATAAACAACATCGTATACCTTTACAACATCAATAACCGTAGGCACTACACTAAATATTATTAGCTTCTTGAATGTGTACAAATAAATCCTTGAGTTAGTATCAACCCCACACGTATAGCTATTCTTATAATTGCTCGTTATGAACGATAAAAAAAGCGTTTCTCCAGCATTTAGCACGTTTCCGTGAGTTGGCAAAGTTGTTATGTCATTAAAGTCATCTACTGCTTTTATTTCCCATTTAGAATTAAATACAGCATTAATTGTACTATCCTTTCGTACAAGTATTTCATCGCAACCTCTATTAAATTGCAACGGTTGATATATTGGAAATTCTAACATAATGTATCTTTATATTTTACTGTAAAATCTGATGCTCCAAATGGATTAAACTTAACTTCTTTAATCCAAGTATCAACACCGTTTATTCTTATTATTCCTGTTTTATTTTTTCTCATTTTTTCATAATCTTCAAAGCACAAATCGTACTTAAATTTCGCTAAAAATGGCTTATAATTGTCGCTATTCTCACTTGTTATAACCGTAAGGCTATCACGAACAAGCGAAAATTCCTGATACGTAATATAGCAAGTTGGGTTGCGAGTTATCGAGTACATCGCAATCACAACATCATTGACGGCTAAATTAAACGAGCCTTGAATTTCTAATTGGAAATCTTCGCCAACTACTATCTCATAACCGTCTATTAGGTTCTCCGTTAGTGTTTCCAAAACAATACCACCGACAGCATTGCTAATTGACGATGCTTTCATTAGTTTCAACAATATAGTATTCGTACTTGCGTCATAAGTCCCTGCTGATAAGCCTTTAACTGATACTTTAGAATTAAATGTATAATTACCTGCTTCTTGACACTTAAAGTAGGTAGTACCTACTTGCGTTGGTGTCATAATCGGCATCCCGTCAACAGCATATATCCAATTGTGGAGGCTATTTTGCCTATCTAAAATGCTTTCGATTGGATTTTTAAAATAAAGAAATCCATCTTGATAACTACTAAAGTCATCACGGTTAATGGCTAAGAAGCCATATTTTGCTAACATATCTTTTGTGAAGCAGTTGATACCACTACCTAGCCACTCGTTTAGTATATTTATATTTTTAAATCTTTGATTATTATTATAAATACCTAACCAGTCTAACTCGAACATAAATATATCATCGTTCCAAACCTCATCATCATTATAATTAGCACTATCTAACTGCATTATGATTGTATCATTATCAACAATAAAATTAAAACGAAGATTTAAAACATTATCTTTAAAACCATTGCACCCACAACTAAAGACTTCTATGTTATTAAAGTTTTCAAGCCTTTCACTACTCTGCTCAATCTTTCTATTACCCCCTAATTGAATGCTATTAAATATTTGATTGTCATCAAAGCTTTCATCTAAACCTAATGGCAAAGTATCTATGTTTATTAGCACATCGCTTCCAAATGTATCTTCTTCTTTTTCTAATATTAGCGTTGGCTTTCCTGCAACCTCGGTCATTACTCCGTATAGGCTTGTAGCCTTTCGCACTTCTTCAAGTATTTGACTAAGTGAAAGTGTCGGAAACATTTGCTCCGCCGTTCCTTTTGCATGTCGCATAGCATAACCAGTGCTGATAAATATATTTGCATTACTTAGGTATCTGGAAATAACTTCAACTTCATTATCTGTAATGAAATCTACCAAATAACGTATAACATCTAACACATTTAACACTAAATATGAACGTGCCACAATAAGCATCAAAGGGGTTTGAATTGGTATTGCATTTATAGGCTCTCCACTCCGTGTCATCGTTGAATTTAAAGGAACTTTAATGTCTTTAAATTGTGCAATCATATTACTAAAGCTTTCGTCTTTAATATTATCAACCTTGATTATACCTTTTGTTACTTGCACTTTCAAATCATTCTGCCTTATCGTTCCCCTAAATAACTCTTTATTATTTAATTCAATTCTTAAAGGCAAATCACGACAATAATCTTCTTTTCTTTTTTGTGCTAGAAAATCATAACCACAAAGATAAGCGGTTAATTGACTATCTGTTTTTTCTCGTAAAATCTGCTCACTATTCGCAAAGCCATCTTCACGAATAATAGTAGCAGATACCTCGCCACTTATATCTTCAATATGCTTATTATCAATGTAGTATTTAATTATATCTTCTTGCATCTTTATTTTCTTTGGCTATTAATTTTTTACCCACTTGCATCGCAATATTATTACCGTCCTCTGTCGATTGGTAAATAAATTCTAATTTTTCATTCATCTTTTTAATTTCTTTCGTATAATCAATTCGTTCTAATTGATTAGTGTAATTGCTAACATTTGGAGAAAATATATCAGGTCGAAGTAAGCCATTATTTAGCTTATTAAAGTTATTAACGCCATACATTGCTACTGCTTCACGCTTCATCACAAATTCGTTGCCCTCTAGTTCGGCATTAACACCGCCCTCACTATGTGAACGACCTTTTACAAAGCCATTACCTTTAAATACTTGACCTCCGTGTCTATATTTCGGTAGCGGTGCAGTTGCTACCATTATCGCTGTTGCAAGTGCAAACGCTCCTGCTATTCCAGCCGCTATACTTTTAATTATCAGCCCCCCAGTTGTATTTGTAAATGTGCTTAAAATAGCCATTGGTATCATTGCAAATGCCTCCGCTGTTCTTGCTCTTTTTTCTTTCCTTGCTTGTTCATTTTTTAATTTTGCAATTTCTTTATCATATTGCTTTTGTGATATTACACCACGCTTTAGTTTATCATCTAAAGCCTGTGTTTCTTTTTGCGTGTGTCGTGCAAATAATTCAGATGCC
>Ga0208826_1001114_pt1 | contig 23748 bp, 18 predicted proteins | sample AD_UKC115_MetaG_FD_184451 | JGI IMG/M metagenome (GOLD analysis project Ga0208826, IMG submission 184451) | Active sludge microbial communities of municipal wastewater-treating anaerobic digesters from Hong Kong - AD_UKC115_MetaG (SPAdes)... | ecosystem: Engineered > Bioreactor > Anaerobic >...
GTCCCTGCAGTACCACCACCTAAAATTACAATCCTTTTCATATTGTTGTTTTTGATTATTTAGTACAAAAATATAACAAAAAGATATTAAAAACTCAAATTTTGATATATATCATAAAATGTAAATAATGATGGGAGATATGAGGGTATGAAATTAAAAGGGGGTGAATTTAACATTTATGTTAGCTTTTCCCTATGCTTTAATCTTAATCTCATATATACATACCACGCCTCCCAGTCTGATGCTGCTAAATTCAACATCCTACCTATATCATCCATAACTCTGCTCAATAAATATTTATGCTTCACAACATACCACATTATATAACTCTGTAGATACTTCGTAGCCACTCCTCTAAATCTATAATTTATCCATCCTGCAAAATCATTCTCCTTGTCTTTAACTATTGCTAACCCATGCTGCCCATACTTTTTTGTCCTGTGAGTAATTATAGTTTTATCTTTTATGCTTTGTGTTTTCAAATTTTTGAATTCTTCATTATCTGGCGAGCAAATAACAGCATTTTTAGATATCCTGGCTAATAATATCTTATCTATCTGATCTCGTTTCACATTATCTAAACCTGTCAATTTACATAGCATATTACCACTTCTGTCAATCATAGATAGCACAGCTACATTGTGAGTTTTTAGCTCTTTAGCTAATAGATATTCTTCTAACGTTTTATATCTGCGCCCTTTCTCAGAGTATTTCAACTGCAATTCGTCTATTTCGATAATACCAAAGAAGTTTACATTATTTTCGAAACTTCTTAGAGCAGATATAATGCGATGTCGCCATTCGAAACTTGTAGGTAAAGATATACGAAGTTCTTTAGAGCATTGACGTAAAGTGTTTCCTTCAAGCATCAGGCGAATGTAGTCTAACATTAATTCTTTTTTATGCAGGTAGTAGACAAAGGTACCAGTAGTCTCTCGGAAATTTTTACCACAATTTTTACATTTATATACTTGCTGACCTTGCTGATGGCCATTTTTCTTGATATGAATGCTTTTGCAATTAGGACATTGTGGAGAGACGCTTTGAGCTTTTAGATGTTGATAATCCACTACGTCGTTGCCTTGGAGTTTCATCTTATCGTAGAGATTATTAAGAAATTCTAAGTTAAGTTGTTTACCCTGCGAGAGGTGCTCTTGGAGATTTGAAACTATATTTTTCATATTAAATAAAATTTGTTGCAAAAATAATAAATTTTTAAAATAATAGCATATAAAAATTTATACATAAATGATTAAGTATTCTCCTTATCATCCCCTCTCTATTCACTTTTTACTCTACAGTTACTGATTTAGCCAAATTCCTCGGTTGGTCTACATTACACCCTCTTAATACAGCCATATGATATGCAAGTAATTGTAATGGTAATGTAGCTAATAATGGTGATAAAAATTCTTGAGTTTTTGGAATCTCTATGTAGTAATCGCTCAATTGTTTTACAGTATTGTCACCTTCAGATATGATAGAAATTATTTTACCCTTTCTTGCTTTCACTTCTTCTATATTTGAAACAGTTTTATCATATATAGTACTTTGTGGTGCTATGAAAACGACAGGCATGTTTTCATCTATTAATGCTATTGGGCCATGTTTCATCTCTGCGGCAGGGTAGCCTTCTGCGTGTATATAACTTATTTCTTTTAATTTTAAAGCTCCTTCGAGAGCTACTGGATACGAGAAACCTCTTCCTAAGTAGAGAAAATTTTTAGAAGTTTTGAATTGTTCAGCGATAGATTTAATAGTATCATTAGTTTTATCTAATGTTAATTGCATTTTATCTGGTATTTCATCTAAATCATGTAAATATTGAATAAATCTAGATTTAGGTATTACACCTTTTTTGTAGCCCAGCATTAGTGATAACATTGTAAGAATTGTTAATTGTGCTGTAAAAGCTTTTGTGGAAGCAACTCCTATTTCAGGTCCTGCATGAGTATATGATCCTGCAACGGTTTCTCGGGCTATTGAAGAACCAACAACATTACATATACCTAAAGGAAGGGCACCTTTACTTTTAGCTAATTTCACTGCTGCTAAAGTATCTGCTGTTTCTCCTGATTGTGAAATAGCTATAATAATATCATTTTCATTCAGGATGGGATTCCTATATCTAAATTCAGAAGCATATTCTACCTCTACTGGTACCCTAGCAAGTTCTTCTAATAAATATTCTCCTACTAGTCCAGCGTGCCAGGATGTCCCACAACCAATCATTATTATTCGTGGAGCAGTTAAAAGTTTATTTTCATATTCTACTATGCCACCTAGAGATATTGTTTGTTTAGACAGAGAAAGTCTTCCACGCATACTATCTCTCACACTTTGAGGTTGTTCAAAGATTTCTTTCAGCATAAAATGTTTATATCCACCTTTTTCTATTTGTGATAAGCTCATTTCTAATTGTTGTATATAAGGTGTCTTTTCTGCATTTTTGATTGTTATAATTTTTAAATCTTTTTCTTTTTGCATTACAGCTATTTCGTCATCTTCTAGATAAACTACTTTATTTGTATATTCTATTAAAGGAGAAGGATCTGAAGCAACAAAAAATTCATCATTACCTACACCTATGACTAGAGGGCTACCTCTTTTAGCTGCTATCATGGTATCTGGATCATTTTCTGATAATATAACTATAGCAAAAGCACCTATTACCTGAGACAATGCTAAACGAATAGCTTCTACTAAGTCTACATGTTCATTTCTCATTATATCCTCTACTAAATGGATAATGACTTCAGTATCAGTTTCACTTTTAAATTCATAGCCGCGAGATAAAAGTTCTTCTTTTAAAGTTTTATAATTCTCAATAATGCCATTATGAATGATAGCCAACTTTTGTGATGGAGAAAAATGTGGATGTGCATTTACATCTGTGGGCTCTCCATGTGTTGCCCAGCGAGTGTGTCCCATTCCTACAGTACCACTCAAGTCTTTGTCAATAACACATGCTTCCAATTCAGCTACTTTGCCATGAGTTTTATAGATTTTGAGACCATGTTCATTTAATAATGCTATTCCAGCGCTATCATATCCTCTATATTCTAAACGATGCAATCCATTTATCAAAATTGGGAAAGCTTGTCTATATCCTAGATAACCAACAATACCACACATATTTATTATTTAATTTTTTAACATTCTAATTTTTTAATACAAATATTTATTGTCAATAAATATTTCATTTTTTTAATTTACATAAGAATAAGTAACTACTAATTTCATGCCATTTTCTGTTCCTTTTAAAATTACCCTATTTGGATAAATAGAAGTACCTGAAACTCTGAGATACAAACCCAAATTTTCATTTCTGTTAAGAATCAAATTTTGAGTATATCTCGGTAATCTAAAACGATAATACTTTTTTTGACTATAATAAGATCCATCAAACATCGATTCACTAAAGAGAAAATCATCTACATAACTAGTATTACCTAAAGTGTCTTTTATTTTAGCTAATGTTAATTTAGAAGGAATAGGAAATTCTCTAGATGTAGGATCATTATATGTAGGTATTAAAAGCTCTGCCATATTTATATTTACTCGTTTGCCTTGAAAATAATTCTGTAAATCTGGGAAACGAATAAAAATTTTAGTACCTGCCAAAGGTTGCAAAAATAGGATTTGTTTCCCACCAGTAGTATCTCCATTTAATTGATTTAAAAGATCTAAAGATGCAGTGCTATAATCATGATAAAAATTTGAATACCATTGAATGGTAGCATCCATCTGAAAAATCTCTTTTACTTTGGATAAACTCGAAGTATGATAGTATAGAGTAACATTAGAAATGGGATTTACTAAGTCCCAAATTATCAAATTACCATGATTACCATTTATAACAGGCTCTACTACGATACCATAAAAATATTGCTGAAAAGTCGAATTATTCAATAATTTACCCTCGAAGGATGCATCAATGAATTTTTTTGCGTAATTAAGTGATAAAGGTATTTTAAGTGTAGGAGCTATTTTACCAGTATCTAAATAAATGCTATCAATTTTTGAAGGATTAAAAGTAATAGTACCTATGAGATTACCTTTTTTGATTTCTCTATTAGAGTAATAAGCACTGTCATAATAAAGAGGTTCACCTAATTCATAAATATTGAAAGTCATTAAATCATTTTGGCGTGATTTTGCATATATATTATTTAATTTCAAATATAGGAAAATGGAATCTGGAATAGCATCTGCCCCAAAAACAATATTTGTTTTAGAAATTTTTAATTGAGAACAAAAACTACTTATTGTGAGCCCAAATATAGGGTCAAAAATATATCCCGCAACATTATATCTGGTTTTAGAAGTGAGCAAACTATCGTCTGCTAAAGTATATGCTATTAGTGGGAGAGTATCTACTTGGACATTTATCCTATCACTAGGAGGTTGTATGTCTAATCCTAATTGATCATCTTGCTCACAACTCAATAACATTAAAATTAATAAACTTAAGCTAAATATAGTTTTTTTCACTTTTTTTATTATAATACGTTTTTTATTTATTGATATTATATTATTTTAATAAATTTTACAAATTTACAAGGATTTTTTTAATTGACATATTCCAATGAATAAAAAGTTTTGTTAGATAAAAATTGATAGTAACATTAAATATTTTTCACAACTTTATAGTAATTATTTTTCTAAGTGCTTGTTCTCAAGGGTTTCCTTTAGTTTATCTAACTGATTTTTTAATTCATCACTATTTTTTCTATTTTGTTCCTTTAGCCATTTATATCTTTTTACAAAAGGAGAAAGTTTTTGATGACGATTAATAAGTCTTAATGCAAGGATTAAATAAATTATTATAAAAGCAATAGCTATTGATAGGCAAAGTGGATATTTAGGTACTAGCATAAGTAAATAATCATAAGTACCATGTGAAATAAAAGTTATCAAAAAACCATACAACATTAATTTTTTCTTTTTTCTAACAAAATTAAATTTAGCATAACCAAAGTAATACCCCATAGCAACTGCAAAAACAAAATGTGCAGGAGTTGGCATCAATGCTCTCATTAAGGCTACACTCCATATATGGGACAAATCATTAAAGATAAAAGCAAAATTTTCTAAAAAAGCAAACCCCATACCTATAGCTACCATATATACTACACCATCTATTGGCTCATCAAAATAATGTTTAGGCCAAATAAACCATCTAAACATCAAAAATTTTATCCCTTCTTCTATAAAAGCAACAAAAAAGAAAGCCTCGACAAAAGCACTAATTTCTAATGGTATGTCCAATTTGATATTTGAAAAAATTAAATTTTCTAGTAATGATGCTGGTAGAGTAGATATCATACCTAAAATAAAAGCAAATATTAAATATTTGATAGGCTCTCTACTGTATTTATCTTTAAAATATATCAATAAGATAAAAAATATGGCAGGTAAAATTGCTAATATTATTGGTAGCATCGAATTATGTTTATGCAAAAATAATAAGTATTCTATAAATTTAAAATTTGAATTTTTAATTTATTTCTTGTAATTTTGTAATTAATATATTTTAAAATATGAATAAAATATTTATAAATAAGAATATTGATGCAGAGAAATTAGATAAAATAAAAAAATGGCCCATTTGGGAAAAAGATGTTTCACGTTTCTCAATTTCTTATGAATATACCGAAGAATGTTATATTATTGAAGGCAGGGTAATGATAGAATGCGAAGGAGAAATTTATCATCTCGAACCCGGAGATTTTGTTCGTATAGATAAAGGTCTATCTTGCATTTGGGATATTAAAGAAAAAGTACGAAAATATTATGATTATATAAAATGAAATTTAAAATAGGTGATAAAGTAAAATACCTCGATGAGATAGGAGAAGGTATTGTAAAAAAAATTTATGGCGATTTAGTAATCGTAGAGGATAGTCTCGGTTTTGAGATTCCTATGAAAGAAAGTAAGTTGATTCTAGTAAAATCAGCTAATAATGTAGATGAAATTACAGAGAATAAATTCGAAAATACCGAAAATACTAAAAGTAAAAACACTAATATTCGCTCCGACAAATCGACAAAACAATTTAAAGATGGAATATATTTAACCATAAATCCACAAAACCCTAATATTCCTATTGCTAGTCCACATGCTGTGTATTTAGTGAATTTCACCTCTATGGATATTTATTTTGTGTTACACAAAGTTATTATTGGTCAAATAGAAACCAAACATGGTATTATAGAAAAATATTCAGCTATCAATATCGGCAATCTCAAAATAGAAGATATGCCTAATGAAATTGATTATGTTTTACAATCAATAATCATTTCTCGAGACAAAGTATTTTTACCTTTTCTACACCAGTTTTCCATTAAGAAAAATATGTTATTAAAAGAAGATAATTATTCGGAAAATCCATTTTTTAATGAGAAATCTATCCCTGTGCTAATTAGATTAGAAAGTGAATTGATAGAATATAAACTCAATAAAAAAGAAAAAATAGATCCAGAAATAAATATCAAAAAATCTAAAGAAAGAATAATAAATGAGACAAGTGTAATAGAGAAATATCTAAAAACTCCTAATTTGGCAGAGGTAGACTTGCATTTAGAAAAATTAGTAGATAACCCACAAAATATTAGCCCAGATATGGCTCTAAATGTGCAATTATCATTTTTTAAACAGTGTTTGGAATCTGCTATAGAAAAAGGAATAGATAAAGTAGTATTTATTCATGGTGTAGGTGCTGGAGTATTAAAAAGTGAAATGTACAAAATATTAAAAAATTATCCTGATCTATATTACGGTGATGCACCAATACGCCAATATGGCATTGGAGCTACAGAAGTTTACATTAAACCTATAAAAATATAAAATAATATGGCAAAAATTCCAATCGAGAATATACTATTTATAGATATAGAAACTGTGCCAATGGCTTCGCAATATGATGAACTTGATGAAAATTTCAAATCATTATGGGATAAAAAATCTGTTTATTTATCTAAAAATGATGAAGATGACCCATCTACTTTATTTGAGAGAGCAGGCATTTATGCTGAATTTGGGAAAATAGTTTGTATATCTGCTGGTAGAATACAAAATGATGAAATTAAAACAAAATCTTATTATTCTGATAATGAAAAAAAATTATTACAAGAATTTGCTGATGATTTATCTATCTTTACTAGAAATATTCCAAACTTATACTTGTGTGCACATAATGGCAAAGAGTTCGATTTTCCATTTATTATTAGGCGTATGATTATTAATCAAATTCCCATACCATATATTTTAAATACTCGAAATAAAAATAGATATGAATTACCATTTATAGATACTATGGAAATGTGGAAATTTGGCGATTATAAACATTTCACTTCATTAGCTCTACTTTGCGAATTATTTGGTATACCAACTCCCAAAGATGATATAGATGGTAGCGAGGTAGCTCGTGTATATTATGAAGAGAATGATCTAGAACGAATAAAATCGTATTGCGAAAAAGATGTAACAGCACTCATAGAAGTATATAAAAGACTAGATTTCTAAATTATTTTTTAATTTTAAAATCAATCTCACCATTATCAAATTAATTTGATAGTTATTAATTTTGTAAAAAAAAGGAATATATAAATAAAATGATATGATTTTACATGTAAATAAAAAAATAGACAAAGATTTATTGCATAAATTACAAAATGATTATCAAACAACCATAATAGAAAAAGACGATTTTTTTATTATTATAAATTTAATAGACAATAATATAGAAAAAGAATTGCAAAATCATATAATATCTAAATACGATATTAAAACTGAAGCTCAGTTAAGTTCAAGAGAATACAAAGCAGCTACTACTCAAATTAATTTGCCATATGGGTATATAGGAGGAGATGAAAAAAATACTATGATTATAGCAGGCCCATGTGCAGTAGAATGTGAAAAACAAATATTAGAAAGTGCTAAATTTTTAAAATCATTAGGTATTAATACTCTGAGAGCAGGATTATATAAACCCCGAACATCTCCATACACATTTCAAGGGTTAGGTGATGCTGGATTAAGCATATTAAAGGCTATAAAAGATGAATTTAACTTAAATATTGTAAGCGAAGTGAGAGATATAACTAATTTTGAAAAAATTGTAAATATAGTAGATATAGTCCAGATAGGAGCTAAGGCTATGTATGATCAGTCATTATTAAAAGCATGTGGAGAAATAAATAAACCTATACTGCTAAAAAGGCATTTCGCTGCTACAATAGAAGAATTGATAAAAGCTGCTGAATTTATCCTCTCTGCTGGCAATGAGAAAGTAATATTGTGTGAAAGAGGAATAAGAACTTTCGAAACTAAAACTAGATTTACCCTAGATTTGACAAGTGTCGCTTATTTAAAAAAATTCGTTAACTTGCCAATAATAGTAGATCCCAGCCATGCAATGGGATACTCATATGGAGTCCCATCTTTAGCTAAAGCGAGCCTGGCTATGGGAATAGATGGTTTATTGATAGAGGTACATCCTAATCCCCAAGAGGCTTTAAGCGATTCCAAACAACAATTAAACCATCACGAATTCACAGAATTATATCAATCATTAAAAGAAATTGCAAAAGCTACTAATAAAAAAATTATATAAAAATTATGTCAGAAATTTTAAAAAATAACATTGAGTATTTCATGGAGAGCCTACCAGAGCTAAGAAATATCAATAAAAACATTGATGAATACTCACTATCAGATATTAAAGCATTAGCAGATATATTTGCAGTACCCATAGACTACTGCTTTAAATATAAGTTAAAACAAGAAGAAGAAAATATTAAAGAATTTAGTAAACACATTAAAATATTAGCATTAGATGTAGATGGAGTATTGACAGATGCAGGATTGTATATAACCACTAGTGAAGATGAGATTAAAAAAATTTAATGCACAGGATGGTATAGCTATACAATTTGCAATAAAAAAAGGGATAACAGTAATATTACTAAGCTCGGGCCTACGAGACGAAATAATCTCATATAGAGCAAGAATGTTGAAAATACCATTGTTCTATGTGGGCAAAGAATCTAAATGGGAAAAATTAAAAATGTTTGCTGAAGAAAATGGCATAAATCCTCAAGATGTTGCTTATATTGGTGATGATGTGAATGATTTAGTAGTATTAGAAAATGTAGGATTATCGGTATGCCCTCAAAATGCGGTATCAATAGTAAAAGATAATTCCAAAATTCATTTATATAAAAATGGTGGCACTGGAGCAGTACGAGAATTCATAGAGAGATTATTTTCGGATATATTCAATTAGCGAATATGGACATTTGATTTAAAGTAATAAAATAGGGTAGGAGAGGGGTGAGGGGAGGGATGTATAATAACAAATTTTTGTTATACTTCAAAGTATGTTAATCATATCTTTGACTAACTATTTCTCTATACTTGTCCCACGCCCACCTGTCGTGCGATGACAAGTTCAGTAGTCTGCCAATATCAGGATCTATCAACTCTTTTAGGTACTTATTCATTATCACAAACCACATTAGGTAGCTCTGCAAGTACTTCGTAGCCACTCCGTGAAATCTACTCAACCATGTCTTAAAATCACTTATTTTGTTCTCTACAATCTTCACACTATAAATCCCTCGCTTAATCTGTCTTTTGTTGACTATCACTTTTTTACTTTGTAAACCCTTTATGCCTTTTCTGAACTCTTTCTTTGGTTTTATACATATCAGATTGTTTTCTGATAATCTATTCTTGAGCTCCTCTCTCAATTGTTCATTTTTCACCTTTTTCTCTCCAACTTGTTTAAAAAGTAAATTCCCTTCTCTGTCTGTAACTACTAATACTGCTACTTTAGGATGTTTCTTATTTTTAGCTTTTCGATATTCTTCTTTGTTTTTAAACTTTCTACCTTTTTCTGAATATTGCATTAGTAGCTCATCTGCTTCTACAATACCAGAGAAGCTTATCCCACCTTCTAATGCTCTAATAGCAGCTAATATTTTGTGTCGCCATTCGAAGCTAGTTTTTAAGCAAATGCCAACCTCATTAGCACATGCTCGCAGACTTTTACCCTCGAGCATACATCTCATATAGTCAAGCATTAATGGATATTTTCTCATCCTATAGACAAAGGTGCGAGCAGTCTCACGGAATTGATAACCACAGGATTTGCATTTATAGACTTGTCTGCCATTTCTTTTACCAACTTTGATAACGTTTTCGCTTCTACAGTCCGGACATATAGCTGCACTAGATTGGATTTTCACTCTTTGGTAATCTACAGCAGTGGCATTGCTATTGACTAGATACTGATATAGCTGATCCAAGAAATCTCGCTTGTGATCCTTTGGCAAAGCCAAGTATTTATCAATGTTTTCTAACAATTCTTGCATAATTAATAATTTTAACAAAATTAATAAATTTAATTCAAATTATAAAATATTTAAAGCATAACACAAAAATGTTATTAACAAAAAAACAGCTGAGTTATTAATAACTCAGCTGTTTTTTTATATTTAACTTTTAATTTAGGTATCTTTTTCTTGGAAAATAATGCGTATGTAAAAGCTCATGTGCTTTATGGCTATTTGGTTGTCCTAAATATTCTTCATATAGTTGCATTACTTCTGGATTATCATGTGATTTACGTAATGGAAGGTTTTCATCTTCTGAATAAATACCTTGAGCTCTCATTTGTCGAATGTCCCATGATACAGGATACGGCTGTCCGCCTCCACCAAGGCAACCTCCTGGACAAGTCATAATTTCTACGAAATGATATTGTAGTTTACCTTCTTTAATAGCTCTTACTAATTTATTAGCATTAGCTAATTCATGAGCTACAGCTACTTTTAGCTCTACGCCTTCTAAGAAAGACCATTCAGGTTTCGTACCTTCAATTTTTATTGTTGCTTCTCTAATACCATCAAAACCACGTACTGGTGTAATTTCTAAGTTTTTAAATGGAACTTCTCTACCAGTTACTATTTCATAAGCTGTACGTAATGCGGCTTCCATTACACCACCTGTTGCACCAAATATAACTCCTGCACCTGTTGATTCTCCCATTAATGGGTCATAATCAGATTCTGGTAAGCTCATAAAATCTATACCTGCTTGTTTGATCATTGTGGCTAATTCGCGAGTTGTGAGTACATAATCTACATCTTGGTATCCGCTACTACGCATTTCTGGACGTTGAGCTTCATATTTTTTTGCTGTGCAAGGCATCACAGATACGACTACCATATCTTTAGAATTGATACCTTTTTTCTGTGCATAATATGTTTTAGCTACTGCTCCAAACATTTGTTGTGGAGATTTACATGTAGATAGATGTCCTAGCATATCAGGATATAAATGTTCCATAAATTTTATCCAACCAGGAGAGCAACTAGTGAACATAGGGATTTTAACATCTGAATCTTTATCTACTAGTGCCTTCTTTAATCTAGTAAGCAATTCTGTTCCTTCTTCTAATATTGTTAAATCCGCAGTGAAATCAGTATCTAATACAGAATCAAATCCTAAGCGTTTAAGTGCTGTTACCATTTTGCCTGTAACTCTTGTACCATATTTGAAGCCCAATTCTTCACCTATAGCTACACGCACTGCTGGTGCTGTTTGTACTACTACGTGTTTTGTTGGATCATTGATAACATCCCATACTTCTTCTATGTAGTTTCGTTCTGTCAATGCACCTGTTGGGCAGTGTAGCACACATTGTCCACAATTCGTACATACAACTTCATTTAGTGGATAATCAAAAAATGTTCCTATATGTTGTTCTGCTCCTTTGCCAATTACTGCTAATGCACTTACATATTGTAATTCTTCACATGTACGTACACAACGTTGGCAATGGATACATTTAGACATATCTTTTTTGATTGCTGGGGAGCTAATATCTGCAATCATTTTTTCAGGATCTAAAAGATCTAAAAATATTCTATCGAAAATATGATATTCTGCAGCAAGATCCTGAAGTTCACATTTGCCATTACGTGTACAGCTAGTACAATCTGCGTTGTGTTCAGAAAGTAATAATTCTATAACGTGTTTCCTAGATTGCCTTACTGTTTGACTATTTGTGAATATTTCCATGCCTTCTGCTACTGGGGTAGCACATGCTGCTTGTAAATATCTAGCACCTTTAACTTCTACTACGCATACTCTGCAGTTACCAGCTACACTTAAATCTGGGTGGTCGCACAAGGTAGGTATTTTGATATTTAATTTTTTTGCAGCTTCTAATATAGTGGTACCTTCTTCCACTGATATTGGTATATCATTTATTTTTAGGTTTATTAATGCTTTTGCCATAATTATTATCTTTTTTAATTTAAAATATTATTTCTTCTTTGAAATTTTCAACAATAGAGACAAATGGATTTGCTATAGATTGGCCTAATCCACATTTAGAAGCTACTTTCATTGTTTGAGAAAGTTTTATTAGTTCATTTAAGTAGCTAGCAGGTTTTTCACGTCTTTTAATAGCTTCTATACCTTTTAATAATTGTTGTAGTCCAGCTCTACATGGTGTACATTGTGCACAACTTTCTTCTACAAAGAAATCTAAATAATTGTGTAATATATTATACATAGATCTAGAGCTATTAAATAGCATAACAGAACCACCTGTCGGGATTCCTTCGAAGCCTATTATAGTATTTTCAAAATTTTTCCTCGGAACACAAAATCCTGAGGCACCGCCTATTTGTACTGCTTTAGTGTCGCCATCACCAAATTCTCTAACAAAATCAGACACTTTCATACCGAGTTCTAGCTCATAGATACCAGGAATAGGCGTATCTCCAGATATAGAAAACACTTTAGAACCTCTAGAGTCCTTAGTACCTAATTTTTTAAATTCTTCTACACCTAAATGTTGTATCATGGTAACAAAAACTAAGGTTTCCACATTATTTATAGATGTAGGTTTGTTATTGTAACCAGCTTTAGTAGGATAAGGTGGTTTGTTTCTAGGTTCACCGCGTTTGCCTTCCATACTTTCGAAAAGAGCACTCTCCTCTCCACAAATATATGCACCACTACCTGAACGTAAAAATAAAGTAATATCTAATCCTCTATTTTTTAATTCATTATTAAATTTCTCCATTTTAGATGAAAGATCCTTTTTTAAAAAATTATATTCTCCTCGCAGATACATGTAAGCTTCTTTAGCGTCAATACAATAAGCAGCTAATGCCATGCCAATGAATATTTTTTCTGGTACTTCTTCTATTATTTGTCTATCTTTGAATGTACCAGGTTCACCTTCATCTGCATTGCAGATTACATATTTTATATCACTATCTTCATTTTTAGTAAATTTCCATTTTAATCCAGTAGGGAAACCAGCACCACCACGACCTTTTAATCCACTATCGATAATTTCATTTATAATATCATCAGGTGATTTTTGCAAAGCTTTATCTAATATTTGTAATGGATTATCTACTTTGCTAAAAATAATATCTACTTTTCTTAAATTACTTGTATCCATACTTTCTTAATTTTTTGATTTTTCTTTGTATTGTTGAACTATTTCTACTGCTGTTTCTGGAGTGAGACTATGATACACATCATCATTGATGAGCATTACAGGGCCTTTATGGCACCAGCCCATACAGTTAGCTGTCAATAGAGTAAATTGTTTATCTAAAGTAGTTTCTCCTACTTTGATATTTAAAACTTTTTCTAAAGCATTTATTATCTCATCCTTGCCAGACATATAGCAGCTAATAGTTTTGCAAACTCTAATTACATTTTTACCTCTAGGAACAGTGTCTAGAAATGTATAAAATGTAGCTGTACCATATACATCTGCAGCAGATAAATCTAGCTCCTCAGCTACCATAGCTATATCGGATGGCTCCAAATATTGCTTTACGGCAACAATGTCTTGCAGGATAGGCATTAATGCATTGCGCGTCCTACCATGCTTCTCAACTAAATTTTTAATTAATTCATTTGATTCTTCCATAATTTGTTTATTTAATTGTTAAAAAATTAACAATGCAAAGTTAATAATATTTTTTTATATATCAATCATTAACAATAATATTTATTTAAAATTATTTTTTATATTAAATTTTTTACAGATATTTTATTAATTAAATTTATGATTGCATCTAATAAATATATGAGTTTGATTATATTGAAAATTAATTTTTATTAAAATTAATTTTGGTTTAATGTTAATATTTTTTTGAATTTAAAATATTCTTATTTATAAGCTAATTAGAAATTTTAAAGAATTTTTATTTAAATTTGTAATAAAATATTAATTTCATGAAAAACAAGCTTTTTATTTTCCTTTTTTCTCTTATTGTTATATTTTCAGGGGCTAAAGCTCAAAATATTAATGTAACTTTATTAAGATGGATGGGGCCTCAAGGATCCAGAGCTGATACCTATAATGAATGGGTGCTATCTCATCCCAATTCTCAAATGATAATTAGCTCTATTTATAATTCTCAAAATAAAAGAGATTCATATAAATCCATAGCAATATTTACAGCAAATAACATTGCTCCATATTTGGAGACTGAAATTAATCAACTAACCGAGTATTTAGAAAACGAAGGATATGATGTACATAGTTACATAGTAAATGGTGGTACTCCTGAGGATTTAAAATTATTTTTGCAGCAGTTATATAGTGATTATCAGATTGAGGGTGCTTTATTTATCGGTGACCTACCTGTAGCATGGTATCAAATAGAAAATGATTATAATGAATATGGCTATGCAGAGTGGCCAATAGATTATTATTTTATGGATTTAGATGGTTTATGGTCAGATAATTTGGTGCCCGCTTCTGATTCACTCATATATGGTACAGATGGTATTTATGATACACATACGGGTAATATTGAACCAGAAATATATATAGCACGTCTTATGCCTACAGGTATAGGTGATGATGTATCTTTGCTAAAAAATTATTTTTCTAAAGATTTTGAATATAGATCGCAAAATAATGCTATAGAACACAGAGCATTAGTATATGTAGATGATGATTGGGAACCATGGTCATATGATTATGCTTATGAAGTGACATTATTATACCCAGATACTTATTTAACTTATGATATAAATGAAACAAGGGCAACAGATTATAGGCAAGATTTAGATTCGTCATGGGCTTGGGTATCAGTTTTTGCTCATTCATGGCCAGGAGGGCATTCATTTTATTATAATGACCGCACCCAAACTGATTTTTATTATTCTACAGAATATACTAATCAAGATCCTGATGTAAATTTTTATAATTTTTTTGCTTGTTCATTCGCCAGATATACACAGAATGGGTATGGTGCAGGAAGTGCAATATTTAATCAAGATTACAGTTTAGGAGCACTAGGTTCTACAAAAACTGGTAGCATGCTAAATGCGGTATATCTTTATGCTTCTCTGTCACAAGGTAAAACATTAGGAGAGGCTTACAAAGATTGGTTTTACACTATTACATCTGATGGTATCTCTTTTGATGAATTATGCTGGTTTTATGGCATGACTCTTTTAGGCGATCCCACACTAAAGCCACTTGGACAGAATGTTAATTTAATTGATTATAATACAAATAAATTGTTGGTTTCTGTATATCCTAATCCTACTAATGGTATTATAAATCTGAAAATAAATGATCCAAATCTAAATGATGTGAGTATAGAAATCACTGATATTATGGGTAGGACAATTAATAAATTTACAAAAGATTGTCATAATGCTTTGTGCGAAGAAACAATAGATTTGAGCAATCTGACTAATGGTATTTATTTTTTAAAATTATCCAATAATTCAAAATATTCTATTATAAAATTATTAAAACAATAAAAATATATCTATATATATATATATCCCCAAAATATATTATAAAATTATATTAATTAATATATAAATTACTTTTAATATCAATTATTTTCATATTAATAATAAAAATTAATTTTAAAAGCTTACAAAATTTATAAAAATAAACATGTAATTTTGTATTAATCTAAAAATTAAATGTTATGAAAAAGTTTATTTTAATTTCAATTTTGTTTTTTACATTATACAATACAAGTAATGCAACATTAACGACGCCAGGCATAGTCTCTCCTTTTAATGGAGCAACAAATCAAAATCCAAACGTTCAAATAGACTGGAGTTCAGTTACAGGTGCTACAAATTATGAATTCAAATTAGGCACTAACCCTACACTATCTGGTGTTCCTGCACAATCTTCTGGTAGCAATAGTTATTATAACACATCTGAATTACTCTTTGGAACTACTTATTACTGGCAGGTGAGAGCAAAAAGTGCAACAGATTCATCAAACTGGTCTGCTATATGGCATTTCACTACTCTTAATAATGTTTCTCTTGCGTCTCCAACAAACAGTGCAACGGGACGAATGCCAAATGTTACATTAGACTGGGATTTAGTTTCAGGAATTACCTATTATGATTATGAATATGACACTACTGTTACTTTTAATTCTCTATTGCATCAGTATGGTTCAGTAGCAAGTGGTACATCAGAGTTTACTACTTCAAATTTATTATTTGGGACAAAATATTACTGGCGTGTAAGAGCAAGACATTCTGCAGATACATCGCAATGGTCAGCTATATGGAATTTCACCACTCTTGATAACGTTACATTAGTAACACCAACTAATGGAGCAACAGGTAAGATGCCAAATGTTACATTAGACTGGGATTTAATTTCAGGAATTACCTATTATGATTATGAATATGACACTACTGTTACTTTTAATTCTCCACTGCATCAGTATGGTTCAGTAGCAAGTGGTACATCAGAGTTTACTACTTCAAATTTACGATTTGGGACAAAATATTACTGGCGTGTAAGAGCAAGACATTCTGCAGATACATCGCAATGGTCAGCTATATGGAATTTCACCACTCTTGATAACGTTACATTAGTAACACCAACTAATGGAGCAACAGGTAAGATGCCAAATGTTACATTAGACTGGGATTTAATTTCAGGAATTACCTATTATGATTATGAATATGACACTACTGTTACTTTTAATTCTCCACTGCATCATTATGGTTCAGTAGCCAATAGCACTTCTCAAGTAACTACATCAAATTTATTATTTGGAACAAAATATTATTGGAGAGCAAGAGCAAGGCATGCAGCAGATACAACGCAATGGTCATCGACATGGAATTTTACCACTCTTGACTATTTAACTCACGTTTCTCCTACGAATGGAGCGACTAATGTTAGCATTAATCCTACTATTGATTGGAATGGAATAACAGGGATAACTGAATATCGTTATCGTTTTTCAAGATATGCTAATTTTGAAACCTATACAGAATTATCAAGTAGTACTACTTCGCAAGCAACATTATCCAATCTTTTTTATGGAGAAACATATTATTGGCAGGTTAGAGCAGGTCATAGTGCTGATACATCTGAGTGGAGTCAGCCATGGCATTTCACTACAGCCTTTCAATTGACTGTTGCTCCAAATTTAATAAGCCCAACAAATAATTCTACTGATATTCCATTATCAAGTGTAACATTAGAATGGTCATCCGTTACCGGTGCAACTTTTTATGAAATCAAGTATGATGTTAATTCATCTTTTACTAATCCTGTAACAGGTCAAACACCAAATTTAACATATAACTCAGATGTTTTACAAAATGCAACAACTTATTATTGGAAAGTTAGGGCTGGCAATAGTGCTGGATTTTCGCCATGGTCAGCAGTATGGAATTTTACAACAGAAGTTTTAGCTCTGGATGCTCCAATTTTAGTAAGTCCCCCAAATCATGCTACAAATATTCCAATAACAGGAACACTTCTTGAATGGTTAGCTGTTTCTGGAGCAACAATGTATGATTATATGTTTGATGATGATCCTTTATTTAATAGTGCTGTTTGCGGTTCTACTCCAGATTTATTCACAGCTACGTGTAATCTAGAGCCAAATACTACATATTACTGGAAAGTAATTGCTAGAAATGAAACTATTAACTCACCATGGTCCGAAGTTTGGACATTTACTACCGGAAATGGTACCTTTATTAATGATTTTCAAAATAAAAACATCTTTATATACCCAAATCCTGTTAATTCTTTTTTAACAATTTCAATCACAGATGATATATGCACATTAATAAATATTTCATTAATTGATTTAAATGGGAAAATTATTTGGATGCAAAATGATGTTTATCAAAAGATTATATACCTTGATGTTAAATCATTCAGTAATGGACAATACTTTTTAAAAATTGAGAACTTTAACAAAAAAATAATAATACCAATTATTATTGAACATTAAAAAACTTTCAGTTAAAATGAAAAATAGTAAAACAATAAAAATCTATAAACCAATGAATAAAAAATTGATTTTTATAGATTTGATAATATTATTGTTAATTTCTTTTAATAATTACTCACAAAATCCTGAAATTAAATGGTGGTTTGACACAAATGATGCTTCTTTTGGACAATCTGCTGCAGGCGATATTGACGGAGACGGAAAATTAGAATTTGTTTTCGGTTGTTATAGAAATGATAGTTGTATTTATGCTTTGAATGCAGAAGATGGTACACTTCTATGGAAATACAACTCTCATCCATTAGGTGCTGAGGGCTGTAATGATGTAGCGTCCATAATTTATGACGTCGATAATGATGATACATTTGAAGTAATTGTCCCAAGCTCATGTAATCCAAAAACTTTTTGTTTCAATGGGAAAACAGGCGCGATAAAATGGGAAACTGCAACCAGAGGGAGTGACTCTCCACCTACAATAGCTGATATTGATAATGATGATAATCCAGAAATTCTTCATGGAGAATTTGGTGGGTATGTAAAATGTATTAATGCTGAAAATGGCTCAGAATTATGGGAAGTTCCAGTTGATATCGATTCATGGATACAAACTGCTCCTACTATTGTCGATCTTGATAATGATGGGCAACTTGACTTTGTCGTAGGTACATGGAACAGTGTAAATCCAGATAGTAATAAGGTATATGCTTATCGAGGAGATAATCAAACTTTATTGTGGAAGTATCGTATAAATGATGTTATGTATCATGGTACTGCTGTAGCAGACCTAGATGATGATGGTTATCCAGAACTTGTTATTGGTTCTTATAATGATACTTTATATTGTATCAATGGTAATGATGGTACTCTTAAGTGGAAATATAAATTCCCTAGTGGTTATTATATTGGTGCACCAGTAACTATAGCAGATATAGATAATGATGATGAATGTGAGGTCATTTTTGTAGATTGGCACTATGTAGTAGTACTATCAAATCATGGCGTATACAAATGGCATTATGATATACCTAATGATGAGCAAGCATTCAGAGGTGTAGTAGTCTCAGATATTAATAATGATCAGTATCTTGATATAATATTTGGTACTTCTGGAGGTAAAGTTATCGCATTGAATGGAAATCTTGGTGCACCTATATGGTCTCTGGATCTGGCAGCACATTATAACGATGTCAATTTTGGCTTTGACAATGCTCCTCTTGTAGCTGACTTTGATAATGATGGAACTCTTGATATTTTCATTGTAGGTGGATTTTCTAATTATCCAGATTTTATAAATAATTTTGGACGTGCATATATGATTTCTGTCGGTGTAGGGAATGGTCCTAATTGGTTAATGTTTCAAAATGATTATCAACGTAGATCTTCGCTTTGTGATTTTCCTAATGCAATAGATTATTACAATAATGAAGATATTTCTGTATATCCTAATCCTACTAATGGTATTATAAATCTGAAAATAAATGATCCAAATCTAAATGATGTGAGTATAGAAATCACTGATATTATGGGTAGAACAATTAATAAATTCACAAAAGATTGTCATAATGCTGTGTGCGAAGAAACAATAGATCTGAGTAATCTGACTAATGGTATTTATTTTTTAAAATTATCCAATAATACAAAATATTCTATTATAAAATTATTAAAACAATAAAAATCTAAAAAAAAAAATAATTATTTTTAATAGTATTGCAATTTATTAATTTTATTTGAATTTGGCTTTATTAAATTAATAAATTTGTTTTAAAAACTTAAAAAATTAATGTATATTTGTAATAAAATAAAAAACAAATGTATTTAATAGATCAGCATACTAAAGCTATAATGGAAGAGTGCAAAGAACGTGCTAGAGATGCTGGATTAGTTTTCGAAAATGAAACATTAGAATATATAGTTACTAATAGAGATTTATTAGATTTATCACCTAAATTTATGATCCCCACTTTGTATGATTATTGGGTAAATGATGTAGAGGTGCTGCAGCAATATGCTAAATATAAACTGTATCCATCTAATCCTTTTGAAACCGTTATCAATAGTAGGCCAGCTATATCTTTTTATAATGATAATAATCCTGATTGGCTAAATATAATGATATTTTATCATGTACTAGCACATATAGATTTTTTTCAAAACAATATTTATTTCTCTCATACTTGGGATGATGATTTTGTAGGAATAGCCTTAGCAGATAAAAGATTGATAAACATGTATCGCAGCAAATATGGTCGATGGGTTGACTACGTGATAGAATTTGCTCGCAGTATAGATAATATTGTAGGTTTTTATTCAATAATATTTAATCAATATTTAGAAGAAACTCACAAAGATCCACCACCAAAATTAGATTTTTTCTTTAATAATTTTCTGCCTAATGTCATTAAAGCAAATGAAATAGATAGATATAAATTTTTAAAACATTTTAATGAATTATTAGCCAAAAATAAAGATAATGCTGAGCAAATATTTTTTTCAGAATTATCATCTAAATATCCTGAGTTTGAGGCTATTTACAATAATTATATTAAAACTAAACCTAAAACTACTAAATTTCCTGATCTATTAGCATTTATTAATGAAGAGAGTCCATTTTTAAATAAAATTGAAAATCAATGGATGAAAGATATCATTGTTATTATTCGTAATACAGCACTGTATTTCGCACCACAGCTGAGGACTAAAATAATGAATGAAGGATGGGCTAGCTATTGGCATGATAAACTTTTCAGAAATGATGATCGAATAAGAGGTCACGAAATAGATTATGCTAAAATAAATGCTGAGGTAACCTCTATTTCCCGTATTGGTCTAAATCCATATGCTATCGGAATGAGACTGTATCAATATGTGGAAGAGTTGGCTGATAAAGGAAAACTTTATAGACAATATCAAGAGTTAGATAATATTTATCAAAGAGAAACCTATGATGCTAAAACTGGTGAAGGATTAAAAACAATTTTTGATATTAGAAAATATTTCACAGATTATAATTTTATAAAAATTTATATAGACCAAGATTTCGTAGATAGACATCAGCTATTTGTAGTAGGGAAACAATATAATCCTAATGAACAAATAATCGATTACTACGTTAAAAGTAGAAAAGCAGATGACTATAAACAAATGCTCATAGATAGTTTATATCATCCACCAGTAATAACGCCTGATTTGGATAAAACTAATGAAAATCAATTATATCTTATTCATAAATTTGAAGGTAAACCACTCGTGCAAGATTTTATCCCAGAGGTGCTAATTGGATTAGAATATCTATGGGGTGGCGATGCTATATTAGAAACTACTCAAGTGATAATAAAACCATCAGAAAATGGTGATTATTCTGAGGAGCAAAAAAAGGTTAGATATCACTGCAAACAACGTAATGTGACAATAGAAGAAATATAAATATTGTAGTTTCACAAATATATTATATAAAATAATAAAAAGGGAGTGAATTTGTGATTCGCTCCCTCTTTGTTGTAATAAAAATAAAAGTATTATAGTTTTATGAAGGATTTTTGTAATAAATCATTACTATTTATAACTCTAATAATATAAGTGCCTGATGGCATGCTAGCAGTGTTGATAATTAAATCATTATTAATATTAGATAATACTTCATTGTAAAAGATTCTGCCCATAATATCTAATATTTGTACTGATGCTTTATCAGCGTTATTCTGAAAATGAATATTTAAGATATCATTTACAGGATTAGGATATATAGAGATATTAATATTAGTAAAATCATTTTCATTAATTCCTACAAAACCAGAATTATTTAACAATGGACTGCTACTTTGTAGTCTGAAGTTTGGATTAGAATAATTATAAGGATTTCTTATTAGCAAAGGAACATAGGAACTAAGAGTATCATTATTAAATGAATTAGTTAGATACCAAGAACGAATATCAAAAGTTGATCCACTAGCAGTGGTGAAATAGTTCCCAGGCATAACAGCCATAGTAGTGTATTTAACATTTAAAATGCCATTAGTAGCATTGGATTCGCAAGCAGAGCCATCAATCATTAATCCATCTTGCCATCCTATAAAAAGAGAATTGTATATGTCTATACCGGTATTTCTGCGAAGGTGCATAGCACGTTTGTAATTGCTATTGATTGTAGTAGAAGCATCTTTTTTAGGACCCAAAATAGATACATTAGAAAAGACTGCAGAAGTTTGAGGTAAATTAGTAGAACCACTAGCGTCATTATCACTTTCGAAAGCATTAGAGCCACTCACGTCTGCTATATTGGGTTCACGTAGTGCTACTGCATATTGTATCATACCAGAAAATCCATAATCTGTGTCAAAGTCATCATCCCATGTACCAAGAGTAATTAAATGTTTAGCATTCACACAGCCCCCAAACCATTCAAAGGCATCATCGCCGCTATATGATATCTGTACATAGTCTATATTAGTATTTTTACCTACACCACCCATAGTTAATCCATTGATTTCTTTATCTGGTTGAAAAGGGATACCAGGGAATTCTATTCTCACATAGTTTAATATACCACTATTATCATTGTCATTTGTTCCGCCATAGTAGCTGCGCGGGCCACCTTCGATTTGAGCTTCACCACCAGGCACATTTATTTTTGCATCACCACAAAGAATTATACCGCCCCAGTCTCCATAATTACGTGAACCAGCAGATTGATTAGATGTAAATACAATTGGTTCACTAGCAGTACCTTGAGCTATTAATTTAGCACCACGTTCTATAATTAGAGTACCTTTGCTGTTTTTGTCACCACGAATAATAGTACCAGGTTGTATAGTGAGAGTAACTCCATTTACTACATATACAAATCCTTGCAATAAATAAACTTTGTCGTTAGTCCAAGTTGTATTACTAGTAATTTCACCACTAATAGTTTGCGAAGTAGCTGGATAATTAGTATTTTGAGGATTCCAATTAGCCCAACCACTAGTCCAATCATCTTGATCATTGAAAGCTCCTCTATAACTTACCTGATCGAAAAAAGAATCATTAATACTTGGTTGAGAATAACTAAATAATGGCGTTAATATGACCATTAAAAATAGGATAATACCTGTCTTTTTCATAATTTTTGTTTTTGTTGTTTCTGTATTGCAAAATTGCAATTCACATATTATTCAATTATTAAATCAATTATAAAATTTGATTAATAAATGTTAACAAAATTTAAAATATTGAAATATTTTAAAAAATTGTGATGAGAGGGGTGAAAGGAAAGTATGATATAACCTGTTTTTTAACAGGTTATATCATAGCGTAGAAATATTTTTGTTTTGAAATATATATGTTATATAATACAAAAAAATATTATATTTGCAAAAAATATATAAATATGAATAAAATATTTGAAGAAAAAATTGATGTTTTTGCCCTTACCAAAGAAGGCACACGCAAATACTATGACAATTT
>Ga0208826_1001118_pt1 | contig 23641 bp, 18 predicted proteins | sample AD_UKC115_MetaG_FD_184451 | JGI IMG/M metagenome (GOLD analysis project Ga0208826, IMG submission 184451) | Active sludge microbial communities of municipal wastewater-treating anaerobic digesters from Hong Kong - AD_UKC115_MetaG (SPAdes)... | ecosystem: Engineered > Bioreactor > Anaerobic >...
GATATCAGGAAGTATTGGACCTGGCTGCTCCTTATTTCAATCAACAGCAGAATTACGATTTTCTGGAGGTTCTGGGCAAAGCAGCTCAAGCCCTTGGTCAGCATGAACAGGCCATAAATTACTACAAGCAATACCTGGCCCACTTTGGAACGAATATCAATATTCTGAATGCTATTGGTGAATGCTATTTGACACTGGGCGATATAGATGAAGCTCTTTATGCCTGGGAAAGATCTTTACAGCTTGAGCCAAATCAGGAAAATATAAAAGCCCAGGTTAAAGCTTTGAAAGAAAAAAGAAAAAATTAATAAATGTCCTTGGGCGGGCCGCGGTCGGCCCGGCTTAATTATGAGAATGGAGGTAATGATGAAAAGGTTAAACTGGCGATTTATCTCGATGGCTGTCATATTATTTTTTCTAGGGGAATCGTTGCTTCTGGCTCAAGCCGGCCGGGGCGTGGGCCGACTGGGCGGTCTGGTCCTTGACGAAAATGATCAACCCATCGTTGGGGCCAGGGTGGTAATGAGTTTCATTCAGGAAGCAGCCGGTGGCCTGAAGCTGGAGGCAACAACCAATAAAAAGGGAGAATGGTCTTTTATTGGTCTTGGTTCCGGGAAGTGGTCGCTAATGGCCTCAGCTGATGGTTACGCCCCTTATACACAAGAGGTAGTAGTCAGTCAGCTGGAAAAGAATCCAAGATTAATCATAAAATTGAAAAAGGCCAGTGCCGGTGTATCAATTATTGAGGACGAATCTTCGCTCAAGCTGCTGGATGAAGGTAATGAGTTTTTTAAAGACGGCAAATATGATACGGCCTTAGCCCTTTATCAGGAGTTTCTGGAAAAGAATCCTGCTGCTTATCAGGTTTTGCTTAACATTGGAGATTGTTACCGTGAAAAAGGTGAGATAGACAAGGCTATGGAAATCTATCAAGAGGTAATTGAAAAATCCAAAGATGATAAGGCCCTGGGTCTCAGCATGAAGGCTAAAGCACTGGCTTCTATCGGTCTGGTTTATCTTAAACAAAATAACCTGGAAGAAGCTACCAAATATTTCAAACAATCAGTTGATACTGCTCCCCAGGATGAGGTTGTAGCTTTTAATGTAGCCGAAGTCTGTTTCAACAACCAACAGCTGGATGAAGCCCAGAAATACTATGAACTGGCATCGAAGATTAAGCCCGACTGGCCGGATCCTATCCTCAAACTTGGCTATGTTTTTCTGAACAAAAATGATATTCCCAGGGCGATAGAATATTTTGAAAAATTCTTAAAATTAGAACCGCAAGATTCGCCGCGAGTGGCTCTGGTCCAACAGATTCTTCAGGCCATAAAAAAATAGTTCCATCTCTGGCCTGAAACCGATTGGAAGAATGACCGCAGGATGAGCAAGAAAAAAAAGCGGACCAAAAAGGCCAGGCAGTCTGAAAATAAGGCTGGCCAGCGCGACTATGGTCCGAAAGAAGATGAAGGCGGGAGATTAAAAAAGGCAGAAGAGCAATCAGAAGAAAGTCGAGCTAAAAAAAAACAGGCTCTGATCTGGTTGACCGTCGGCCTAATCCTGGCCGTGGTCGGTGTGATGGCCCTTTTCAAGTTCAGAACGCCATCGGCCGACCGGGAGCGGGCTTCTACTTTTAATCTACTGTTAATTACACTTGATACTACCAGGGCTGACCATCTCGGCTGCTATGGGTATAAGAAGGCAGCGACCCCTAACCTTGATCGACTGGCAAATGAAGGCTGGCGTTTTAATCGTGCTTATTGCTCAGCTCCGTTGACCTTACCTTCCCATGCTACTATTTTGACCGGGCTGGAACCGGTGGCTCATGGTGTTCGCAACAACGGTCACTATCTGGCAGCCGGAATCAAAACCATTACAGAGGTTCTGGCGGCCAGGGGTTACAAGACAGCGGCCTTTGTTTCGTCCTTTTCTGTTGATTCGCGGTTTGGTCTCGACCGTGGCTTTGAAAGCTATGACGATATTTTCGAAGCAGATTTGCCTTTTAAAACCAATAACGCCGAACGGCGGGCAGAGGAGACTTTCACTCGTTTTTCTGCCTGGTTGGAAAAAAATTATCAAAACAAATTTTTTGGTTGGGTCCACTATTACGATCCTCATTTGCCCTATGATCCCCCTTCTCCTTATAAAGAGGATTTTGCCAGCCAGCCCTATGATGGAGAGATAGCCTATATGGATTTTTACGTGGGTAAAATCCTGGACGCCCTGAAATCGAAGGGGATACTGGATAAAACAATTATTATCATAGCCGGTGACCATGGCGAGGGGCTCGGAGATAAGATAGAAAGAGGGCACGGTTTATTCCTGTATGAAGAAACGGTTCGCGTGCCTTTGATTATCTGGAATAAAAAAATATTCCCCCGACCTGGAACTGCTGATCAAACGGTCAGGCTGCTGGATATTGCCCCGACTATTCTGGAGATAGGTGGAGCTGAGGCCAGCCAATTACCCGTTCAGGGGAAAAGCCTTCTGACCATAATAGAGAAAAAAGAAAAAAAGGATAGGCCAGCCCTGATCGAGACCTTTTATCCCCGGGAGAACTTTGGCTGGTCAGAACTGGTCGCTCTGGTCGAGGACAGATGGAAATACATCCAGTGTCCACGGCCAGAACTCTATGATCTTAAGGCTGACCCGGAGGAAAGAAAAAACCTTTTTGCTTCCTCGCCAGAGATGGCGGCCAGATTAAAAAAGCAACTGGAGTCTGATTTGCTTCTGGCCGGGGGACAGGGGATGAACAAACCTTCTGGCGGCAGTGGTCCGACCGCGGCTGATACGGAAAAGTTGCGTTCCCTTGGCTATCTTAATTTTGCACCGGCCAGAACGTCTTCTGCCTTTCCGGATCCAAAAGAAAAAATTGACCTTCTGAATCTGATCCAGCAAGCCCAGGCCGCTGAATATAAGGAAAACTATGCCGAAGCAGAGCAGCTGTACCTTAAGATTCTGGCTGAAGTGCCGGATTCTCCGGCCAGCTATGTTAACCTGGCCGTCAGCCAGGCCCGCCAGAAGAAAATGGAAGAAGCCATAGAGACGCTGAAAAAAGGCCTGGCCAGACTGCCTGATTCTGAAATACTTCTGGTCAGGCTGGGCCATACGTATCTGGTCAGCGGGAAGGTGGCTGAAGCTTTTTCTACCATGAATCAGGTGCTGCAGTTAAACCCGAGAAATGTTGATGCTCTGACAGTTTGCGCTGGTATTCTTGACACTATTGGCCGTAAAGAAGAAGCTCAGAAGTATTATGAACAGGCCCTGGCCATTGAACCAGAAAGCAAGTATCTCAGAATGTCTTATGCCGGGAATCTGGCCTCAAGTGGTAAATTGAGAGAGGCCATTGAAATCTATAAGAAGCTTATAGACGATTATCCAGGAGATCAATCCCTCTATCAATTTATTGGCATCGCCTATTCTTACCTGGGCGAGCATGCCCAGGCTATATTCTATCTAAAACAGGCCATAGCTATCTCTCCTACGAGATCCGGCTATTTTAATCTGGCTGTGGCTTGCCAGAAAGCCGGTCTCAGCCGAGAAGCTATTGACTATTATAAGCTTTATCTTGAAAATTCCAGCGGAGATAATCCAGCCAATATCAGACTGGCTCAAAGAGAGCTGGAGAAGCTGGAAAAACAGTTCCCGCAAAATTAGTTTTTCTGTCGGAGTTTAGAAAATCAGGCCAAACACAGCAAGTAGCAGGCTATTAATCTTCAGAAAATAAAAATTAATCACTGGAAAATATCGTCTCCCTTTGTTCCCCCGTGAGGTTTTGTTTTCAAAGAGAGTACAAATAAAAAGCCCGCCTCCGCCGGGCGGCGGAGACGGGCTTGTCGAGAATCTTAATTACTGCTCTTCAGCTTAGAAAGTGAATCTGAATCCAAGTCTGGTTGACCAGGTTCCAAATCTTGAGGACCACTGATTGAAAGCACCATGAGGAGTGAGTGAGGAATTGGTCGAGAAGAGGTTATACCAGATATCGTCGAATGTACCGGCCAGCATGGCCTGTTCGAAATTTATTCCTGCTACACTGTAGAGGGCACCATTCCTGTTGAGGTCATAAATTCTGGACTGGACTGTTTTGGTATTGGTGATGTTATTAAACTGTAAGTTGATTCCAACTGAGTATTTTTGAGCGAACCTCAGGGTATATTCAGCATAGACATCGGCCCAGGCGGTCCAGGGTAAGCGACCCAGGTCGCCATAGCCATTCGGCCACATATAGGCGTTGCACAGGTTGATTCTGGTGCTAACCGGCAAACCACTGCGGGCATAAGCCGTGATACCTACGGTCAGACCAAAGGGGAAAGCATATGAGCCGTAGGCTTTGATGTAGTGAGTTCTGTCCTGTGGAAGTGGACCATCCAGAACTTCTCCATTAGCCATATAGGGCATGAACCAGTAATCAAAATACCGCTCAACATTGGGGGATACACGGCCTTCTTCATCGGAGCTGGCCAGGCCGCCATAGTTTCCTTCAACTCTGGACAGGGTATAGTTAAGGCCTCCCTGCCAGTTATTGCTGAATCTTTTTTCCAGAGCTATCTTCAGAGCATAATAATCTCTTTTGGCTTTTGGCATCGGCCAGTATTCATCAGAAATTCTTCCACCCTCAGATTGTGGTCTGGCCCAGCCATACCCAGGATTGGCAAACATGTAGATTTCAGCAAACTGCCCGGGCTCAACTTCTTCATAGGCCCCGATATCTTCAATTGTTCTGAGGAGCTTCTTATAGGTGCCCCAGACAGATAAGGATAGAGTTTCGGAAAGCTTCTTTTCAGCTCCAACAGAAACTTCCATCTGGGAAACTGGCTTCATATCCGGGTCAACAGCGTCAAAAGAAGGATAACGGAAGTCAATAGTCCCTATATAGTTATTCACACCTCCAGCTGTCTGATCATCAAGGTCTTCGAAATCATGAGTGTTAACAAAATTCGCTCCTATTTTAGTCCAGTCAAGATCATTAAGCTGGAAATAGCTATATTTCCACTTGAAACCACCAAAAGCGCCTTCAGCGAGATATAGCTTCATAACATCATAGTAAATCCCGAAATTGGCAAAGAGTTTTAAACTGGAATCCCCGAAGACATCATAAATAACACCCAATCTTGGTGCCAGCTTGTCAGCAAAGTTGAATTTAATAGGTTTCACGTCTTTCCATTCTGGTTCGTCAGAGAAGGAAGGAATATACTCGGATTCTGCCCTAACTCCAAAATTGATAGTCAGCTTGTTCTTAATCGTCCAGGAATCCTGCAGATAAAGAGCCCAGTTATCACTGTGCATGTTCCACAGCCAGCCATATGGGTAGCTGTTGTATCCATGTCTGATACGATAGTGACCATATGTCCCGGCATCATTATAGCCGTCTCCATCAACGTCGACAGCTCTTCCCCAGTAAAGGTTTACCCGAGGAGCTATTGGCTGCTCATCATAATCTTCGTGCAGACGGATATACTGGATACCGCCCTTTATCGCATGTTCTCCAGCCAGACTTAGATAATAAGTAACGTCAAGATTAGCACTGATCTTTTCTCTTAATTGTTTATTTGTTAAAAGCCATTCAGGTGCACTGGCCCAGTACCTTGGTCTGGCCAGCTCACTAACGCGCTCTGGATAGTACTGCTGATAAAGGGCTAACCAACTAGCACTGTTGTTACCATATTGGTTGTAATAAGTGGTTTCGTCTGGCGGCAGCAGCTGCTGATTGCCAGTGTCCTGCCGGTGCCAGCCAGCTCTAAATGAAATTAACATGTTGTTTATGGCGGTATAATCAGCGGTAAACGAAGCGCTCCAGTTGGGATAATCATACCCGTATTGGTGCCAGGGGATGTCTTCATTACCGGTTCCATCTATGCTGGGAATAGAACCACGATACTTACTAAAATTATTAACAAAGCTGGCTGAAAGTCTAAGCCCCGCCATCGGAGCAGCCGTCAACTTTACTGACCCATTATAGAGATAGTTTTTGTTCATAAATGTATAGAAGGGACCCTGGCGACCGTTAAAATCGCGGAGACCTTCGGTCTGATAGTAAATGGGGTTCAGGGAGGCAAAAAACCACAGTCTATCCTTAATTATGTATCCTCCCAGGCTGAAGACACCTTCAATGCGGTAATATGGATCTCTTTTCTTTCCGCCATCGAAATACATTTCGTCATTATTCCAGTAATAGAATGTATTGTAGTTGACCGGATCTTCTTTCAGATAATCTCTGGATTTACCCTGCATCCACTGCTTATTGTTGTTGTAGAAGGCCATAACATCGCCGTGGAAGGTGTTGCCACCAGACCTGGTGATGACATTAACCACACCACCCATTGAACCACCAAACTCAGCATTATAACCAGAAGCTGTAACCTTAACTTCATCAACAAGTTCCAGCACGACGTTCTGGGCTCTGGTTCCAACGTGGATTTCAGTCACGTCAGCGCCATCAACATACCACATATTCTCAGCACCGGAGGCGCCATCAACTGATATGCCACCGGCTATGCCCTCGCTGGAAACACCAGGAACAGTCGTAATCAGAGAATCGAAGGTTCGACCACGAGGCAAGCTGAGAAACATTTCCTTGGTCATGACCTGGCCCTTGACGGTGCTTTTGACATCGATCAGAGGGCTCTGACCAACGACCGTCACCTGTTCTTCAATGGCTGCTGGTTCCATGGTGACGTTGATCACCAGAGTTTGAGATAACTGAAGGACAATGTCCTTTCTGACCAGAGTCTTGAAACCGGGCAGACTAAAAGTTAACTGATAAGTTCCGGATGGCAAAGCCATCAAACGATAAGAGCCATTAGCATCGGTCACTGTAGCAGCTTTACCGACCAGCTTGGGGCTGGCGGCTTCAACCGTTACACCCGGCAGCGGATTACCTTGATCGTCCACAACCTTGCCCGTAATCATGCCTTCAGGCATGATTTGAGCGAAGGCAGTGCTGCCGGCGATGAGAACGAGAGCCAGCATAAAAACTAAAATTTTTTTCTTCATTCGAATTACATCTCCTTTCGAATGATTTTTGTTTCCTTTGCCCTGGAATGATTTAGAATTAAATCATCCCAACCCAACCTTTTAAAGATGATTATCCTTTTCCTTCTTGCTTCTATCACCTCCTCAAACATAAAATTACCTTTCATTTCACTTATATGAACTGCAACTTTTATGCCAGAAAAAATAAATATGTAAGACATGTATTATCAATAACATAACATCAGCACCGAAGCCGCCTGTTCATGGATTTGGATAAAAATCCAAAATATTGGATAAAAGCTATTTTGGAAAAACCCGACCTTTTATTGGCTATCACCTGTCTAGCCAGCTGGTGGGCGATAGAGGATTCGAACCTCTGACTTCTACCGTGTGAAGGTAGCGCTCTGCCTCTGAGCTAATCGCCCGTTTCCATTGCCTTTTTAATTTTATTAAAAAAACTCCTGCTGTCAACCTGAAAAAAATTGCGGGCTTTTTCAAAATATCTCATTTAAGAAAAAATAATCAGATAAGGTGATCTAATTGTCGACGTAACGTAAATAGCCAGTCAAAAAATTCATTTGACAGGGATTTTTTTTAGTTTTATAAATAAAAAGGGCTAAAAGAGAATGGGTATAAAGCGCTGTCCCTATTGTCGGGCTTTAATCAGCGACCAGGATGAGTTCTGTAAAAACTGTGGTACCAGACTACTTTTTCCTGAAGATGAAGAAATAGAAGAGCCAATTCCAGGCGATAAAATAATCGAAGATGACCGCCGGCCGGAAGGGGAGGAAGAAGAGTCTGAAGTCGGGAGTGAATCTGAATCGACCGAGATTTTTCCAGGCGAAGAAGATGCTCGATTCGGTGAAGAGGGAGAGCTGGAAGAAGAGCTGGTGACGGAAGAAGAACTCGAAGAAGTCATCATAGTTGATGAAGAAGCAGCCCATGGCCAGAAAACTCCGACCGACACTGTCAGGGAGTCGGCTGAAAGAAAGGAATCCAAAAAGTCTGCAGAAGAGCTGATTTTTACTCAGGTGGAAGAGGAACTGCCCTTCCCGGAAGAACAGAAAGAAAAGATGGAACCCGGTCTGGTGACCAGAATGGTGGAGGAACTTCAAAAAGAGATAAAGACTGAAGAGACTTCAACCGCTGAAAGGCCAGGCCCGGGTCTGGTAACTCAATTAGTTCAGGAGCTGGAAGCTGAGACTGACACTCAGAATAAAGAGGAAAACAAAGGCGGCGAAAAAGAAAAAAGTGAAGGACAAAAAATGGCAGATGCCTTCAGCACGGCCGAGCTGGAAGCAATCGGTCCGACGGTAGAAATGGGTCAAAGACAGGTTGAAGACTTTCTTAAAATTCTGGAAGAAAAAGAAAAGGAAAGAATAAAGATCAATCAAGATAAAAAAGAGGCGGAAGAAACCGATAATATACCTCTCTGGGTTTCTGATATTAAAGATGCTTCAACTGAGTGGCTGGAGAAAGACCAGGATATTTCACGCCCCGGGGAAAAGGCGACAGATGAGCTTTATACGGATGAAGAATTGCCTGGAGAAGAATTGCCTTCCCAGCCAACAATGGGTTTTCCGGAAAAGGTGACCAGGAGTGAGCTGGAGCTCGAAGAAAGTCGAGATTTAGAGATGGAAATAGAAGAGGAAGAAGAGGAAACAGAGTTCCTGTATGAACCAAAAACAGACACGGTCTGCCTGGGAGAAGAGGAAAACCGGAGTTTGTCGGCTCCTGCTGCCCGGGGGATAACACCTTTGGCTCCGGGTGCGTTTATTAAAGCTAAGGTGTTCGATTTGCTGTTTATTGTTCTACTCTGGCTTCTAACCATCTGGCTGGCCGCTCGCTCCATGCAGGTGACTATCTTTAAATTGCTGGGTGGAGCCACCACCAGCTTGCTTGTCTTCCTCCTCATTCTGGTTTCTATTTATTTCTTCTTGTTTTATTTCTTTATTGGAGAAACCCTTGGCGATCGCCTCTTCCGCGAGAATGAAGACTGAACTTTGATTTAGATATCGGGCTTTAAATTCCCAGAGATAATCTTTCAGCTAAAGCGGCAGGCAGGTCAGTAGCGAGAATTTTCCTTTGTGATTCGGCGATATTATATTCAACACGGTTAAACTTAAGACGGTTATTTTTTGAATCATAAACGGCATAAGCAGCCCGTGGATCGCGGTCGCGTGGTTGGCCGACGGAACCAGGGTTAATCAGATAGCGGGCTCCCTTTTCTAATTTAATTTCAGCCGGGAATTTTTCGATGAATGTCCCTTCTACCATTTCTTCCCTTTCCACATAAACAAAGGGGAAATGAGTATGGCCGAAAAAACAGACCGGTGTGCTGATATAACCGAAGGCTTCAGCCGCATCAAATTCTCCAAAGATATAATAATCTTCGTCGAAAGGCGCACCGTGACAGATGGTAATGTTGTCGTGAACAATGAGCGGACTTTTAGCCAGGCTGGCCAGGAAATGGAGATATCTTTTATTCAAGGACTTCCTGGTCCATTCTATACCGGCCGCAGCTATTGGATTAAAGGTCTGAATAGAATCCAGACCGGCCACAGCTTTGTCGTGATTACCTCTAACCAGAGAAAGGTGAGCCAGAGCCTGGACCTGCTGAATCACCTCATTAGGAGAGGCCCCATATCCAACCAGATCGCCAAGAAAAAGATAGTGATCAATCCTTTTTTTCCTGGCATCCTTCAAGACCGCTTCCAGAGCTTCCAGATTGCCATGAATGTCAGAAAAAACTAAATAGCGCATCAGTCTTAACTCCTGCTGGCTTCGTATAGTTTATCAGCAAAATATGAACTTCTAACCAGAGGTCCGCTGGCCACTTCTTTAAACCCAAGTTCAAGGGCCAGTTGTCGAAGCTCTTCGAATTCTGTTGGCGGATAATAGCGTCTGACGGGGGCCTGCTGTCTGGTAGGCTGAAGATACTGGCCAATGGTCAACAACTCACAGCCATTTTCTCGCAGGTCAAGGAAGGCCTGCTTCAGATCAGCCAGGCTTTCGCCCAGTCCAACCATCAGGCCGGATTTGGTCAGAGCCCCGTGCTCATGGGCCAGCTGGAGCAAACTAAGTGACCGGTAATAGTTGGTAACCGGCCTGTTTATCTCTGGATAGAGATTGGCTGTTGTTTCCAGGTTGTGGCTGACCACTTCCGGCCCAGCGGCCAGGACGTTCAATAAGGGGCCTTGCTCTCCTTTAAAATCAGGAACAAGAACCTCTACCTTGACCTGAGGATAGTTGTCCTTAATTAATTTTATCGTTCTGTAAAAAACTTCGGCTCCACCATCAGGCAGGTCATCTCTGGTGACCGAAGTTATGACCACATAACGCAGGCCCATGGCCCCGATTGCTGCCAGCACCTGTTGTGGTTCAGTTTCATCTAACGGTTGCGGCCGTCCCTTATCAACCGCGCAAAAAGCACAGTTTCTCGTACAGATATTTCCCAGGATCAAAAAAGTAGCAGTTTTCCTTTCCCAGCATTCTCCGATATTAGGACAGCGCCCGCTTTCGCAGATAGTATGAAGCCTGCCTTTTTTTAAAAGTCCAGCTACCTGGAAATAGGAAGATTGAGAGGGTAGCCTGGCTTTTAGCCAGTCAGGTTTTCTGGAATAGTCCAACCTTTTGACCCGATTTTTAAACTTTTTGGGAAATTAGACAGACCTTCCGGCGCGTAAGGGTTTCAGTATTCGAAATCTCGTTCTCTTTTTAACCGCCGGCGCATTCTTTTTCTGGCCTGGGCATCTTTTAGCCGGCGTTTTTCTCCAGGTTTCAAATAGACAGAATGCTTCTTGATTTCTTTGATAATTGCTTCCTGCTGAACTCTTCTTTTAAACCGCCTGAGAGCTGATTCTAAACTTTCTCCGTCCTCAACAACGACAAAAGCCACTAACTGTCACCTCCTTACATGTGGAAAGTCGCTAGTTTTATACCCGATTATCGGCCAGTTGTCAAGAAAAACAGCCCATTACCTGGCTGGCCTTTCTTTCAATTGCCCGCCAGCTTTCCTGATGACAGCCCTGGCTCCAATGACCAGAGGATCAATTAGAGGAACGGCCAGGTCTGCCGGGCTGAGGACCAGGGGAATTTCTGTACAGCCAGCAATAATGGCCTCAGCTCCGGCCTCTATTAGTTCATCTGCGGCTTCAACCAGTAACCTTTTCGGCTTCCGTCCCTTACCACCGGCCTTTATGCCCTGCTGCCCATAGATAGCTTCCATGATTTTTTTCTGGCTTTTTTCTGAGGGATTAATAACTTCTATTTTTTTCTTTTTAAAAGGTGGGTGGAAGATGCCGGTGGCAATGGTTCCTTCAGTGGCCAGCAGCCCGACTTTTTTCACCTCCGGGTTAAAAATTTTCAGATAAGAAGCAGTTTCTTCGATCAGATTGACCAGCTTTAGCCTGGTCGCCGATTTTAGCTGGTCAAAATAATAATGCGCAGTCAGGCAGGGAATGACAGCCAGGTCAGCACCGGCTTTTTCCAGAAACTTTAATCCATCGCGCAGGGCAGGCAGCGGGTTCTGTCCGTGGTAAAGAATAGCAGCAGTCCGATCCGGAATGGAAGGGTTATCCAGAATAATAATTTTGAGATGCTCCTGATCTTTTCTGGCGGCGGTGTTGTCGATAACGAGTTTAAAAAATCTGGCCGTAGCTTCCGGACCCAGGCCACCCAGAATTCCTACTGTTTTAGTAGTATTTCTGCTTTTATTCATCTTTTGTTTTCTCCAGATAAGCTGCTATTTTTTCCACAGGCAGGGCATAGGCGGTTCGTCCCTTCTGACCCTGGATAGTGGTAGCTTTAAAAAGTGAATTCAGAATAGCCTCTTCTGAAGCCTCTACCGCCGCCTGGAATAGAGCTGACATCGCTTCGTTGCGAAGAACTTCCATCTTCATAGTCAGGCCGGCCTGTCCTGGCCGATTGGGTTTTAGCCTTACCTCGGTAGCTGTGGAAAAAGCAATAGCATAATCGCCACTGCCATTGGAATAATAACTGCCGGTCCTGGCCAGGCCAGCCAGTGCTCTCCTGGCCAGCCGTTTTAAATTGCGGCTATCCAGGGGAGCATCGGTCGCCACCACCACCAGACAGGAACCATCAACCTGGCCGTTACCTTCCTTCTGACTCAGACTGACCTTTTTACCCAATATCTTATCAACGGGAATCCCATTTATCTGCAGCACGCCGCCAAAGTTGGTCTGAACCAGGATGCCAACGGTATAACCGCCCTTCTGGACCGGAAGTTTTCTGGAGGCAGTTCCAATGCCCCCCTTAAAATCAAAACAGGTGGTGCCGGTTCCTGCTCCCACCGAACCCTCTTCCACCGGACCAGATGTCGCCCCCTTGATGGCGGCCAGCACGTCTTGTTTAGTGATAGCCATCGCTCTAATATCATTGAGCCAGCCGTCGTTTGTTTCTCCAACTACCGGGTTAACCGATTCTACCTGTTCATTGCCAGGCAGGTTCAGAATATAATCAATAATTGCCTGACAGGCGACCGGCACACTGAGAGTATTGGTCAGAACGATAGGGGTTTCGAGATAACCCAGTTCTTCTAACTGAGTTGAACCGGTCAATTTGCCAAAGCCATTGGCCACGGCCACGGCGGCCGGAACTTTTTCCTGGAAAATATTACCTTCGTGAGGAAGGATGACCGTGACTCCTGTTCTAATGTCAGAACCCTTGACGATTGTCTGGTGACCAACCCTGACTCCAGCCACATCAGTAATGGCATTGAGCGGCCCCGTTTCCAGTACCCCTATCTTTAACCCCAGGTCACGGGCTCGAGGCCGAAACTCCTGGCCGTTTAAACTGGAAAAAAGCAAACCCTGAGAGATCAAAAGTAAAACAGGAATAAATTTCATCGTTTCTCCTTGGATTTTGTCTGATTTTTTTCATAGCTCAATTTGTTTTTATCTCTGCCCTTCATCGCTAGCCTGATCAATTTTTTTTGTCAACTTTTATCGCCTTATTTATTCTAATTAATCTTCTATCACCCGCCACTGTCGTCTCAGCCGAAATAACTTCTATATTATATTAACTTTTTCTCTAACCCGGTTAAATCCCTTCTGTCATCTCTTTTTCATCATTTCTGGCCACAGTATTACGTCGTATTCAAGATCATCGGTTGAAGTTTTGACTTGATGTCCGGGCGCTGAAGGACTATAAAAATGAAGCAGGAGATCAATGGTCAAAGCCCGGCTGAATTGGCTGACGGGCATAGAAACCAGTTAAAATTATAAAAATAGACTCTTTTAATCATTTAAAATAATCTAACAGAAAGAATATGACTTAAAAGAAAGCTGTGAAATAGAAGAGCAGGAAGAAGATGGCCAATGAAATAAAATACTTGAGCCTGGAAGAACTAAATCGTATTCCCTGGTTGATTCACGGTTTTGGTCTGGCTGGCTTCAAGCGGGAAGATCTCAAAGCTCATCCAGAGTTAGTTTCCTTTCAGCCGGTCGAAATGAATCAGGAGCATTCAACCAGGGTTCTGGTGATCGAGCAGCCACCGGAATCAAAGGTCTCGGCTGACGGGCTGATTACCGCCAGGCCGGGAATGTTATTAATCGTCAAGACGGCCGACTGCCTGCCTCTTTTCCTGGTTGATACAGAACAGCGGGTGATAGCTGCTGTCCATGGCGGCTGGCGAGGAACAGGCGGTCGAATTGTTGAAATTGCCTTTGAGTTAATGAGAAAGTCGTTTTCCACTCGTCCTGAGCAGACTTTAGCTGCACTTGGCCCCGCCATTGAAGCCAGATGCTATGAAGTTGGACAGGAAGTCTATGATTTTTTTCTGAGGCAGGGTTTTCCGGCAGACGGCATATTTTTATCTGGAGATAAGCCTGGCCATTTTTACCTTAATCTCCGGGCTGCTAACCGCTGGCTTCTGAGCAAAGCTATCGGGCTTCCTGCCAAAAACATTTTTTCTCTGGAGTTATGTACTTTCTGTACATCTCAACTCCTATCTCACCGGCGGCAGTCAGCCGACCCAGCTCGTCTGATAAATTTTATCGGGATAAAAAATATAAAAAATTGAGCCACTTTAGTTCTCTATGATTTGCGTTTTATAAATTTTTCAAATGAGCAAAGGGAAAAAGAAGAGAAAAAGATTGATGTCAGCCACGTTCCTTACCTGAGGAGAAAGTCCAGATGAAATTAAAATCGACATTTCTGGCCAGGTTGATTTCAATCCGGCTTTAAATTAAGATATTAAGAAGTTTAAATATTCTTTTTAAGCTAACGGTGTATCTATTTAATAGTTAAGGAGCTTATCATGGACAGAAGTCAGATGGTAGTGGGTGATATTGAGCTGCCAGGTATTCCAGTATTTAAAAAGGGTAAAGTCAGAAATGTGTTTGATCTTGGAGATAGGCTTTTAATTGTAGCTACGGACCGGATTTCAGCCTTTGACTTTGTCTTATCCTCATTGATCCCATATAAGGGACAGGTTTTGACCCAGCTCTCCAGGTTCTGGTTTGATTATACTTTTCTGGTTTGCCGTAACCATATGATTTCAACTGAGATCTCTGATTTCCCGGCCGAACTGCACCAGTCTGCCGATCTTCTTTATAAACGTTCCATGCTGGTGAAGAAAGCCAGGGTAATTCCCATCGAATGCGTCGTTCGTGGCTATCTGTCCGGCTCGGGCTGGAAAGAATACCAGGAGACAGGCAAGGTGTGCGGAATAAAGCTGCCCAAGGGCTTGCAGGAATCATCCCGGCTGGATGAGCCGATCTTTACTCCTTCCACCAAGGCTGACGTCGGTCATGATGAGAATATTACCTTTAAAGAAATGGAAAAGATGGTTGGCTCCGAGCTCTCTGATAAGATCCGCAAGATCAGTCTTGAACTTTACCAGAAGGCTTCTCTTTATGCGATTTCTAAGGGAATTATCATTGCCGATACGAAATTTGAATTTGGTCTGGATGAAAATGAGGAGTTGCTGCTGGTGGATGAACTGTTTACTCCAGACTCGTCGCGTTTTTGGCCACTGGCTACTTATTCTCCAGGTAAATCGCAGCCCAGCCTGGATAAACAATATGTCCGCGATTATCTTTTAAGCACAGGCTGGGACAGAAAGACGCCACCTCCTCCACCCCTGCCGCCAGAGGTCATAGAGCAAACGTCCCAGCGCTATCTGGAAATTTACAGGTTATTGACCGGCAAAAATGACTTGCCTTGAAACGGACCTGAAGATTATTTAATTATTTGATTCTAAGAAACCAGGCAGAGAAGGATAAAATGACAGCTGACGGTGTGGTTGATCTCCATCTTCATTCATATTTTAGCTGTGATGGCGATTATTCGCCACGTGACCTGGTCTCAATGGCCAGAGAACATGGCTTTAGAGCTATTGCTATTGCTGATCATGATACGGTAGCAGCTTATCCGGAAGCACTCAGGGCAGGAGAGGAAGCAGGAGTTGAGGTTATTCCCAGCATTGAAATCACCACTGTTTTTGATGGCCGGGAGTTCCACCTGCAACTTCCGTTTGTTAACTGGCGCAGTCAGGCCATTCGCTACATAGTAAATTATGTAGCCGAATCCAGACTGAAAGAGGCCAGGCGACGGGTAGAATTATTAAAAGAACAGGGATTTAACCTCGAGTGGGAAGAAGTCTGGGAGAAATGTGCTGGTATTCCCCCTCTGGGGGTCAAGATCGCCCGGGTTTTGCTGGAAAAACCAGAAAGCAGACAGAATCCGCTTCTAAAAAAATATTATGACAGTGATAGCCAGGTTTTTGCTCCGTATCTCTTTTATCAGGATTATTTTACAGAAGGTAAGCCTGCTTTTGTCCCCAAAAACCATATTCCCCTGGAGGAAGTCCTGCGTCTGGCACCGGAAACAGAAGGAGTGCCGGTCCTGTCTCATCCTGGTGCTTATTTCCAGCAAACGACTCGAGAAGATCTGGTCTTCCTTAAATCTCTTGGCTTACAGGGGCTGGAAGTCTATACATCTTATCATCAGCCAGAGCAGACCGAATTATACCGTCGGCTGGCTGAAGGACTTGACCTGGTGGTCACCGCTGGCTCTGATTTTCACGGTCAGATTAAACCACGGGTTTACTTCGGGCTGATCAAAGACGGCAATTATGACATGGTCGAAAAACTGAGGGAGAGGAAGAGCTGATGCATTTTAACTGGCTGGACATTATTCTTATTGTCATTTTGCTGTTAACTTTTATTATGGGTCTGATCAAAGGTCTGCTGCGTCAGGTGTTAGGTCTGGCCGGAGTGATTATTGGCTTAATTGTGGCCTCCAGAAACTACGGCTGGTTATCCTGGAAGCTTCATTCCTCAGTGAGTTCTGATTTCTGGAGAAATTGCCTGAGTTTTTTATTGATCTTTATCTCTATTGTTCTGCTGAGCTGGTTACTGGGAGTATTGCTGGGCAAGCTGATGAAAGGTCCTCTCAGCCTGCTCAATCATCTTCTGGGAGCAGCTTTTGGGTTAATTAAAGGAGTGCTTATCTGCGCGGTAATTGCCATGGCCCTGGTTGTTTTTGATTTCGGGCAGCCAGCTTTGATCGGTTCCAGGCTGGCCCCGTCCTGTCTTCGTGTCTCCAAAGCCATGATTAACTTGATTCCAGCTGATTTAAAGGCTAAATTTAATGATAACTGGAGGAAATTTCAGGGCAAGGGAGGAGGGGAAAATGAGCAAAAAATTTGAGGAACTTAATATCCATCAGAAGCTGGAGAATCTTATCGCCGATATGATAGAGAAGGAGATACACTTAAAGGAAGCTCAAGCCGAATTTGAGAAAATTTATCTGGAGACAGCCAGCGCCCGTTATAAGGGGAATAAAACTAAAATTGCTCAGGCCCTGGGGATCCACCGGAATACCCTTCATAATCGATTTAAAGCCTTAAAAATCAAGGTAAAAAAATAGCAATCTTTACTCCTGCCTGCTAAAATTTATATCTCAGATCTTGACAAGGTTTTTATCATAACTTATAATTTAGCAGTCGATGAGCGAGAGTGCCAATTTAAATATATGAAATAGGAGAAAGGAGGTAAAACATGAAAATTCAACCCTTGTATGATCGAGTTCTGCTGAAAAGAGTGGAAGAGGAAGAGGTCAAACGTGGCAGCATTATTATTCCTGACACAGCCAAGGAAAAACCACAGGAAGCTGATGTCATTGAAGTAGGTACAGGAAGGGTAAATGACAGCGGAAAAACTATTCCCTTAAGTGTCAAAAAAGGAGATCGAGTGCTTATTGGCAAGTACAGCGGCACCGAAGTCACCATTGATGGTGTTGAACACCTGATTGTCCGCGAAGATGAGATTCTGGCGATTATTAACAGATGAAAAGATAAGGAGGTAAACCATGGCGAAACAAATTTTACTTGGTGATGAAGCCAGACAGGCCCTGTTGAGGGGTGTTAATACTTTGAGCAATGTGGTCAAAACGACCCTGGGCCCGAGGGGTAGAAATATTATCCTTGATAAAAAATTTGGTTCCCCGACCAGCACCAGGGATGGCGTTACCGTCGCCAAAGAAATTGACCTTAAAGATCCCTGGGAGAATATGGGCGCCCAGCTGGTCAAAGAAGTTGCTTCTAAAACTTCAGATGTAGCGGGTGATGGAACCACTACTGCCACCGTTTTGGCCCAGATAATCTACGCTGAAGGAATTAAGCATGTCACAGCCGGCCGCAATCCCAACTTGATTAAAAAGGGTATTGAGCGGGCCGTGGAAGAAGTTGTTAAAGAACTGAAAAGTATGAGTCGGGAAGTTACCGGCGAGATGATCGCCCAGGTCGGTGCCATTTCTGCCAATAATGATGAGTCTATAGGCAAAATTATTGCCGAAGCTATGGAAAAAGTCGGCAAGGATGGAGTCATAACCGTAGAAGAGGCCAAAGGGCTGGAGACTACCCTGGAATTTGTCGAAGGCATGCAGTTTGATCGGGGCTATCTCTCACCTTACTTCGTGACTGATCCGGAGCGAATGGAATGTGTCCTGGAGAATCCGCTCATCCTCTTATATGAAAAGAAAATCTCCAATCTGCGTGAGTTCCTGCCTCTTCTGGAAAGCGTAGCGAAAATGGGCCGCTCGCTGCTGGTCGTAGCGGAAGACGTAGAGGGCGAAGCTTTAGCCACGCTGGTGGTTAATAAGCTCAAAGGCACACTTATGTGCTGTGCTGTTAAGGCCCCTGGCTTTGGTGACAGACGCAAGGCTATGCTGGAAGATATTGCTATCCTGACCGGCGGGCAGGTTATAACAGAAGAGATGGGTATTAAACTGGAAAATGTCACCCTTGACTGGCTGGGTGAAGCAGCCAAAGTTGTCATTGATAAAGATAATACGACCATCGTTGAGGGCAAGGGTAAGCCGAGCGATATCCAGGCCAGAATTAAACAGATCAGAGCTCAGATTGAAGAAACTACTTCTGATTATGACCGTGAAAAACTGCAGGAAAGACTGGCCAAGATGGTGGGTGGCGTGGCTTTGATCAAAGTTGGTGCGGCCACCGAAACCGAGCTAAAAGATAAGAAAGCCCGGGTAGAAGATGCTATGCATGCTACCAAGGCAGCTGTCGAGGAAGGCATTGTACCCGGTGGCGGAGTAGCTCTCCTGCGTTGCCAGAAAGCTCTGGATAAGCTCAACCTCGAAGGTGATTTGCAGATCGGAGTCCAGATTATTCGGCGGGCTCTGGAAGAACCAATCCGGCAGATTGCTACCAATGCCGGCTATGAAGGTTCCATTGTGGTGGAAAAAGTTAGAGAGATGAAGCAGGATATGGGCTTCAATGCTCTGACTGAAAAATATGAAGACATGATCAAGGCGGGAATCGTTGACCCAACCAAAGTGGTCAGAACTGCTCTCCAGAATGCTTCGAGCATTGCCAGTCTGCTGCTAACCACTGAGGGTTGTGTAACAGAAATACCGGAAGAGGAGAAGAAACCTGCTTATCCCACACCGCCGGCTGACATGTATTAATTAAAAATCAGGCAGGCATTTATCAAGGCCGCTTCGGGTTATCCGGGGCGGCCTTTTTTTTGAGTTGTTTTTCGCCCTTATGGTATATTAACCTGAACAGGATATCTTCTGGCTCAATAGTTTTGGATGAAAACTCTAAACCGCTATCTGCTTAAAGAAGTTGTTATTTCTTTCCTGCTAGCGCTGGGGTTGATAATTCTTGTCCTTCTCTTAAATGATATCTTCTATCTGACGGATATTTTTATCAGCAAAAAAGTACCTCTGGCTGTTGTCCTGAGGGTTCTTCTTCTGTTGCTTCCTTCAATTCTTGCTCTGGCTATTCCGCTGGCTTTTCTGGCTGGATTGCTGGGGGGGTTGACCAATCTTAATGCCGACCGGGAGATCGAAGCTTTAAGACTGCTGGGAGTAAGCCCGCGGCAGCTGTTGAAGCCGCTGCTGGGACTGGCTATGATTCTTTGCCTGGTAACCATGTCTTTTACCTTCTGGCTGGCCCCCCGGGCTAATTATAAGTGGCTTCAAACCATGGTCGAATCTGTTTTAACCAGGGTTAATTTCCAGGTGGTTCCTGGTCAATTTAATGAATCTTTTCCGGCTAATATTATTTATATTGACGGGCAGGATAGTCTGGGTAAATGGCAGGGTATCTTTCTTTACAGGAAGGAAGAGCAGGAAGAAGTTCAGGTGGTCATGGCCAGAAAGGGTGAGATGTGGCCCGCCCCTGACCTGAAATCAGCCTGGCTGAGATTGACCGATGGCTATAGCTTCAGGTTCAATCTCAGTCAACCTGAAACGATTGCTTTTGATCAATTTAAAAGGCAGGAGCAGCTGGTTGACCTGAAAAATCTCCTTCCACCCGTCTCACTTGAGAAAAAATACAGAGAAAAAAGCCTGGAAGAATTACTGGCCGACCAGCGCAAGATAAAAGCAGGCAGGAATAAAAATAGAAGAGAGCTCCTGGCTATTCAGGCTGAATTAAATAAAAGAATCAGCTTACCAGCAGCCTGTCTGGTTTTTGTTTTTCTTGGCCTGGGACTGGGCTGGAGAAGATGGCCTGGCGGTCGGGTGGGTGGCTATGGGGTCAGCCTGATTATTCTGGTGATTTATTATCTGCTACTGGTTTTTGGTCAGAGTCAGGCTGAAGCCGGCCGGCTGGCTCCTCAGGTTGGACTGTGGTTGCCCGATTTCCTGGCGCTGGTGGCTGGCTGGCTGACCTATCTCTCAGCTTGCCGGGAGGTTGAGATCGGGTTCTGTCGCCGGATTAAAAATCTGGTCAATGTTTCTAAGAAACGGACCAGAAATTTTACCGTATCGTTCACCAGACCACAAAGAAGATCAAGCTACCAGGTCTTCGGTCTGAGCTTTCATGATCGGTATATACTGGGCAAATTTGTTCCGATATATATATATTTGTTTCTGGCTGTGGTTCTGGTCCTGGTAGTGTTTAATTTTCTGACCAGATGGGAAATGGTCAGAAAAGGCCAGCAACCAGTTTATCTGCTGTTCTCCTTTATCTGGCACAAGTTGCCAGAGTTTGCCAGTCAGGCGATTCAGCTGTCAGCTCTACTGGCTCCAATTCTCTGTTTGAATTTTCTTTACCGGCGGAATGAGATTCAGGCTCTGATTACTTCTGGTTTGAGTTTCTGGCGGCTGACCGCGCCGATATTAGTGGTGGCAATTCTGCTCATACCGCTTAGCTTTTTCCTTCAGGACAGGCTGGTCGTCAGAGGCAACCTGGAGGCAGAAAAGATCTGGAGTCAGCTGGCCGGCCGTCCGGTCCGGGCGTTTACTTTTCAAAACCGCTACTGGCTTAAAAGCGATAATTTACCAGGCTTCCTCCATTATGAACTTTCTTCAGCCGAGAGGAATAGCCTTCACCGACTTTTAGTTTTTCAAATAGAAGAAGATTCTTTTTTCAAATTAAAAAGGGTAATTTTCAGTCAGATGGCTAAAATTGGCGAAAATAACCTTCATTTAGAGAAGGGCTGGGAAAGAGACGTAAAAAGTGACAATTTCCCTTTTCATAAATTTGACTCTCTTGAACTGAGCTGGCCAGAAGCTCAAAGGCAATTGGTGACGGAGTGGAAAGAGCCGTCTTTGATGACCTGGAACGAGCTGGGCCAGTACGGCCGCGACCTGGAAAGAAGCGGCAGTCCCGCCCTGAGTTTCAAACTGGAAGCCAGATCGCGGGTGGCCTGGCCTTTTTCTGCCTTTGTCCTGGCCCTGCTGGGAGTAGCGCTGGCCGGCTTGAGTCAGAAAAAAATTTTTGTTTTTCCCCTCGGGCTGGCCCTGGGCGGTGCTTATCTTTTCTGGCAAGCTGTGGCCGCCTTCCGCAGTCTGGGAAGTGCGGACCTTCTCTCTCCGGGACTGGCTGCCTGGAGTCCGATAGTCATCTTTTCTCTGGTTGGGTTCTATCTTTTTTTCAGGGTAAAAACTTAGGGCTGGTAGGACAGATTAAAAGAAGCTCACATTTTGTATTTACCAAAGTCTTCTGGTTTGAGGCTTTCCAGAAGTTTCTTCAATCTTTCAGATTCCTCTGTACTCTGTCCGGCTTCAGGAGTTCGGCTCAATTTGATAACTTCTTCTTCTACGTAAATGGGTGAATTAGTTCTGAGAGCCAGGGCAATAGCATCCGAGGGGCGGGAATCAATCAGATAAGAAATATCATGCTGATGGCAATAAATAACCGCATAATAGGTATTATCCCGGACATCATTGATGACGACTTTGTCCACTTTGATATTGGTCTGATCCAGAAAATTTTTCAGAAGGTCATGGGTCATGGGGCGAGGTGTGGCTATGCCTTCCAGGGTGAGGGCAATCGCATTGGCTTCATACAGGCCAATCCAGATGGGCAAAATCTGATCAGATTCAGTATCCTTTAAAATGAGGACTGGCATCTTTGATACCGGGTCAACCACCAGGGCTCCAACTTTCATCATTATTTCCATAATCTTTTTCCCTCTGAACCTGAATTTAATATAAGTTCAGCCCGGCAGGTTGTCAAGAAAAAAAGCCGGTCAGGGGGGTAACCTGGTATCTCAACGGGATTTTAAAAGGGCCTGCCCTTGCCTGGCATATTCCTCCGAGCGGTCATAGTCACCCAGGCGATTGTAGAGATCAGCCAGCAGAAAGTAGCCAAGAGGCAGATTTTCTTTATCAGGTTTTAAGTCCAGGCCTTTTTTTACCAGTTCGATGGCTTCGTTAAAGTTCCGGCCCTGCCTGAGATAGATTCGAGCCAGGTAAAAATAGGTTAAAGGGAAAGAAGGTTCCGTTTTTAAAGCTTTGAGCAATGTTTCCAGCTCTTCTTCCTCCCGTTGCTGGAGTCGATAAAGTCTGGCCAGATTAAAGAGAGCTTTAAAATGATTCGGTGAGTCAGCAATTTCCTGCTGATATAGTTCGATAGCTTCTTCCAGCCTGTTTTGCTTCTCACGCAACTGAGCCAGGTTATAGCGGAGATTAAGCAGAGTAGGATTTATAGCCAGGGCTGCTTCCAGGTGTTTTTCGGCACAGGCCAGATCATCCCGGTTCAAGCAAATGGCGGCAATGGCATTGTGGGCCGAGGCAGAACGAGGATTCCTCTTCAGGCATTCTTCGAAGTAAGGAAGGGCCCGGTCATAATTTCCCCGCAGAGCATACAGGGTACCCAGGACGTGATAAAACTGAGAATCATCGAAGCCACGTTTTACCTGTTCGAGAACGAATTTTTCCGCTTCTTCCATCTGTCCCAGGGCCGCATAGCAATTGGCCACATTAATGACGGCAAAGGAATCATCAGGTTTAAGTTCCAGGGCCTGAATAAAAGCCTGAGCTGCTTCTTTAAATCTTCCTGCTCTGAAATAGATATTGCCCAGAGCAAAATGTCCATCGCTAATGGTCGGATCTTCCTCAAGAATTTTATTTAGAGTCGCAATAGCCTCATCGAAATTTCCTGTTAAGCCGATTTCTCTGGCTCTGGAAATTTCATTAAATATATTTATCTTATCTTTGGGATCAGCCAGCTTTTTCCCTTTCAGCCGAGCTGGATCAACAAAAGATCCCAGATAACCTAGAGCGGCTAATCTTTCTTTTGTTTCTTCATCTACGGCTGAAAAATCAGCCTGGATAGCCTTTTCTCCGGCTTGTTGTTCAAACTCCTGAGCTAAAGCGGTCAATTCTTCATAGACCTTTTTTTCGACATAGACCAGATTCTTTTCTTCCCTGGGGTCCTTAGTCAGATCATAAAGTTCAGGTACTGGAGCCAGAATTAACTTATAACGATTATTCTGGATGCTACGTAATTCTGACCAGCCATAGTGGAAACGAGGATAATAAGTTTCTGCGTAGGCCAGCCGGTCGTCTGTTTTTCTGGGACCTGAGAAATAGCTGGTAAGACTCTGACCTTGAACCTCGGCCGGGATTTTAAGGCCGCTTAACTCCAGAATGGTGGGCATGACATCGGTCAGGGTAACCACACCTGAATAGGATTGGCCAGAAAACTCACGGAAAGGGGTAACGACGATTAACGGCACATGGAGGGTTTCCTGATAGATAAAGAAACCATGAGTGGTTTCGCCGTGCTGGCCAAGGCTTTCTCCATGGTCAGAGGCAACTACCAGAAACAATCGGTCTTTCCAGCTGCTATTCTCAATGTAGGTCTGGAGCCGGGCTAGCTGACTATCAGTGTAGGCAATCTCTCCAAGGTAAGGATGGTCAGCTAACTGGCTTTTATATGGTTCCG
>Ga0208826_1001120_pt1 | contig 23623 bp, 17 predicted proteins | sample AD_UKC115_MetaG_FD_184451 | JGI IMG/M metagenome (GOLD analysis project Ga0208826, IMG submission 184451) | Active sludge microbial communities of municipal wastewater-treating anaerobic digesters from Hong Kong - AD_UKC115_MetaG (SPAdes)... | ecosystem: Engineered > Bioreactor > Anaerobic >...
GGCCCGGGCTCGATCACGCCGGAAATGCTGCAGTACATCCAGTTCATCGAGAACGACCGCAGCAGCAACAAGCTGGAGATGTTCACGGCCAACCTGTCCGGATCCGTGTTCGAGCTGCCGGCCGGCCCGCTGGGCTTTGCCACCGGTTATGAGCACCGCCACCTGTCGGGCTACTACACCCCCGACTCGATCGTGATCGCGGGCGAGTCCAACGGCGTGCCCTCGCTGCCCACCGCGGGCGAGTACTCGGTGGACGAGTACTACCTCGAACTGAACGCGCCGCTCATCAAGGACGCCGCCTTCGCCAAGAGCCTGGACCTGTCAGCCGCCTCGCGCTACTCCGACTACTCCACCTTCGGCGGCACCACCAACAACAAGCTCGGCGTGCGCTGGCAGATCAATGACGACCTGACCCTGCGCAGCACCTGGGCCGAAGGTTTCCGTGCCCCGTCCATCGGCGAGCTGTTCGGTTCGCCGGCGCGCTTCGACGCCAGCATCACCGACCCCTGCAACCACGCCACCGGCCAGACCGCGCAGAACTGCATCGCCCAGGGCGTGCCCAATCCGGCGAATTTCGAGGCGGCGAACCCGCAGATCTCGACCCGCACCGGCGGCAACAGCAACCTCAAGCCCGAGACCTCCACCAGCCTCACCGCCGGCGCGGTCTACAGCCCGGGCTGGGCCAGCAACACCGGCTGGTCGCAGAAGCTGGATTTCGAAGCGACCTTCTGGAAGTACAAGGTCAAGAACGCCATCCAGGCCCCGGATGCGCAGACCCAGCTCGACCGCTGCGTCGCCACCAACAGCCCGACCTTCTGCGACGGCATCGTGCGCAGCGCGCTGACCGGCGACATCATCAGCTTCGCCAACTTCCTGCAGAACCTCGGCCGCATCGACACCCAGGGCTATGACCTCGGCGTGAACTGGGTCGGTCCGGACTTCAGCTTCGGCCGCCTCGGCGCCAGCCTGTCGACCACGTACACCGACAAGTATCGGGCCGTGGCCACCGACTCCGGTCTGGCCGAGCCGCTCGCCGTGGGCATCGAGACCGCCGACAAGGGCATTCCGAAGTGGCGCACCACGCTCAGCGTCAACTGGGCCGTGGAGAACTGGAGCGCGAGCTGGACCGCGCGCTACCTGTCGGACATGACCGAACAGTGCAACGCCGACTGGACCGAACTCGGCGCCACCTGCAGCAACCCGCTGCCGGACCTGTCGGGCGGCACCAACCACATCGGCGCCACCACCTTCCACGACGTGCGCGTCAACTGGAAGGTGCCGACCAGCTTCGACTTCACCGTGTCGGCCGGCGTCAACAACGTGTTCGCCAAGGATCCGCCGATCTGCGTGTCCTGTTCGCTCAACGGCTACGACGCCTCGAACTACGACCTGCCGGGCCGCTACGGCTACGTGTCGGCGAACATCAAGTTCTGAGCACCGCCGCCGCGCCGGCATCCCGGCGCGGCCAACACTTCGGGGCCGCCTTCGGGCGGCCCTTTTTCTTGCGTCGGCGACGGTGCCCCGTGTCGCTGCCGCGCCGCCTCAGGCCGCTGCGGCCTGCGGCCGCAGCGCGCCGGCAGGCAGGCGCACGTGGGCGGCGATGGGCAGATGGTCGGAGGGCACCTGCGGCAAGGTCCACAGGCGCTCGATCTGCAGCGGCGCGCTGACCAGGATATGGTCAATGGCGCGGCGCGGCCGCCAGCTGGGGAAGGTCGGCGCGGGCTCGGGAGACGCGATCAGGCGCGTGCGTGCGAACAGTTGGCGCATCTCGGCGCTGTCGACGGTGCAGTTGAGGTCGCCCATGAGCACCGCATGCGGGTGGTCGTCGAGCAGCTCGGCAATGAAGCCGAGCTGGCGCGCGCGCGCCTGCGGACCCAGCGACAGGTGGGCGACCACTACCACCAGGGCCTCGTTGCCCAGACCAAAACGCGCGAACAGGGCGCCGCGGCCGGGAATGCGTCCGGGCAGGGGGTAGTCGATCACTTCGCTCGGCGCCAGGCGTGAGAGCAGGCCGTTGGCGGACTGCGCCAGGCGCGACACGCGCCGGTTGGCCTGGTGGCTCCAGTAGGGCATGCCCGCGGCTTCGGCCAGGTAGCGCGTCTGGTGCAGGAAGCCCGAGCGCAGGCTGGCGGCATCGCTCTCCTGCAGGCCGATCAGGTCGAACTCGGAAAAATGCCGCGCCAGTCCGTCGAGGTTGGCGCGCTTGCCCGGATGCGGCAGCCAGCTGCGCGTGACGTAGTCGCGGTAGCGGCCTACGCGCGCGCCGGCGAGGATGTTGCAACTCAGCAGGCGCAGCACCGGGCTGGCATCGGAAGCGGTCTGGCGCGGGGCGGCGCTCATCGGGGGTCAGCCTAGTCCCCGCGGCGCGCCGGCGGCAAGCGCCGGCGCCCGCGACCTTGGTCGCGTGAAGTCCTACTTGCCGCTCTTGGCGCCCAGTTCCTTGTTCACCAGGAACAGCGCCAGGTCGACCATCTGCGGCAGGCCGCCGGCCGAGGCGCCGGTGATGCGGTACTTGCCGTTGACGATCAGGGTGGGTGTGCCGTCGATGCCGTACTTCTGCGCCTGCGCCTGGCCACTGGCCAGGCGGCCGTCGACCACGAAGGACTGCGCGGTGGACAGGAACAGCTTGGGATCCACGCCCAGCGAGCCATAGAAACTGGCGAGGGACTGGATGTCGCCCAGCGGCTTGCGGTCGCGGTGCAGGGCATCGAACGTGGCCTGGTGCACCTTGTCCAGCACGCCCAGCGATTCGGCGGCGTAGTAGGCGCGGGCGAAGGGCTCCCAGGACTCGTGGAACACGGCCGGCAGGTAGCGGAAGGCCACACCCTTGGGCAACTTGCCCTTGAGCTCGTCGGCATAGGGCTGGAAGTGCGCGCAGTGCGGGCAGGCGTAGGAGAACACTTCCACCACTTCCACCTTGCCCGCCTCGGCCGTGGCCACCGGCGGATCGATCGGGAAGTAGTGCTGGCCGGCGACCCACGCGGTCTGCGCGGCCTTGGCCGAGGACGGGTCCTGCGCGCTGCAGGCGGTGACGGCGACGAGGCCGAGGACGAGGGCGATCAGGCGACGGAACATCGGTATCTCCTTGCGGGGCCGCGGGCAGGGGCCGCGCGGCAGGGCGGGACCGGGCTGGGACAGCGTGGGACGGCGCGGGTTCGCGCGATGCGCTACTTCGCGCCTTCCTTCGCCACCAGGTACTGCACCAATTCCTGCAGGGCCGGGTAGGATCCGGCGGACTTGGCGTCAAGGCGGTACTTGCCGTTGATGATCAGGGTGGGGGTGCCGTCCACGCCGGTGGCTTTCACGTAGGCCTCGCCGCGCTTCACCTTGGCATTCACGGCAAAGGAGGTGGCGGTGGCCACCACGTCCTCGGCCTTCACCCCGGCGCTGGCGGCATACACGCTGGCGATCTCGTCCAGCGAGGGTGACGCGCCGTTCACCTTGCGCTCGGCATAGATCGCCTTGAACAGCGCGGCATGGGTCTTGTCCAGGATGCCCAGCGCCTCGGCCACGTAGTAGGCGCGGGCGAAGGTGTCCCAGGAGGCGCGGCCGAAGCCGGCGGGCAGGTAGCGGAAGCTGGTGCCCGCGGGAAGGGACTTGCGGATGTTCTCGGCGATCGGCTGGAACTCGTTGCAGTGCGGGCAGCCGTAGGAGAACACTTCCAGGACTTCCACCTTGCCGTTGCTTTCGGTGGGCTGGGGCGGATCGATCACGTAATAGTTCTTGCCGGCCTCCCAGCGGGCGGCGGGCGCCGGCACCCCCTGGGCCACGGCGGCACTGGCGAGCACGAATCCGGCCAGGGCAAGCAGTCCACGCATCAGCATCGCGATACTCCTTGGGTCGAAAGGCCGGCGCGCCGTCGGCACGCCGGACAGGACGGGAACTGTAGCGGCGCCGGCGCTGCGGTGCCCCTACGGTGACGGGCGCTTGCGCCCAGACGATGCGGCGCCGCGGCGGAGCGCGGCAGCGAGAATGCGGGGCGGCGGCTTAACGATGCCCCACGCCGACCCGGCGCGTCAGTCGGCCTTGGCAGTCTGCTTCTCGGCGGCGTGCAGCCCCTCGATGTAGGACGCCACGGCGGCGATGTCCTGCTCGGACAGCTTTCTGGCGATCTCCGGCATGATCTTGGCGCGGTCGTCGCTGCCCCAGACCGTGCCGTCGTGCCATTCCTTGAGCTTGAGGGCGACGTAGTCGGTCCACTGGCCGCCGACCTGCGGGTAGGCGGAACCGGGATTGCCGCGGCCGTCGGGCCCGTGGCAGGCCATGCAGGCCGGTACGCCCAGCTTGGCATCGCCGCCCTTGTACAGGGCTTCGCCGCGCGCCACGAGCTTCTCGTCGGCCACGCCGGTGAGGATCTTCTTGCCGGCGAAATAGGCGCCGACGTCGTGCATGTCCTGCTCGGACAGGCCCGAGGCGAAGCCGAGCATGATCGGATTCATGCGCTGGCCGGACTTGAACTGGCCGAGCTGGCGGGCGATGTAGCTCTCGTGCTGGCCGGCGAGCTTGGGGTACTGCTTGTCGGCCGAGTTGCCGTCGATGCCGTGGCAGGCACCGCAGGCCGCGGCCTTGGTCTCGCCCGCCTTGGCGTCGCCCGCGAGGGCCGCGCCCGCGCCTTCCGCCTGGGCCGCGCCGAAGGCGAACAGCGCTGCCAGAGCCACACCGTGCCGAAAGCTCATACACTTCTCCGGAAATCTGCTGGAATTTCGCGACGCCCGCGCGCCCCGCGCGCCTGGCGTGAAACCGCCGAATGATAGCAGTCGCCTCCACACGGTCCAAGCATGCCCACACCCCGCAAAACCGCCGCCCGCCCGCATCCGCCCGGCGCCAAGCCCGCTCCGGCCGGCGATACGCGGTTCCGCCGCGCGCAGTTCCTGCTCTCGGCGCCCGAGCCGCGCCACCTGCCGCCGGACAGCGGCGCCGAGGTGGCCTTCGCCGGCCGCTCCAACGCGGGCAAGTCCAGCGCCCTCAACGTGCTGTGCGACCAGACCGGCCTGGCGCGCACCTCCAAGACCCCGGGACGCACCCAGGCCCTGGTGGTGTTCGCGCTGGACGAAGGCCAGCGCCTGGTCGACCTGCCCGGCTACGGCTATGCCGAGGTGCCTGAGGCGATCAAGGCGCAGTGGGGTCGCGCCATCGATCGCTACCTGCACGAGCGACAGAGCCTGCGCGGCGTGGTCCTGATCATGGACAGCCGCCACCCGCTCAAGGAATTCGACCGCATGATGCTCGACTTCTGCCGTGAGGTCGGCCTGCGCTGCCACGTGCTGCTCACCAAGGCCGACAAGCTCGCGCGCAGCGAAGCCGCGCAGACCCTGGCTACCGTGCGGCGCGAGCTGGCGGCGCTGGGCGGCGAGGCCAGCGCGCAACTGTTCTCCGCATTGAAGAAAACCGGTCTGGACGAGGCCCGCGGCGTGATCGCGGGTTGGCTCGACGCCGCCGAGTGACGCGCGGGGCCGACGCCCTGTTCCTTGGCGCGCGCTTCGTGTTGTCGGCGCCCGAGCGGAAGCGCCTGCCGATCCACGACGGCGCCGAGATTGCCTTCGCCGGCCGCTCCAATGCCGGCAAATCCAGCGCGCTGAACGCGCTGTGCGAGCAGACCAGCCTCGCCCGCACCTCCAAGACTCCCGGCCGCACCCAGACGCCGGTGGTGTTCGAACGGGCGCCCGGCCGCCGCCTCATCGACCTGCCCGGCGACGGCTACGCCAAGGTGCCCGAGGCCATGCGTGAGTCCTGGCGCCGGGCCACCGACCGCTACCTGCGTGAACGCCCGGGCCTGCGCGGCCCGGTGCTGATCGTCGACAGCCGCCACACGCTCAAGGAATTCGACCAGCGGATGCCGGGCTAGTGCCGCGACGTGGGCCTGCCCTGCCATATCCTGCGCAGCAATGCCGACAAGCTTGGCCGCGGCGCAGCGGCGCGCAAGCTGGCGCAGATGCGCCGCGCGCTCGCGGACGAGGGCTTCGCAGCCAGCGTGCAATTGTTCCCTGGCCATGGCAGGGCAGGGTGTGGACGAGGCGCGCGTGACGCTGGCGACCTGGCCGGCTCGGGCTGAGGATGTCGAATCACGCCTCAACGGTTCCAGTCTTGTCCGGTAAGGCGTAACGATTTTCAAATTCAGTGGAACGACTGTCGATATGAGAAAACTTATTTACCTCCTTCTTGGCAGTTTTCTCCTCGTGTTAGTGACTTACGGGATTAGATCGAACCGTGTAGACAATTTGGGCGCCAAGCACGGTAAAGAGGATGATGCATCAAACACCGCTGACGGCCTCCCGCACCGTGCGCTACATGCGCCAGCGTCCTCGCGCTCGTCAGGGTTTGCTGGTGTGCAAAGCAAGTTCGAGCAAAGCCGAAACTTGAAGAATCTGATCAACGAAATGAGTGTGAGCGCGGAGCAAGGTGACCGTGAAGCAGCACGTCTGTTGGCCATGGCTAAAACCGAATGTGCTGGCTTGGCGGTCGATCCTTATCAAATGGCTAGCTTCAGAGATATGGCGGAAAAGATTCACGATCCAGCGGCAAGGAGTGCGGCAGTCAGGAGTATCAAGATTTACGAGGAGCGCTGTCGTGAACTGTCGCGCGACGGCATAACGATGGTTCGCGACATTGCGCAGCAATGGCGTAAAGCAGACGCCCTCGGCGACCCTGTAGCCAAGGCGTTTCGACTCATTGAGAGTGGGGCTGTTGGCGGTGCCGCTGCAAAGGCCGAGATTGAGGAAGTCGTTCGCTCGAAGAATCCACAAGCTATTGCTTTCCTGTCTGAAATCATGGGGCCGGAATCGTCCGGAAAAGAGGACGTTCTTGGGCCGTATTCTGGATCTGCGGTTGCGCGTGCAGCTTGGCTTCTTGCGGCTTGCGATCTAGGCATGGACTGTGGACCAGAGAGTTATACCGTGAGACAGCTTTGTTTGAAGGGACAGATGTGCAGCGGTGGAGATTTGCGGGAGGTTATCCAAAGGGCATTGCTTCCGCCCCTCGATTTTCCGAAGGCTCAGGAGATGGAAAAAAAGTTAATGGATTCATGGAGAAATGAATAAATGTTCTCGTTCACGGACAGTCCGAACGAGTGCGATTTACGTTAATCGCGGGCAAGTGCCTACGGACGGCGTAGCCACGGGTTTCGTCGGACGTGGCTACGAGTATTATTCTGGTGGCCGGCGCGCCGAAACCGTGTGCGGATCATGGCTTGATCGTTGCGAGTGGACATTGTCCCGTCGGTCCGGGCGCGTATCGCGCATACGGTTCGCGGTGATAGTGCCGTCGGCCGATACTCGACGCCGAAGGACTGCTCAGCGCCAGACGGGCCCCTTGCATGAACCCGCGGCGGCCCCACATGCTGACTCCCCCTCGAAGGTAGCCAGCCATGTCCGGTCCCAGTGCGGTCAAGGAACTTCCCATCACCGACCGCCGCCAGCTGGTCGAGTACCTTGCCAGCGGCGCCAAGCCGCCCGAGGCCTGGCGCATCGGCACCGAGCACGAGAAGTTTGGCTTCCGCCTGGACGACCTGCGTCCGCCCGCCCATGCCGGCGAGCGCGGCATCGGCGCGCTGCTGCAGGGCCTCACGCGCTTCGGTTGGGCGCCGGTGCGCGAGGGCGACGACCTCATCGCGCTGACCCGGGGCCTGGCCAACATCACGCTGGAGCCGGCCGGGCAGCTGGAACTCTCCGGCGCACCGCTGGAGAACATCCACGAGACCTGCTGCGAGACCACCAGCCACCTGCGCGAGGTGAAAACCGTGGCGGAAGAGCTGGGCCTGGGCTTCCTCGGCATGGGCTTCCAGCCCAAGTGGCGCCGCGACGAGATGCCGTGGATGCCCAAGGGCCGCTACAAGATCATGCGCGAGTACATGCCCAAGCGCGGCAACCTCGGCCTGGACATGATGACGCGCACCTGCACGGTGCAGGTGAACCTCGATTTCCGCGACGAAGCGGACATGGTGAAGAAGTTTCGCGTGTCGCTCGCGCTGCAGCCGATCGCCACCGCGCTGTTCGCCGATTCGCCCTTCACCGAGGGCAAGCCCAACGGCTACCTGAGCTACCGCTCGCACATCTGGACCGACACCGATCCCGACCGCACCGGCATGCTCGATTTCGTCTTCGAGGACGGTTTTGGCTTCGAGCGCTACGTCGATTACCTGCTCGACGTGCCGATGTACTTCAGCTATCGCGACGGCCGCTACATCGACCTCAGCGGGCGCAGCTTCCGTCGTTTCCTCGAGGGCAAGCTCGACGAACTGCCCGGCGCGCTGCCCACGCTGAAGGACTGGGCAGACCACACCACCACCGCCTTCCCCGAAGTGCGCCTGAAGAAGTACCTGGAGATGCGCGGTGCCGACGGCGGCCCCTGGAACCGGCTGTGCGCGCTGCCGGCATTCTGGGTGGGCCTGCTGTACGACGATGCCGCGCTCGACGCCGCCTGGGACCTGGTGAAGGATTTCTCCCTGGCCGAGCGCCATGCCCTGCGCGATGGCGTGCCGCGCCACGCCCTCAAGCTGCCCTTCCGCGGCGGCACGGTGCGTGACCTTGCGCTGGAGGCGCTGAAGATCGCCGGCCAGGGCCTGGCGCGGCGCCAGCGCCTCAACGCCACCGGCGCCAGCGAGGCGGTGTTCCTCGAACCGCTGATCGAGTTCGCCCAGGCCAACCAGACCCCGGCCGAGCGCAAGCTGGAGCTGTTCCACGGCCCCTGGCAGGGCAACATCGACCCCATCTTCCGCGAGTTCGCCTACTGAGGCGCGGCCCGCGCGGCCGCTGTCCCGCGCCGCGTGCGCTGTGGCGCGCGCACCCGCGCCCGCGTCAGGCCGCACCGGGGGCCGCACCGCCCCTTCACGCCGCGGCGGGCTATACTCACCCCCAGTATTCCCGCCGCCGGTCGTCGTGCCGCATTCCGCTGCCGCCAAGAAGCGTGCCTTGACGCGCGTGCGCCGCATCCGCGGCCAGCTCGACGCGCTGGAGCGCGCGCTGCAGGACGGTGCGGAGTGCGCCGCCGTGCTGCAGCAGCTCGCCGCCGCGCGCGGCGCGCTCAACGGCCTCATGGCCGAAGTGTTCGAAAGCCATCTGCGCGAGTCGCTCGCCGCACCCGCCGCGACGGCGCTGCGGCGCCAGGGCGACGTCGACGCCGCCGTGGCGCTGGTGCGCCGTTACCTGAAATGAGTCGATTCCCCTGTCGCCGAGGAGTGCCCCGATGAAATCCCGCGCCGCCGTTGCCTTCGCCGCCGGTCAGCCCCTGCAGGTCGTCGAGATCGACGTCGCGCCGCCGCGCAAGGGCGAGGTGCTGGTGCGCATCACCCACACCGGCGTGTGCCACACCGACGCCTTCACCCTCAGCGGCGACGATCCGGAGGGCCTGTTTCCCTGCGTGCTGGGCCATGAAGGCGCGGGCGTGGTGGTGGAGGTGGGCGAGGGCGTGACCAGCGTCGCCCCCGGCGACCACGTCATTCCGCTGTACACCGCCGAATGCGGCGAGTGCCTGTTCTGCAAGAGCGGCAAGACCAACCTGTGCGTCGCCGTGCGCGCCACGCAGGGCAAGGGCGTCATGCCCGACGGCACCACGCGCTTCTCCTACAACGGCCAGCCGCTGTACCACTACATGGGCTGCAGCACCTTCAGCGAGTACACCGTGGTGGCCGAGGTCTCGCTGGCGAAGATCGACCCCGCGGCCAATCACGAGCAGGTCTGCCTGCTCGGCTGCGGCGTGACCACGGGCCTGGGTGCCGTGCAGAACACCGCCAAGGTGCAGCCCGGCGACTCGGTCGCGGTGTTCGGCCTGGGCGGCATCGGCCTCGCCGTGGTGCAGGGCGCGCGCCGCGCCCGGGCCGGGCGCATCATCGCCGTCGACACTAATCCGGCGAAGTTCGCCCTCGCCCGGCAGATGGGCGCCACGGACTGCGTGAATCCGAAGGACCACGATAAGGCGATTCAGCAGGTGATCGTGGAGATGACCGGCTGGGGCGTGGACCACAGCTTCGAGTGCATCGGCAACGTCCAGGTGATGCGCGCGGCGCTGGAGTGCGCCCACCGCGGCTGGGGCCAGAGCGTGATCATCGGCGTCGCCGGCGCGGGGCAGGAGATTTCCACGCGGCCGTTCCAGCTCGTCACCGGACGCAAGTGGATGGGCACGGCCTTCGGCGGCGTGAAGGGGCGCAGCCAGCTGCCGGGCATGGTGCAGGAAGCCATGCGCGGCGAGATCGAGCTCGCCCCCTTCGTCACCCACACCCTGCCGCTGCGGGACATCAACGTCGCGTTCGATCTCATGCACGAGGGCCAGTCGATCCGCAGCGTGGTGCACTTCTGATGTCCCTGTCCCGGGGACCGGGACCCGCGCAGGGCACTGCCACGGAGACGCCCATGGAATGCCTTGAACACCGCGCCTGCTTCGGCGGCTGGCAGGACGTCTACCGGCACGATGCGGCCGCGCTCGGCTGCGCCATGAACGTCGCCGTCTACCTGCCGCCGCAGGCGCGCACGCAGCGCCTGCCGGTGCTGTACTGGCTGTCGGGCTTGACCTGCACCGAGCAGAATTTCATCACCAAGGCCGGCGCGCAGCGTTACGCCGCCGAGCACGGCCTGATCCTGGTGGCGCCCGACACCAGCCCGCGTGGCGCCGGCGTGGCCGACGCCGAAGGCTACGACCTCGGTCTCGGTGCCGGCTTCTACGTCGATGCCACCCAAGCGCCGTGGTCGACGCACTACCGCATGCACGACTACGTCACGCGCGAACTGCCGGAATGGATCGAGGCGCACTTTCCGGCCACGACGGCGCGCGGGATCAGCGGGCACTCCATGGGCGGACACGGCGCCCTGACCGTCGCGCTGCGCCACCCGGGGCGCTACCGCAGCGTGTCCGCCTTCGCGCCGATCGTGGCACCGACGCAGGTGCCCTGGGGCCAGAAGGCGTTCCGCGCCTACCTCGGCGAGGACGTCGCGGCATGGCGCGCGTGGGACGCCTGCGCGCTGATCGAACGCGCCGTGGAACGCCTGCCGCTGCTCGTCGACCAGGGCGGTGCCGACGAATTCCTCCCCACGCAACTCCGTCCGGAGCTGCTGCAGGCCGCCTGCGCGGCCGCCGGGCATCCGCTGACCCTGCGCCTGCACCCGGGCTACGACCACAGCTACTACTTCATCGCCAGCTTCATCGGCGAGCACATTGCCCACCACGCCGCGGCCCTGCACGCGGCCATATAGCCGCCGCGGCATAGCCCCGGGCGCGGTGGCCGCACTACTCTCGGCGGCCATGAGCACCGACATCGACGCCGACGCCCCGCGCGAACCCGACTTTCCCCCCACCGACCGCCCGCTGCGCGAGGATGTCGGCCGCCTCGGCGCCCTGGTGGGCGAGATCCTGGCTGAACAGGAGGGAGCGGATTTCCTCGCCGAGGTGGAGCGCGTGCGGCGCACGGCCATCGTGCGGCGCCACGAGGGCGCGCCGGTGGACGAGCTCGCTGCCCTGCTCAGCGGCCTGGACACCGCCCACGCCACCGCCCTGGTGCGCGCCTTCGCCAGCTATTTCCAGGCCATCAACGTGGCCGAGCGCGTGCACCGTATCCGCCGCCGGCGCGAGTACGAGCGCAGCGAGGCGGCGCCGCAGCCCAGCGGGTTGCGCGACGTCGCCGTCGGCCTGGCCCGCGAGGGCGTCACCGCCGCCGACCTGGCCGCCCTGTTACCGCGCCTGCACGTCGAGCCGGTGTTCACCGCGCATCCGACCGAGGCGGTGCGCCGTTCCCTGCTGGCCAAGGAGCGTGCCCTCGTGCGCGCCCTGCTGGCCGATCTCGACCGCACGCGCACACCCGCCGAGCGCCGCGCCGACACCGAGCGCATGCGTACCGCGCTCACCGCGGCCTGGCAGACCAGCGACAACGCGCCCGAGCGCCCGAGCGTGGCGCACGAGACCGAGCACGTCGCCTACTACCTGGTCGATGTGTTGTATGAGGTGGTGCCCGAGTTCTACGACGCCTTCGCCGCCGCGCTGCGCGAGGCGGGCCTGGGCGCGGCGCCGCTGCCGCCGCTGCTGCACTTCGGCACCTGGGTCGGCGGCGACATGGACGGCAACCCCAACGTCGGCGCCGACACCATCGCCGCCACGCTGGCCGCGCAGCGCGACCTCGTGCTCGGCGCCTACCGCAAGGAGCTCACGGGCCTGCGCAGCCTGCTCAGCCAGTCGCTCTCGCGCGTGGCGGTGGACGCCGCCGTCGTCGCGCGGGTGGCGCACTACCGCGCCCTGCTGCCCAATGCGCAGCACCACCTGCCGCCGCGTGCTGAGGGCATGCCCTACCGGCAGTTGCTCGGTCTGGTGGCTGCGCGCCTGTCCGCCACCGCGCGCGAACGCCGCGATGGCTACGCCGACGCCGCGGAATTTCGCGCCGACATCGCCCTCATCGCCGACAGCCTGGCCGCCCACGGCGGCGCGCACGCTGGCGAGGCCGCCGTGCGGCGCCTGCTGCGGCGCATCGATACCTTCGGCTTCCATCTTGCCGCGCTCGACCTGCGCCAGGATTCGGCCCAGCACGACGTGGCGCTCGCCGCGCTGTTGGCCGACCCCGACTGGCCGCAGCGCCCCGCAGCCGAGCGCGCCGCGCGCCTGCGCGAGGTGCTCGACGGCACGCCGGTGGCGCAACCCGACGCGCCCGAGGCCGCCGCCACACTGGCAGTGTTCCGCACCGTGCACGCCGCGCGTCTGCGCTTCGGCGCGCAGGCCTTCGGTCCCTACATCATCAGCATGAGCCGCAGCGCGGCCGACGCCCTGGCCGTGCTGGTGCTGGCACGGCTCGCCGGCTGCGTGGACTCGCACGGCCGCGTGCCGCTGGACGTGGCGCCGCTGTTCGAGACCGTCGCCGACCTCGATGCGGCGCGCGGCGTCATTGCCGAACTCTGCGCCGAACCACACTACCGTGCCCACCTCGCCGCGCGCGGCGACCGCCAGCTGGTGATGCTGGGCTATTCCGACAGCGCCAAGGACGGCGGACTGCTCGCCTCGCGCTGGGCGCTGCAGCGCACCCAGGTGGTGCTGACCGATCTGGCGCGCGAGTCGGGCATCGCCATCCGCTACTTCCACGGCCGCGGCGGTTCCGCCAGCCGCGGCGGCGGCAAGACCGAACGCGCCATCGTCGCCGCGCCGCGCGGCTCGGTGGACGGCTACCTGCGCCTGACCGAGCAGGGCGAGGTGATCCACCGCAAGTACGGCATTCCCGCCCTGGCCCTGCGCACACTGGAGCAGACCGCCGGTGCGGTGCTGCGCGCCAGCCTGAAGCCGCGCCCACCCGAGCCGCGCGAGGCGCAGTGGCGCAGCATGGCCAGCGCCATGGCCGAGGTGGCGCGTGCCGCCTATCGCGGCCTGGTGTACGAGCGCGACAGTTTCGCCGACTACTTCCGCGCTGCCACGCCCATCGACGTGATCGAGCGCCTGCGCATCAGTTCGCGTCCGCCGCGCCGCGCCGACGGCGCCAATTCGGCCTTCCGCATCGAACGCCTGCGCGCCATTCCCTGGGTGTTCGCCTGGTCGCAGAACCGCTGCAATCTCACCGCCTGGTACGGCGTGGGCAGTGGCCTGGCCCATGGCCTGGCGCGCTACGGGCTGCCGGCGCTGCGGGAGATGGCGCGCGACTGGCCGTTCTTCGCCACCCTGATCGAGGACATCGAGATGGTGCTGGCCAAGTCCGACCTGGACATCTTCGCGCGCTATTCCGCGCTGGCGGGGCCACTGCATGAAGCCTTCCACGCCGATACGGCGGCCGAGTTCGCGCGCACTCGCGAGGCGGTACTGGCAGTGCGCGACAGCGACCGCCTGCTGGCGGGCGACCGGCGCCTGGCGCAGTCCATCCGCCTGCGCAACCCCTACGTCGATCCGCTGAGCCTGTTGCAAGTGGATCTGCTGGCGCGCTGGCGCGCCGGCGAGCGGCGCGACGACGCGCTGTTCCAGGCCCTGGTCAGCACCGTCAACGGCATCGCCGCGGGCGTGCAGAACACTGGCTGAGGGTCACGCCGGCCGCGAACAGGCGAAAGCGTGCGCGCCGAGGCGAAGGAGCAGGTAGGCTGGGCTTCCCTCATGGCGGCGGTTGCCTATGGGTGGTCACGAGTCCAGCGAAACCAGCGCCAGTCTGGCCGTTGCCCTGCGGCACTGGGCCCAGGCGCAGCTTGCGCTGATGGCCGCCAGCCTGGCGCGCCGCGGCACACAATGCCACACCGGGATCCACGAGGCGCGCAAGGCAGCCCGACGTTGTCGCGCCGCGCTGGCGCTGTGCGCCGGGCGCCACGGCGATGTGACGGCGGCGCTCGACCGGACCGTGCGGGCGGCGTGCAAGGACCTCTCCCGGCTGCGCAATGCGCACGTCGTGGTGGAGGTCGCGGCAGCACGCAATGCACCGCTCCTGCCCCGGGCTGCGGCCAGACCCCTGCGCGCCTGGCTGCGGCAACGCCGCGACCGCTTGCTCGCCGCGGCGCTGGCCCGCGACCCCGGCTTCCAGCGGCTTCGTCGCCGCATCCAGCGCGCCGCCGCGCTTTGCGCCGCGCTGGACTGGTCCGGGGTCGATGACGGCACCGTGCGACATGCCCTTGGGCGCAGCGCCGAGCGTCTGCACAAGGCCGCACGGGACGCGCGACGTCGTCCGACGCTGGCGCTGCGCCACCGCTGGCGCCGCCGCCTGCGCCGCCTGCGCATGCAGTTGCAGCTGCTCGATGCACTGGCGCATGACCGGGCCTGCTCGCGCGCCGTGCGCGTCGCGGCGCGCCGCGCGCTCGCCTGGGTTCGCCGCCATGCGTCGTCCGTAGCGGAGCTGACAAGGATCTCGGATGCCCTGGGGCGCGACCTGGATCGCGAGCTGCTGCGCGCCGTCCTGCGGCGCGAGGCGCCGTCGCCGCTTCGGCGTGACGTGCAAGCGCTGCCCTGAGGCCGCGGCGCCCGGGCGATCCGTCGGAGGTTGGAGCAGGAGCCTGCCGCCGCCCGCCTGACCTGCGCAATGCGCCCCGTACCGCACATCACAGGCGCGTCCTGCGCGTGCGATGTGTCGCCCCACGCCGGCCACGCAGGCCGCGCCGCGTGGGCACTCGCTCAGCCGCCGCTCCACCGCCCGTGGTCTGGCCCATCGGCCCAGGGGGCGCCCACGCCCGGGTGCTGCCAGGTGCATGGCCCTAGGCCCCGGGCCGTGCACCGCAGCGCCGTCCGCGACGCGGGATCGTCCGGCTAGCGCCCCTCCGCCGACTTCGGGCAATGGCACGGCGCGGTCGGGCCGTATTCGATGCCGAAGCTGCGGCCGTCGTGGTGGCGCTGCCAGTAGAACTGCGGCGCCGGGCGTTGCTTGCCGCCGACTTCGGCCATGTCGGCATCGACATCGAACAGGCGGCCGTTGGCCATGACGTAGCGCGTGTCGATGGTCGCGCGAATATTCTCCAGCGGATTGCTGTTGAGCACCACGAGGTCGGCGCGCTTGCCGGGTTCGAGCGAGCCGATCTCCTTGGCGAGGCCCAGGTAATCGGCGCCGTCGATCGTGGCCGCGCGCAGCGCCTCCCAATTGCTGAAGCCGCCCTGGGTGAGCATCCAGATCTCCCAGTTGGGCGAGAGGCCCTGCAGCTGGCCGTGGCCGCCGACCTGGACGCCGATGCCGGCATCGCGCAGCTTCTTGGCGTTCTTCGCCACCGCGACGTGCCAGTAGTCCCAGTCGGGCGCGGTCTCGCGCCGGATGCTGCGCGCGTCGAGCGTCTCGCGCGGGAAGAAGCGGTTGAGCTTCTTGTCCTCCCACACGTTGTCGCGGGCGTACCACCAGTACTCGCCCGACAGGCCGCCATAGGTCACCACCAGGGTCGGCGTGTTGCGCACGTCGGTGGCCTTCCACAGGTTCACCACGTCGGCGTACAGCGGCGCCACCGGGATGTTGTGCTCGATGCCGGTGACGCCGTCGAGGATCATCGGCAGGTTGTGGTTGAAGGTGCTGCCGCCTTCCTCCACCACCAGCATGCCGAGCTCGCGCGCCGCCTGGTTGATCTGCTGGTGCTGCTCGCGCCGCGGCTGGTTGTAACTCTTCACGCTGAAGGCGCCGTTGGCCTGCATGCGTCGCAGGTGCGCGCGCGCGTCGTCGAGGGAGTTCACCATCGCCTTGAAGTCGCCATCGGCGCCGTACAGGATCGTGCCGGTGGACAGCACGCGCGGGCCCACCAGTGCGCCGGCCTTCACCAGCTCGGCCTGCGAGAACACAGTCTCCGTCGTCGCCGAGGGATCGTGCATGGTGGTGATGCCGAAGGCGAGGTTGGTGTAGTAGGCCCAGTTCTGCTGCGGCACCACGCCGGTGCTGAAGTGGTTGGCGTGGGCGTGCACGTCGACGGTGCCGGGCACGATGGTCTTGCCGCGCGCGTCGATCACGCGCGCGCCGGCGGGAATGGCCACGTCGGTACCGACGGCCTGGATCGTGTCGCCCTGCACCAGCACCGTGCCGTCCTCGAGCACTTCCTGGGTGCCCTGGCGCGCGCCGCGCAGGGTCACCAGGCGCGCATGGGTGAAGGCGACCACGTCCTGCGGCGCGTCGGTGGCGGCGCTGAGGCCAAGTTCGATGCCCTGCAGCGCATCGGGCTTGGGCAGGCTCGCCGGTGCGCCCGGCACGAAGGCAAAGGCGTCCTTGAGCTGGCGGGTGAAGTAGCGGTTGCCCACCATCCAGTGCAGGGCGCTGCCGTCGCCGCTCCAGTGCAGGTAGGAGCCCACGTCCTGGCTGACGCGCGTGACCGGAATCGCCTTGGTGTCGCGCGACAGCTCGATGCTGCCGCCGGTCTGCGGCAGCGGCGCCACGTAGGCATTGAACAGTTCGGTGAAGGCAACCCAGCGGCCGTCGGGGCTGAGTGTGGCGAAGTTGACGTACTTGAGGTCGAACACTTCGCGCGGCTCCTCGCCGTTCAGGCCCACCGACATCAGCTTCTTCTTCAGGCTGCCGTCGCCGGTGAGGTAGAACACGCGCGTGCCGTCGGCGCTGAACTGCGGTTCGATGCCCTCCTTGGCCACGCGCCGCGGCGTGCCGCCGGGCAGCTCCTGCACGTAGATGCCCTGCTCGCCGCTGTTGAGCTCGCCGGTGAGCGAACTGCCGGCCTGCTTGGACCAGGCGATGCGGCGGCCGTCGCGCGAGTAGGTCGGGCCGTAGTAGAAGCCCGGCGTGGCGCTGACGATGCGGTCGCGGCCGCTTGCCAGCTCGCGTTCGTGGATTGCGCCCTGCGCCGTGTCCGACCAGGTGGTATAGAGCAGGCGCGTGCCGTCGGCGCTGAAACTCGGCTGGTATTCGAACACTGCTTCGTCGCTGCCCAGGCGCGCGGGTGTGCCACCGGGCAGGGCCTTGGTCCACAGGTGGCCCAGGGCATGGAACACCAGGGTCTTGCCGTCGGGGCTGGTGGCCACGTCACGGATCATCTTCGGCGCGAAGCGGCCGCGGTCGAGGTGCTGCTCGAAGCGCAGCGGCGCGGCGACGGTCTGGCTCACCTCGGCGCGGAAGGGAATCTGCGTCGGCGCGCCGCTGGCGACATCCACGCGCCACAGCTTGCCCTGCGCCCAGATCACCAGGCTCTTCGCGTCGGGGGTCCAGGCGAAGTTGGCGTAGGGGCCGAAGATCGCCCAGGCCTCCTGCATATCGTGCGACAGGCCGTCCCACAGCGGGCGCACGGCGCCGCTGGCGAGGTCGAGCACCTGCAGCACGCTCTTGTCGCGCACGCGCTTGACGAAGGCCAGCGACGTGCCGTCGGGCGAGGGCTGCGGACGCACGGCGCCGCCCGGGGTGTCGATGACGGTCTGCACCTCGCCCGTCTGGCGGTCCAGGCGCTTGATCGCGTAGATCGTGGCATGCGGGTTCTTGTTGTACTGGAAGTTCGGCCCAGCGCTCACGTCCTCGGAGAAATACACCCAGCGGCCGTCCGGGCTCACTGCCGGCTCGCCGAGATCCTGCTGGTCGTTCTTCTTCTTGGTGAGCTGCAGGCCGTCGCCGCCGCCGACGTGGTACAGCCACAGCTCGCCCGCGCCGAGCGAACGTTCGGAGGTGTAGTGCTTGCGTCCGACCAGGTACTGGCCATCGGGCGTCCAGGCCGGATTGTTGAGCAGGCGGAAATCCTCGTGGCTCACCTGCGCCGCGCCGCTGCCGTCGCGGCGGATGCGCCACAGGTTATTGCCGCCGCCGCGGTCGGAGGTGTAGGCGAGCCACTGCCCGTCGGGCGAGAAGCGCGGCTGCACGTCCCAGGCCGCGCCCGAGGTCAGGCGCCGGGCGTTGCCGCCTTCGATCGGCAAGAGGTAGATGTCGCCGAGCAGCGAGAAGGCGATGGTCTTGCCGTCGCGGCTTACGTCGAGGTCGAGCCAGGTGCCCTCGTCGACCGTGAAGCTCACGGTCTTGGCGGGCCCGTGCGCGGCGTTGACGTCCCACTTCGGCGGGTCTTTCCTGTCGGCCTTGTCCGCCGCAACAGCGGGCAGGGCGAAGGCAAGGCACAGCGCAAGCGCAAGCGGTCGGCGCGACATCGGAGCATCCCCCAGTGGAAAGCCCCGATGCTAGGCGATGAAGGCAGCTGGCGCACCGGACGGAAGTCCTGCGTCGACCAAGGTGGCGGATCGGGCACGTCGCGGCCCGGCGATCTCAGGCCGAAGCCACGTCGTGCAGCTGCCACACCTGGCCGGCCAAGAGGTTGAGGCGGTGCTTGAGGATGGCGTGGGGCAGCACGGTCACCACCTGGATCTCGGTGTGCAGGTCGGCCTGGCGGGCACTCACGGTTGCGGCGGCATCGCTGGCACCGAGGCTGGGGTCGACCGCGTCGGGATCGGGCTGCAGCGCCTTCCAGCGCTGCCACAGTTCCGGGCTGCGCAGGGCCGCCTGCAGCGCGCTGGCGAAGGCCTCGGGACTGGCGCCGTGGAAGGACAGCTCGGCGTGCTCACCGCGGGCGCTGGCGAGATCGCCAATGGACAGATAGTAGCGTTGGGGACGCTGGGCCATGCCGCGGGCTCCGTGTCGGATGGGACGCGCGCAGTGTAGCGCGCGTCCCCGACCGTCGCGGCACCGCGCTCAGGCGTGCGCCAGGCGCCCCGCCTCGCGCGCGTCCTCGCCCTGGTGACGACGGCTGGCCAGCAGCGTGTACATCACCGGCACCACGAACAGGGTGAACAGCGTGCCGAAGCTCATGCCGCCGACGATGGCCCAGCCGATCTGCGCGCGTGCCTCGGCACCGGCGCCGTGGGCGAAGGCCAGCGGTACCGCGCCCAGCACCATCGCGCCGGTGGTCATGAGGATCGGGCGCAGGCGCAGCGCCGCGGCTTCCACCGCGGCCTGGGCCAGGCTCGCTCCGGCGCGGGCGCGCTGGTTGGCGAACTCCACGATCAGGATGCCGTGCTTGGCGATCAGGCCAATGAGGGTGACCAGGCCGATTTTGGAGTAGATGTTGAGCGAGCCGTTGATCTGCCACAGGCCGAAGCCGGCGCCGAGGTGCAGCAGCCACAGCGTGAACAGCGCGCCGCCGATGGCCAGCGGTACCGACAGCAGGATGACGAAGGGATCGACGAAGCTCTCGAACTGCGCCGCCAGCACCAGGTAGATGAAGGCCAGCGCCAGGCCGAACAGCAGCAGCGTGCTCGACTGCACCTTGCGGAATTCGCGCGACTGCCCGGACAGGTCGTAGCTGGCGCGGTCGCCGGCGATCTTCTTCAGGCTCGCCTCCATCCAGGCAAGGCCGTCGCCCAGCGACATGCCCGGCGCCAGCGAGGCGCTGATGGTCGCGGCGCGCAGCTTGTTGAAGTGGTTGAGCTCGCGCGCGGCCACGCCCTCGCTGACGCTGACCAGGTTGGACAGCGGCACCATGGCGCCGTCGCGGGCGCGCACATACACCTCGGTCAGCGCGTCGGGCGTGCGTCGCGCGTCCTTGCCCAGCTGCACGAGCACGTCGTACTGCTCCGAGCCGCGCTTGAAGCGCGTCACCTGGCGCCCGCCCATGAGGGTCTCCAGGGTGCGGCCCACCGTGGCCACGTCGGCGCCGATCGCCGCCACCTTGTCGCGGTCCACGTCCACGTGCAGCTCGGGCTTGTTCATGTCGAGGTCGGCGCGCGGATTGAGGAACTTGCCGCTCTGCGTCATCTGCGTCTTCAGTGCCTCGATCATCCGGTTCAGTTCCTCGTAGCTCTCCGTGGTCTGCACCACGAACTCGAGATCCTGGCCGAAGATGCCGCCGCCGAGCGAGTTGGGCACCTGCGGGAAGGCCATGATGCCGGGAATGCCCATGAACTGGCCGAACAGCTGCCCCTGGATCTGCTGCGCGCTGCGCTTGCGCGCGCCCCAGTCGGTGAGGCCGGGGAAGGAGATCGTGTTGTTGATGTTGGGCCAGCCCACGAACAGGAAGTAGCGGTCGATCTCCGGCACACCCTTGTAGATGTCCTCGATCTGCCGCGCATACTTGTCCATGAACTCCAGGGTCGAGCCCTCTGGCCCCTGGCCGAACACCATCATGAAGCCGGGGTCCTCCTTCGGCGACAGCTCGTCGGGCAGGGCCTTCCACAGCCCGGCCACGCCGAGCAGCAGGAGCACCATCAGCACGCTCACCGCCACGCGCCAGCCGATCACGCGCTGCAGCAGGCGGCGGTAGGTCGCGGTGAGGCCGTCGAGCACGCGCTCGCCCCACAGGTAGAAGCGCCCGGGATCGGTCTCGTGGCGCAGCAGGCGCGAGCACATCATCGGCGACAGGGTCAGCGCGACGAAACCCGAGACGATCACCGCGCCCGCCAGGGTGAGGGCGAACTCCACGAACAGCTTGCCCGTGGTGCCCGACTGGAAGGCGATGGGCACGTACACCGCGGCCAGGGTGAGGGTCATGGCGATCACGGCGAAGCCGATCTCGCGCCCGCCCTGCAGGGCCGCCGCGAGCGGCGCCATGCCCTCCTCGATGTGGCGGTGGATGTTCTCCAGCACCACGATGGCGTCGTCCACCACCAGGCCGATGGCCAGCACCATGGACAGCAGGGTCAGGGTGTTGATGGAGAAGCCGAGCGCGTACATGAGCGCGAACGCGCCGATCAGCGACACCGGGATGGTCACCAGCGGGATCAGCGTGGCGCGCCAGGTGCGCAGGAACAGGAAGATCACCAGCACCACCAGCAGCACCGCCTCGCCGATGGTGGCGTACACCGACTTGATCGAGGCGTCGATGAACACGGTGGAGTCGTAGGCCACGTCGACCTTCATGCCCTCCGGCAGCTGCCTGGCGATGCGCGCGACTTCGACCTTGAGTGCGCGCGAGATGTCCAGCGGGTTGGCGGTGGATTGCTTGATCAGGCCCAGCGGCACCGAGGGCTTGCCGTTGAAGCGACCGAGCGAGCGGTCGTCCGAGGGGCCGAGCTCGACCCGCGCCACGTCGCCCAGGCGCACGATCTGGTGACCGTCGTTCTTCAGCGTGATGGCGCGGAACTGCTCCGGCGTGGTCAGGTCGGTCTGCGCCATCACGGTGAACTCGCGCTGGCGGCTCTCGATGCGCCCGGCGGGAATCTCCACGTTCTGCGCGCGCAGGGCGTTTTCCACGTCGGCCGGGGTCAGGCCAAAGGCGGCCAGTGCCGGCGCGTCGAGCCAGATGCGCATGGAATACAGCGCGGCGAACAGGCGCGCCTGCGCCACGCCGGGAATGGCCTGCAGGCGGTCCTTCACGTAGCGCTGGGCGTAGTCGGCCACGGCCAGCTGGTCGTGGCGATCGGAGCTGAAGGACAGCCAGATGATCGGCTGCGCGTCGGCCTCCTGCTTCTGCACGATGGGTTCGTGCACGTCCTGTGGCAGCAGCTCGCGCGCCTGGCCGACGCGGTCGCGCACGTCGGACGCCGCGGCGTTGGGATCGCGGTCGAGCTGGAACACCACGGTGACCTGGCTGGATTCCGGCCGGCTCACCGAGTTGATGTAGTCCACGCCCTCGATGCCGGCCAGCGCGTCCTCGATCGGCTTGGTGATCTGCGATTCCATCACGGCCGAATTGGCGCCGGGATAGGTGGTGTTCACCGTCACCACGGGTGTCTCGATCTTCGGCACCTGGCGCACGGTGAGGCGCTGGTAGCAGATCACGCCGACCAGCAGGATGATGAGGTTCAGCACCGTGGCCAGCACGGGGCGGCGGATGGAGAGTTCGGGGAGGGTCATGCGGACTCCTGCACGGTAGCGGCGGGTCCGGCTTGCGGCAGCCGGTGCCCGGAGGGCGGAGGGAAGGGCCAGCGCGGCGACACGCCCTGCGGCCTCAGTGCGCCGGCGCCGCGCCGCGGCGACATCCGCGGCGCCGGGCCGCGGTCAGTGGCTCGCCGCGGCCGCCGGCGCATTGCCGCCGCTGCCGCTGCCGCTGCCGCCGACCGGGGCCACCGGCGTGCCGGGGCCGATTTTCAACTGCCCGGCGCTGATCACCACGTCGCTCTCGCTCAGGCCCTCGGTGATCTCCACCAGGCCCGCCTCGCGCTGGCCGATCTTCACCGGACGCAATTCGGCCTTGCCGTCCTTCACCACGTACACGCACTGCTGCTCGCCCTGCGGCCACAGCGCCTGCTCGGGGATCACCAGAGCGCTGGCATTGCGCGCGGTCTCCAGCGCCACGCGGGCGAACTGGCCGGGCTTCAGGCGGCCGTCGGGATTGGGCAATTGCGCGCGCAGGGCCAGGGTGCGCGTGGCCGCGTCGACCTGCGGTGCCACGGCATACACGCGGCCCTCGAAGCGCTGACCCGGCCAGGCGTCCAGGCTCACGGCGATGGTCTGTCCGGTCTGCACACGGCCGAGCTGGGTCTCCGGCACGCTGAAATCCAGCTTGATCGGATCGAGCTGCACCAGGTCGACCAGGGCGTCGCCGATGTTGACGTATTCGCCCGCGCTCACCTTGCGCAGCCCCGTGATGCCGGTGAATGGCGCGCGGATCTCGGTCTTGGCCAGGCGCGTGCGGCTGGAGGCGAGCTTGGCGGCGTCGACGTTGGCGCTGGCGCGCTTGGCGTCGGCGTCGGCCGGCGCCACCAGCTTCTTCGCCAGCAGCTCGCCGGCGCGCTGCGCCTCGCGCGCGCTGTTGGCGGCGTTGGCCTCGGCCTCGGCCAGGTCCGCGCGGGCCAGCGCGGCGTCGAGGCGGAACAGCACCGTACCCTTGTCCACACGTTGACCTTCGTCGAACAGCACCGCCTCGATGCGCCCGGCCACTTCCGGCCGCACCGTCACGGCCTCGCCGGCGCGCAGCGACCCCACCGCGTTGAGCGTGGTGGCGAGCGACTGCTGCCGTGGCTGCACGGTTTCCACCGGCGTCGGCGGCATCTGGCCGCCGGGCGCCTGCGCGCCGGCCGTGGCGGCCGCCAGCAGGAAGGGAACGAGGGGAGCAATCCGGCGCATGGGGCATCCTCCGGCACGCGCGGCGCGTGCGGCTGGGCAAGGTCTGGAATCGTGGCATGCACGCTAACAGGAAGGCCGCGGCGGCGACCCTGCCGGAAGTGACAGCGGTGCCGCGCACCCGGTGCGCACCCGACCGGGCGCGCGGGGAGCTGTGCCTGCGGGCGTGCCCGCGCAGGGCACGCAGCCAGCGAGCTGGGCCCGCCGCCGGGCGGCTGCGCGCCGCGGTGCCACCGCGCGGCCTCAGCGCAGCGCGGTCACCGCAGCGGCCAGCGCCGGCGCCAGCTCGTCCACGGCGGATTCGGCATCGCCGCG